>MPLX02239658.1_pt1 | contig 63224 bp, 61 predicted proteins | sample 1617341 | NCBI WGS metagenome assembly MPLX02 (sample SAMN05944804, study PRJNA350692) | marine metagenome | biome: marine; feature: ODZ; material: water; isolation source: 120 m water sample filtered on 0.2 um supor filter | place: Pacific Ocean | collected 2012-04-08 | depth 120m m | reverse complement strand
TACAAGAAATATGCCGGGACGGAGATTACCTGGCAGGACAAGGATTACCTGCTCCTCAAGTCGAAAGACTTGCAGGCGACGGTGCTTTAGGAGGGAAAAATGGCAAAACAGATGGTATATGGAGAAGATGCACGACGCAAGCTACTGAGCGGTATCAACACCGCTACAGACGCAATCAAGGTTACGCTGGGACCGAAGGCGCGCACAGTAGTGCTCGACAAGTCATTCGGCAGCCCTACCATCATCAATGATGGTGTGACGATTGCCAAGGATATTGAGCTACCCGACCCGTACGAAAACATGGGTGCGCAGCTGGTTAAGGAGGTCGCGAGCAAGACACAGGACAACGCCGGCGACGGTACCTGCACTGCGGCAATCCTGACTCAGGCGCTCGCAACTTACGGGCTGCGTGGCGTCTCTGCCGGTATGTCTCCGGTCAATTTGAAGGACGGCTTCGATCAGGCCATATCTGTGGTAGTTGATGAGTTGAAGAAGTCAGCTTCCCCGGTCGAATCGGACGAGGTCATCGAGCAGGTCGCTGCGATTTCCGCCAACAACGACCAGGAAATCGGCAAGCTGATTGCCGACGCAGTCGGCAAGGTGGGACAGGAGGGCATTATTACTGTCGAGGAAGCGAAGGGGATGGAGACCACGCTCAAGCTGGTTGAGGGAATGGAGTTCGACAAGGGCTATGTCTCTCCATACTTCGTTACTGACCGCGAGAAGCGCGAGGCTACTGTGGAGAACCCGCTGATACTGATGACCGACCATACAATTTCGTCAGCGCAGGATCTATTGCCAGCGCTGGAACTGGGAGTCAAGCAGCTGAAGGCGCCCATCCTGCTCATCTGCAAGGACCTGGAAGGCGAGGCACTGGCAACGTTGGTGCTGAACGTCGCTTCCAGGGTGCTCAAGGCGTGCGCCGTCAAGGCGCCGGGCTTTGGCGACGACCAGAAAGAGCAGCTGGAGGACCTGGCAGTCCTGACTGGCGGCCGCGTTATTGGCAAGGATCAGGGTATGGAGCTGAAGGAGATTACCGCCGACATGTTTGGCAAGGCGGACAAAGTAGTCATCGGCAAGAACAAGACAACGGTTATCGGCGGCGGCGGCAGCAAGCCCGACGTCGAGGAACGTGCGCGCATCCTGCGCTCGCAGGCCAAGCTCGCTAAATCCAAGTGGGATCGCGAGAAGCTCGAGAAGCGCGTCGGTCGCCTGCTAGGTGGCGTCGCGGTGCTCGAGATTGGCGCAGCAACCGAAACCGAGATGAAGGAGAAGAAGGCGCGTGTCGACGACGCACTTAATGCCACTCGCGCTGCGATGGCCGAGGGCGTCGTGGCGGGTGGCGGCGTGGCACTGTTGCGCACTCGCAAGGCGCTCGACAAGCTCTCCAGCAAACTCGACGACGAAGAGGCGACCGGCGTCCGCATTGTACGTGATGCACTCGCCATGCCGGCGAGCCAGATTGCCGAAAACGCTGGCGAAGACGGAGGCGTAGTGGTCTCGAAAATCAGTGAATCCAAGAACGCCAGCTTCGGTTTCAACGCCCGCACCAACACCTACGAGGACCTGATGAAGGCTGGAATCATCGACCCCGTCAAGGTCGTGCGCAATGCACTTCAGGCCGCCGGCTCGATTGCGAGCCTCGTGCTGACCACCGAGACACTCATCTCGGACATCCCCGAGAAGGAGTCCTCAATGCCGGACATGTCCGGCATGGGCGACATGGGTGGCATGGGCGGTATGGGTGGCATGGGCGGGATGATGTAGTCCTGTTTGTTACAAAAAAACCTGAACTGAACCGGCGGCGGGCGCCAGTCCGCCGCCCTATGATAGCCTGATTTTCGACAGGTAGTCTGGCATCTCGATATCGCTTGCCAGCCCCGCTGCCGGCTCCGGCTCGCCGAGGCTAGTCATGATTGGGACCACCCCGGCCCAGACCGACTGGTCCCGGTCTGCCGGTTCGTCACCGACGGGGATAGCACGAATTTTGGCTGCACCTTCCCGGATATCCATCCAGAGCACGCTGGTCGCTTTCAGTTCCGACTCAGTCGGCTGGCGCACTTCGCCCCAGCGGCCGCGTGCGATGCGCTCCATGAGCTTCTCAAGCACCAGCAGTTTTTCCCCGGAGTCATTAACACTCCGGGCCGTCCCGAAAAGCATCACCGAGCGGTAGTTGACCGAGTGGTTGAAAGCCGAGCGCGACAGCACGATGCCATCAAGCAGGCTCACTGTCAGGCAGACCTTGCACCCCGCTTGCGTCTGCAGCGCTCGACTAGCGGCGGAGCCGTGCCAGAAGACGCGCTCGCCGTCGCGCCAGAAGAGCGTCGGTGTCACCAGCGGCGCGCCGTCGAGTGCGTACCCGACATGGCAGAGCAGCGCCGCGTCCAGGATTGCGTTTACCGTCTCACGGTCGAAGCTGCCGCGCTCGGAATGCCGCATGGGTTGGCTGCGACTGGTCCGCTCGAGCTCACTCACGCTGTGCCTCCAGCTCCGCCAGCACCTTTGCCGCATGCCCCTTGGCGCGCACGTTGGGCCACGCCCGAGCGACTGTACTGTCAGGGGCAATGAGGAAAGTCGAGCGTGCGACGCCCATGTATTCGCGGCCGTAGTTCTTCTTCAGCCGCCACGCCCCGTAGGGTGCCATGACACCGTGCTCGGGGTCGGCGAGCAGCCGCACCGCCAAGCCGTATTTCGAGATGAAGTTGCAGTGCTTCTGCGGCGAATCGGGCGAGACGCCAATAATATCGCACTCTCGCGCCGCGAATTCGGCGGCGAGTGTCGTGAATTCCTGCGCCTCGACCGTGCAGCCGGGAGTGTCGTCGCGTGGATAGAAGTATAGTACCAGCCAGCGGTCTGCGAAGTCAGCCAGCGAGACGGCTGCACCGTCCTGGTCAACCGCCTCAAAAGGCGGTGGGTGGTCGCCAGCCTGTGGGATATTATTCATAGTTTTTACGTCGACAGGTATTAAAGTGGAATGTTACCGTGCTTTCGCTTCGGCCGTGGCTCGCGCTTACTGCTAAAGCGTTCCAGCCCACGTAACAGTTCGGCGCGTGTATCATGCGGAAAAATGACCCGGTCGATGTAACCCATTTCAGCCGCAACCCAGGGAGACGCGAATTTCTGGCGATACTCCTCGCTTAGCTCGCGTCGTGTTTTCTCAGGATCAGAAGCTGCTGCCAACTCCTTGCGGAAGATGATGTTCACTGCCCCCTCAGAACCCATGACCGCGATTTCGGCGGTTGGCCACGCCAAGTTTAGGTCGGCGCGGATGTGTTTGGACGCCATCACGTCATACGCACCCCCGTATGCCTTGCGCGTTATCACCGTTAACTTTGGGACGGTTGCCTCAGCGAAGGCGTAGAGCAGCTTGGCGCCATGGCGAATGATACCGCCGTGCTCCTGCTCACGCCCTGGCAGGAAGCCGGGAACATCTACGAAAGTAACCAGTGGCAGGTTGAAGGCGTCGCAGAAGCGAACGAAGCGCGCCCCCTTAGTTGATGCATCAATGTCAAGGCAACCTGCTAGATGCTGTGGCTGGTTCGCCACCACGCCAACGGGAAACCCCCCCAGTCGCGCGAAGCCAATGACCAGATTTTGAGCCCAGTCCGGTTGTAGCTCGAGTAAATCTCCATCATCCGCCACAGTGGTGATGATGTCGCGGATGTCGTATGGAGTATTGGGATTGTCTGGCATCAAGTCATCTAATTTCGGTCGCGCCTCGTCGCCAGACGGGGGCACGAGTCGCGGTGGCTGTTCGAGGTTGTTCTGCGGCAGGAACGCGAGCAGTCGTCGCAGTTCTACGAACGCTTCTTGCTCATTGGCTGTGGTCAGGTGAGCCACGCCAGAGAGCGAGCTGTGGGTCTGCGCGCCACCTAGTTCCTCAAAACCGATTTCCTCGTGTGTTACCGTTTTGATGACGTCAGGGCCGGTGATGAACATGTGCGATGTCCCTTCAGTCATGATGATGAAATCTGTTATCGCTGGGCTATAGACTGCGCCGCCGGCACATGGTCCTAGGATGAGTGAGATTTGCGGGATGACGCCCGACGACTGGACGTTGCGCCAGAAAATCTCGGCGTAGCCGCCCAGCGAGATGACGCCCTCCTGGATACGCGCACCACCCGAGTCATTGAGCCCGATAACTGGCGCCCCCATCCGCGCGGCAAGATCCATTACCTTACAAATCTTCTCGGCGTGTACCTCACCTAGTGCCCCTCCGAAGACTGTGAAGTCCTGCGCGAAGAGATAGATAGGCCGTCCCTCGATGGTACCGTGTCCGGTCACCACTCCGTCGCCGGGCCACCGCCGTTTTTCCATTCCGAAATTAGCGCTACGGTGCTTCGCCAGCGCGTCTAGTTCGACGAAACTCCCGTCGTCTAGTAGCGCCTCCATTCGCTCGCGCGCGGTTAACTTACCGGCCGCGTGCTGTTTTTCGACACGTTTCGCATCGGAGCGCTGCGCCTGTGCCAGTCGCTGTTCCAGCTCCTCGATACGCTCACGCGTTGTCATTAGCCGGCAGCGGCTGGCGGCTATAACGATGGCTGCGTCCGTTAACCCTAAACCCCTTCCCTCGTTCGTGGCAGCGTGAGCGACCTTCAGTCCGTACGCGGGACCCGTGATTTCTACCCAGACGAGATGCGACTGCGTGGCTGGCTTTTTTCGCATTTCCGCGCCGCGGCGCAACTGCACGGCTTCGAGGAATATGATGCGCCGATGCTGGAGCACGAAACCCTGTATACACGCAAGGCGGGCGAGGAAATTACCAACCAACTCTACACCTTTGAGGACAAGAGCGGTCGTCGCGTTGCGCTGCGCCCTGAGATGACACCTTCGCTGGCACGGATGGTGCTGTCGCGCGCTGGGGCGCTGCCGCTGCCTATCAAGTGGTTTTCGATTCCGCAGTGCTGGCGCTACGAACGGATGCAGCGTGGGCGTGGACGCGAGCACTACCAGTGGAACGTTGATATCTGGGGCAGCGAGGGTGTTGAGGCCGACGTCGAGCTGCTAGCAGTACTCTGCACATTCTTCGGTCGTGTCGGACTGACGCCTACTGAGGTGGGATTGCGTTTCAGCAGCCGCAAGGTGCTACAGGAAGTGCTCGATTCAGTCGGTATCTCAGGCGAGCAGTTCGCCGCAGTCTGTATTGTAATTGACAAGCTTGGTAAGCTTCCGCTCGCAGAGGCTACAGCGCAATTTGAGGAGCTAGGGCTAGGCACCGAAGCGGTTGTAACGATCCAGCATGCGCTCGGGTTGCACGATTTAGACGCCCTTGCAGAGGCCTTGGGTGATGACAGTGTCGCCGTTGCGGAGTTGCGTGCGCTCCGGACGCTAGCCGAAGGTTACGGCATCTCCGAATGGCTCGAGTTCGATGGCTCGATTGTGCGCGGACTGGCATATTACACTGGCCCGGTCTTTGAAGCCCATGCTCGCAGCGGCCAGCTGCGTGCTATCTGTGGCGGTGGCCGCTACGATAGGCTTCTCTCGTCTTTTGGTGGGAAGGACCTACCGGCGACTGGTTTTGGCTTCGGTGACATGGTCATCTTAGAACTGCTCAAGGATTGCGGCCAGATTCCGGAGCTGGATGGCAGCGTGCAGGACGTGGTCTTCGCACTGAAACCCGAGTTGCGACCGGCGGCGATGGAGGTCGCTAGCCGGCAGCGTGCACAAGGCCAGAGCGTCGATTTAGTGCTCGAGGAGAAACGGCTCAAGTGGGTGCTGAAGCACGCCAACCGCTGCGGCGCGGAGCGGCTGTTGCTGCTTGCGCCTGAAGAATGGGAGCGCGGGTTCGTGAAGGTACGTGACTTGGCGACTGGTGTGGAGAGCGAAATCGCGCCGGACGCTCTCTGAAGTCCTGCTTTGTCTCCTAGCAGGCCAAATATAGCAAAATAAAATTTTTAGACGATTATTATTTAAATAAAGCCCTACCCAATAGTAGCATATTCTTAATACCCTCAGGCACTCCCCTAGTGTGGACTACGAACGGCTGACCGAAGCATACAGCGCGATGGAACAGACGCGCAGCCGACTCGAAATTGCAACGCTATTGGCAGGGTTGTTCCGTGACACACCACCGGAAGAGTTGGTGGCGGTAGCGTATCTCTGTCTGGGCAAACTCGGCCCGGCTTATGACTCGCGCGAGGTCGGGCTCTCTGATAAGAGTGTTCTCCGCACGCTGGCACTTGCCAGCGGTGCTCCGCTGGATAATCTTCAGGCAAACTATGCCAAAGCAGGCGATATTGGTCTTGTCGCCGAAGAAGCACTGGCGGCCAAGTCGCAGCAGCCGTTGTTCGGCTCGCCATTGACCGTCAGCCGCGTGTGGGAACGACTGCACGCACTCTCCCTTGAAACTGGGAGTGGCTCGCAGGAACGCAAGTTCCGCGCGCTAGCCGAGTTACTGCATGACGGTACTCCGCAGGACGCGCGCTACCTTTGCCGCACTGCGGTCGGCAAGTTGCGGCTGGGTTTCAGTCAGATGCTGCTGGTCGACGGATTGGCAGAGGCTTTCGGCAGTCGAGAAGAGCGCAACCTGGTCGAAGCTGCCTACAATCGTCACCCTGATATCGGGTGGCTGGCGCAGCGCACCGCCGCTGATTTCAGCTCGCTAGCTGATGTGCGAGCCACACTGGGAATCCCGCTACGGCCAATGCTCGGCGAGCGACTATCATCAGCGGAGGCGGTGCTCGAGAAGCACGACGGCGAATCCAGTTTCGAGTGGAAATACGACGGGCTGCGCGTGCAAGCGCACCTGCTGGAGGGCGGCACGCGGCTCTTCTCGCGCAGCCTGGAAGATTTAACGCCGCAATTCCCCGATGTGGTGGGTGCGCTGGAGCAGGTGCTACCGACTGGCGTGATTGTCGAAGGCGAAGCGCTTGCAATTGACGAGGCAGGCAACCTGCTGCCGTTCCAAGTTATCGCAAAACGACGCGGACGTAAGCATGGCCTAGCTGAAAAACTGGAGGAAATCCCGGTCGGTGTGCGGTTGTTTGACCTGCTTTATGCCAATGGACAGGAAACGCTTGCCATTCCTTTCACTGAGCGGCGCGAACGACTCGAGACATTGTTCACGCCGTCCGACCGTGTTGCCTGCACAACATTGCTGCGAACTACCAATGCAGCAGAGGCGGAGCAGTTCATGCTTGATGCACTGGAAGGTGGCTGCGAGGGGCTGATGTCCAAGGCACTCAACGGTAGTTACCGTGCCGGTGCGCGCGGCTGGCAGTGGATAAAGTACAAGCCGGATTACCGCAGCGATCTGGCAGACACAATCGATGCGGTTGTCGTTGGCGGATTCCACGGCCGCGGTCGGCGCGGCGGTTTTTGGGGTGCGCTGCTGATGGCGACGCGCACGCCCACCGGCTTCGAGACGGTCTGCAAGCTTGGCTCTGGCTTCAGCGACGAGGACTTGGCTATGCTGAAGCAGCGTCTGGACCCCACGCAGCGCACTGAGCCGCCCGCCGGACTGGAGTGGAAACTCGAGCCTGACGCGTGGTTCGAGCCTGAACTAGTTCTCGAGCTGCTCGGCGCCGAAATTTCGCAGTCACCCATCCACACCTGCGGTGGCGGCTACGCCGTGCGCTTCCCCCGCTACAAGCGCCAGCGCGACGATAAGACGCCCGAAACAGCGACGGGAAGCGATGAAGTAATAGCGATGTACAAGTTGTAATGGGGCGGGGCCCGGGAGTTGAACCCGGGACGAGGGATCCACAGTCCCCCAGTTTTACCACAACTAGCCTAACCCCGCCACGCTCGCGGCGGACGGCAGGGGGCAGATAAAGCTGGCGACTACGCCGTGGGTCGGTATTCGCCCCACGCCGCACGGAGCGTATCACAGATTTCCCCCAGCGTTGCCTCTGCCTCGACGCACACTAGGATGTTTGGCAGTAGGTTTTCGTCGCCATTAGCTGCTGCACCGAGCGTCTCGAGCGGAACGGTGACGTCGCCACGGCTGGCACGCAGCTGCTCTAGGGCGTTCGCTTGAGCTTTGGCGACTGATGCGTTGATAGCAAGCGGCTTTGCCTCAGGAGTGCTGTCTTCTGTGTGGGCGTTGACGCCAACGATGGTGCGCTCGCCGCGCTCGACCTGCTGCTGATAGGCGAATGCCGCCTCAGCAATCTGCGCCTGCACCCATCCCTGCTCGATTGCGGGCAGCATTCCACCCATGCCATCGATGCGGCCAATGAGCGCCTCTGCCTCGACCACCAGCTCGTCGGTGCGTGCCTCGATAGTCCATGAGCCAGCGAGCGGGTCGACCAGGTTGGCGATGCCAGTTTCGTGCGCGATGATCTGTTGCGTCCGCAGCGCCAGCTGTGCCGCCTTTTCCGACGGCAAACCGAGTGCCTCGTCGAGCGCGTTGGTGTGCAGCGACTGCGTTCCTCCAAGAACGGCGGCGAGTGCCTGTACGGCGGTGCGCGTGACGTTGTTCCACGGCTGCTGCGCGCTCAGGCTCGAGCCGGCGGTCTGCGTGTGGAACCGCAGCCGCAGACTCCGCTCGTCGCGGGCGCCGAAGCGGTCGCGCATGATGTGCGCCCACATGCGGCGCGCAGCGCGGAACTTGGCGACCTCGGTTAGCAGGTCGTTATGGCAGTTGAAGAAGAATGCCAGCCGCGGCGCGAAGTCATCCACCTCCATCCCGCGCGCCAAGGCTGCCTCGACGTAGGCGATGCCATCGGCGAGCGTGAACGCCAGTTCCTGCACCGCGGTGCTCCCGGCTTCGCGGATGTGGTAGCCTGAGATGGATATCGTATTCCACTGTGGCACTTCCGTAGCGCACCACGCCATCAGGTCAGTCGTCAGCCGCAGCGACTCACGCGGCGGCCAGATGTAGGTGCCACGCGCGATGTATTCCTTCAGGATATCATTCTGTACGGTTCCCCGCAGTTTCGCTGGCGCGATTCCTTGTTGCTTTGCCACAGCAACGTAGAGCGCCAGCAGCACCGCCGCTGGCGCGTTGATGGTCATGCTGGTGCTGACGCGGTCGAGCGGCACATCATCGAACAGCGCCGTCATGTCGCGCAGCGAGTCAATCGCGACGCCTACCTTACCCACTTCGCCCTGCGCCAGAGGGTGGTCACTATCGTAGCCAATCTGGGTCGGCAGGTCGAACGCTACTGACAGCCCGCTGGTTCCTTGCTCGAGCAGGTAGCGGTAGCGCGCATTGCTCTCGGTGGCGGTGCCGAAGCCAGCATATTGCCGCATCGTCCAGAATCGCCCACGGTATCCGGTGGGGTGTATCCCACGTGTGTAGGGGAACTCGCCAGGCCACTCCGCTTTGCCTGCTGGAATATCCTCCGGTACATTCAGTCTCTTTGGGCCCAGGGTCTGCACAGCATCCCTTTCAGGGTTACTGGAAAGGGAAGGTCTGAGCGTTTCCTTTTCCCACCTATCACGACCCATATTCGTCCCTCTCAAAACGACGGATGTAGACACTCATCTTCCTGTGTAGTTTCTCGGCCGCTTTGTATGCCTCACCTGGACCGACCATAATGGGTTCAAGCCAGAAACAGCGTACCGAAGTCCTTACCTTCTCGGAGAAAAAATGAACGATGCTGATGAATAATTCCTTGTTGTCCCTCCCCCAATCAATCATTGGATTGTTGTAGCAGATTACTACAGGTTGAATCGGGTGTCCCGAATGCTCTGCCGCCTTGAAGACCCCCATCTTGAACTCTCCAATTTCGCCAAAGGGAGTGGTGGTTCCCTCAGGAAAAATCCATATGGGGTTCTTGACTGGATTCCAGGCGTTCAGCTTTTTCATAGCCTCGACCCTCGAGTTCCGATCATCTCTCCTGACCCAAAGTGTGCCAACTTTCTCTGTAATTGGTCCTATCAGAAAGTATTTTTTCACTCCTATTTTGGACACCGACCCTGCCCCTTTCAGGGCCTCGATAACCACGGCATCCGCGTAGCTTGTGTGGTTGGCAGCCAGGAATCCTGGCTGGGGCTCTCCGTGCACATAAATTTCCAGTTTGTATCTTTTCGCCAATCCCACTGCTTCGTTTTGTACTGCTCTGCGGAAATTCTCTTGTGAGAGCCACAGGGCTCTGAAACGTAGTCTGACAAGGACAATCAGGAAATGCAGTGCGTCCAGCTGCCACAGCACGGTGGCGCAATCCTACCCGCTATAAACTAGTCGCGCACCTTAAGCGTGCGTGACATGACGCCGAGCACTACCAGCATAAAGAGCAGGTCGAACACGAACACTATTCACAATCCTCAGATGATTAGTATAGAAATCAGACCAGAGGAGCCTCGAAATCGTCAACGCTTTCCACGAGGTCCTCGTCCACCCCCAGATCGCCGCGCAGCCGTAGCATCTCGCGGGCGAGCAGCCAGTACATCAGAGCCAGTGCACTACGCCCTTTGTTATTGCCGGGGATTACAATGTTAACACCATTGGTGAGGTTGTTGGCATCGCACAACGCCACCACAGGAATCGCGATATTCAAGGCCTCGCGGAAAGGTTGCACGTCAGCGGCAGGATCGGTGAGCAGTATTGCCCTGGGTTCGATGAAGTTTTTCATCTCCGGGTTGGTCAGCCGTCCTGGTGTAAAGCGGCCCGGGATGCAGGTCACGCCCGTTGCCACTGCAAAGCGGCGCGCCGGCTTCCAGCCATACTGCCGCGCTGAAACTACCAGTATTTCCACCGGCTTGAAGCTGTTCAGGAACTCCGCGGCGATGCGAATCTGCTGCGATGTTTGGCTGACGTCCAGGAGTCGCAGTCCATCGTCGCGAACGGTCGTGATGTAGGGCTGCATGTCCTTACTCTTCTGTTTGGTGCCAATATGCACTCCGCAGGTGAGAAAAGTTTCCTCATCGATGAGCAGCGGCTGCGCTTCTGCCTTGCTGGGAGTCATGTAAGTTCCCCGGCGATGCGGACTAGTTCATTAAGTTTTGCAATTCGCTCGCCGCCCACTGTACCTGTCTTGATGGCGTGGCATCCAAAAGCGACTCCTAGGTGCGCAATGGCATCGTCGTTTGTTTCACCACTGCGGTGTGAAATCACGGTTGCCAGCCCTGCTTCACGCGCCAGCGCGACGGTGTTCAATGTATCCGTCAGTGTCCCTATCTGGTTGGGTTTGATGAGAATCGCGTTTGTGGCACCCAGTTCGAGTCCCTTCTGGAGTCTTTCGACATTGGTGACGTAGAGGTCGTCGCCGATGACCAGTGCCTTAGTCTTTGCCGTGAGCGCAGCCCACGACTCGAAGTCATCTTGGTCGAGTGGGTCCTCAACTGAGTACAGGTCGTAATCCTCGATGAGTGACGCGACGAAATTGACCTGCTCTTCTGGCGTTAGACTGCGGTCCTTGTAGACGTATTTCCCGTTGTGGTAAAATTCACTCGCTGCCAAATCCATTCCGGGTCGGATGTCGACGCCAGTTTCCTCGGAGACTCTGCGCGCCGCCTCAACTACCAGTTCAAGAGCTGCAACATTCTCCAGTGGTGCGACCCACGCCCCCTCGTCGCCTTTGCCGAGCGCAGTGTCTGGAAAATGCTCGCGAAGTGCTGCACCAACCGCGCGATGGACCGCGGCGTTGGCTTCGATTGCCCGTGAAACGTCATCGTCGAAGCTTGTGACCAGGAATTCCTGGATGTCGGTCCCGCCAACGGCATGCGCTCCGCCTCCCAGAACGTTCCCCATCGGTGCAGGCAGTTCGTATGGCCCCATTCCGGCGACATAGCGGTAGAGTGGGATGCCCTGACTCGCTGCAGCAGCCCGAGCGGTCGCGAGCGAAACTGCGACCGCCATATTGCCACCAATATGGCTGAAGTTGGCAGTGCCGTCTACTTCATGTAGCAATGTATCGACCTGCACTTGCTCTTCAGCGCTCAGCCCCAGCAATTGCGGTACTAGATCCTGTCGCGCCAGCTCGATGGCGGCAGCGACGCCACCCTCCGGCCACGCTTGAGCTTCATGCGTACCAGTCGACGCTCCGGCGGGCGCCGCAGCGCGACCGAAGCTAGAGCCAGTTGTAATGTCAGCCTCAACGGTCGGATTTCCTCGCGAATCGAGGACACGCCGCAGAAAGATGTCCTTGATAATCACTTCTTCTCGCGATCGATGACGGTAATTGGTATTACTTCTTGGTCGTATTCCATCTGGGCGATAAGGACTGGGTCAATTGTGTCCTCGGGAACGTCAATCGATACTGGAGCCCCCATCGAAATCTGGAGGGCGCGGGAGCCAATGATACGGGCTTTCTCAAACCGGCTGTGTTTATCCATTTGACCACCTGAATGTAGGGACGGGAACGCGGCGGTACCTGCCCACCATTAAAGGATTTCGCTGAACTGTCCAATCAAGATAATGCTCTGCATAGCTGTTTTTACGAAACCTTTTAAACCAGAGGCACAATCGTTGCAGCTACCGCGGACTCCTCCGGAGACCTGTGGTAAGGACGCAAACAGGTGAAAAAATGAACAAGAGCATGCTAAGTGCGCTTGCGGTGGTCGCGTTGTTCGTGACGGCTGCTCTCGCGATACCTGCCCGTGCGGAAGGACTGGATGTATCTGCCGAAGGTGACTTCGGATTAGAGTCATTTGCCCCCGCTAATGGCACCGCCAGCTTCCATGTAACCATAAGCAACACTGGGAGTGCAGCCTTTGACAGCGTGTCGGCGGATGCCGACTTCGTTGAGGAAGGCTGGGAAGATTCTGCAGTCTCCTTTAGTGATGATGATGGCAATAGCGGCGAAGGCAGTATTGCGTGGTCAGACCTGGCTGCCGGCGCGGATATCTCTTTGAATATCGCAGCCCCGGTTCCCTCTGGCGCCAGTCCTGGCGACATGGGGACATTAAATGTGACCATAACCGCAGATGCTGAATCGGTAATGGTCCAGTTCAGTATCCGTGTCACCAACTGGGTGGCAGATTACGAGACTGAGTCTCCACCTTCTTTCGCCCGCGGTGATATGAACACGTACGACGTTGAGGTGTGGAACAAAGCCGAAGACGAGAGCGGCAGTGGTGTTGCAATCACTGACGAGATTACCCTCGAATTTACGGGTGTACTCCCCGGCTGGTCGGTTTCGTTCGATCAGAACGATGACTTCGTGAACTCGATTACCCTGTACGGCATGAACTCAGGCGAGTCTACCATGGTTCCCGTCTATGTCACGTTGAATGACGATGTCGCGGCTGGCCCCGCCACCATAGAGCTGCAGGCGAGCTCAACTGATCCCGAGTCAGATGACGGCAACTACTACATGCAGCCACCTGGCAGTCTGTCACTGCCCGCTGACGTCCAGGCTTACAGCGGCGCCACGATAGGTGGCGAGGGCAGTCAGAGCGCAACGGTAGATGGTGGCACGCTGAGCTGGGATTTCACCGTGAAGAACGACGGTAACGTCCTCGATAGCTTTGACCTGACCTGGGACACCAGCGCCGTCGATACGGCCGGCTGGAGCACCGACGCTGCAGCTGGCTCGACTGGCTACCTGAACATGAACCAGGATTACGAAGGCACAGTGAGCTTGACTATCCCTGCCAACGAGGCTGCGTCTGCAGGCGCTACCTTTACCCTGACAGCCACCTCGTCTGAAGACAGCTCGTGGTCCACATCAGCCGATTTCAGCGCTAGCGTTGCTCAGAGCTTTGGACTGACGGTGGCAGTGGCGGCAAACGCGATTAGCGCTGTACCCGATAACGCAGCAGACTTCTCGTTTACTGTCTCCAATACTGGCAATGGCTTTGACACCTACACTATCGGTGTTGAAACATTGGCAACTACCTACAGCCCCACTACCCCTGCCGACACCGGATTATTGATGACAGGCGGCTCGACTCAGTTCGTGCTCGGCACGACTGTGCCGGCCGGTAGCCCCTTCCCGTCCAGCAGCGGCAACTTCACCGTTACTGTTACATCCAGTGATGGCACCACTGCAGTGAGCACTGATGTGAGCGTAGATACTGCGCAGGTGTTCGGGCTAACGTGGAGCTATCGCACTGACGACGCTGGCGCCACTATCGACTCAATCTCGGTTGATCAAGGTGCTACCGGTCAGGTGGGCCTAGTTCTGACCAACACCGGTAACGGTGCCGACACCGCCACCATGGCGTTGTCCAATGCCCCCTCGTACGCCGACCTCGCGGACGCCGACCCCAAGGTCCTCGTCGCTGGCGGTGAAATCACAGTCTGGGTCGATCTGACTCCGGCCGGTGATGAAACAGTAGGGTCTGAGGCTTTCCAGGTGCAGGCGACTGGCGGCGGCGGCGCTGTGACCAGTGGTGACTTGACCGCAACCGTGGCCTTGAAATCGACTGGTGGTCCCGACGGTGAGACTATCATTGTCGAAGATGAAGATGATGGACTGCCCGGCTTCGGGCTGTTAGCAGCGCTGAGTGCACTCGGCGCAGCACTCCTGCTGCGACGTCGCAGCTAGACCACTCGTCGGACTGTTCGCAACCGCTCTCCAAGCGGGCTGACGGGCTGGGGCCTTCATAACCAGCAGCAGCCTCGCGCAACAATGGAGCTGGCGAAGGCACTGGAACAGTGGCTGGCCGAGGATATCGGTTCGGGCGACGCGACCTCACTGGCGGTTGTTGAGGAGCACGACTGCCGAGCGAGCATCCGTGGTGGTCCAGGCACGCTCTCTGGCGCCAGGGCCATGGCGCTGCTGTTCACGCAGGGCGGCATTCGCTGCGAACTGAGATTTACCGATGGTGACGTTCTCTCTGCCGATATCGAGGTGGCGCAGCTAGAGGGCAGCGCTCGTGAAATCTTGGCGCGTGAACGGCTGGCCCTGAACCTGCTGGCGCACCTCTCGGGAATTGCAACTCTCACCGCTGCGGTTGTTGAGCGTGCCCGAGGGGCTAATCCCTCCGTGGAAATCTTGGCGACGCGCAAGACTACACCTGGGTTGCGCGAGCTCGAAAAGCAGGCTGTCGTTGACGGCGGCGGCGGCACACACCGGATGCGGCTCGACGATACCTTCCTAGTCAAGGATAACCATTTGCGGCTCTGTGATTCAGTTGCAGGAGCGGTGCGGAGCGCGCGTGCGGCGCAGCCGGAGCTGGAGCTAATTGTCGAGGCCGACAGGTTGGAACAGGCGCTGGAGGCGGCACAGGCGGGCGCTGACCGAATCCTGCTCGACAATTTCACAGTCGAGGAGGCGCTCGCAGCGGCTAAAGTGTTGCGGCCGCTTGGTGTGGCTATCGAGCTTTCAGGTGGCCTCACACCGAAAAACGTCGCAGACTATGCCCCGCACGGTGACTGTCTTTCACTAGGAGTGCTGACGCTAGGTGCGCCCCCCGTTAATTTTGGATTACATGTCGATTGAACTGCGGGTGCTGGAGCTAGGGCAGGATGATCCGCGCAAGTGCACAGCCAGGCGGCTCGCCCGTATGGGGCTGGCGTACAGCTATAACTCGCCAACACGACTGCCGCCGCGGGGTATCGCTCTGGATCCATTTGCCGAGCGGGAGCTGACGGAAGCTGACTTGGAGCTGGCACAGGTCGGGGGCATTATTGGGGTGGACTGCTCCTGGAACCATGCCTTGGAAACCTTTGCCAGGCTGCGACTACGCGGTCTCGAGCCGCGCCGGCTGCCGCCGCTGGTACCGGTCAACCCTGTGAACGCAGGCAAGGTGGGAAAACTGACAACGGCGGAGGCGCTGGCCGGCGCGCTGGCCACCATCGGTGAAGAGGAACATGCAGCGCAGCTGATGGGTGCGTTCAAGTGGGGGCCTGCCTTCCTAGAACTCAATTTTGGCACAGAAGTCCTTTAAGTCTGCAGGGGCTCTGACAGAAGCTGTGCAGAAGCACCAAGAACCACTGCCAGAGGAGACGCGCACCTTTTCAGGGGAGGGCCACCGCCTTTTCATCGAGGGGCGTGGTTTCAACTTCCAGTCGCTGGAGGTCCATCCGAATGGGACGATGAAGCTAGATTTGCAGAACCCTGACCCGGAGCTGACGCGACTGCTGGGCGAGGGCGAGCCGCGCGTCATATACGTTGTGAACCGTGAGGGTGTGCGAAATCTAGTGCTGCAGGGATGCCAGCTCGAGTCACGCACAATCGCTTGCCACTTGAAGTACCGCCGCTGACTTTTTTAGCAGGCGCAGGTCGCCCTGCTGTGGAAATTGTCGACCTGGCCGTAATCGGCGGTGGGCCGGCCGGCTCTTCGGCGGCGCGCGAGTCGTCCGAGCGCGGACTCAGCACGTTGCTCTTTGACCATGCACACCCGCGACGCAAGGCGTGCGGCGGCGGCCTGCCTGTCAAGGGCATTGAATGGATGGATGCCCCTGACAACGCAATTGAGTGCCGAATGACCTCGATTAGCTTCGCCTATGACGGGACCAAGCTGAAAGTACCTGTCAAGAAGGGCAAAATGGTGCGACGTGATGACTGGGATTACTACCTCTTTCGCCGAGCGGTGGAAGCAGGCACGACGCACATCAAGGAGAAGGTCAGACAACTCGAGCGTGACGGCGATACGTGGCTTATCAACGGCAAGCACCGCTCGCGCTACTTGATTGGCGCCGACGGAGTCAACGGCTTCACGCGCCGGCACTTCCTAGGCCCAATTCCACGTGAGCACCTCTTCGCCGCCTCCGGCTACTATCTAGGGCTGAAACCGACTGAAAACGAGGTCGAGTTCATTCTTGGTGCGATTCCGGGCGAAGAAGGTTACCTCTGGATTTTCCCGAAAGCGGACCACTACAACATAGGCTATTGCTACAATGCCGGTACGCCTGGCATGAAGGAGGCACTCGAGAAGCTGCTGCATGAGCGCTGGCCAGGCGAATTCACTAATTCAGGACGCTACAAACTTGCTTCGGGTGAGGAAGTAGATTGCATACGCTTTGGCTCGGCGATTCCATCCTATAATGATCCAAAGCTGTTTGATGTGCCTGTTTCGGGGAAGGGTTGGGTCCTAGCCGGTGATGCAGCTGGCCATGTCAACCCTATCCACGGCGAAGGATTGAACCATGCAGTACTTGGAGGGCGGCTGGCGGCGCAGGCTGTCTACGAAGGAGACCCGACACTATTCGAGCAATACTGGCGCGAACACTATGCACACGATATGTATCGCGCTGCAAAAACCAAACATCGCATCTATCGCCCGTTCTTCATGCGTATCGGTTTCGCACTCGGTAGAACTCCAGCTGTTTTTGGACTGCTTTCAACACTGACTCGAGGCGAGTATGAGGGCAAGGCAACCCGTGCCTTCTACCTGCGGGCACCACTAGCAGCACTGCAAGTGCTGTTCGGCATGCGTCACCACGACGTGCAGACGCCAGTGTAGATTAATTTTATAAAAGCGGCTGGCTCGACCGGTCCTCTAACATGAAGATCCCTCGTCGAATAAGTACCTACTGCCCTGCGTGTAAAACGCACCACCAGCACGAGGTCGAGCAGGTCAAGAAGAAGCGCGCTTCCGAGCGCGCGCGCGGACAGCGACTTTTCCGTCGTGTCACCTCCGGTTATGGTGGATTTCCACGTCCCAAGCCGGAAGGGAGGGAGAAGCCGACCAAGCGCGTATATCTGCGCTACCGCTGCTCCAGCTGCAACAAGGCTTGGCACCGCCCCAGCCTGCGCGCCAAGAAATTCGAGTTGACGGAGTGAATATGGTACGAAGCAAGTTCCTGAAGGTCACCTGCCCCGGCTGCGAGAACGAGTCAGTCATTTTTAGTAACAGCGCTACAACTGTGAACTGCGAGCTGTGCGGTGCCACTCTCGTCACGCCCGCTGGCGGCCGCGCCAGCGTCACAGCAAAGGTAGTAGAGGAACTGGAATGAGCCCGGCGGAACTGCCGGAAGAGGGCGAGTTCGTGATTGGCCGAGTTTCCGTGGTGAGGAACCACGGCGCTGATGTGGAGCTGCTTGAATATCCAGGTCAGAAGGGTTTTGTCCATATCTCTGAAGTTGCCTCAGGGTGGGTCAAGTACATTCGCGACTTTATTCGTGAAGGGCAGATGGTGGTTGCGAAGGTAACGCGTGTCAAGCCCAAGCGCCACATAGTCGACATGTCTGTGCGGCAGGTCTCGGGCCACCGCAAGCAGGCACGCATCCGTGAGTGGAAGAACGAGCAGCGTGCGACCAAGTTAATTGAGCTTGTAGCAAGCGATGCGAAACTAGAGCCGAAGGTGCTGCTAGAAGAGGTCAGTGGACCCTTCCGTGAGAATTATGGAACGCTCTACGGGGCGTTTGAGGCAGCCGTGGTTGATACTGCGATATTTACGAAAGTGCACAAGGGCAAGTGGCTCCAGCCATTTCTGGCGGTAGCAGAGGCGAACATCACACCTCCCTTCGTCACTATCGAGGGGCGGCTCACGCTTACCAGCTGGGCGCCTGACGGGGTTAAGCAGCTTACGCAGGCGCTCACTGCACCACAGGTGCAGGAGGAGGAGACGACACTTGAGATTGCATCTGACGGCGCACCTGACTATCGCATCCGCGTCCGTGCACCCGATTTTAAGCAGGCGGAGCGCGAGCTGAAGCAGGCAACTGACGCAGTGCTGAATGACTTCAGGACCAGCGACGGTGAAGCGAGCTTCGAGAGACTCTGATGCGCACGCTGCTGTTTCGCTGCCGTGACTGCGCGCGCTACACGCTTCAGAAAGAGTGCCCGAAATGCGGTACTGCGACTGAGAGCCCACTGCCTCCACGCTACTCACCCGAGGATCGCTACGGCGAGTATCGCAGGATGCTGACGCAGAAATGAGTTTCACCGAAATTGTTGTCAGAAAAGAGGTGCAGCTCGAGAACGCCATCCTGCTGGAAGGTCTTCCTGGCGTCGGCAATGTTGGCAAACTGGCGACAGCACACCTAATAGCAGAGTTGGGTGCCACGAAGTGCACAGAAATCTATTCATCGCACTTCCCACCGCAGGTTCTTATCGAGGAGAGCGGCGAGGTACGCTTGGTCAACAACGAACTTTTTTACTGGCGCGGCAAGAAAGACGCGCGTGACCTGTTGTTCCTGACAGGTGAGTACCAGGGCATGGAAGCATCGGGGCAGTACGAGCTGACTCTGAAGCTGTTAGAGCTGGCGAAGGAGATGGGCGTCACGACAATCTACACTCTCGGTGGCTACGGACAGGGCAAGCTGATTCCCGAGCCTCGTGTACTAGGCGCCGCGACCAGCCTTGAAATGGTCGAGCGGCTCCGTAAGGTGGGCGTCGAGTTCATCGAGGGCGAACCAGGCGCCGGCATTGTCGGTGCCTCGGGACTATTACTCGGCCTCGGCAAACTGCGCGGCATCGAGGGGGGCTGCCTAATGGGTGAGACCAGCGGCTACATGGTCGACCCGAAATCGGCGCAGGCACTGCTCGTCACGCTACAGAAGCTGCTCAAGATCAAGGTTGACCTGACTGAACTGGAAAAACGCGCTGAGCAGGTCGATGAAATCACGACCCAGCTGCGCGAGATGGAGTCCGAGTCGCCCGACGAGAAGCAGGACTTCAACTACATCGGCTGAGCGTTGGCGCTAGCGGCGGCGTTAGCCTGAGTTAGTCTGCTGAAGTGTGAAGAGCACTAGTCCGTCTTCGGCCTGTACCGCTGCGGTGCGCTGTGCCTGTGGTTGCTCCTGCGCGATAAAGTAGCCGTAGCCGCCATTGGCATCGACCTGTCCGGTCAGCGCTGAAAAGTCTAACTTACCATCCAGCAGGCTAGAGATAACGGCCTGCTCCAGCTGCCCTAGTTCCAGTACCCCTAGTGGAGAGTCAAGGTTTTCGCGTGACGCCAGGTTCTGTCCCATGCTCAGGTTGACCGTAGTGTGGTCGACCAGTCCATCCACACCGCCCCACGCTGCGATTTCCGGGCGCGCCATCAGCAGCGCCTCGGCCGATGAGAGCGTCAGTGGTTGTGGCAAGTCCGCCGGCTCCAGCAATGGGTTGTCCAGCTGTCGCTCTTCGCCACTGGCATTGGTTGCGTTAACCACTAGCTCCCATCCCGTCACTTTGCTGGAGTCGGTTTGGTGCGCCAGCGTCAGGTTCCAGGCACCAGGGTGGTACATTGCATGGGTAACGAATGCATCTTCGTGCAATCGCAGGTAGTTTTCGACCTCCGGCAGCTGGTCGCGCGCCAGCTGGATGGCGTCCTGCAAACTGTAGTCTAGACTGCTACTGGCGTTGCCGAACGCTGGCGCGCCCGCCTGCCATGGTTCGTACTCGCCCGTTGCTGCCGGCCCCGAGATAGAGCCACTCGACGGGGAGGGCACGGCTTGGAAGCCGGTGCTGAGTTGGTTCAAGTCGCCGTCGTATCGCAGCTCGACACTGAACAGCGTGTTCTGCGGGCTTTTCAGGTCGGAGTTGAAGTCGAAGCTGAAACGCAGTGGGAACGCCGATTGTTCCGAGAGCCAGAGGTCCAGCTTGTAGCTATACTGGTACTGGAAGTGCTGGATGAAGGTTATTTCCGACTTTTTGGAGGTAGTAACGCTGAGCTTCACCGTATCATGACCATCGATGGTGTCGCCTTCACTCACCTCCCAGCTGAATATCACGCCTTGGCCGACGAAGCTGCCACTCTCACCGGCAGCCAAGTTGTGGTCGACATAGAGCGATGCGTGCGGCAGCAGCCCCTGCTCCCCGCTACGCGGTACCCAGCTCACCATTTCCTGCCGCAGCCAGCCCGAGGCCGCAGACTCATCCACCTGCCCGTAGGTCTCTATCTCCTCGCGGATAATTTCCAGCGTCTCCTCGTCGACGTACTGTTGCTGGTCACTGCTCAGGCTGGCGCTGGATATCTGTGACGGTGGGCTCCCTTCGCTGGCGTAGCTGCCTGTAACATCGTTCAGGTCCTGCTTTAGATAGCGCTGGAAGACTGTGTGCCCCGCACCGTAGCCGTCTTCGAAAAGCGTAGCTTCCTCCCGAATACCAGCCTCCACGTCTCCGCTCCATTCGAGCGAGAGCTGGTTGATTTCCAGCTCGAGCCCCATTAGCGACACTGGGACTGGTTCTAGGCTGTAGAGTTCCAGATCGCCTGTGACATCGTAGAGGGCGTGGTCGCCATATCGCTCCGGCGGAATCCGCAACTCTGGCGGGCCGCCTAGAATCATTACCGCCAGCGCAGTTAGCAGCAACAGGATGACGACGCCAACCGCCCCCCCAACACGCATATTCAGGTTCTCGGCGCGCGCCAGCAAAGGTGGGAGCTCTGCACGCTTTTCATCTGGCAGTGGAGACGCTAGATCGAGCCCTTCCCCGAGCGGTGCATCTTCACCGATAGTGGTCCCGAGGTCCAGCGCGTCTGCTTCGTCTTCGAGCAGTTCAGCCTCTGGCGGCTCTTTCGCATCTTCGTCAGGTCCAGTCCCGGTCGTTGCATTATCACTGTCTTCATCTTCGGTGGCTGTCGCCTTTGCCTCGACGTTATCATCCACCTCCTCGTCGCTATCCCGCTTTCCGGAACTCCAGAGCGTTCCCACGGGCGGCACGGCGAACTGCCGTACTTTAAGGTTTCAGGACTTGATAATCGCGACTAGGAAGATTATTACACCCACAATCGCACCGGCGAAGCCGCCTGTGACTGCTAGCAGCGAGTCCAGCATCGCCACCCCGGCCCAAGCTCCGCCTGCAACAGATTGCGTGTTCCAGTACCAGGTTGCGACTGCACCGATAAGGATGAATGCGAAACCAGCATTACGCGTCTTCTTGCTGCCGTAATAGGCGACCAAGGCGCCCATCCCCAACATCACGATCGCGAAGCCTACTGTAAACATCGTCAGTGCCAGCGTCATGTCATCGCTCATTCCTCATCACCTCCCTCGTCAGCGTCTCCAGAAGAGGTGTCCTCACTCCCATTATCATCGTCTGCCAGTTCCTCTTCCAGCTTCTTTAGCTCCTCGTCCAGGTCCAGATCCTCGAGATCCTCTAGATCGAGGTCCTCCAAGTCGTCAACCGTATCAACCTTCATCAGGATGAACAGCACCACGAACATGCCCGCTACCATCCCGACCATCGCCGCGATTGCGGCAATAAGCCCGTAGCGGAAGTTAGTTGCATCGAGGGTTGCCGGGTCGGCGATGTAGGTCTGGTGGTATTGACCTCCCAGCACCAGTATCGCCATCACGATTAGACCGAAGCCAATCTGCTGAGATTTGCCGGCGCCGAAGTAAGCGGTGAAAAGGCCCGAACCGAGTGTAGCCAGCCCGAGGCCAAAGAGAAACGCGGCCACAAAAAACTCGAAGTTCCATGTGTGACCAAGCAGATCATCTATCGTTAAATTCATAGGTCCTCAATGGGCAGATTTAGATGCGCTTTATTAGCTTGCCGTTGGACTCACTATAATTTCCATGCCCGATTTTCGGGTGGCTTTCAGGTCGTTTTTTCACGACGATATCATCGTCGAGAGAAGAGACAAGCTTAAATAGGGCAGAATCCCCCTCACATCTGGTGACTCCCAAGTGGCTCAAGTAGTCAAATCAACTGGAGTACGCAAGGAAGCCGGGTATCTGTATTACCTGGGCAAGGATGGGCACGTCTGGCGAACCAAGATGGCCCGTGGTGGCAAGAAGACCGGAGGCGGCCCCGAGCGGGTTGCCTTGGCAGACGTCAGTAGGGAAGACGGCTGGCTTTATTACATCGACAAGAGCGGTGATGTAAGCCGGTCCCCTATGGCACGTGGTCGCCGCTGAGCTGTCGTCGAAAAGCCGACACCTCAGTCCTTTTGCCCACCCGGCTAGCTTGGGCTATCACGTCCTGTCGTTGCAGAGGTCGCCTAGCCCGGTATGGCGCCGGCCTTGAAAGCCGGTGAGCACTGCTCACGGGGGTTCAAATCCCTCCCTCTGCGCCATTGTGTAATTAGAGACTGCATTGGGTGTGTTTACGGTAGGAATCTAGACCTAATGTTTCTAGACTTGCTTATCCATAGAACTTGGGCCGTAGACTGAGCCGTACCGGCAGAGGCAGCGGCCTGTGTGGTTCCTCACCTTGCCGCTCCTCCATCAGCGTCTGCAGCACTTCAGGTGAGAGCTCGCTCTGTCCGCCAGTGCGGTCACGCAGCGCCAGCTTACCGGAGGCAGCTTCCTTCTCGCCGTAGATGGCAAGCAGCGGCACCCACTCTTTCTCGCCGTCGCGTACCTTGCGGCCGATACCAGCGTCACGATCGTCAACATCGACGCGGAAGCCCGCTGCAGCGAATGTCTGTGCCAGCTTGAGGCAATGGTCGGTGTGGGTGCTGGAAACAGGCAGCAGCCGTAGCTGTGTTGGTGCCAACCAGAACGGTAGCTGTGGCTTAGCACCGCGCGCCATCTCGGCAGCAGCGTGCTCGAGCAGCGCGTAGAGGTTGCGATCGATGCTGCCCGAGAGCGAGGTGTGCAGCACGTAGGGATGCCGGCGGCTGCCGTCATGGTCTACGTATTCAATGTTGAATCGTTTGCCGTTCTCGACATCTATCTGGACAGTGCTCATTGCCGCCGCTTTGCCTTGCGTGTCAACGACGTTGAACTCGAATTTAGTGATGAAATAGGCGTAACGCCGGTCGAACAGCTCGAGCAACATTGGCCGCCCCAGCAACTTGGCGAGGCCAGTGTAGAAATCCCGGTTTTCATCAAAGAATTCTTGCTGTGCGCGCATGGCTGCTTCATATGGCACCCCAAGTGAGTCCATCCATTCCATCGAGAGGCGATACTGGTAGCCGAACTCCTCTAGCCCTTGCGGCAGATCACCTACGAGAGTATGCATATCTGGCATCGTGAAACCGCGCAGCCGTCGCAGTCCCGCCAGTTCCCCGGATTTCTCGCGGCGGTAGGAAGAATGCGCCAGCTCGTAGAGCCGTAGTGGCAGGTGGCGGTAGGAGATCTGGGCGTCGCTTGCAATCAGGAACTGTCCGAAGCAGGCAGCAAAGCGCATGAAGTAGGGCTTGTCGCCGCTCAGTAGCCGGTACTGCCGCGCTGGGAAGCGCGCCAGGTATTTCTCCATACAGGGGTGATGGTAGTCGTACATTTCGGGCGTCTCGACCTCCATCGCGCCCGCAGAGCGCACTAGCCGCCCCACCTTCTCCTCTAGCAGTCGCTTGATGAGCACGCCTTTTGGGTACCAGCGCAGGTTGCCCTGATCGCTCCCTGGCTCGCGGTCCACCAATTCGAGCTGCTGCATTAGCCTGATGTGAGGTGGCTCCTGCTTCGCGGTGCGCTGTTTGTCTGTCTCGTAGCCCACCATTCTTGCCAGCGGCGAGCGGCGATCCAGCTTGGCGTTGCCCACCAATTCAAGACTCCCGTCAGGGTACAGCAAGTAGAACTCGCTTTGGGCAGCCTCTTCCGCCTCCAGCGCGGTAGCGATATCACCGTCTGTGCCAGGGACTATACGACGGCTCAGTTCCGCCAGTGGGTGGCCTTTGCACTCCAGCCGAAAGGACTTGTACCAGCCGAACGGCGCGCGGGCAATTTCGGGGTCGCCCCGCTCCAACTGCGCCGCGAGTGCGTCAAGCACCTTGCGCGCAGTGCGTGGCGCCTCCAGTGAGGACGAGAGATGCGCGTAGGGGTAGAGCACCACTAGCGGTGCGCCGATCGCCTGTGCGTGTTTGAGAATGACCTGCGCCCCGTCTGTGGCAACCTGCTCTGTCGCCGCCCCATCACCATCCTCGACAGATGCCAGCGCGACCAAGCACTCGTCATGGGCGCCGCACGCCTCATCGTCGCGCTCCTCACCTGCGGGACCGGTGGATTCGAACTCTAGCCGGTCGGCATGCACCAGCAGCAGCTGCATGAGTGCACGACGCGGCTGCCGGATAAAGAGCTGCTCCCGGGCAATCCTTATACCATGACGATGGTGTTCTCCGGCCGTCGGTCCATGGCCCGTAGACAGAAGCGCAGTCGCAAGCGACAGGAGCCAGCCGGGAGCGGTTCTGTGCTGCTGCTGATGGTAATTGCCATCGTTGTCGTACTGGCAATCATTTTCCTGACCGTGCTGGAAGTCCTTTCTTCTGGAATCGCGGCAGTACTGGCAATGACATTACTGGCCGTAATCCTGTTCCTGATGTGGCTGCGTACTTCCGCCCCGGTGCGGGGAGGACAGCGGCGCAAACGCAGGCGTAAAAAGTTGGTAGCTGCAGCCGGACCTCCTGTAATCGACGTACCTGCCGTTACAATCCCTGTGCCAGCGGTGCCCATGCCACGCGTGCCACTGCCTCCGCGCCCCGTACGCGCTGCACGCCGCAGGCGGGAATACATCAGCTACCCTGTTGTGGTCGGCGGTGGGGACTATGCAGATACCTACATCCAAGTCGACAAGGATACTGTACTGAAGCTACGCAACGAGATGACGCCCGATGATGGTATGGCGCAGCTACCCGGACGGCGACTAGAGCGCTTCCCCGACCCTCAGGCTGCGGCGACCGCACCGGCAGCTGCCGAGCCGGTAGTGGCAGAGCCAGTAGTGGCAGAGCCGGTAGTGGCAGAGCCGGTTGTCGTCGCTGCCGAACCGGTGGTGGAAGAAGCGGAAGTCGATTTCGACTGGGAGTGAAACCGCTTTTAGGAGTGCCCTGCGATTGCCGGCACACGTGGACCTCCACAACCATTTACGGAAATTGCGGGCCGAGCGGCCACTGCACCTGACACTGCTTGACCCCGGCAAGAGCGATACCACCACCATTGGCAGCATGGCACACAGCGCTGCGCAGGCAGGGACGGACGCTATTCTGGTTGGTGGCTCAACAGGCCTTTCGCTCGAGCGTGTCGATGCGGCAGTACTCGAGATTAAAGAACAGACACACCTGCCAGTAATTCTCTTTCCAACAGTTGCCCTTGCGGTCTCAACGAAGGCAGACGCTATTTTCTTCATGTCACTACTCAACAGCTCCGAGCGCCGCTTTCTGGTCGGCGAGCAAATCGAGAGCGCTGCCACGGTTCATCGCTCGGGACTACAGCCACTCTCAATGGCGTACATAATCATCGAGCCGGGAATGGCCGCCGCGCGTGTCGGGAAGGCAACGCCGCTGCCGCGCAACGACCCACAACCAGCCGTAGCGCACGCCATGGCAGGCGAGTTGTTCGGCATGCGCTATATCTACCTCGAGGCAGGATCGGGCGCCAACGCGCCGGTGCCACCAACGCTTATCGCTGCGGTGCGCGACGCCATCCGTGCGACACTAATTGTTGGCGGTGGCATCCGCACTGCTGACGCCGCCGCCGCCGCAGTCGGAGCTGGCGCCGACCTGGTGGTCACTGGCACAGTCGTCGAGCGAGCCTCGATGATTAAGGAGGAGCTACAGCCCATTATTGGGGCGGTACACGCCTATTGAATGGCTCCCAACCTCAAAGCGGATGACACAGTGCCGCCGCCAGCGCGGCTCTCGGGTTACCTGCTGCACACGCCGAACCGTGACACCAGCATAGCACTCTTCACTGCCGCGACGCTGCTGCTCGTCGTAGTGGGGCTGGTCGAGTACCCGCTCAACACGCCGACACTGCAGGATCGGCTGCTGGTGGGCGCGATAGCACTAGCACTGCCGCCGCTGCTAGTCGCAACGCTCGTCGCGAACTTGGCGTGGGCGTGGGACGGTCGCTACCCGTCGCGCTACGGATTACAGACTGGCGCGACCGGTTCGCTCATTGCGCTATTCTGCACATTAGCAGGCGGCGAGTGGTGGTTCTCGAGCATGGGCGGACTGGCGTTCGGTATCGGCGCGACCGGCGGACTCTGGTACCTAACGCTGCGCACCCACGGTTCAGCCCCTGCTTTGGTCGCCATCCCGTTCGCAATGCTGGCGCCGCTGGCGTCGCTGTGGGGACTATTCGGCGACGACCTGTCACACTGGTTCAACGTGGGGCTGGTCTCGCTCTTGGCATTCACAGCTGCCAGTTATGGCTTTTTGTTCTTCGCGGATACACCCTACCAACGCGCAGTCGGCGTCTCTGGGATGCGGCACATGGCAGCGTTTATCGAGTTCTACTCTACTGGTGACGGGCGGCGACTGACGCGCGCGCTGCGCGAAATCTGCCAGACCGTGCAAGTCGAGGGTGGCTGGGTGTCGCTGCGACGCGACGGGGAACCGCTAGCATTCATCGCTATCCCCGGTGTGCATCCTGGCCCGCTAGGCGAACTGGGCGGCAGCAACTTACCGTCGAAGATTGACCCCAAATTGCCGGGGCTGGGCTTCGCGCTGCACGGCGCGACAACCAACGACCAGAACCCACTGCGCTCTGAGGACGTCAACCGTATCGGCAGCGCGATGGCCAAAGCAGCTGTAGGGGCGGAGCACAACTCGGGTGGCCGCGCTGCCACTACGTCGGGCGAACGACCTGGCGCGCACGCCCTAGGCCTTGGGGAAGACTTGCTTATGTTCGCTGAACCAGGCGACAGCGACGACATTCACCCAGCACTCGGCTCAATTCTTGAGGGCAGTGCTACCCGAGGTGACGGCGAGCGCCTGCTCGTAGACCTCCATAATCAGGAGGGCTGGGGACGCCCTCCACTGCCGCCCGGTACCGCTGAGGGGAGCGCGCTGGCAGATGCAATGGGCACGGTCGTTGACAAATGCCGTGCTGCACCCGTCGGCGCGCTGCGCGCTGGTGTTGCATATTTGCCTGGCGAGGACTTGGAGCATGGCATCGGTCCTAGTGGACTACGCGTGCTGGCGCTTGAAACGAGTGGTACTACCAGCGCGCTGCTGTTATGGGACGCCAACGGCTTCGCACCTGGGATGAACGCCACCCTGCGCGACGGCTTGGCGGACCGCGTTGATACGCTGCTACTGGCGACGACCGACAATCACTATGTCAATATCACGCCCGGTGGCCACAACCCACTCTCAGGCGCTGAGTTCCTCCTCCCTGCGGCGCAATCGGCGCTTGCTGAAGCATTGTCTGACTTGGCACCGGCCGAGAGCGCGATGGGGCGTGTCACTATTACCGGTGTCGAAATCCTGGGGCAAGGGATGCAGGACCGCATCTCGGCCGGCGCGAATGCTGTCGTGCAGGTCGCGCGCTTCTCGTGGCTCCCGCTCTATGGCTCAGCGGCGATGTTCTGCATGCTTTTATCGCCGTATCTGTAGGCGCTACTTCGCCTGAATCTGGATTGAAATCTTGACGCCGTCAGGTATCTGGATGCGCATCAGTTGGCGTAGTGCGCGGTCGTCAGCGTCGATGTAGATGAGCCGTTTGTGCAGTCGCGCCTCCCAGCGGTCCCAAGTTTCCGAGCCGCCGCCATCAGGTGCCTTACGCACAGGGACGCGCAGCTTGCGCGTCGGGAGCGGGATGGGTCCGGTCATCTTGACACCGGTGCGGCCGGAGATGGTTCGTATCTGCTCGCAAACTATGTCAACCGAGCCGTGATCCAGGGCGTGCAGGGAGATGCAGGCCCGTGTATCTCCCTTTGCCATTCCTCAATTCAGTCCCAGGACTCCTCAATCTTAAGGCACATACCGGCCGCGACGGTCTTGCCCATATCGCGGATAGCGAAACGCGAGAGTTGTTTGAACTTGGCCTGTTCCTCGATTGCTAGCGGTTTGGTGGGCTTGATGAGTACCATCGCCGCGTCGCCTTTCTTCAGGAAGTCTGGGTTCTCCTCGGTTACCTCGCCGGTGCGAGGGTCCATCTTTGCCAGCAGGGTGTCAAAGGTGCACGCTACCTGCGCAGTGTGGCAGTGGAAGACCGGAGTGTAGCCCTTGGTAATGACATTGGGGTGGTCCAGAATCATCACCGACGCCTTGAACGCGCGCGCCACGCTGGGCGGGTCGTTCTCGGGTCCGCAGACGTCGCCGCGGCGGATGTCAGTGTGGGCGACGCCACGCAAGTTGTAGCCGACGTTGTCGCCCGGCACCGCTTGCTTTACTTCGGTGTGGTGCATCTCAATTGACTTGACCTCACCAACCTTACCACCTTGATGGGCGGAAGGCTTGAAGCTGACCTTCATGCCGGACTTGAGCGTCCCGGTCTCGACCCGGCCAACCGGCACAGCACCGATACCTGGAATCTTGTAAACATCCTGGACTGGGAGTCGCAACGAATCGCCTTCCTGCCCCTCGGGGGGAGAGAGCTTGTTGAGTGCGGCGAGTAACGAGTCGCCACTCCACCAGCCGAGGTTATCGCTCTTGGCGGCAATGTTGTCGTTAATCCAGCCGGAAGCGGGCAGGATGGTGACCTGCTCATCACGGTAGCCGACCATCTTGAGCATCTTGTCAAGGTCTGCTTTAATTTCGTTGAAGCGCTTCTCGGAGTAAGCGGGCTTAGTGATATCCATCTTGTTGACCGAGACAATCAGTTGTTCGACGCCCATTACCTTGGCAAGCCAGAGGTGCTCTTTGGTCTGCGCCTCGATACCGTCGTCGGCAGCGACGACCAGCACTGCGGCGTCTGCCTGCGATGTGCCTGTAATCATATTCTTGACGAAGTCGCGGTGCCCGGGTGCGTCTATAATCGTGAAGTAAATCGTGTCACTCTCGAAGCGCTTGTGAGCCACATCAATCGTGACGCCGCGCTCGCGCTCTTCCTTGAGGTTGTCCATTACGTACGCCAGCTCGAAGCCACCCTTGCCTCGCTCCTCGGCTTCCTTGCGGTATTTGTCGACGAGGTGTTGCTCAATCGCGCCGGTCTCCAGCAAGAGCCTACCGACTGATGTTGACTTGCCGTGGTCGACGTGACCAATAAACACTACATTCATGTGCGGTTTTTCTGCCATTTCTGACCTCCCTGATGGGGTGGGCCGCAAGACGGGGGGTAAATAAAGATTAAGCCGTTTTCTCGTCGGCGCTCAGCCGCCGTAGTTAGAGGCGAGCGGCATCTCTGGCTTGAGTCCCTTACGCTCCCGGATTTCGGCGGTGATCTCATCCAGTAATTCGCGCGGTAGCGGCTCGTAGCCGGCAAACTCGGTGCTCCAGAGCGCGCGCCCGGCGGTCGCCGAGCGTATTTCGGATGCAAAGCCCAACATCTCCTTCACTGGCGCCTTGGCCGTAATGATGGCGAGGTCGCCCTCGGTTTCCATGCCGGCAATCTCAGAGCGACGCTGAGACATCTCGCTGGTCACTGCTCCCATCTGTTCCTGCGGGACGCTGATGTAGACTTTCTGCTTCGGTTCCATCAGCGTCACGCCGGCGGTGAGCATTGAGCCGTTGATGGCGTTACGGACTGCGGGGATGGTCTGCGCTGGACCGCGGTGGATAGCATCCTCGTGCAGTTTGGCGTCGCGCAGCAGCACCTTGACCCCCATCAGCTTCTCGTGCGAGCGAGGGCCGCGATTGACGACTTCCTTGAACGCCTCAATCAGCAACTCGCGCGTCTCGAACAGATTCTGGACACCCTTGGTGGCGTCGACGAAGACGCAGCCGTTCTCGATGCAGAGCACACCGCGTGCGATAGGGCGATCCCAGCCAAAGTCCAGCAGTTGCCGTGCCACCTCGCGCGACTTCTTGATATCACCCGAAGGGATAGTACCCTCCTGGATGGCGGCGAGAACGTCCGGTTCGAGCGGCTCTACCGTGATGTAGAAGCGGTTGTGCTTGTTAGGCGACTTGCCCTCAAACTCACCCTCAGAGGGGCCAGTAACGGTCTCGCGGTAGACTACGATGGGTGGCGAGGTGGTGATGGGGACACCGTGCTCCTTTGAGATGCGATACTCGGTGATTTCCAGGTGCAGCTCACCCATCCCCGACATCAGGTGCTCGCCGGTCTCGATGTTGGAATCAATCTGGATGGAGGGGTCGGCCTTGGAGATCGCGCGCAGCACCTCGACCAGCTTCGGCAAGTCGCGTGTGTGCTTTGCCTCGATGGCAGTGGTGACGACCGGCTCCGAGTGGTGGACGATACGCTCGAACGGCTCGAACTCCTGCTCGGATGTGACGGTTGACCCTGAGATGGCGTCGCGCAGTCCCGCTACGGCAATGATGTTGCCAGCGGTCACTTTCTCTGTTGCAATCCGGTCGGCGCCTACGAACATGCCCACGGACTGGACGCGATTGGCGCTGGGCATGCCGGAAACGTAGAGCTGGTCACCCTTGGCGATTGAGCCGGAGAAGAGCCGCCCCACGGCGATTTCGCCCGCGTGGGGGTCAATGACAACCTTGGTGACCATGTAGGTTGTCAGCCCTTTGTCATCGGCGGTGGCCATCGCCTTCCCGGCCGGCGACTCGGGGTCACCGTGCCAGATGTGCGGGATACGGTATTTCTGCGCCACCTCGGCCGAAGGCATCTTCTCAACAATCATGTCGAGCAGCACCTCGTGCAGTGGCGCGGCGTGCGCCAGCCCCTTGCGGTCCTCCTCCGCCATGTAATCGTAAATCTGTCTGAAGGAGATGCCCTTCTTCTGCATGAACGGGATGGAAGTAGCCCAGTTGTGGTAAGCCGAGCCGAAGGCGACGGTGCCAGCGGCGGCGTCCAGTATCCACTCCTTGCGTAACTCTTTCGGCGCCTGCCCCCGGATGAGGCTGTTGACCTCGGTGATAATCTTCCCGAAGCGCTGTTGCATATCTCCGGGAGTAACTTGCAATTCGGCAATCAGCCGGTCAACCTTGTTGATGAACAGCACCGGCTTGACCTTCTCCTTCAGTGCTTGGCGAATAACCGTCTCAGTCTGCGGCATGACTCCCTCGACCGCACAGACGACTATGATAACGCCGTCGAGCGCGCGCATCGCGCGGGTGACGTCGCCACCGAAATCGACGTGCCCTGGCGTGTCAATGAGGTTAATTAGGTAGTCGCTACCTTTGTGATCGTGGACCATCGAGGCGTTAGCGGCGTTGATGGTGATACCCCGCGCCGATTCCTGTTCGTCAAAGTCGAGCATTAGCTGCTTTCCGGCGAGGTCCTCTGACATCATCCCTGCACCGTAAATTAGGTTGTCTGAGAGCGTGGTCTTGCCATGGTCGATGTGCGCCGCGGTACCGATGTTGCGAATCTGCCCCAGCTCGTTGAACAGCGCCTGTGCGCGTTGCACGTTATCTTCCTTACGGCCCATGGTCCTCAGTTGTGCGCGGCTTCCGCCTGACGCTCCTTGTCTTCTTTCTTGGAGACGGCGAACGAGTCTGGGTTCCCTTCAGCAGCGAGCATGATTTCACGCGCCAGCGCCTTCTCGATGGAGCGCTGCTTCGCCGCGGTTGCAATCGCGCCGCGGCAGATGTTGGCGATGACGGTTTCGAGTCTCCGCGCCGGTGAGACGTCGACGCCGCTGTAGACACGGATGCCGCCGTAGCGCAGCGAAACCACTTCGGCGCGCGGCGCGCCGTTCTCGAGCGCGCGCACCAGTATCTGCATAGGGTTTTCCTTCTTCTTTGCGTGTACGATGTCAAACGAATTGCGCAGTACTGTGTAGGCCTGTGCCTTCTTGCCAGTGTAGCGCTCGGAGCGCATTAGGTTGTTGATGATACGCTCGACGACAGTCATGTGGTGCTTGGCGAACCGCGTTCGCGCGTGGCGCCCGCCGGTGTGCGGCACTTGGAAGGCGTTAAGATTGATGTACTTGCGCAGGGTGGGATCCTCCACCTCGACTTCGCTGAGGTCCCACTTACCGAAGAGCGGTTGTATTGGCAGCTCTGGCACTGCATCATCCTCAGCGGGGGCTTCGGCCTCTACGACATCGCTCATCGGATTGGCTTCTCCTTGCGCCCGCGGACCATTTCACGCAGCGAGACGTTGTTGACTTTCAGGACTCTGTAACGTACACCTGAAAGGTCGCCGTAGGAGCGGCCCATGCGTCCGCCGACACCCTCGATGAGAACTTCATCGTGTTCATCGATAAAGCTTATGGCGAGGTTGCCCGGCGCCAGTGCAGTTACCTGCCGTCCATTCTTGATGAGCTGGACCCGCACACACTTGCGAATGCCGGAGTTAGGCTGCTTCGCCTCGACGCCTACCTTCTCGACTACAATCCCCTTTGCCTGTGGCGAACCCTGCAGCGGATCCGCCTTCTGCTTTAGCCTGAGCACTCGCTTGCGGTAGTAGCGGTCATTCCAGCGTTGCTTCTGGCGACGCTTGCGAGCCTGCGCGGAGGTGTAGAGTCCCTTGGCCAAATTTGCCTCTTCCCCGACGAGCGGAGGTTTTCGCGCAGAAGGGGTTGGTATTTATAGCGTTCGGCAACGGCGCCCGACGATAGTGCTAATGAACCACCGCCCTCGGCACATCAGGCCACCGTAGCTCAGCTGGCCAGAGCGGCCGCCTTGTAAGCGGCAGGTCGAGGGTTCAACTCCCTCCGGTGGCTCCATCCCTTATTAATCATGGTGTGCTCGTCCCTTTCCCGCAGGCGAACGATGCATCCGGTCCACTATGCGAAGGTCCTCAAGGGCGCGGTCAAGCGCAACCTACAGGTGGACCTGAACTACAAGTTTCAGCTGGTGACCGACGTAATCGACATGCTGCTGATAATTGTCGCCTTCACCGTGTTGGGGGCGTTCGTCGATGACGCCGCCGACCCGGGGGAGCTCGGTATCGACTACGGGTTGCAGGGCTTCCTGCTGATGGGGGTGCTCTTCTGGGCGCTCTACCAGCGCGCCTACGAGGATACGGTCGCGGCGCTGCCGGAAGAGGCGTCGCGCGGCACTATTGGCTTTTTGGTGACGAACAACGTCAGCCTCTCGACGCTGCTGCTGGCGCGCAACATCGCCTCCATGGTGAAAACGTTGCTGACGACGCTATTCATCGTCCTGCCAGTGCTGTTGGTGGTCGACCTGGCGCAGGGCGGGATGCCGGGACAGCGCGGGCTTTTCGCCGGCTTTGGACTGGGGGATTTGCCGCTCATTGTCGGGGTTTTCCTGCTAATTTGGGTCTTCATGCTGATGGTCTCACTGCTGGTCGCGTCGCTCAATATTGTCTCCAAACGCATCACGCCGTTCGCTAACATGGTCGTGACGGCGCTCAAGGTGCTGAGCGGTTACTACTTCCCGATTGAAGCGATGGACGGCTACCTCGGCACCGGCGTTGCACTCTGGCTCAAGACGCATATTCCGATTATCACCGGACTGGTCTTCCTGCGCGACATGGTGCTGATTCCAGGCCCGAAGCCCGGGTTCGGAGTGCTGTGGAACACCTATTTGGAACCAATGCTGGTTGGTATTCTCGTTACGGGAGTCGTCGCCGGCCTGCTCTACAAGTATCTCGAGCGCAAGGCACAGAGCTGGGGGACTCTAGAGTTCTACTGATGCAGGCAGTCGAGGTAGAGAACGTAGTCAAGCAGTTCCCGGGTGGCTGGCGTCGTCCACCGGTGCGAATTATCGATGACGTCTCCTTTACGGTCGAGAAGGGACAACACGTCGCAATTATTGGCCCCAACGGCTGCGGCAAGACCACGCTGTTGCGCACTATCGCCACGATTTATCGCCCCGACGCTGGCAAGGTGCGTATCTTTGGTCAAGACGTCTTCAACTGGCGTCAGAGCGAGCGGTCGCGGCGCGCCTTCGCGTTCATCTCACCTGCACTGAACTTCCAGGCCAAGCTGACGCTGCGGCAGACTATCGAGTTCTTTGCGACAGTACTACAGAAGCCGCCAGAGACAGTGGTTCCGTTCCTGAAGCGAACTGGCCTCTACGCGATGTGGGATCGCCGACTGGAAGGATTCTCGGAGGGGCAGAAGGCAATGCTCCGGCTCGCGATTGCCTTCCTCAAGCAGCCGCGGGTGCTGTTCCTCGATGAGGTGGTCGCGAACCTTGATTTGGCGCGACGCGAGAAGGTAATTGGCATGCTAGAAGAGATGGAAGCGTTCCAGGATCTGACGCTATTGATGGTTGATCACGATCCTTTTGTTGTGGATCGCTTGTGCGAACGAATTCTGGTGCTGAAGGAGGGGGGTAGGGTACACAAATTCACTTCGTTGCACGAGTTGATGGATGAAGTCCCTTACCGTTTCACGGTCGAGGTGAACCTGAAGCGCGATATTGATGACAAACTAGCCGAAAAAGTGGCGCAACCACTACAACGCTACGAGATGACGCTGCGCTACTTCGCCGCTGACGAGCAGGCAGTGCATAAAATTTCGCGCCGCGTGCTGAAGCTGCTAGGCGAGCGGGTGCAAGACTACGTCACGGCGCCGGTTTCGCTCAAGGATGTTTACTACCTGATGCGGGAGGTGAATTAATGTTCAGCCGCTTCCGCCCCTTCGCGAAGCAGAAGGCAGGCGCGCCCGTGGTGGATGTGGCGTGCGACTGGACCGGTCGATGGGTGGCTGCAGTGACGGTGAGGGCGATGCTTACCTTTCGGGAGCGGAAGCTGCTCTCGACCATTACGCATGAGGGGAACCGTATGGTGCGTGTCTCGGAGGACGGCAGCCGGGCGGTGGTGGTGGCGTTTGACGGACTTCACTGCTACGATATGTGGGGCAATCCCAAGTGGACCTATACTACTGGGCAGGATGTCCACGACGTGGCGCTGCAGCCGGACGGCACCGGAACACTGGTTGCCGAGGGCGAGCGGCTGCTGCTGCTCAATAGCCAGGGTGAAGTGCGCTGGAGCGCCGGCATGGACGGTTTTGTTGGCGGTGTCGCACTGGCAGACGACCGCTGCCTGGCGGGGCTGGAGCGCTCGGTGCGCTGCTTAGATCGCGACGGGAAGCTGTTGTGGGAGCTGCGCACTGGGCAGCTGGTACGCGGCATTGTCACCGACAACCATTATGTGGCCTGCTCCTCCGGCAAACGTATCTACTGCCTCACCACCGATGGCAACCTGCTATGGCGCGAGGAAGTAGGGCCGCTGCGCCACCTCCGACTGGTGCGCGACGGAGGCGCGGTGCTGGTCGCGACCGATAGTGGAACCTGGTGCTTCGAGACCAACGGCCAGCTGCTGTGGCAGGTCTCTGAGGAGCAGTTTATCGAGGCTGCCGCGGCAGTGCCAACGGGCGAGCTGACGACAATCGTTACTGGCGGCGAAGTGTTTGGCAGGTGGGAACTCAAGCTTCTAGACCGGGAAGGACTGGTGCTTGAGAGCTACTCTAGCCGGGAGGAAATCAGCTGCTTGGCATTGCCGGAGCATGGTGGTGAGGTGGTGGTTGGCATCGGGAGCCGCGTCTGTTGGTTCCGTAACAGTGAATTTCTGAAGCGTACCCTTACCGATCAATTGGCGCAGGTGCGCAAGCTGGGCCAGAAGGTAATTGCGTACGGCCCTGCACTTCCTGGTGTAGAGGACAGCTTAGAACAAGTGGAGGCTAGGGTGCGCGGTAGCTTCGATGCGATGCAGGAAGCGTACGGCGAGCTCAAGGCGTGCCGGCAAGCGCTCGCTGCCAGCCAGCAGCAGCACGTTGAGTATCTGGACCAGCTTCCGCGGTTGATGAAGAGTTTGGGACTACCTGAGAGCCAGCCGCAAGAGTTGGCGGCGCAACTCTACCCGCTCTACGCGCTCTATCGGCGATTGGGAACTGTGCCGCGGCAGCAGGAGCGTCGTATCAGCGAGCAGCTAGCACGACTGAAGAAGGTGGCCGAGACCTTCGATGGGCAGGAGGGAGGTGAGGCGCTTCAGCGTAAGTTGACCTACACCAGCGAGGCGCTGCAGCTGCTGCCGCGGGAGCGGCGTAAGCTGCGCGGACTGATGAAAGAGCAGCGCGCGGCGCAGAAGCAAGTAGAGAAGCGGTTGCGACAGGCAGTGATGGACTGGATGACCTCCGGCTCGGTTGGAGTGCTTGAGGAATTTATGGCGCAGGTCGAGCAGCAGCAGGTGCAGCGCGTGGAAGGCGAGGCTGATATTCGTGAGCGGGTGCGCAACACGATGACGTTCGCCGAGATGTCGCATCGCTTCGACCAACTGGAGCTTTCGTGGTGCGCCTTCGCAGCCGACGGTGACGGCGTCACGCTGACGTTACAGCTCCACAACCGCAGTGATATTCAGCTCGACAGAGTCACCCTACAGCTGAAGCTGGAAGGTAGCGGCCTCGAGCTGGAGCAGCGCGGGAGCACACCACTGTCGCCGGGGCGGCTGGCGCCAGGGGATTGGGTCCGCCTCCGCCTCCGCTTTCGACCGACGAGCCGGGACCCGACGCAGGTGGTGCTGGCGGCACGCTACAGCGATCAGGATGGCCAGGCCTGTACTGCTGATCTAGGCACGGTCAAGGTGTCGCTGCTGGGCTGCTATCTGGTGCCGCTGCCGCTCTCGGAACAGGAGCACGCCGACCTGCGTGCCGAGCATCGCGAACAGAGCGCGCACAGCGAACTGGCGCTTGACCAGACCACACCGGCCGATGTGCAGGCGGTGCTCAACGCGATGCCGGGGCTGGGACTCTGTCACCGCCGCAGCGAGAACGGCGGCAGCATTAGCTACCTAGCAGGCCGCTCTAACCTGACCGACACAGTATATCTGGCGATGCTAGTGCTCAAGCCGCGCGGTGATACGGGTGTCGAGATGGAGCTGCTCTGCCGTGCTTCTCAGAGCGACGCGGCGCAAGAGCTGCTAGAAGAGCTGCAGGCAACCCTGCGCAACAAGTTGCTCGAGGCGGGCGGACGGCTTGCCTAGTACTCGCGCCATTTATGGCGACAGCTGGTGCACTGGTAGATGCGGGTCGCCGGCTCATCGGCAGCCCTAGTCTGCCGGATAATCCAAGTCGCTTGATTGTGGCCGCACTTCTCGCAAAGGATGGCGACGGTGGGAAGTGTCCCCTCGATTGAGTCGACCACTACCTGCTCGCGAGTTTCCTGAACGTGTTCGACTATCTGCACTTCTCCCTTAGGCTGTGAGTGGCCGCAGCGCGAGCACGTCAGTTGATCGCCTTGTGGGTAGAGCAGCCCCTTGCATTTCGGGCAAATCATGCTTCCACCGCCTGTATCATGCGTTCTGCCTCATCGATACGGATGGCATCGGTGCCAAAGGCAACACAGATTATCAGCCCCTGCTCGGCCTCCCAGTAGGCGGCGTGTACCTGCAAACTGCCGTCTGAGCCAGTGAAGAAGCCGCCTGTACCGGTAACGGTTGCATCCCACTTCAGCAACTCCGCCTGATAGCCCTGCGCAATTGATAGCGTGCTATCTCGCCGCCCATTGCTCAGCTCCAGTCGCTGGAGCTCCGCCTCCGTTTCAATCCGGTTGATGATTAGCTGTTCCAAATCGAGCGGTAGGTTGGCTGGCGAAATCAGCGCACTGAGGGTAATCACGCGTAGCAGTCCGGTCTGTCCATCGATTGACTCGTACTGCTGTGTATGGAGCTTTAGCAAGCCATTGTATTCCTGCGATTCCGAGCTGCCTGCATCGTTCCAGAAGTGCAGGTTGAGCTCTGCCGAGTCCCCACTCACCTGCGCCACGAAGGGAGTGACGAACTGTGGTCCTATCAACAGCAGAGCCAGTGCGAGCACCAGCAGCAGTCCAAGCAACCGCAGTAGTGTGATACGACGCGGCTTCTTCCAGCCGCCGACTCGCAGGTCACTCTCGTCCATGTTATACCCCCTCGTTGCGACTACTATTAACCTAATCCTCGCTTATCAGGACTGCCTCGACCGGGCAGACAGATTCGCAGGCGCGGCAGATGATGCACTCTTCCTCGCGAATCATGATCGCCTTCTTCTCCGAGGCGGGATGCCCAGGAGTATCGAGCCACTCAAAAACCTCGACCGGGCAGGCGTCAATGCACGCCCCATCGGCAATGCAGAGGTCAAAGTCGACGCCAACGATAGTGCCCCAGATGCCGAGCTTGTCCGATCCGACGCCCTCGTAGGGTTGGTCACCACTGGTCCAGATTTCTATAGGCTGGTTCTCACCGTCATAGGTTGCCGACTGCTTGTAGGTCGAGAGGTAGTTTTCGTCGATGGCCATGTGCTATCACAGGCCGATTTCAGGGGCGGTTAATAATGCTATTCAGGACTGCGAAATTACTTAATTGTCTGCTCTGCAGTAGGGTGGCGATGGGCGAGGTCGCTCTGAAATACCGACTGATGCCGGAGTCCCCGGTAATAGACACCGTGGCGGTTGCTGCCGCGGTGCCGTCGACACTACCGGTCGACGCACAACTGGGCGCGCACGAGGCGCAGCCATTTGCCTTTGGGCTAATCGCACTGGAGGTGCTGGTAATCGGTCCCGACCGCGCCGGGCTGGTGGATGAGGTCGAGGACGGTCTGGCGTCGCTGGAGGGCATCCAGTCGGTCGAGCTGCTTGAGCAGTCGCTGCTCTAATTCGACGGTCGCCGAAACTAGCTTCTACGAACCACCAATCGTTAAGAACCCTGCTAGTCTAGTCAGTGCGTGGAAGAGTCGCGCGACTACCGACGCACACGGCAGACACTCGGTAGGGCACTACAGTTATGCTTCCGGCCGCGCTATCGCGGACAGGAGCACGTGCCGGTCGATGGTCCTGTAATAATTGCCGCCAACCACCTCTCGCATATCGATCCAGCGTTCATCATGACCGCTACTCCGCGACCGGTCACCTACCTCTCCAAGCAAGAGCATTTCGACGGGCGACTCCGCCGTGCACTCTTCAGCCGTATGGGTGTGATCCCCATTGATCGTGACGCGGGTGGCAGCGATGCACTGGTGGAAGTCGAGGCTATTTTGCGCGAGGGGGGTGCTGTTGGCATATTCCCGGAGGGCACACGCTCTCGCGACGGGGTTCCGGGACCGGGTCGTACTGGCGTTGCCCGATTGGCAGCCGCCACTAGCGCAGCGGTCGTGCCAGTCGCCATCCGTGAGACCGACCGTGTTGTACCAGTCGGCAAGCGCGTTCCTCGACTCTGGCGCCGTTTTTTCTACGAGTTCGGCGAGCCGCTCTATTTCAGAGCGAAAGAGGCGAACCGCGAGACGCTGCGGGAGTTCACCAACCAGGTGATGGACGCCATTGCTGCGCTTTCGGAGGAGGCAGGTGATTATTGGTATTCACGTCGTCTGCGCACTCGCATGACTGAATGGCAGAAACGCAATGGGTTGGTGCGTGCACGACTGCGCGAGTCACTCGATAAGCGGGCGCAGGCACTTCGCACGCGACTGGGGCGCTAAAGCTATTCGAGCGCGGCGTGCGTGACGCCTTTACCGGCGGCAACGCAGCCAATTATCTGTGCAGTTTCACCTGCTTGCTTTAGCACTTCCAGCGCCCTAGCCTCGTCGCCGGCGGCGACAGCAATAACCATCCCTAGGCCCATGTTGAAAGTGCGATACATCTCTGTCGGTGCGATGTCGCCCTTGCGCTGGAGCCAGTCGAAGGCTTCAGGAACAGGTAGTGGGTTGTTGACGACATAGCGGAAGCTGGAGTTCATGCGCAGTAGGTTCTCGAGTCCGCCTCCTGTTATGTGTGCCAGCGCATGCACATCCACCGCCCCGAGCAGCGCCAGCACGGACTGGACATAGATGCGCGTTGGCGCCACCAGCTGCGCGCCGAGAACGGGGTCATTGTTGAACAGCCGCCGGATTAGCGTGTAGCCGTTCGAGTGTGGTCCGGAAGAGGCGAGGCCGATGAGTGCGTCGCCATCGGCGACGCGTGAGCCGTCAATGATATCCCCACGCGCGACCCAGCCGACTGCCGTTCCCGCCAGGTCGAAACCGCGCACAAGTTCCGGCACAACTGCCGTTTCGCCGCCCGAGAGCGTACAGTTGGCCAGTCGGCACCCCTCGGCGAGGCCAGTGCCTAGCTGTGCCATCAGCACCTCATCGGGCTTGTCCAGTGCGACATAGTCAACGAACGTGAGCGGCTCGGCGCCGACACAAATAAGGTCGTTAACATTCATCGCTACGCAGTCGATGCCGATTGTGTCGAGGCTGTCCAGCTCTCGTGCTAGCAGCAGCTTGGTTCCGACTCCGTCGGTGCAGACAGCGAGTGCGTCGTCGCCCAGCCGTACCAGCCCCGCGAAGCCGTTCTCCATGGCAATTGGCATGCCGTCACCCTCGCGTGTCGTACCACCGAGCTGCGCCACCAGCGCGGCGGTGGCGCGGTCACTGGCGTCAATGTCGACCCCCGCCTCAGCGTAAGTACGCACCATCAGCCAGCCAGCTTGTGGTAGTAGTTTTGAACTACCCGCGTCACTTGAGAGATGTCGGAGATGTTGCGCTCGATTAGCGTCTCGATGATTTTCTGTCGGTTGCGCGCCATCTCATCGAACTTGGCGGGCGAGACGCCGGCACCACTGGCGATGCGTTCACGCAGCTTACTTGGGACACCTGTTTCGACCAGAGCTCCCTTATTTTGGTCCCAGCGGAAGATGGTGTTGAGTCGTGGCTTGTCACCTTCCAGTCCTGCCATCTCCGAAACTTCGGTGATGCGGCGCACCTGCTTCCCTCCAACGTTGATTCGACCTTGCATGATTATCAGGTGCAATGCGTTGAGCATGATGGCAGGTACCGACATGGGCGGGTTGATGAGCCGCTGCACAGATTCCTGTGCAGTATTGGCGTGGACTGTGCCCATGCAACCGTCGTGCCCCGTATTCATCGCAGTGAAGAGCGAGCGCGCTTCGGCGCCACGCACCTCACCCACAATTAGCCGGTCGGGGCGCATGCGCAGTGTGTTCTTCAGCAATGCATCCATGTCAAGTCCGGAATCGCCTGCTTTGCCCGGGTTGACGGTCTCAAGCTGGACGTGGTGTTCGTGCAGCAGATGGATTTCGGTCACATCTTCGATGGTAATAAGTCGCTCACGCGACGGGATGAAAAGGCCGAGTATGTTCAATGTCGTCGTTTTCCCTGAGCCGGTGCCTCCAGAGACCAGGATGTTGCAGGGCGCAGCCCCCATCCCGTCAACGAACATCCAGAGCAGCGCAGCCAGCCGCGGGGTCAGCGTTCCGAAGCGGATGAGGTCAACGAAAGTAAGTGGGTCATGCGTTTGCTTGCGGATAGTAAGTGTCGGGCCACCGGGCGATGCAGGCGGCAGTGTAGCATTGACGCGGCTGCCATCGGGGAGTCTCCCATCAAATAGTAGGTTGTCCAGCCCAACCTTACGCCCTACATAGGCTGCAATTTTTTTGATAATTTGAAGTGCTTCCTCCTCCTTGAGCGTGACATTGGTGACGCACATGCCGTGTTTGCGGTGGTAGACCATCACTGGTTTTCCAGGTAAGTTGTACATTACTTCTTCTAGGTCATCGTCCTCGAGAAGTGGTTTCAGTGCACCATAGCTGCTGGAACGGACAAGTTTCAGGACGCGGTAGACTGGTAGGTCTTGCCCCGGCTGTAGGCTAATCTGAGCGTTGGCAGACTTACCGATAATCTTCCCCTGCGCTGGATTCATAGCAACGCCGCCGGCAGCTTCAGAGTCACTAAAAGAGTGGTGTTGGCAAGCAGCATATAGACGGGCGTGCGCAGTAACGCTGTTCGCATCGTCTGTAGGATTATCGCCTGCATCCAGACTCCTGCAGCACCGAGAACCATTGAGTACACCAGCAGCGACTGGTTAAGCGTCCCTAGGTCTATATCTAATTGGAAGCTGCCGACCGTCCCCGATCCAAATATCGCGACGATGAAGCCAAGCAGTGCAGGACAGAATACTGCTCCCGACCAGAGGATGAAATCAGCAGTGCTCTTGGTCTTAGCAATGCGTTCCTTGCGCAGCAAGTAAATTTCCCAGAATTCTTCTGAGAGCAATTCCAGTGTCTCCGAAAAACTGCCTGCGGAGACTAGCGCTACGTTGAGGATACTCACAACGCGTGCGATTATCGGTGAACGGCTGCGTTTGGCAAACTTTTGCATGGCCTCAGTAAAGCTGGTGTCATGCATTTCTGCTACGGTTTGCTGTAGCATCTCACCTATTCGGTCGCTCCGAGCGCTGGCGACTGCGTCAAGCGCCGACTCGACACCCATACCAGCGCGCAGGTTCTCTGCCAGTTCCCCGAGCACCTCTGGCCAAGCATTCTCGAGTTCAGTGCGCTCGGCGAATCGCCGTTTCAGCGGCAAGTATAGGACAGTGCTACCGATGGCTAATGCTGCTAGAACAATCCATATCAGTGCCCCTACAGCTGTTGAAATACCATCAATGCCGGAGAAGAGCGGGTCTAGTTGGTCGAGCAGGCTCATACTTTTGGCTCCTGTGACTTGGTGCGGATTACCAGCCCGGTAATAGCAAGTATTGAAATCAGGAACAAGATGGGCGTGCAAGCAGGTGGTAGCCGAGGCATGCTGGTAAATGGTCCCTCAGCACCGCCAACCAGAGCATCTATCACGGCTATGATAACTACTATAATCGGGACTAGTACCGAAACTACTAGGAACTGCTCGGCGACAGCACTGAGTGACTCTACGAACGCCTGGATTTCGATGCGGCGTGATCGTGATTCCTTGTCGGCAATCGAGCGCAGTCGGTCGATGACATTAGTGTCCTGCTCGACCGACATTGCAAGTACTGAGAGTGTGCGGCGCAGCCCTGCTGAACTTGTGGCGCGCATTTGCGCCCGGACGGCGTCGCCTAGCGTCGACCCCCCCTCTACCGCACTGAAGATGCGTTGAAACTCGCTCGAAAGGTCACCATAATCCTCATCGGCGACATGTTTCATCGCCTCTGCGATTCCCACTCCCGACTGGAGCAGCACCTCCATCGCCCGGATGGCGTATAGCAGCTCTTCATCGACGCTCCCCAACGGTCGGGCGAGCCCCTCTCACTATAAGGGTTTTACGTGCTGCCCGTCCGAGTTTGTTGAGGTGCAATCATGGGCTGGGAAATTAACGTAAACAGTCTTCTGTAAAGTAGTGAGCAGTCAGTAAGTAATGGCCATCGATGAATATATAAAAGAAAGCGAGCCCACGCTAAATGCAGGAAGCGCTAGAGCCGGACGCCTTCCAGTTCCTGTCGGAAAGTCAGGGCCCCAACATAAAATGAGAACACCATACTCCACTCGCAGAATGCTGTGAGGTTGAGGTAGAGCGACCTTGTGTCATCAACGGAGGGAGGATTTTCTAGCCTGTAGAATGGACCTTGCCCTTCTACGATAAGTGCCTGGCTGTCAAGGCCGCTGAACAATATCATTAGGATATAGAACAGCCAGCCTGAATAAATGGCATATCTCCTGACATTGTGCTTCCTGCCCGACTTCTCCAGGAGGCGCCAGGCGAAGGCACCCCACATCAAAAAGGAAGTGAACTGTATTCCTGCCGTCACACCGTGCAGTATGGGATAATCAATCCAGTGGAAGTTGACTGCAATAATCCCACACACGCCTCCAAAGATTGCTATAATCCTGATTAAATCGTTTCCGGACTCGTAGTTTCCGCCAAGCTCCCGCGCTAGCGGGGTGAAAATCCTGTGGAAAACCTGTGCCAGCAGGATGAACGAGAAAATACTGATTGCGAGGCCAGGACCATAGAAGCTGGATTCTGGCCCAGCAAAGGGCATCTCTGAAATAATCGGGATGAAAGGTGCAACCCGTCCGCCTGTGGTAGAAATCAGGTAGGTGGCCACTAGCGTCAGTGCCCCGAGGGCAACGCTGAACTCGAGTAGTCGCTTTGCGCTAATAGAACTCTCTTCAGTCATTCAACACCGCTTGTGCAGCTGCTAATCTTGCGATGGGCACTCTAAACGGCGAACAAGAGACATAATCCATCCCAGCGGCGTGGCAAAATGCTACTGATGCAGGGTCACCACCGTGCTCACCACAGATACCGACCTTCAGGTCTGGTCGGGTCGCACGACCGCGTTCAATACCGATTGCGACCAGCTCGCCTACTCCTGTATCAAGCGTCGCAAATGGGTCGTCTGGCAAGATTTCCTGCTTCACGTATTCGGGTAGGAAGCCACCGCTGTCGTCACGGCTAAAGCCGAAGGTCATCTGTGTCAGGTCATTTGTGCCGTAGGAGAAGAACTCAGCCGTTTCGGCAATCTTTCCTGCCATCAGCGTCGCGCGCGGAATCTCAATCATTGTCCCCACAAGGTAGTCCAGCTTGCAGTTTTGCGTCGCCTCGACCTCCCCGGCGACACGACGCACGATTTGCTCTTGGTGTGTGAACTCCGCCTCGGCGGCGGTGAGTGGTACCATGATTTCCGGCAGTACCGTAATGTCTTCGGCTTGCAGTTCTGCCGCGGCGGTTAGGATGGCTTTCGCCTGCAGTTCAGTAATCTCGGGGTAGGTGACTCCTAGGCGTACGCCGCGGTGTCCCATCATGGGGTTGGTCTCGCGCAGTTGCTCGGCACGTCGCGTCAGCTCAGTGCCGTCGATGTTCAGCGCTTCGGCGAGTTGTGCCTGCCCCTTCAATTCGTGCGGGATGAACTCGTGCAGTGGTGGGTCCATCAACCGGATAGTCACGGGGAGACCTGCCATCGTGCGCAGCGTCTCGCGGATGTCGTCCTTCATGTGTGGGTAAAGCTCATCGAGCGCCGCTTTGCGTTCCTCGCGCGAGCCGGCCATTATCATCTTGCGTAGGTAGAACAGCGGCTCCTCCGAGCCTTCACCGTAGAACATATGCTCGATGCGGAACAGCCCGATGCCCTCGGCTCCGAACTCTAGCGCGCGCTGGGCGTCAGCCGGCGTGTCGGCGTTAGTGCGCACATTCAGCTTGCGATGCCGGTCGCACAGCGAAAGGAAGTGCGACAGGTATTCGCTCGAGATGTTAGTCTCGCGCAGCGGTAGCTCCCCGGCGTAGACCTTGCCGGCAGTGCCGTTGAGCGTGACCACGTCACCCTCCACCACAGTATGGTCCCCAACGGTGAAACGTCTGGTCGGGGCGTCTATCTCCAGCTCGCCAGCGCCAACGATGCAGCACATCCCCCAGCCCCGCGCGACCAGCGCCGCGTGCGAAGTCATGCCTCCCCGCGCGGTCAGGATTGCAACGGCTGCGCGCATCCCGGCCACGTCCTCCGGGTTGGTCTCCTCACGCACCAGTACTACCTGCTCGCCGCGAGCGGCCCACTCAACAGCGTCGTCGGCAGTGAATACCACTCGTCCTGTCGCGCCGCCTGGTCCGGCCGGCAATCCGCTCACGAGTATCGCAGTCACTTTCTCGGCCTCGGGGTCAATGATGGGGTGCAGCAGTTCGTCCAGCTGCGACGGGGAAACACGCATTACTGCTTCCTCCGAAGAAATCTGACCTGACTGCTCCATCTCGGCCGCCATCCGTACAGCGGCGGGGCCGTTGCGCTTACCAATGCGGCATTGTAGCATCCACAAACGGCCGGACTGAATGGTGAACTCTATGTCGAGCATGTCGCGGTAATGCTTTTCGAGCGAGTGCTGGATTTCGTCTAGCTCCTTGTACGGTGCAGGATGCACGTTGTCCAAGCTAGGGAGGTTGCCTGAATACTCGGTGCGACTGTGGCTGTTGAGCGGATTGGGAGTGCGGATACCAGCCACCACGTCCTCGCCCTGCGCCTGCGGTAGCCATTCGCCGTAGAAGGCATTCTCACCGGTGGCGGGGTTGCGAGTGAACGCAACACCGGTCGCCGAGTCCTCGCCAAGGTTGCCAAAGACCATCGCCTGCACGTTGACGGCAGTGCCCCACTCGTCGGGCAGTCCCTCGATACGGCGGTAGGCAATGGCACGCTTGCCGTTCCACGACAGGAACACGGCACTAATCGCACCCCAGAGCTGCTCCCAAGGATCTTCCGGGAACTCCTTGCCTAGAACTTCCTTGACTTTGGCTCTGTATGTAGCTACGAGTGCCTCTAAATCATCTGCTGAAAGGTCTGTATCGTCGGTGACACCCCGTTTCTCCTTCAGTTTTTCTAGTTCGTGCTCCAGTTGCGCACGGATGCCCTCGCCTTCAGCCGGCTCGATTCCGGCTGCCTTTTCCATCACTACATCGGCATACATTTGCATCAGCCGTCGCTGCGCGTCGTAGACGAAGCGCGCGTCGCCGCTCTCCGCAATCAGCCCTTTGCACGTGGCGTCATTCAGCCCGACGTTGAGCACCGTTTCCATCATCCCCGGCATCGAGGCTCGGGCGCCCGACCGCACCGAGACTAGCAATGGCCGCGTGGAATCGCCAAATTTGAGATCCAGCTCCGCCTCGATTGCTGCGAGTGCCTTGCGCACGCTATCGTCCAGACTTTTGGGATATGACTGGTTGTGGTCGTTGAACCAATTGCAGATTTCGGTCGTAATTGTAAAGCCGGGCGGGACCGGGATTCCCAGCTGCGCCATTTCGGCTAGGTTGGCGCCCTTGCCGCCGAGCAGGTTCTTCATCCCTGCATCACCGTCGGCGTTCCCGCCGCCGAACGAGTATACCGTTTCAGCCTTCATTCGCCTCGACGGCGCAGATGGCTCCCATAAAAGGATTTATTCTTTCAGGACAGCGGTGGGGTCGTGGAGCGTTCCGAGCAGCGGCCAGCCGGTCCAGAGCAGCAGCTTGTCCAGCTCCAGCAGCATCTGGTAGAGCAGCTCGTAGCCCTCGACAGTGCGGTCGACCAGGCAGGGGTCGCAGTCATCGCCCAGCCACTCCGCAAGGCGGGACGCGCCAGCCAGCTCGAGCGCCCCGGCAACGCGACCGACCGTCTCCAACCGATTCCGCAGAGTCTGCAGGAACGGTTTGCTGTCACGCAGCGCTAGCGTTACTTCGCTGATTCGCGTCGGCGGCTTGTTCCCGAAGAGCGTCGTGAATTCTTGCTCGTCGATGCTTTTCCGCGCCAGCTGCAGCAACAGTTCCAGTACCTGCTGTTTTTCAGCTGGTTTCATGCAGCCTCCAGCAGCAGCTGCAGCCGTGTGAGAATGCGTTCCACTTCTTCCGGTTGCGTCAGCGCACGTTCCTCATCCAGAACAGTGCCTGGTGAAAGAAGCTCGACTGCCACTACTCTAGGTAGCTGCCAGACATTGCGTCTGCCGCCCGACCAGCGGTTCACAATGAGTAGGCAGGGGGTCTCGGAACTAACCGAAATGAGTCGCGCCAGTAGGAACTCAACCGCTGTAGGCCCCGCGTCTGCGTCAGCGACCAGCAGGAACGCGTTCGCTGCTCCGAGCCAGTCTATCCACCGCTCACCCAGTGCAGTGGGCTCATCGATTTCGTAAAATTGCAGTCCTTGGCAGCTACAGGCGTTGTCGAGGAACATCTCCGGCATGTCTGGAGGGGGGGTGAAGACGCCCCTTTCCGGAAGTGAACGAATTAGTGTTGATTTGCCGGCACCCATAGCACCGGTCACCATCACATAATTCATTTGTCTGCCACCTGAGGGCGCAACTCCTTGAACATCCCCATCAGTGTCTCATAGTCCCACTCATCAATTTCGCCACGCACCAGCACACGGCGTAGCGTCGTCTCGGCGCGTGGCAGCCGTCGTTCAGCGAAACGGCTCTCACGGACAGCCTCCATAATGCGCTCAACCAACAAGTCAATTTCCTGTCGTTCGATGACGTCGGGTCGGTAGGGGCGCAGAAAAACGTCGTTGCGAAAGAGTTCGTAGAGTACAATCCCAACGGCGTGCGATAGGTTGAGCACCGGATGCTCAGGGTTGGTCGGGACTTGGATTGTAAGGTCGCAGAGTGCCAATTCGCCTCGGTCGAGGCCGTGGTTCTCACGGCCGAACACCAGTGCAGGCTGGCGTCCGTCCAGCAGCCCAGCCAGTTCTTGGATCGGGTGTGGTGCACGCTGCCAGCGATTGTCTCCTTCGGGCACGATGCCACTGGTTGCGACTGATACTGGCGCCTCCGCTAACGCTTCTTTGAGCGAAGCGGTGCGACGGGCAGTTTCCAGCAACGGCCGACCTGCCTTGGCGCGCGCCTTAGCGTCGTCATTGATTTCGCAGCCGCCGACAAGCAACAGCTCATCACAGCCGAAGTTCGACATCACCCGTGCGACGGCACCAACGTTGCCGGGATGCTGCGGCTCGACGAGCACGATAGTCGCCACGACTCGCGAGTGAGCACCGCGTAATAGGGTTAGCGCGTCAGAATTGCAGACTGCATGGCAATACGACAAATGTTGAATGAGATTCGAAGCAGCGCAGTCTGGGGTCTAGAGTTCCTGCATTGCCTGAACCAGCCGTATCATCATTTCTTTCCCATCGCCAAACAGCATCATGGTCGAATCTTCGTAGAACAGGTCGTTGTCGACACCGGCGTATCCAACAGAGAGCGAGCGTTTGACCATCACGACCACGCGCGCCTTGTCGACGTCTAGGATAGGCATCCCCGCTAGTGGTCCCTCGCCGCTGCGTGCTGCGGGATTGACTGTGTCGTTGGCCCCAACCACGAGCACTACGTCTGTATCAGCGAACTCGGAGTTGATATTTTCCAGCTCGACCAGCTGCTCGTAGGGCACGTTTGCCTCGGCTAGCAGCACGTTCATGTGACCCGGCATGCGCCCCGCGACCGGGTGAATACCATACTTCACCTCACAGTCACGTCCCTCCAAGATTTCAGCGAACTCGCGCACTTGATGCTGGCACTGCGAGACTGCCATGCCGTAGCCCGGCACGATAATGCACTTGGAAATGCCGTCGCAGAGCATCGCGACCTCGTCGGGATCACTGCCTACTTTCGTGCGAGTGGCCGTTGTACGGTCGCCACCGCCGCCGAATGCCTTGAAAAGCACGTCGCGCAGCTCGCGATTCATCGCCTTGCACATGACGAAGGTCAGGATGAGTCCGGCTGCGCCGACCATCGAGCCAGCGATAATCAGCACATTGTTCATCAGTACAAAGCCGGTGAACGCCGCGGCAATCCCGGAGAGCGAATTCAGTAAGGAGACAACGACCGGCATGTCGGCCCCTCCGATGGGGAGCACGAACAGGATGCCGAGCAGCAGCGACACACCGACCAGGGCGTAGAGCAGTTGCATATCTTCGGGATTACTGGCGATTTGGGTCACCAGTCCCAGTGCCGCCAACAGCAGCAACGCCTTCACCACATTGAGCCATGGTGGCCCCCAGGTCGGGAACCGCACCCACCTGCCGCCGGGCAGGCTAAAGCCGCCTTTCAGCTTCATCATCGCCACCATACTACCGCTGAGTGTTATCCAACCCACTAGCATTGAGGCCCCGATGGCCGAAATCGTGAAGAGGTGGCCGACCCCGTTTAGGTCAGTGGCCGCGTAGGCCGATTCATCGATGGCGTGGAACGCCGCCGAGAGCGCGACCAGTGCCGACGCGCCGCCGCCGAAGCCGTTGAAGAGCGCGACCATCTCAGGCATACCAGTCATCTCGACGCGCAGTGCCATCCAAGCACCGATTATTGTACCGACTGCGAGACCGCCAACAATGAGTTGCCAACCGATGATACCGGTCTCAGAGTCCTCAATTATACGCGCTAGCGTGACAATAACTGCGAGTAGCATCCCGCTTGCGCCGTAGAGGTTCCCCGTTGGCGCGGTGCGCGGGTGGCTCAGCTTCTTCAGCCCCAGGATAAAGAGCAGCGCCGCCGCCAGGTAGCCCAGGTCCCATAACGCCGCGTCCATTACTTGCGCCTCCGGCCGGCAATCATCTGCAGCATACGGTTCGTAACCAGAAAGCCGCCGACGACATTGATGGTCGCCAGCACCAGTGCCACCACCGCCAGCTTGGCCGCCAGCGGCGCGTCGCCGTCGGAGAGCGCAGCGTTGCTCAGCAGCAGCAGCGCGCCAACGACAGTGATGCCGGAAATTGCGTTGGCGCCGCTCATCAGCGGCGTGTGTAGTGTCGGCGGAACCTTACTGATAATCTCGAAGCCAAGAAAAATCGCGAGTACGAAGACCGTCACCGCCGCGACCAGCGCCGCCAACGTCAGCTCAATCATCCTGCCGCCTCCCGCAGCCGCGACTGCGCGGCGTGGATCGCACCCTCGTGGGCGACAAGCACGCCACCCATGCCGGGGACATGGAACCCATCGCCTTCCGGGGCACCGACTAGGATTTCGTCCTCAAGGTTCAGCGCCAGCTCGCCATCACTGACAAGCGTCGTCGCAAAACTGGCAAGGTTGTTGGCGAAGAGCAGTGAAGCGGTATGCGGCAGCAGTCCGGGCAGGTTGGTCTCGCCGATGATAATGACACCGTGCTTGACGACTGTCTGACCTGCCTTAGACAGTTCGCAGTTGCCACCGGTGTCGGTATTCATGTCAACCACCACAGAACCTGGTTTCATCGTCTCGACTGCGCTGGCCGGGACGGTAATCGGTGCGGCGCGGCCGAAGAGCCGCGCGGTCGTGACCACCACGTCGGCGTCTTGGGCGACTTCGCAGACGGTATCGTTGACTTTCTGGATGAAATCCGGAGTCAGAGGCTTAGCATAGCCTGATTCGTCCTCGAAGTCCGCCATGCCTTCGACCTCGATAAACTTTCCGCCCAGCGACTCAATCTGCTCTTTCGCAGCGAGTCTAACGTCACTGGCCCAGACCACCGCACCCAGTCGTTTCGCGGTTGCAATCGCCTGAAGGCCGGCAACGCCGGCACCCATCACGACATACTTCGCTGGTTTGACTGTGCCGGCAGAGGTCATCATCATTGGAATCATGCGTGGCACCTGCGCAGCTCCGAGCAGCGTCGCCTTGTAGCCGGCGAGGTTGTCCTGGCTGGAATTCACGTCCATTGACTGCGCACGTGATAGCCTGCGTGGAATCATGTCCATGCTGAAGAGAGTCAGTCCTGTCTCGGTGATTGCGTTGATGCGTGCGATGTCGCGGAATGGGTCAGCAACGCATGCTAGCATCTGCCCCGATGCCATCGCACCGAAATCCGGAACGTTGATGGAGATTACCAGATCCGCGCCGAGTGCGTCGGCCCTGCTGCCGAGCGTGGCGCCCTTTGCAGCATAGTACTTGTCGTCGTAACCTGCCGCTGCGCCAGCGTCTTTTTCAACTATGACTTCGAATCCCAGCTTCGCTAGTTTGGGGACGACGTTTGGCACCATCGCCACACGCGTCTCGCTTTCTGGTTCCCGAGGGATTCCCGCTAGCATTCTATCACCTAGTTTGCACTGTCATCCCCTGCGGGGACACCCAGTGGCCGCGCCACCTGAGTGGCTGATAAAAGGGTAACCCAAAGCATGGTCCGGAAAGTCCGCTACGTCGCGGGAGCAGGAGCCTGTCTCCAGCGACCACGCTGACACTGCTGATCGCTTGCCGGGGTCGTAAACAGCCATCGTAATCCGGCACAGCCCGGCCCTTCCCTCCACAAATCGCCCTAGCTTGCGCTGGGCAGCTCGCTTCAGGTAGCCGTTCTGCGAAAAAAGTGACTGTTTGATTCAGTAGTTGTCGCGACGGGGCGCTCGTTCCTGGGCGGCGTCAACTTTGAGAGTGCGTCCGCCAGATTCGCTGCCGTTGAGGGCCTCGATCGCTGCGCTCGCTTCCTCGGCGGTCGACATCTCGACAAAACCGAAGCCGCGCGAGCGGCCACTCATCCGGTCCATAATGACCTTGGCTGACTGCACTTCGCCGTGCTCCCCGAACATTTGTCCGAGGTCCTCATCCTTGAACGACCATGGTAGGTTGCCCACGTATATGTTTCTGCTCATTGTTCTGATACCTGCCTCCTGGCAGGATGGCGGCGCAGGGAGCCTCCGTTATAATACTTGGCGTTCTTCACGGACAAGGCTAGCGCGTCAACGCGCGCGCGATAACGACGCGCTGAATTTCTTGCGTACCCTCGTAAATCTGGGTAATTTTTGCATCGCGGAAAAAGCGCTCTACAGGGAAGTCTGTGGTATAGCCGTAGCCGCCTAGCACCTGCACAGCGTGGTCGGCAACCCACATTGCGGTGTCGCCGGCGGTCAGTTTGGCCATGCTCGCCTCCAGCGTATGGCGCAGCGCGCCTTGCTCATAGTGCTGTTGCTTGGCCCACGCGGCGCGGTAGACCATCAGCCGCGCTGCTTCTGTGCGTGTCGCCATCTCGGCCAGGTAGTTGCCGATAGTCTGGTGCTGTGCAATCGGCTTGCCAAAGGTCTCGCGCTCTAGTGCATACTTCAGCGCAGTTTCGTAGGCTCCCTGGGCAATCCCCAGCGCCTGCGCGGCAATGCCGATGCGTGAGTTGTCGAGTGCATTCATCGCGATGTGGAAACCATTGCCTACTTCACCGAGCACGTTCTCCTTCGGGACACGGCAGTTATCAAGCAGTAGCGTAGTGGTGTCGCTGGATCGGATGCCCAGTTTGTCCTCTTTCTTGCCGACTGCGAAACCGTCTAAGCCCTTCTCGATGATGAATGCCGTGACACCACCGTGCTTTTTCTTACCGTAATCAGGGTGGTCGTTGACCTTGGCGAACAAGACAAACAGGTCGGCACAGGAGCCATTGGTGACCCACATCTTCTCACCATTCAACACGTAGCAGTCGCCGTCGTCGGTTGCCTTTGCTGACATCGCGGCGGCGTCGGTGCCCGAACCGGCCTCGCTGAGCGAGTAGGCGCCTAGCGTCTCGCCACTTGCGAGCTGCGGAAGATATTTCTCCTTCTGCGCCTCGCTGCCGTGCAGCACGATAGTCAGTGAGCAGAGCCCGACGTGCACTGCAACCATCACGCCGAGCGACGGGTCGACGCGCGAGAGCTCCTCAACCACGATGGCCTCCGAAATGTCGTCGAGTTTCTGCCCGCCATACGCTTCGGGGATGGTCATTCCGGCAAATCCCAGCGCAGCGAATTCCCTGAATTCAGCCACCGGCGGCTGCTGTGCCCTGTCACGCTCCCCAGCAGTCGGCGCCGCGACATTCTCAGCGAAGTCGCGTACCATGTCACGAATCATTTGCTGTTCCTCGGTCTCCGCGAAGTCCATCAGTCCTCCATCAGCTGGATAATCGCTTCAGCCGGCTCGCCATTGCACTCACGCAGTGCCTCGAGCGCCATGTCCTCCGAGACTCCAGCTTGCGTGGCAACCAGCACCACGTCCTCGGCCGGGATTTCTGCGGCGTCTCCATTGCCGGCCCCGCCGTCGCCAGCCGCCGCGCTACCACTGCCAAGCGGCCGCTCCTGCGGTTCGCCGACGACCTGGTAGCTCTTCTGCCCCATCATGTCCATCGCTGTCACCGCGGGTGCGTCGAAGTAGAGTTCCTTCTCCGGCGTGCGGATGATGACCTCGGTCGCATCGATTTCCTCGGTCGATTGCTTCAGCTGCTTTTGCAGCTTCTTCATCATGCGCGGGTTCATGCGACCCATGCCGGGCATCATGTGGCCGACGAGCCCGGCGCGCGTTTAAGCGCTGTGGCGCCGGTTATAATTTGTAGCGCAGCACCGCCGCCGCGCCGCCCAGTCCTGCTAGGATTTCGCCGCCGTGGTGGTGCGGCGAGACCTCGACAACCTCGGTGCGCGCCTGTTCCGCAAGCGCCAGCAGCTGGCGGCCTTTTTGGGAACACGTCTCAGGCGCGAGAATTAGCAGCCGCTCGCCCGCACCCGCCTCGAGCGCGACACGCAGCTGCGCTGTGCCGTAGGTCGCTAGGTTCTTTGCCAGAGCGTCATTGAGCAGTTCGACTGCTTCCAACTCTCGCTGCAACTGTATTTGAGCAGCCGCCTGCGGTAGCTTGCCACTTCGAAGTGCTTCATGGACGCCAGCTAGGCCACCCTGCCCTGCCGTGACGGCGGTCGCGCCTCCCCACTGCTCCGGCGAATCAGCGCGCGCCTGCTTCAGCAAGTCCTCCTTTAGGAAGCCGGGGCCGATGACAATCAGCGCCGCACCCCCACTATCATTGCCTAGCGCGTCGGAAACGCTCATGGTGACTCGCGCGAAGAATGCCTTCTGCGTTTCACCGCCGGTGCCCTTACCGCCTGCGCGGTTCAACGATCGCAGCTCACGAATGCCGTAGGGACGCACCTCTGCTAGAACTACCGAATCAGCTTCGACCGCGACGGCAAGCGCACGCACCACAGGCTGTGCCGCCTCCTGTAGCCTCCGTTTGTGGTGCGGTGCCCATTTCGATTTGGCGAGTCTTAGGTCGTCGCCTGATCCCAGCAGCAGTGTGTGGTGTTGGCCGACGTCGCGCTTCGCCTCAGTAATCGGGCCATGACAGCGCAGTCGCTGACCGAACGGCTGGTACTCTACCTTCTCGATTTCGAGTGTTAGCGTTAGCTTCTTTTTACGCCCACGCTCAGCGCGCAGGCGGTCCGCTTGTACAGTTTCACGTCGTTCAGTGCTTGCGCGAACGGTATCACCCGGTTCGAGCAGCAGGTCTAGGTGGTAAAGGTCATCATCGTGCTCTAGCCACAGCTTTACCACACCGTCACGCCTGCGCTGGACGCGCATGCGCGCTATGCCTGGACCGAGATGTCTAAGTTCTCCGCTAGCTCCTTGTAGCGGTTGCGGATGGTGACTTCAGTCACCCCAACTGTCATGGCAATCTGCTTCTGCGTTTTGCGCATGTTGTAAAGCACCGACGCGATATAGATGGCTGCAGCCGCGACACCTGTGGGTCCGCGCCCCGAGGTGAGTTCAGCCTCAACAGCCTGATTCAGGATGCGAATGGCGGCGTTCTCAACATGGCCCGGCAGCTTCAGTTCTTTGCAGAAGCGTTCGATGTAGACCACAGGCGAAGCCGGCTGTAGGTTCAGCTTCAGCTCACGCGAGATGTAGCGATAGGTGCGCCCCACCTCCTTTTTGGAGGCTCGTGAGGCCTCAGTAATCTCGTTCAGCGTGCGCGGGACTTCACAGCGCCGACAGGCGCCGTATAGGGCAGCGGCAGCGACCCCCTCCACGGAGCGGCCCCGCACCAGATTCTGGTTAACTGCACGGCGGTAGAGCATTGCCGCTTCTTCACGCACCTGTCGGTGCAGCCCAATCTTGGATGCGAGCCGATTCAGCTCTTTAAGTGCCAGCGCCAAGTTACGATCGGCCGATGTTGAAGCGCGGGTACGGTTCTGCCACTTGCGCATGCGGAACAGCTGTGCCCTGTTCTTGGTAGGTACTACATTTCCGTAGGTGTCTCGATTGCCCCAGCCAATGTCAGTCGATAGCCCTTTGTCATGCACCATCACTGTCATCGGTGCGCCGCCACGCGCGCGTTTCTCGTTCTGCTCGGCGTCGAACGCACGCCACTCCGGTCCCGAGTCAATGAAGTTATCATCAATCACCAAGCCGCAGCCGCTACAGGTCATTTCACCGCGGGTATAGTCGCGCACTAAGTGCTCTGATTTACATTCAGGGCAGGCCGTGATTTCATCAAGTTCTACCTCACTCCCAGGCTTCTGAATAACCATTAACAACCACCATGTCGGCCGTCAATAAAAGCGCTCGCCCATCGGCCGGCAAATTGTATAACTGGCTGGCCTGCCTGCGCCGCGATGGTGGCTGCCGAGGAGGACCCACGCACTTACGTCGAGTTACGCGGCTGGAAGGTGCTTGAATCGCGCTGGGATGGCTCAGCTCACTTGCTGCTGGTCGAGCCAAGACTAGACCTCGGGGAAGCGTTCGAGGAGTTACGACTCAACCTGAAGGCGGAGGCTGATGGCGTGCGTCTGCACCCGATGCTGCGACGAGCCGGAGGGGAACTACTGCTGGTGCTGCTGCCGCAACCGCGGCGCGAAACCCGCTCCAAGCGCACTAACCTCTACCTTCTGCTGGCGACAATATTCACTACCACCTGGGCAGGGACGCTCTTCTGGGCTGGCTATGCTGGGAGCTACGAGCTGGAGAGCGGCTGGGACCTACTGCTGATACTGTTGCACCCCAAGACGCTATTCTATGGCTGGCTCACCTTCTCGCTGCCGTTGTTGACTATTCTCGGTATTCACGAGATGGGCCACTATGTCTATGCACGCAAGCACAATCTCGATGCATCCCTTCCCTTTTTCATCCCCATCCCGCCGCCACTGTTGCTCGGAACGATGGGTGCCTTCATCGCCATCCGGGAGCCGATTCCTAACCGGCGGGCACTGCTGGACGTTGGCGCCAGCGGCCCTATCGCCGGTTTTCTCGCAGCGTTGCCAATCACGCTGCTCGGCTTCTGGCTCACTGAGCAGGCGGCGCGCGAAGCGCCAGTCGACCCCGGCAACCTGATTTTCCTCGGGACACCACTGGCGTTCAACCTGCTCGCCTCGCTCGCCGAACAGTTCATGACACTTAGTGGCAACTACCTGATTCACCCCGTGGCGTTTGCCGGCTGGGCGGGACTGTTAGTGACTGCACTTAACCTGCTCCCAGCGGGACAGCTTGACGGCGGCCACATCGCTCGTGCACTGTTCGGCCCGCGCGCGCGGCTGCTCTCCTACCTTGCCATATCGGTGATGCTCTTCATGGCGTTCTTCGGCATACCGGACGTAATTCCGTTCTTGGAATCCTCGGACCCCTATTTCGGATGGGCCATCTTCGCCGGACTGGTCTACTTCCTCGGCGTCGAGCACCCGCCACCATCGGAGGAAATCACCCCGCTAAACACCCCTCGCTGGCTTGCCGGCGGTTTCACCGGTGTGATGCTGCTGCTTTGCTTTGTCCCGTCGCCGCTGATGACCATCCCGTCGCCGTTCGGGCTGGAGATGGAGGCCGCTGACGGGGAGCTAGAGTTTACCGCTGGTAGCTCGAACTCGACTTTTATCTGGGTTAACAACACCGGTGATGTGTATGACAATCTGACACTGGCGCTGAAGCTGCCGGCCAACTGGAGCGCGACGCTAGCTGTAGCAAACGTGACCTCCGGCACCGGATGGCTTAATCCCGGCAACGCCACCTTTGGGGAAGTGGCATGGCAGCTAGACCCGTTCAACTTGACGCTAAATTTGACTGCGGGTGCGTCGGCGCAATTGCAGCTCGAGCTGACAGCACCTGCCAAGTTTAGCGAGGTAACGCAGGCACTGCTCGAGGCCAGTAGTCGCAACGAGGTAACCTATACGCTACGGCTGTCGTTGCTGCCAGAGGCAGAGGTGTGATTCTCGAAGGTAGATTCTGGCATCCGCAGCACGGACTGACGGACGGCTGCGTCGCCATTGGCGATGACGGCACGATTAAGCGCGTTGCAAAGACTATCTCTGGTGCCAAAGAGCGCGTGCGTGGGATGTTGCTGCCCGCTGCCCTGGACATGCATGTCCATTTCCGCGATCCCGGTTTCCCGCACAAGGAAGACTGGGCTTCCGGCTCCACGGCTGCAGCGTGCGGCGGGGTCACCGCCGTCGTTGACATGCCCAACACCCAGCCGCCGACTGACTCACCCGCTGCGTTCGCCGACAAGGCACGACGCGCCGCGGCAGCGTCGGTGGTGGATTTCGGCTTGGGCGTCAGCGCGCGTCCCGGTATTTCACGTGAAGCGTGGTTTGGTGAGCTGCCTGCCGCCTTCTGGAAGCTCTACCCCTACGGCATCTCATGGGAGGATTACCAGTCCACCGCCACCGAGGTCGCCGCTGCCGGTGGTCGCCCACTAGTAATCCACGGTGAGCACCCATCACACATTGCTCCTGGGCCGCCACGTAAGCTGGCAGAGCACACTGCGCACCGACAGCTGGCCGAGGCGGAGTGCCTAGCCGGAATGCCTGCGTCACCGCAGTTACACGTCGCGCATCTATCAACGGCGGATGGCTTGGCGGGACTACCTGCGGGTGCGACCGCCGAGGTGTGCCCGCACCACCTGCTACTGAACTTGGATGCGTGCGACTCACTGGAGTGCAAGGTTGACCCGCCTCTACAGACACCGCGCGATAACACGGCGCTATGGGGCGGTTTCCGTGACGGCCGCATTGCAGTTCTAGCGAGCGACCATGCGCCGCACCTCCCCGAGGAAAAGGTATCGGACGCACCTCCCTCGGGAATCCCCGGCGTCGAAACCATGCTGCCGTTGATGCTGCAGCAGGCGGTTACTGGCAACATCGAACTAGGGAGACTGGTGAATGCAATGGCTGAAGCGCCAGCCGACCGTCTCGGCCTTTCGCGCGGTCGGATTGCCCCGGGACAACCGGCCGACCTAATCGAGGTTGATTCCAAGGCGACGCGCCCTGTTGTGCTCGAAAGACTTCATTCTCGCGCTGGCTGGACGCCGTACGAAGGATGGGACGCTATTTTCCCGCACCGTGTCTGGCGTCGCGGCGAGCTAGTGGCTGCCGACGGGGAACCGCAAGTTTCGCGTGGCGGACAGCCACTCTTCACGGCGCAACCTTAATACTCCGCGAATGGAGGGGCGTACTATGTCATGGCGCGGACCCCTGACACTTCTTGGACTTGCACTGTTGCTAGTGGGCGGCGTACAGGCGGCAGAGCAGGCTGACATCCCCTTCTATTTTGGCCGCAGCGGGCTGGGCGACGTCTACAAGCTGGAAGTAGCGGAGCCGACTGCCACGACCCCCAAGTACTGGAATTGCGCCAATGACGAGGTCCAGCAGGACTACCAGCCGCTCGCGAGCTGGCAGTTGGGACTGGGCGGCCCGGTGATGCTGGGTGACAGCCATGACTATGTAATCTGGGTTGAGTCGACCAACGTACAGGAAATCAGCTTTCGCACTACACTTTACCTGAATGTGACTGGAGAGCGGACTGACCTATCTACACAGGAAGTATCCCGCTCCGGATCGTTTCAGGAGGGGTGGCTCGCCGGCAATTATACTATGGAACTGGTGGATGCGCCCTACGACGCCGGTCCCTGGGCGGACGGAGTGCCACCCTACGCGGTGTTCGGTATCGAGCTGGAGACCCGCATTACCTGGGCGCCCGACACCAACAACCGCACCGCCTGGGTCAAGGCCGCATCTGTTGATGGATGCGGTGAGGGGGGTGTGGCATGTGATTCACGACTACAGATTGAAATGCAGCCGGTGCTATTCGACCCTGCAGCGGTCTTTAGCAACGATCGTGTTGACGAGGAAGACGGCGACTCGCTTTTCCTGAAGGTGAACATCACCAACGCGCTGGGGGTGGACACATTCGACGACGAAAGTGGCGGCGTACGTGTTGTCGGTGTCAGCGGTGGCGGCAGTTTCCAAGAGTCACTAAACCTGATACGACGGCACACTTACCTGATGGAACTGGAGGCGCGCTGGCACTACCAGCAGGATGACGGAATCAGTGCCGGCTGGTACGATTTTCGTCTCTCGATAACCGATACCTACGGCAATTTGTGGGAGGCAACAATCAGCTACGAGTTGGAAGTCGACCGTTATGAAGCTGCTATCGAATCAGAGGCAACCAGTCAGCAAGTGGCACGCGGCCGCGACGTTGATTTTCGACTAAAAATTCTAAATGTTGGCAATACCCGCGACACGTTTGGACTGGAGCTGGACGACTCAGGTATGCCGGCAGGATGGCAGGCGCAGCTTCTCGATGATAGCGAGTTGGAGCTAGCGACCGGCCAGTACGACTACGCTACTATCCAGGTGGGTGCACCCGCCGGTGCTCCCGGCGGCAGCTCGGCTCAGGTGCTGCTGACCGTGCGTTCGCAGGGTGACACAACGCAGTATGCGCGCGTCACTCTCACCGCCAGCGTGCGCACCCACGGCGTCACGCTTTCAGGAGTTTCCGACCACATCACCATTGATCCGCAAGAGCTGAATCCGGAAGGCGAGTACCATTTCCAAGTCACGATACACAACACTGGCAGCGACCGGGACACCTACAATATTGATGCTACTGTCGCGCGCAGCGACTGGAACCTGCGAGTGGAGGAGGGCGGGACCAGCGTTAGCAGCGTCACCGTCGAGAAAGGGCAGGCCAAGCAGTTGGATGTGGTGCTGAAGCCGGTTAATTACCAAGATCGACTGGGCGATGAAGTAGAGTTCCGTTTCACTGCCAGCTCAGTCCCCCCCGGTGACGGCAGCGACGAATTAGAGTCCAATTTGGTAATGGTTATTCCAGTCGAGCGCGTTGTCGATCTCGAGCTGGTGGAGGTGCAGGTCAACGGCCAGCCGCTCGAGCTGCTGGCGCCGGATGTGCTACAGGAGGGCGATTCAGTCCAGCTGCAAGTGCTGGTGCGCAACCATGGCGGTCTGGCGACTGGTGAGTTCAGCGTTACGCTCAGTCTGGGGCAACGGGAGGAAGCTCGCTATCGCCTCGATGGACAGGAGGGGCGCCCGCTAGGGCTGCCAGGCTACGGTGAAGCGATCATAACTTTGGAATGGCGCAAGGCGGCGCCCGGCACGACGGTGCTCTCGCTTAATGCCGACCCAATGCTCGAGGTCGTAGATGAGTTCGACCGCAGCGACAACTTGCTTTCGATTACCTTGCAGGTCGCTGAGGCCCCCGAAACCGCGAACGACGACGATAGCACCGGCGACTCCGGGCTGCTGCCAGGCTTCAGCACCGCTCTGGCGCTGGCTGGGATAATATCAGTTGTAGCTCGCCGTCGCCGCGTTTAGTCATCGTTTAGCGATTCTAGCTTTTTTCTCAGGTCGTCCATTCCGTCACTACTTTCGCGTGCTCCTTCGGAATTGCTGTCATCCGCACTTTCATCATCTTTCAGGTCTGAAAGCAGTTCATCCATTGAGACCGGTCGCGCCTCCAGGACTTCGCCGTCTAGGCTAGTAGTAGAAGACGGTGCATCCACAGTAGCTTTTTCACCAAGCGCGCCACCGCAGCTGGGGCACGCCCGCCATCCTTCCTCGACCGCTGCATCGCAATTGGGACAACTGGCGGTGGGAAACTTCTGCAATTCACTATCGGGCAACACAACTTCATCCGCCTGTTCGCCCAGCAGTGGTGCCATGGCCGGGTCAAGTGTGTCGAGAGCGTCTGGCGCAGCGCTGTCAAGCAGTTCGTCCAATAGCTCCCGTTCGTGCGGCATCACTGGCCCGGTTAGCTGCCTGTTGGCACCATCATCCACGCGAGATTCATCAATCGGTACCATCGCGCTCGCGCGCGGTGAGTGCTGCCGGCTGTACGGGCGCGCTTGAACTATCAGTACCGCATCCCACGCCGCGTTAAACAGTGCAGCAAGCATGAATAGTGGCCCCGAGAGCGGCAGGAAAGCTAGCGGGAATAGCGCCCCCACTACCAGCCAGCGGTAGATGCCGAAACGGAGTCGGTACTCGCGGTTGCGGCGCAGCAGCAGCCAGCTGCTGCCACACAGCAGAGCGTAGAGCATCAACATTAGCAGTGGATTGCTCTGTGGCGCCGGTTCGTCGAGGATAATGATATCACTCTGCGCATCGTAACGACTGCCGACTCCCAGTAGTTCAGTTGGGTCTAGGTAGAGTTCGCCGCTGCTGAAGGTAACTCCCGTCTCGAGCGCAGTGCTGCCCGGCGCCAGTCGCACCCAGCGCAGGTGGTTGAAGTGGAGTCCCGAAGAACGGAGGCTGGTGCTACCCTGTGTGGTGAGCGTTAGTTCGTAGCCGCTGATAGCAGGCATTTCGCCCGCTAGGAAGTGGTTGTCGTAAAGGCAGTAGAGCGGACGCAGCTCGAGTGGAATCTCCGGATCGAGCTGCAGTACCAGTATGATGTGGAAGCCGTTTGGATACAGTGCTACCTCACGGACATCGGCCGAGTTTTGGTAGTCTCCGCTGCCGCTTAGTTCCTGCCAGCGCAGATGGCCAAAGAGCAGCTGTCCTGCCAGAAGTTCGGCCGAGAACGCACCGGAATCGTTAGTGAGTGCTCGCGCCACTCGGTTCAGCTCCGACACTCCGAAATCGGGTCGCGCTAGTTGCGCTCCCGTCCCGGTCACTGGCTCTCCTGTCAGGCCACCTCCAGTTGTGACTTGCAGTTCGAGTGTCGCTTGGTGAGGAGCCGTGAACTCCGCTTCGAGCCACACCTCAGGCAGCAGTCCATCGGCAGTTGCCGGTGGGGTTGAGAGTAGGGAGCCCAGCAGTAGTAGTGCCAGCCACGTTGTACGCAAGCGCATTGCCTGCGATGCTGACACACCAGTAATTAACCTTACAGGCTGCCGCACCGTATCGCGTAACTAGCCACCGTCATGTTTGCCTCTGGTGAGTAAGCTGCTGCCACCAACCACATAGTTACTCCTGCCAAAAAGAAGCCACCAACCCTTTTAATCTCGCTGGCGTGGACCAGCTCCCTATCAGGGAAACGGCATAGCGGGGTGGGGTAGCTAGGAAATCCCGTCGGGCTCATAACCCGGAGATCGATGGTTCAAATCCATCCCCCGCTACCACTTTTACTGAGCCCGGTATAATCCGTTAATGCGACATACCTTTGAGCACACTGCTGATATTGGCCTCGCGGTCGAGGCGCCGTCGCTCGAAGTGGCATTCGGCGAGGCGGCGCTGGCACTGGTCGAAGTGATAACTGGCAGCGCGCTCCCACCTGTGGAGCAGCAGCGTACCCTAGATGTGGCGGCAGAATCACGTGAGCAGCTTCTAGTGCAGTTCCTGTCGCGGTTGTTGGTCGAGTTTGATGGAGACGGCTTCCTGCCGGGGCGGGTGCAAGTTTCATTGACAAGCGCTGGCAGCCTTACGGCAACGCTGGAGGGGGCTACTTGGGAGCCAACGCGCGACGGCTACGGCGTTGAGGTGAAGGCAATTTCCTACCACGACCTGCAAGTCGAGCCTGGGCCACCAGCACAGCTGAGTGTTATCCTCGACCTGTAGAACCGATGACCACCGCTCTCTCATCCGGTAAAAGTTAACTCAGATGGCGTCTATTTGCGTGCTCAAGGAAAAACGCCTCAAATGGTATTAAGTTTTTTATACACTTCTCAATCGGCAGTTCCGCTTCGGTCATTTACTATAACCATGAGTAAAGACGACACGAGTAGAGAGACAGCTCTCAGAGAACGCACCGGCCTTACGAATGGTAACGGTCTTACGAATGGTAACGG
>MPLX02013196.1_pt1 | contig 64992 bp, 45 predicted proteins | sample 1617341 | NCBI WGS metagenome assembly MPLX02 (sample SAMN05944804, study PRJNA350692) | marine metagenome | biome: marine; feature: ODZ; material: water; isolation source: 120 m water sample filtered on 0.2 um supor filter | place: Pacific Ocean | collected 2012-04-08 | depth 120m m | reverse complement strand
GGTTTGATGCACGAGTCTGCTCATTTTTCACGTATCTTGGTGGGATTATTATAGGGTCTTTGTCCAGTTGATAAATTGTTGATGCTCCTCGGCTTGAAAACGGTTGCTGCCCTCCGGGGAAAGCCATGCCAGGGAGGCTTGGAATAAGTCCCTGCACATGCCGTGAGCAATATGGCCACGGCTAGAGGCAGGCTACGCATTGGGGATTCTAAACCCCGGCTCTGGCATGCTCAAGGACTGAACCTAATTCAGGTATTTGGCACTATCCTTTTTGATATTTACCCTATTGCGGGTTGTATAAATGATGCGTAGCATGCGTCCTTTATGAGACATTTGATCTTGTTATCCGCGCTGCTCTTATCCCAGCCCGGATCGGTTCTGGCGCAGGATGAAGCTCCAACCTACCGTAACCTTGTCTTTATCCTGATTGATGATCTGGGCGCTATCGACCTCGCCTGTACCGGGAGCACTTACTACAAGACGCCGAACATTGATTCACTAGCCAAACGTGGGATGGTGTTCAATCAGGCCTACGCGGCATCGGGTGTCTGCTCACCCACCCGGGCCAGTATTCTCACAGGTCATTACCCGCAGCGTTGTCGTATAACAACGTATATTCCCGGGCTAAGCTATCCTCACGCAAAACTCACAACCCCACCAAGTGCTAATCAATTACCCGATAATGCACCGGGATATGCTGAGTTTCTGAAGAAGGCAGGAATTCGTTCGTTCCGTGTTGGGAAATGGCACCTCGGCAGAAATAAGCCCGAGGAGTTCGGTTTCGACATGAGTTACGATAACGGGAAAAGAAACAGAATGGATGACCCGTGGTCGGTTAGCGAATTCACAGACAAGGTTTGCGCTTTTATCGAGGAGAGCGGGTCAGACCGTTTTCTGGCCGTGCTTTCGCATCACACCGTCCACGTGCCGCTCCACGAAAAGCCGGAGGATGTGGCGCGGTGGAGCATGGCTGAGACTGGTGATAATGGGCAGGCCAATCCAACCATGGGTGCCATGATCGAATCGATGGATCGCAGTGTTGGCCGGGTTCTGGACACGCTGAAGCAGTGTGGTCGCGAGAAAGACACGGCCATCGTCTTTTTCTCTGACAATGGAGGATTGCCTCTATGGCAGGACCAGGACGGCAAGGTGGTGGTCGCAACGAGTAACCTGCCGCTGCGCGGCGGTAAATCCACTCTCTACGAGGGAGGTATCCGCGTCCCCTTGATTGTTGCCGCACCTGGACTGACTGACAGTGGTGCAGTGTGTGCCACGCCAGTTCACTCAAATGATCTTGCGCCGACACTCCTCTCGCTCATGGGGGCACCCAGTCAACCGAAGTCGCATCTTGACGGTGTGGATTTAACCCCGCTACTTCGGAACCAAAGGATTCCTGATCGCAATCTCTTCTGGTATTATCCACACTACCAAACGCTCCCACCACACGCGGCGGTTCGGTCCGGTCCCTGGAAGATGATCACCTTCTACGAGACGGGAAAGAAGGAACTCTACCACCTGTCCAACGACATCGGAGAGAAAAACGATCTGTCCAAGGAATCTCCTGAGGTGACCACTGCTCTGACCAAAATGCTCGAACAGCATCTTCGGCACCTGAAGGTTCCCTTGCCGACACTCAACTCGGATTTCAACGAAGCCAAGGCTCTCCAGTCTGTGAAGAGCAAGAAGATTCAAGACATACCGATGCCGGTAATGACCCGGGATCCGGTGCTCTACCAACCATTGCAAAGTGTTCCTGAGGCGCAGGAAGGCGGACTTGCTCAGCAGGCAATAGAGCCGCAACGCTGGACGAGCCGCGAGGGGAAAATAATCACCGCGACGTTTGTCCGCATCGAAGGGGAAAAGGTGGTGCTGGAGCTTGCCGATGGTCGTCAGGTGCCGTATCCGCTGGAGAAACTGGATGCCGCCAGTGAGAAGCAGGCTCGTGAGTTAGTGGCAGCAATGGTACCGGGAGTGGCAAGTGGTTCTAACGGGCAGGAAGGCGGAATTGCTCAGAAGGCTTCAGGCCCGCAACGCTGGGCGAATCGTGAAGGGAAAATAATTACCGCGACCTTTGTCCGCATCGAAGGGGAAAACGTGGTAATCAAGCTCGCTAATGGCCGTCAGGTGCCATATCCGCTGGAGAAACTGAATGCGGCCAGTGAGGAGCAGGCGCACAAACTCGCTGCAGCGATGGTTGCGGAGGGGAAGCCCCCATCGGTGCCGGAGGTGGAAACGCCGCCCCCTGCAGGTGAGGTTTCGACCATAGCGATCCCGCCGTCAGGGCCACGCGATCCCTCTCTGCCGCTGGTGGGAGCCATTCGCTGGGATGCCTGGACAGGTGGATGGGTAACCGAGGAAATGCAGAAAACCCTTGGCCCTGAGAAATATCACCACCGCCTGCCTTGGTTCGCTGAGGTGAAGGGCGATGGGACGGTGAAGATCGATGGTGGCAAGCAGAGTATCATGGATACCGAGATCGCCATGGCCACCTCTGCCGGCCTCGACTACTGGGCCTTCCTTCTCTATCCGGAAAATGACGTAATGAGTGCTTCTCTTGGGAAGTATTTGAAATCGCCACGCCGAGAAGACATCGGGTTCTGCACGATTTTGCACAATGCGCTAAGGGTATCCAAAGCGCAGTGGCCGGGGGAAAAGGCCAGGTTCATCAAGTTGCTCAGAGAACCTGGGTATATCACCGTGCTCGACGGACGTCCGCTTGTTTATGAATTCGCGGCTCGGGATGGCGAAGAGGGGCAGCAACGATTCGAGGAACTCTGTGAAGCGGTGCGGGAAGCCGGAATGAATCCGTATTACGTCTGCATGGGCGGGAACCCCGTGCGTGGTGCCAAGTCCTGGAAGAAACAGTCGATCAAGGGTTTTGATGCCGTTTCGCTTTACGCTCGAACCAGCAGCAAGTTATCCGAATTTTCTGTGCTCGCTGAAGAGAACGAGGAAAAGATGTGGGAACCGGCAGCCAAGGCTCAAGTTCCATACATTCCGCTGGTTACTACCGGTTGGAACAAGGAGCCGCGCAAGGACGCCGGCGGAGTGAGTTGGGAGGCTGGTCACTCCTACCTGACGCAAGAGGTATTCATTCCCCCGGCGACTGCTGATGAAATCGCCTCGCACTTAAAGAGAGCGCTCACCTTCGTGAAGAATAACCCCAAGACATGTCAAGCAAATGCACTGATCATGTATGCCTGGAATGAACACGACGAAGGCGGTTGGCTGGTGCCTACATGGACCCCGCAAGGCTCTCCCAATATGGCCCGTCTTGATGCGATCCGGGCTGTTCTTCGTCCTGGAGGATCGGTGAAATCCGACTAAGTACTCACGGGAAGCCAAGATTCTGGGGTGCCCTCCGGGATGACTTCGGGGCGAAACTGCAAGGGACGGAGCTGCACCCCCACCTTCCCCGGGCCTTCAGCCTCTAGGAAACCCGGCCTGAGAAAGCAATTTACTAGCAGTAATTTACTAGCAGTTGAAAATGGTCGGGGAGACAGGATTCGAACCTGCGACTTCCGGCTCCCAAAGCCGGCGCTCTACCAAGCTGAGCTACTCCCCGTCAGGGCGAGGGGACGGTCCCCGATTCCGCAGTCCCGATCAAGACGGAACTAACGATTGCGGAAAACCTGTCCCAGGCCCTGCCCGGGGTGATTCTACCTCCAGACAGGCCGCTAGTTCAGAATCCTCGGTATTTCAGGGCAAATCCGCTCCCTCCGGCACCGGAAGATGCGATAGCATTCCTGAACTCCGCCCGTTAAGATCCCGTCGGCGACATGACTCCGCAAACCCAACCCCTTCTTCTCCAGTTCAGCCTGGCGATGCTCCTGGCCGTGACTGCTTCGGCGGACATCGATTTCAATCGCGACATCCGGCCTGTTCTCTCAAACAACTGCATTGCCTGCCATGGCCCCGATGAAAAGAAAATCAAGGCCGACCTGTCACTCGATTCCCTGGCAGGTGCCACCAAGGACCTCGGGGGCTACGCCGCAATCGTTCCCGGTGACGTCGACGAGAGCGAGTTGATCGCACGTATTATTCACGAGGATGAGGAGGAGCGCATGCCGCCCGCGGACAAGGGCAAACGTCTCGGGCAGGAGGAGATCGATCTCCTCAAGCGCTGGATCGCACAGGGAGCCAAGTACGACCGGCACTGGTCCTATCAGGTTCCGAAACGCCCTGAACGGCCCAAGGTCAACCATTCTTCCTGGTCGCAGACACATGCCGATGAATTCGTCCTGGCCAGATTGGAGCGCCACGGACTGAAACCCTCCCCCGGGACCGACCGCTGGAATCTCGCACGCCGGGCCGCCATTGATCTCACCGGTCTGCCGCCCACTCCGGAAGAAGCTGCTGCCTTCGTCAATGACAAGTCGGAAGACGCCTACTCTAAGTATATCGACCTCCTCCTTGCCAAGCCCTCCTACGGTGAACACTGGGCGCGCCAGTGGCTCGATCTGGCCCGCTATGCGGATTCCGCAGGCTATGCCGATGATCCTCCCCGCACCATCTGGGCCTATCGCGACTGGGTCATCCGCGCCCTCAACGCCAACATGCCTTTCGATCAGTTCAGCATTGAACAACTTGCCGGTGACCTGCTCGAGAATCCCAGCAATGATCAACTGGTGGCTACCGCCTTCCACCGCAACACCCTCACCAACAATGAGGGTGGCACCAACGACGAGGAGTTCCGCAACGTGGCTGTCATCGACCGGGTCAATACCACCATGCAGACATGGATGGGCACCACCATGACCTGTGCACAGTGCCACAACCACAAATACGATCCCATCAGCCAGAACGAGTTCTTTCAACTCCTCGCCTTCTTCAACAACACCGAGGATGCCGACCGCCGCAATGAAGCTCCCCTCGCCCAGGTCTTCACTCCGGAACAACGGATCCAGGAGGCCGGGATTCGCAGGCAGATCGGGGAACTGAAGGCGGAACTTGTCATCAATACCCCGGACCTGGCCGGGGAGCAGAAGAAATGGGAGACGGATTTCGCCATTCCCCTGCTCTGGTCCAAGGTCCAACCTGCCGAAGTCTCCGCCAGCAACGGGGCAACCCTCACCATTGATCCGAAGGGAGTGATCCAGGCCGGGGGTGCCACCCCGGACAAATCAGTCTACACCGTGGAGTTTCCGGTTGTTGATGAGATCGCGGCCCTGCGCCTCGACCTGATACCGGTCGATGGCGCGGTCGGCCGACAGGACAACGTAGTCATCAACCGGATCACCGCTACCCACGTCCCGCCCGATTCGGCCGCAGGCGTAGGCGGCCGGATCGTCCGCGTGGAACTGCCCGGCAATGACAAGTTCCTCCACCTCGCCGAAGTCCAGGTCTTCTCGGGCGATCGCAACGTTGCACTGCAGGGCAAGGCCTCCCAGATCTCCACCGATTTCGATGGCCCCGCCTCCCTCGCCATCGATGGCAATACCAATGGTGTCTATACCGCCAGATCAACCAGTCACACCGCAGCCGGCCGCGACCCGTGGTGGGAGATCGACCTCGGTGGCGTACACAACATTGACCGCGTCGTGGTGTGGAACCGAACCGATGGAGAGACCGCCGACCGCCTCGCCGGATACCGGGTGAGCATCCTGGACGGCAGCCGCAGGACGATCTGGAAGCAGGAACCCCGGGAGACCCCCAAGCCGAGTGCTGAATTCACCACTTCCGGCGCCCGTCCGGTCATCTTCGTGGCCGCCAGCGCGGACTTCGCCCAGGACAAGTTTCCCGCCAGTGCGCTCCTCAACTCCAAGCTTGATCCAGGAAAGGGCTGGGCTCTTTCTCCGCGGCACGACAAACGCCACCACCTCCTCCTCCTCCCGGACGGACCGATTCCGTCCGGTGGCCGGTTGCGCCTGGTCATCCACCAGGAATCCAGCTGGCCCAGGACTTCCATGGCAAAGTTCGGGCTCTCTACCACCCGGGACCCCGGTGCCGGGCCCCGTATCAGGATGCCTGCCGAAGTCCGCAAGGCGCTGGGATCGGTGGCCCGCAACGACGAACAGAAGGAGCTCATCGGCAACTTTTATCGCAGCATCGCACCTGCCACCGCCGAGGCCCAGAAACGTCTCAAGGACCTTGAGCAGCAACTCGCCGCCCTGAAACCCTCCACCACCGTTCCGATCATGCGCGACCTTCCCGCCACCCAGCGTCGTAAAACGCACGTGCAGATCCGTGGGAATTACAAGCGAAAGGCCGAAGAGGTGAGCGAAGGCGTACCCAGCACCTTTCATCCCCTTCCAGAGGGCGCTCCCCGCAATCGCCTCGCTCTCGCCAGGTGGATCATGAATCCACAGAACCCGCTCACCGTCCGCGTGATCGTCAATCGCCAGTGGGAAGCGCTCTACGGAACCGGACTGGTCTCCACCAGTGAGGAATTCGGATCACAGGGCGACTACCCGTCGCACCCGCAACTCCTCGACTGGCTCTCGGTCGAACTCCTGGAAAGTGGCTGGAACATGAAGAAGTTTCACAAACTTCTCGTCAGCATGTCGACCTACCGGCAGTCATCCCGGGTCACACCCGAGCTCCTCGAAGCCGATCCCTTCAACCGGCTCTTCACCCGGGGACCCCGTCAACGCCTTTCCGCCGAAATGGTGCGGGACCAGGCGCTCTTCATCGGGGGCCTGCTCAGTGCCAGGATGCATGGTCCACCCACCCGGCCGCCGCGCCCGAAACTGGGACTCCGGGCAGCCTTCGGAGGATCCACCGACTGGAACGACAGCACCGGGGAAGACCGTTACCGGCGCGGCATTTACACCGAATGGCGGCGTTCCATGCCCTACCCGTCCATGGCCACCTTCGATGCTCCCACCCGCGAGGTCTGCACCGTGCGGCGCTCGCAGACCAATACCCCTCTGCAGGCCCTCGTCACCCTCAATGACCCGGTCTACATCGAAGCCGCCCAGGCTCTCGCCCGCCGCGCGGTGAAGGAGGCGGGCCCCGACGACCCGGGCAGGATCGCGGACCACATGTTCCAACTCGCACTCGTGCGTCCTGCCAAAGCGGCCGAACTCACTCCCCTCACCGAATTCTACAAGGATGCCTACAAGGCCTTCCTCAAGGACACTGCCAGTGCCAGGGCCCTCGCAACCGAACCAATCGGCGCTCCGGAGAAGGGCTCCGATCTCATTTCCCTCGCCGCCTGGACCGCGGTCGCCAATGTGGTGCTCAACCTCGATGAAATCTTCCAGAAACCATGACCCTGATTCCCTCTAATTCTTCCGAGGCGCGCCTGCAGCATCTCACCCGCCGCCATTTCCTCCGCGATTGCCAGATCGGGCTGGGAGGAATTGCGCTCACCGCCATGGGGGCGGACCGCCTGACCGGCGCGGAACTCTCCGGGAGTCCCTTGGCACCCCGCCAGCCACACTTTACGCCCAAGGCCAAGCGAGTGGTCTACATTCACTGCGCCGGATCCCCTCCCCACCTCGATCTCTTTGACTACAAGCCCGAACTGGTGAAACACAATGGGAAGGATTGTCCCGATGAGTTCGTCAAGGGCAAGGAGTTCGCCTTCACCAAGGGCATGCCCAAGCTCATGGGTACTCCGCGCAAATTCAGCCAGCACGGCCAGAACGGAACCTGGATGTCCGACGCAATCCCGCACTTTCATGGGATCGCCGACGAGATGTGTGTCGTCAGGTCGATGTATACCGAGCAGTTCAACCACGCTCCCGCCCAGCTCTTCCTCCTGACCGGATCGCCACGCCCGGGACGCCCTTCCATGGGATCGTGGGTCACCTACGGTCTTGGCAGCGAAAACGAAGACCTGCCCGGATTCGTGGTGATGATCTCCAGTGGCATCCAGCCCAGTGCAGGCAAGAACGCCTGGGGCAGTGGGTTTCTTCCCTCCATCTTCCAGGGCGTGCAGTGCCGTTCCAAGGGCGACCCGGTCCTCTACGTGAAGGACCCCAAGGGCATGTCACGGGAACTCCGCCGCCAGGGTCTTGACGCCCTGCAGACCCTGAACAAACTCCAGGCCCGGGACCTTGGCAGTCCCGAAACCCTCACCCGCATCGCCCAGTACGAATTGGCTTACCGGATGCAGTCCTCCGTCCCCGACGTGATGGACATCTCCATGGAATCCAAGGAGACCCTGGAAGCCTACGGTGCCAATCCGGGTGCTTCGAGCCTGTCCAACAATTGCCTGCTCGCTCGACGACTCCTCGAAAAGGGCGTGCGCTTCGTGCAACTCTTTGACTGGGGATGGGACTTCCACGGAACCAACCCCAAGGAGGATATCCGGGACGGCCTCACCAAGAAGTGCGCCACCATGGACAAGCCGGTGGCAGCCCTCATTCGCGATCTGAAGGAGCGTAACCTGCTGGAGGACACCCTCGTGATCTGGAGTGGAGAATTCGGACGCACTCCCTTCCGGGAGGGCCGCACCGCCAAGGGTCAGGTTCTGGGACGGGATCACTTTCCCGACTGCTACTCCATGTTCCTGGCCGGGGGCGGAGTGAAGGGTGGAATCAGTTACGGCGAAAGTGATGAACTCGGTTTCAGCCCGGCCAAGGATTCGGTCCACGTCCATGACCTCCAGGCCACCATCCTCCACCTTCTCGGCTTCGACCACGAACGCCTCTCCCACCGCTTCCAGGGCCGGGATTACCGGCTCACCGATGTCCACGGGAAGGTGGTCAAGGGGGTTCTCGCCTAGAGGGCGGACTCCTCTCCTTCCGGGGTTCTTCTGCTGGACACATCCGTCCGCCGAAGTGGCCCACCTGCAATCTAACAACAGCACCAGAAGTCGAGCCCTTCGGTGTAGCCCTCTTCCCGGGCAAGTCTCCGCACGCGGGCCCGTCCTCCCTCTACCCCCACCGCGCTGAGGAGCACGGCCCCACGCCAGCGCTCGCCGAACGCCTCCGACCCTGCCACCGGAACCCCTCCAATCTTTTCTCCCACCCGGCGCGGGTTCACCTCGAAGAATCCGTGCACCTCGACACCTTCCTCCTTCAGCAGACGCGCCAACCGCTTCCCGATGGGACCTGCCCCGCAGATCGCCACCCCACGGGAAGCCACTCCTGATTCGCGCGCCAGATGGTGGGCCTTCATCCGCCACACCTGTTCCTCGGCGTAGGCGGGGTGGGTCCGGGTCAATCGAACCGCGCTATCGCGCCACGACAGCACAATTCCCTCCACTTTGCCGATCCGCATCTCCCTTTCCAGCATGCGCAGAAACAAATCGTGATCCTCGGCCCATTCCACCTCCCGGTAGCCCTTGACCTCCTGGAAGGAAGATCTCCTCATCATCAGGGACGGCTGAATCACCGGACACTCCACGAATCTCTCCCGGGCGATGTCCTCCGCCGTCTCCAGTCCATTCACCCAGTCGACATAACGCTGCATCCCTTCCCCGAGGGGATTCAACAGATGCACCTGGCCGCTCACCGCGGAAAAAGCGGATGACTCCGAAAGGAAGTGATACTGCGAAGAAAGTCGTTCCGGATGTGAGATGTCATCCGCGTCCATGCGGGCAATGAAATCCGTCCTGGAGGCCAGGATCGCCTCCCTTGCCGCTGGCGCAACTCCCTGATGATCCATTTCGAAGACCCGGATCCGGGAATCCCTGTAACTCCGTACGATCTCCCCCGAACGATCCGTGCAGCCATCGAGAACCACGATCAACTCAAAGGAGTCCATGCTCTGCCGCAGGCAACTCTCAATCGCCTCGGCGACCGTATCCCCGGCGTTGCACACCGGCATTACGATGGAGACCCGGGGCCCGCTCATTTCACCGTTCCACCCGCAGGCGCACGGATTCACCGTGTGCATCCAGTCCTTCCATGCGGGCAAATTCCTGCACCACCGGAAGCGACTTCTTCACCGAGGCGACGTCCATCTTCACGATACTGGTCCGCCGTTGGAACTGGTCCGCCCGCAGACCCGAGAACGACTTCCCGGCCCCACCGGTGGGCAGGGTGTGACTGGGCCCTGCCAGGAAATCCCCCACCGCGATGGCAGATGCATTACCGAGATAAATCGCCCCCGCCGTCCTGATCTGCGCCAGGCGCCTGCGTTCGTCCTTCACCACCAGCGAAAGGTGCTCGGGAGCGAACTGGTTGCAGATCCTGACTGCCTCATCCATGGAGGGAACCAGCAGGGCAAATCCCCCCTTCTTCAACGATTCCTCGATGTAATTCGACCGCGAAAGGAGCTGTAGCTGCCGATCAATTTCCTTCTCAACCCGCTTGAGCAGACGCGATGAATTCGTCACAAAGCCTGCCACGCTGTCGCCGCCATGTTCGGCCTGCGCCAGCAGGTCGGCAGCAATGCAGACCGGATCGCCACTCGTGTCACTCACCACCAGGACCTCACTCGGTCCCGGGAGCAGATCGATCGAGACCGCTCCCACCAGTTGCCTCTTGGCCTCTACCACAAACGCGTTTCCGGGTCCGAAAATCTTGTCCACCCGTCCCACGCTTTTCGTTCCCAGCGCAAGGGCTGCCACCGCCTGCGCCCCGCCCACCTTGAGCACCTCGGTGGCTCCCGCCTGCCTGAGGGCATAGAGCAATTCCGCGTTGACCCTGCCAGTCGGTCCCACCGGAGTGGCCGCCACGATCTCAGGCACTCTGGCGGCCTGGGCAAAGGCTCCCGTCATGAGCGCGGTGGAGACCAGGGGAGCCTTGCCCCCTGGCACGTAGATCCCCACCCGGTCAAAGGGAACGAAGCGCTCCCCCACCACCGCTCCTTCCGCGTTCTCTCGCTTCCAGTCCTTGCGCATACTCTCCTTCGCAAAGGCATGAATATTGCGACGGGAAGCCCGGATCGCCCGCTTGGTGGAAGGTCGCACAGCGGCCTCCGCTTCTGCGAATTCCTCATCCGAGACAAAAAGGCTCCCGGCCGTCAGCTTCGCCCGGTCGAACTTCCTGGTCAGCTCAATCAGGGCCCGGTCTCCTCTTTGGCGTACCTCATCCACGATTCCCGCCACCGTCTCCTCCAGCTCCCGAGAAGGCTCCGCCCGGCGGTCGAGGGAGTCTACGAATTTCCGGTATCCCCGGTCTCGGTAAGAAAGGACGCGCATGGGAGGTGACTTACCTCGCTACCCGTCCTTTTCAAGCGTCAACCCCTGATTGCGTTCCGTTGCAGGGTTCAGGAGCCTCACAAATCACTCCATAATGAGGTCGCGCCGCACCGCACGCCCCCTTACCCTGAGCTGAGTCTCCGCCTGAGCATCCCGCCGACCACATGGAACCTTCCCCTACAGGCACAATGAGATCCGGCAACAGGTGCCGAGCAGGAAAATAGTGAAGGACATAAATGGATAACTCCAAGTCATCCCGAAGGAAGGCGAAGCATCTCCCTCCACCAGAGAAGAAAACGAGCACCAGCATCGAGTGGACAGGGCTTGCAACGGCCGGGGGCCTGGGAATCAGCCCCTGTCAACATTGTGGGGAACCCTACCTCTACGGCAGGCAAGTTCCAGCAAACCGGGCAAGACCCTCTGAAATCAAGCGGAGGCTGGTAGACTTCGCCAAAGAAAAACAAAATGAAGAGGGTTCCTGGTCAACCCTTCCAGATTCTGGTCTCCTGACGGACAAGATCTGTCCCGCTTGCGGAAAAAACCCCACCTCCCTGGAGGCCAAGTGGTGTCTCGTGTTCCTCCTTTATCTTATCTCGTCTGTGGTATTTCTCTGCATTCTCGTGGCCAGATATCCCGATTTCGCTGCCGAGTTCGGTTTTGCCCAGTATATGACATGGGCAGGAGGATTATTCCTGCTCTTCTTCCTGTGGTATCTGCACACCTTCTTCTGGTGGAAAACCGTAACACGGAAAATCAGGGAACAGATCGCCTCCGCGAAATCTGAGCGGGCCCGGGACCCGGACAACCTCGAACTCATCCGCAGAATTGCCACCTTTTACTGGTTCCTACGGGAGTGGAAATCGTGCCTCTCGCTTTATCGGCAGGCCCGTTGTCTCGATGGCAAAAACGAAAGCCTGAATGCCCAGATTGAGGCGACTGAATTGAAGATCCGGGTCGAGCGTCTTTCCATCCGTCAAGCAATACGATGCCTCTTCGACCCGGAGTATCTCTCGGAGAAAATGGCCGAACCGATCGACATGACCGATGAGTAATCAACAACCCTCCGGCAGAAGAGCGAAGTATCTTCCGTCAGATCTGCAGCACGGCCCTGCTGTCTCGTTTGACCCGTCCAGCTCGTGGAGTTCCGACACCAGCATCTGTCCGCACTGCGGGGATGTGTTTCATGCCGCGCCGGGCGGCAGGCCCCTCCAACCGAACCGGTGCAACTCCTGCGGGAAAAACGCGACCAGCTCTGGTATGTGGATGATCCTCAGTATTCCCGCGTATTTCATAATCCTGCTCCTCTTTTACCCCTTCCATTCAGAAGCATTTGAGGACGGGCTGTTAGGACCGCTGGCAATTCTGGGATTCTTCGCGCTCCTCGGGATGTTGGGGAAGATCGGCGTGCTCTTTAAAGAAAGGATGAAACCGAAGGTCATGGCCAGGATCGCTGCCCTGAGGGTCGAGCGAGCGCAGAGACCTGAGGATGTGGAACTTCTCGGCAAGCTTTTCACCCTCTACCGCTGGATGGAGGAACATGAGCACGCCCTGACCCTTGCGGAACAGGCTCTCCTGCTGGATCCGGACAACGCCAATATCAAGGCCCACGTCCAGAAATACCGTTCGGTGCTCGAGGCGGCGGGCGTCTTACGGGTTGCAGGGAACACTCCCAATCCACCACCAATTGAGGCCCAGACCACGCAGTTCTTCTCCCCCGAGGACAAGATGATCATCGCAAAGATCGAGGCCTGCCAGGAAAAGGGTTTTGGTAAACAGCGTTGGGGTTTGGTTCTTATAAGTGTTGCTGCTGTCCTCGGATTTCTCTCGCATGTAGTCACCTTTATCATGGATATTCATTTCCTCCTGGGTTGGATCCCCAGCGTGGTTCTTGCTTCCGCAGGCCTCAAGATGGCAATAACGCCAATTAGTTTTCTGCCGCCCGGGGTTACCCCACCCGCCGGATACGTCGTTCCCAATAAGAAACACGCGCCAATTCTGCGTATCTTCATCTTCAAAGAATAGTGATGGAAATGGCGAGCCCAGTGGGTTGGAAAAGGCGGCGAGGTGGGAAAGCAGCGCACTCGTCAGGAATACGTCGAAGACCACAGCAGGCAGATTCGCGGTCGCCTCGCTCGCTTCAATAATACGGTCGCAGCATGAGGTAGACCACCGGACCGGTCACCGCCACATAGAGCCAGACCGGAAACACCCGCACCGCGAGGGCCCGGTGCCTGGCAAACTGATTGGTATAGCCGTAGACGAGGGTGAACAGAATGAAGGGGAAACTCAATCCTGCCAGGGAGATGTGGGACAGCAGGGTCACCAGGTAGAAAATGCGCATCTTCCCCACTGCCACCTTTTCCCCATCGCTGAGATTCCCATCACCATTGCTGTCCCCGTAAACGGTCTCGGGAGTGGTGAAATGGTAGGTGACGTAGGAGAGCAGGAACAGCAGGGAGCAACCCAGCGCCACGTAAACCCACCGCTGGTGCAGGGCCACCCGCCCCTTCCTGATGGCCAGAAAGGACAGGACCAGGGCCACCGCCGCGCTGGTGTTCAAGAGTGCGTGCAGGGGTGGAAGAAAGTGGAAACTCATCCCCTCCGGCAACTCGATCTTCACCTGCCGCATCAGCCCCACCAGCAGCAGGACCACCGCGGTGATGATCCACACCGCGATCTTCAGCTTCCCGGCCAGGGCCATCTTGGGCTCCCGGTTGCGATAGGATTCCAGTTGGCTCATGGACTTGTGGGCGTCGGGGAACTGCGGTTGGCGAGGCTTTTCATGATGATCTCCCTCACATTCTGGAAATAGCGGTCCCGCACCTGGGCGCCCTGCCTCCGTGCAAATTGAAGATCTCGTTTCTTCACGCACTTCCACCCATCGAAGACCAGCAGGGCGCGATCATGGGAAAACCGGTCCTTGGCCGGAGGCACCTTGTTCTTCACCACCTTCATGAAGCCCATTTCCCTTTCCAGATATTCGTGGACCGTTTTCTCCTCTCCACGCAGAAACCACCAGTTCCTGCTCTCGGCTCCCATCACCCGGGCGTAGTCCTTGAGCTGTTGCAGTTTGTCATTCTCAGGGTCAATCGAAATGGACACGACATGGAAATTCGAATCGGGAGAGAACTCCTGGTAGAGACCCTTGAGATCCTGCGAGGCTGTTTCCAGGCAATAGGGACAGGTCGCGAAGAAGTTGGACGCAACCCAGACCTTGTCCTTCAAATCCGAAAGTTTCACCTCCTCCCCGTCCTGGTTGGTGAGGGTGATGTCATTCTCCAGGCTGCCAAAGTCCTCCACCAGATCCCCCCCGATCCCGTCGGCGATCGGGCTGAACCTGCGCTTCCGTGATTCCCGGATCCAGAACGAGGTGGCCAGTACGCTCACGCTCAGGATGGCGACCACGGCGTATATTGTGATGATTTTTCCCCGGTCCGTCATAATGCCTGCTAGCCCTCCTTCAAATCTCCGTCGCGAATGTATTGCAGCACTCCATAGAAGCGCTCTACAGCCTTCTCCAGATCGTTGACGTGTTCCCGGGCCTTGTATTTCTCCGCTTCCTCGGGATCGTTCTCCAGCATTTGCCTTGCATCCTGCTCAACTTCCCGGGCGCGATTCAGATCAAATGCCGGATTCAGCACGTGGAGGTTCTCATCGATAAAGACCAGGGTGGAACGAAAGCGCTGCCTGGGACCGTCCGGGGATGGAATCGACTCCCTGAAGTCCACACGGATCTTATGGCGAATGTAACCCCGCGCAGCCTCTTCTTCGGCCTGCACAAAGAACCATCGTTCATCGTCGGCTACACCAAGCTTCTCAAGAACGGACTTCAGTTGCTCCGGGCCGTCGTTCCCGGGATCAACCGTGATTCCAAGGAAGCGAAGCCTGTCATCATCGGGAAATTTCTGCGCCATCTCCTTCATCATCTCGAGCGACTGATGCATCCGGTCCTCATCCCTGAGGGAAAGCGGTGTAAAAACAGTTAGCTTGCCCTTCAGTTGTTCGGTGGTGAAGGCCTTGTTGTTCTGGTCGCGCCCAAAAAAAACCTCTGTCAAACGCTGCACCACGTGGGGCCGGGGATCCCGCTCATCCGCCTGGCGCTTGATCCTGTATGCAGCCGTCACCAGGATGCCGCCAATCAGCATGATAACCGCAATGGCCAACCCCGTCTTCCGCAATTGCACAGGGTTCCGATCGGCAGGTTCCAAGTGACTGATGTCTCGCGCCACGGTGGAGAAAGCTAGGACCGTAAACGCGCAATTAACAGGCGAAATTCCCGGAACTTGCCCATTCCCGGATCTGGCAGGGAAGGTGATCAACCTGCTGCCAATTCAGTGCCAGTCGATTGCGAGGACCGTATAGACCACCGGCAGATAGAGCAGGGTCAGCAGGAAGAACTGCCGGAAGGCCCGCTTCTCACCGGAACGGGCGAACCTCACCGCCAGCCACGCCAGAAAGAAGCCGGCCGCCAGCCCCACCACTCCGAAAGCCCACCCCGTACATCCTGACAGGGGCCCCACCAGTGCCAGCACCCCCAGGACCGCCGAAAAGGCAGCGGCTAGAAATCCCGAGCGTCTGCCGCTCTCATCTCCGTTCGACCACATCCGGAAACCTGCCATCTCATACTCTTCGCGACAGAGCCAGTTGATCGAGACGAAGTGCGGAAGCTGCCACATGAAGAGAAGCGCAAAGAGAAACCAGCCCCGGGGATCCTCCATCCCACCCCCGCCCCCGACCCAGCCAATCATCGGCGGCAGGGCCCCGGGCAGAGCTCCCACCAGCGTGTTGCTCGAACTGCGCCGCTTGAGCGGCGTATATATGAACACGTATATCGCGATGGTTACCGCCGCCAGCCAGGCCGCCTCGCGGTCCACCATGGCGGCGAGATGAGAAATTCCGAACCCGCAGAGGAGGAACCCGAACAGGAAAGCCCATATCGGCAGGATGCGCTTCGCGGGCAGGGGCCGGTCCGCGGTGCGTCGCATCCGGGCGTCTTCCTTGATCTCCATGAGCTGATTGAAGACCGCCGAGCCAAAGGCCGCTGCTGCGGTTCCAACCAGGGTGTGCACCAACCGCCACAAGCTCCAGCCGTCTCCCCCGGACAACGTCGCGATCAAAAATCCGAAAAACGTCGTAATCAGGACAAAGACGTTGAGGCGCAGCTTGACGAGAGTGACAAGATCCTCCCGCAGGCTCGGGATGCCCTCCTCTTTGGATTCCTCGACATCCACTTGGTTCGTCACGCGTCCCGAGTGTGCCTCCAACACCTGCCCACCGCAATCCCCGCGAGGAGCAGACTGTCCAAAAAAAACTGCCAATTTCCTCTCCCTCCGGCTTACATCCCCCCATGAAGTTCGCGATCTGCAACGAGACTTTCCAGGACCGGAGCTTTTTCGAGCAATGCCAGGCTGCCGAGGCCACCGGATACACTGGAATCGAGATCGCTCCCTTCACCCTCTCCGATGACATCGCCCGGATCACGGAAGCGGAAATTTCCGACTACCGGAAGGCCGCCTCCGATCACGGGCTTGAGATCGTGGGACTCCACTGGCTCCTGGCCAAGACTGAAGGCTACCATCTCACCAGTCCCGACGATTCCGTCCGGGTCGCCACCATCGACTACGCCCGGCAACTCGCCGACCTCTGCGCCGCCCTCGGAGGTAAAATCATGGTCTGGGGCAGCCCGCAGCAACGCTCGCTTGAGGACGGGTGGGACTACGGGGAGTGCGTGGAGCGGGCGGTGGAGATCCTCCAACCGGCGGCCGAATACTGTGCCAGCCACGGAATCACCATCGCGATGGAGCCCCTCGCCCCCACCGAAACCAACTTTCTCAACACCGCCGAGGAAACGGTGGGGCTGCTCGACATCGTCGACCATCCCAATCTCCAGCTCCATCTCGACGTCAAGGCCATGAGCTCCGAAACAAAGGGGCTGGGTGAGCTCGTCCGCGACAATGCCTCTCGGATCGCCCATTACCACGCCAACGATCCCAACCTCCTCGGCCCGGGCATGGGTGAAGTCGACCACGCCCCCGCGGCCCTGGCCCTGCAGGAAATTGGCTACCAGGGCTGGATCTCGGTGGAAGTCTTCAAATACGAGCCTTCTCCCGATGAAATCGCCCGGCAAAGCATGGAATACCTGCAAAGGGTGTATCTCCCGGGCAGCTGACCTTCCGGAGGACCGCGAACGGCACTTCGTCCTGCCCGTGGGCTGAATTTCCTCTTTGCCGCCCCTGTCGCTTCCCGGTTAGGGTTCTCCCCAACACCATGAGCAGCAACGACGATCAACTCAACCGCGAGATCGAAATCCTCGAGTCGGTGGCCGACAAGGGCCCCCTCCAAAAGGCCAGGGTCTACACCAAGCTCTCCGGACCGGGTTGGCTGCAGAGTGCTATCACCCTGGGTGGCGGCTCGCTCGGCGGGGCCTTGTTCCTCGGAGTGATCGGCGGTTTCGCCATGCTCTGGGTGCAACCATTCGCGATGCTCATGGGGGTCATCCTCCTCGCGGCCATCGCCTACGTTACCCTCAGCACCGAGCGCACTCCCTTCCAGAGCCTCCGCCAGGAAATCAACCCCGTCCTCGCGTGGGGATGGCTCGCAGCTTCGCAGCTCGCCAACATGATCTGGGTTTTACCCCAGTACTCCCTCTCCTACGCCGCTCTCACCAACAACCTGTTTCCAGGTTTCTTCGCCGAATCAAAAGGGGATGACAGCACCAAATACATCGTCTCGTTTCTCATCCTCGGCCTCATGATCGCAATCAATTTCCTGGGATCCGGCAAGGGGCGCGGCTACCGCATCTACGAGAATACCCTGAAGGTCCTCGTCGGAATTGTCGTCATTTCCTTCTTCCTGGTAGTCATCCGCTTGGCCGGAACCCTCGATTGGGGAGCCATCTTCAGCGGCATCATTCCAAATCCTGCTCTTCTCTGGAAACCAGCTGGTGCCTACAACGAGATCATCAGCGCCCTGCCCACCGAAGCGGCCAAGGAATACTGGAACTCCGTGGTGCTCGCCGCCCAGCGAGAACGAATGGTGGCCTCTGCGGCCGCCGCAGTCGGAATCAACATGACCTTCCTCATGCCCTGGGCGCTCAAGGCCCGTAAGTGGGGCGGCAAACATCGCGGCCTCTCCCGCTTCGATCTGGTAACCGCCATGATGATCCCCTTTATCCTGGCCACCGGCTGTGTCGTTATCGCTGCCGGATCCCAGTTCCATGGCAAGCCATTCGAAGGACTCATCGAAGAACAGGGCGGCAAGGTCGTCGTGGTCCAAGCGAGTCCCAAATACGGTGATTACTCGAAATCCATCGGCGCTCGCAACAAAACCGTCGGCGAGGAAACGGCGCTGGCCGACGGCGAAAAGAAACTGGCCGCCATGCTCATCAAACGTGACACCGGCCAGCTTGCAGCTTCTCTTGAGAAGCTGTTCGGCAACTCCTTCTGGTCTCAGAAGATCTTCGGCATCGGCGTGCTCGCGATGGGGCTGTCGACGATCTCGATTCTGATGCTTATTTCCGGATTCGTCGCCTGCGAGGTCACCGGGAAGCCCCGCGACAGTATGGCCTTCAAAATCGGAACCCTCCTTGCCGCCACGGGGGTCCTCTGGCCCGCTCTGTGGAAAGGCGAATCACTCGCTTATCTCGCCGTTACCACTTCTACCTTCGGATACGTCCTCTTCCCCATCGCCTTCCTCGCATTCATCGCCATGATCAATTCCAAGAAGGTCCTTGGCGACCAGGTCCCCACTGGAAGAGCCCGCCTGGCCTGGAATATTCCGCTCGTCATCTCCTGTATCATCACCGGTTTGGCCGCTGGCTGGACCGGATGGAACAAGACCCTGGCGGTCGGCGAAAACGTTATCCCCCTCGGGAAGTACTTCATTATCGTGTTCGTAATCCTAGTCGTGATCGGATTCTTCCTGCCCAGAAAATCCAAATCGCACAGCTAAGTCACCTTCCCCTTGAGAAACGAATACCCTCACCCTCATGAAATTCGGAATTATCGGGGCCGGCATGATCGGCCAGTTCCATGGCAAGGCCATCGAGGCCATGAAAATCGGCGAACTCCACTCCGTCTTCGACCTCCGGGCGGAAGCTGCGGAGCAACTCGCGGGACAATTCGGCGCGAAGGCTTTCAGCGACCTCGGCCAGTTCCTTGCCGACGAGGAACTGCAGGTCGTCACGGTGGGCACACCCTCCGGCGCCCATCTTGATCCATCCATGGCCGCCCTGCAGGCCGGCAAGCACGTCATCTGCGAAAAACCCCTTGAAATCACTCCTGAGCGCATCGACATGATGCTCAATACCGCCGAGGAAAACAACGTCACCCTCGCCGCGGTCCTCAACCGCCGCTTCCACCCCGCCATGGATGCCTTCAAGTCCGCCGCTGACGGCGGACGGTTCGGCACCCTCACCTCCGCCTCGGCCTACGTGAAGTGGCACCGCGACCAGGCCTATTACGACTCCGCGGCCTGGCGCGGCACCTGGAAACTCGACGGCGGGGGCGCCCTCATGAACCAGTCAATCCATACCATCGACGCCCTCCTCTACCTCGCCGGACCAGCGGTGAACGTCCAGGCCAGCACCGCCTGCCTGACCCACACCGATATTGAGGTCGAGGACACCGCGGTCGCCATTGTGGAATTCGCCAATGGAGCCCGGGGCGTGATCGAGGGTTCCACCTCAAACTGGTCCCGGGACGGCCACCCTGCCCGCGTCCAACTGTGCGGGGACCGCGGCAGCGTCTTTTTGGCTGATGAAGCCTTCGAGATCTGGGACTTCGTGGACGAAGACCCCAGCGATGCCGGGGTGCGCGAGACCATGATGAAAGGCTCGGAGGCCGGCCTGGGAGCCAATGACCCCAAGGCCATCAACTTTGACGGACACCGGCAGAACTTCGAGGAAGTGGTCACCGCCATTGCGGAGAAGCGTGAATCCAGCGTCAATGCCCTTGAGGCTCGCAAGGCCGTTACCCTCATCTGCGCGATCTACGAAAGCGCCCGGAATGACGGCAAGAAAGTGATGCTCTGAAGGCCGGGCTCTCCGTCCCCTCCCCTCCCGGTCAGATTACGGTCCGCGGAAGGCGGAAGCCTCATGACCCGCACTCACCCCTCCTGCTCGACGTTCCCTGCGAATTCCTTCACCTTCTTCTGACTTTCCGCATCAAGGTTGGAGATGGGGTATTTGTAGATCTTGCCGTTGGCCATCTTGAGGACGGCCTTGTCGCCTTCCACCCGGAGCAGGGCTGCCTTGATCTTCTTGCCGGCCTGGTTCGTCCACACGGCTTCCAGGGGGGGCTTCCCCGCCGGAACAGGTTCCTGATCGCCAAGTTCGGCGCCCTGGGTGATCCAGAGCTTGAGGATATTCACCTCTTTCTCGCTCAGGCGTGACCCCTTGGGAGGCATGCGGTTATCCGGGTCATCTGACTCAATCACCTTCATGAAAAGTCCGCTGTTGGGCCTGCCCGGCACGATCTGCAGTCCGGACCCGATGTGCTTCCTGATCCTGTGCGGTTCAAGATTGAGATCTCCCTTCTCCTTTCCATCCCTGTGACATTTATTACAGCTGCTTTTCAGGATGGGCAGGACATCCTTGCCGAACTCCACCGCAGAGGCGGGAAGGGTGAAGGCGAGGAGGACAACTCCTTCGAACATCGGCATTTTCACCTCCTCATGATGGCCTCGATTGGATCAAAGCTCCAGTCTGGAGGCACCAAAATGAGGTCAAGGCCCCATCCCCCCAGGCAGGCGGAAAAGTAGACCACATCTCACTCTTGCCAGTTTGCCACAATTGCTCTTCCCTTCCCGGCATGTATCTGACCGGTTTCGCCGACGAAGCAGCCCAGGACCTCGCCACCCAGATCAAAGCGACCAAGGAGATCGGCTGGAACGCCATCTCTGCCCGCTCCATCAATGGAACCAGCATCCACGACCTCTCCGAGAAGGATTTCAACAAAGCCCTCAAACTACTCGAAAAGGAGGAGATCCGCGTCCCCGAAATTGGCTCCCTTATTGGCAACTGGGGAAAGAAAATCACCGATGATTTCGATGTCACCCTGGGTGAAATTGAGCGCGCCATCCCCCGGATGAAGCACCTGGAAACGAAAATCATCCGCATCATGTCCTACGCCCAGGAACGCTGGGGGGAGGAGCAGCACGAGGAAGAACGCTTCAAGCGCCTGCGTGTCATCCAGCAGCGCTTCGCCGATGAGGGTTTCGTTGTGGCGCATGAAAACTGTGCCAACTGGGGCGGATTTTCCGCCAAGCACTCCCTGCGCCTGATCGAGGAAGTTCCCGGCCTCAAACTTGTATTCGATACCGGTAACCCCATCTTCCAGCGCGACCGCTCCAAATCCGAACCTTACCCGTTCCAGGACGCCCTCGGTTTCTACAACGATGTGAAGGAGCACGTGGTCCACATTCACATCAAGGACTGCCGTTATCCCAGCGTGGGAGAAAGTGAACCCGATTACACCATGCCGGGGGAAGGCGACTGTCACCTCCAGCACATCCTGCGTGACCTCAAGGCCCGGCGCTATGACGGCGGCTTCGCCATCGAACCCCACGTGGCCACCGTCTTCCACGTGCAGGATGGCGAGGCCCCCAATTGGGAGCAGTGCTACAAGAGCTACGTGGAATATGGGAATCGCGTGGAGGACCTCCTGGAAGAAATCGGCTGGAAACCCCAGCCCTTCGAGTAATTGCCACTGCAGACGACACGACCCGGATCAGGCTTCTCCCCGGATTACCGCCCCGACTGCCTGCTTCTGAAATAATCGTTTCGACCGCCCTGGTTCCGGCTTAACCTGCCTCTGTGCTTCCGTGGTTCCAGAATGGCGCCTTTCCCCTCTACCTCGCCCCCATGGCGGGAGTGACCGATGTGGTCTTCCGCAGCATCTGCAAAAGACTTGGCGCGGACGTGATGGTGACCGAATTTGTGTCCAGCGAGGGCATTATCCGCCAGGACGAACGCACCCGGAAATACACCGAGTTCACCGATGATCAGCGCCCGGTAGGCGTCCAACTCTTCGGCGCCGACGGGAAACGCATGGGAGAGGCTGCCCGCAAGATCATAGACTGGAAGCAACCCGATTTCATCGATATCAACTTCGGCTGTCCCGTTAACAAGGTCGTGTCCCGGAACGGCGGTTCCTCTCTCCTGAAAGACTGCTCCGTGCTTGCCTCGGTGGCCAGCGAAGTAGCCCGGGCGGTGGGAGAGCAGGTCCCCGTCACCGCCAAGATTCGCATCGGTTGGGACTCCCAGTCCATCAACGCCCCGGAAATCTGCACCATCCTTGAGAACTGCGGAATGCAGGCCATCTCCGTCCACGGACGCACCCGGTCCCAGGGCTACGGCGGCGAGGCTAACTGGGATGTCATCGATGAATGCTCCCGCAGGATCGCCATTCCCGTGATCGGCAATGGCGACCTCAACTCCGGCCAGGATATCAGGAAACGTCGTGAATCCACCGGAGTCTCCGGTGTCATGATCGGTCGCTCCGCCATGCAGAACCCGTGGATCTTCCGGGAGGCCAGGCACTATCTTCAAACCGGGGAGCAATTGCCCCCCGTGCCCATCACAGAGCGCTGGCGACTCATCGTGAGTCACTGCCGCCTCGCCATCGCCAGCAACCGCTACGGCAACGAGCGCCAATCCATGCTGGCCATGCGCTCCCGCCTCATGACCTACTGCAAGGGCTTCCCGGGCGCCAAACCTCTCCGCCGCCGCCTCTCGACCATCGCCTCCCTCATGGAAATCGAGGAAGTGGCGGCCGAACATATGGAACACCTCCAAGCGGGTTCCGGCAAACCAGCAGCAATCTGACAGCAACCCAGTCATGAAATCTCACGAGGTCCTCAAGCACTCCTTTGAGAACACAAGCCCGAAAGCGGTCGCGGCCGAACTGGGAGTGTCACTCTCCCTTGTATACAAGTGGGCCCAGGAGCAGTCGGATACCGGTAGCGGAAGCCGTAATCCCCTCGATCGCCTCCTCGAAATCATCCGTCTGACCGAAGACACCCGCATCGTGGAGTGGCTTTGCCAGAAATGTGACGGCTACTTCGTGCACAATCCCGACAGTCCTTCCGGGGAAGGCTTCGACGTCCTCCCCGCCACCAGCGAAATTGTTGATCAGTTCTCCAGGCTGCTCCGCCACATCTCCAAGTCTGCTCTCGATCATTCCATCACTTCCGATGAAGCTCAATCCATCCGGGATAGCTGGGACAAACTCAAGTGCTACGCCGAGGGCTTCGTCCGCTGCTGCGAGGAGGGCGACTTCGATTCGATTGAGAAAGCCGAGAAACACGAGAAACCCCGGATCCGCAGGACATTCTCCTGAACGGTCCGGCCCGGCAAACGGGCCCCTGGTGCGGGGTTCGGGCGTTACTTTGCTTCCCCTGCTTCCGAACGTATGGTAGGGCTCGGAAATCATGAAAACGCTCCAAGGCCTTCTTGATGTATGCGTCTTATTTGCCTCCGACTGGCAACCACTGAAACTCTCAGGCAGATAACCGGAGAATAAAGGCGATGAACGATTCACCAAAGCTTTCCGCTCCCTGGGGAGCGCCTTCCGGCGGCCTGTCTCGACGTTCCACGTTCAAGTGGGCTGCCACGGCGGCGGCCGGTGCCGTGGCAACGGCAACCACTACGACCACAGCTGCCGCCGCTCCTCGCAAAGCCGACGCCCGACGCAGTTCACCGAAACGCTACAAGATGAAGAAGTCCATCAACCAGTGGGCCTTCCCTTACCCCGAGAGGATGAACCTGCGGGAATGCCTGCAACTGGCCAAGGACGCGGGATTCGACGGCATCGAACTGAACTACGACCTCGATAATGATCTTTCCCCGAAAAGCGGAACCAAGGACTACCATGCCATCCGTAAAATGGCCGAGGAGATCGGGATCGCCATAAGCGGGCTCTGCTCCTTCCTCTTCTGGCCCTATCCGTTGACCAGCAATGACCCGGAGGAGAGAAAACGGGGCATGGAATTGGCGGGCCTCATGACCAGGGCCGCCCACGATCTCGGTGTGGAAAACCTGCTCGTCGTACCCGGCGCAGTCCACATGCCGTGGCGCGAAGACCACGACCCCACCCCCAACGACCTCTGCGACAAGCGGGCTCGCGAGGCTATCGGCAAGCTTCTTCCGACGGCTGAAAAGCTGAAGGTGAAACTCAACATGGAGAACATCTTCTTCAATGGTTTCCTGCTATCGCCTGAGGAAATGAACAACTTCGTCGACCCCTTCGACAGCGAGTACATAAACGTGCATTTCGACACCGGCAACATCATGATCTTTCAGTTTCCGGAGCATTGGATCCGCCAACTCGGAAAACGCATCAGCAACGTTCACCTCAAGGAATTCTCCAAGAAAGGCACCGACTACTCGCTGGAGTCCTTTCGCCCCCTCCTCGACGGCACCACAAACTGGCCCGCCGTGATCGAGGCCTTCGACGAAACGGGATACGATGGCTACCTGACCTTCGAATATTTCCACCCCTACCCTCATTACCCCGAGGCTCTCATTCATCAAACCGCCGATTCGCTCGACCGCATGCTCGGCATCCATTCATGACCCTGGCAAGGACTCGTCTCTCCATCGTTCCATGATACTCTCTATTGCCACCTCTTTGCACCCCCGCCTCCCGGACCACCGTCCAGGTCAGCCCCAAAAAGGGAATTCCTGGCAGACAGAGAAGATCCGGGGTGCTGGATTCCGCATAATCTGCGGGGCGACACAAGGCACGTAGCCATGAAAATCTCAGCGGCAATCTTAACCATGCGATCTAATCCTGCGTTGCAGCGAACGTTGCTGGTGCTGGCGTTGCTGCTCCCGGGAACCAGAGCCGCGGCGATCACGATCCACGTCAGCCCTCATGGCGACGACAAGTGGTCCGGGCGCATCGCCGAGCCAAATGCCGCCAAGACCGATGGTCCGCTGGCGTCACTGGTCGGGGCGAGGGACGCCATCCGAACACTCAAAGCGACCAGTCCCGACGGCACGCTGACTTCGGCGGCTACGGTTATCGTCGCTGACGGGCGCTACCAGATGCGCCGGACGCTGGTCCTGACGAACGTTGACTCCGGAACCCGGAAGTATCCGGTAACCTACCGCGCAGCAACCGGAGCCAAGCCGGTTTTCTCGGGCGGGCGAAAAATCACGGGCTTCAAACGGGGTGAGGAAGGGATATGGCAGGCAACGATCCCACAGGTGGCGGCGGGTGAATGGCGGTTCGATCAACTCTTCGTCGATGGCAGGCGGGCGACACGCGCAAAGACTCCAAATGTTTCCTGGATGTCGTTCCTGGAGGTGAAGGAAGAGACACTCAACAAACCAAGGGCCGGTGACCGGAAATCTCCCACGCACCGACAGACCGTCAAACTCCGTAGCGAAGACATCAAACCCCTGCTGGCGATCAAGCAGCCTGAACTGGGCGACGTGAACCTGATGGTCTTTCACAAGTGGGACAATACGCGCAGATTCATTGGATCCGTGGATGCTGCATCGAAATCGGTCGTCACTGTCGGAAGGGGCATGAAATCGTGGAACAAGTGGGGCAAGGGCACGCGGTTTCATCTGGAAAACTACTTGGGAGCCCTCGATGCGCCCGGTGAATGGTTCCTCAGCCGCAGCGGCGTGCTATCGTATAAACCGCTGAACAAGCAGGATATGACATCTCCGGAAGTAGTGGCTCCGGTACTTGAGAAGTTCATTGTCATCTCCGGCGAGCCGGCCGCCGGGAAACTCGTACGACACGTGACCATCAAAGGACTGTCGTTCCAGCACGCGCAATACCTCACGCCACCCGGTGGGTTCGAAGCTTCCCAGGCGGCCTCGCCCATCGATGCGGTCGTCATCGCAGACGGCGCCCAGGACGTCACCATCGAAGACTGCGAGATTGCGCACGTCGGGACATATGCGGTGTGGTTCCGCAAGGGTTGCAAGAACTCCGCGATCCGCCGGACCTTCATTCATGATACCGGCGCAGGCGGGATACGGATCGGTGAAACATCGATCGCCAGGAACGCCGCTGAGCGCACGAGCCACATCACCGCCGACAACAATATCGTCCACTCGACCGGGCACATCTTTCCATGCGCTGTTGGCGTCTGGATAGGGCAGAGCGGCGACAACAAGGTTACGCACAACGACATCGGTCGCCTCTACTACACGGGGATATCGGTAGGCTGGCGGTGGGGCTACGCCGAATCGCTGGCCAAACGCAACCATGTGGACTTCAATCACATTCACCATATCGGCTACGGCGTGCTCAGCGATATGGGGGGCGTTTACACGCTGGGCCCGAGCCAGGGCACGACAGTCAACAACAACCGCATCCACGACGTGTGGTCATACTCCTACGGCGGATGGGGACTTTATACCGACGAGGGCAGCACGGGCATCGAGATGGCCAATAATCTCGTCTACAACGTCAAGGACGGATCCTTTCACCAGCATTACGGACGCGAAAACATGATCCGCAACAATATCCTCGCGTTCAGCAAGCTCTGCCAGATCCGCGCCACGCGCGTCGAGAAGCACCTGTCATTCACGTTGAAAAACAACATTGTCTTCTACCGCACCGCAAACCTGCTGCAGGGGCCATGGACGAAAATCAGGGTCGAGATGTCCAACAATCTCTACTTCAATTGCACCGATAAACCCGTGACCTTCGCAGGCAAGGATCTCGAGGCATGGCAGGAGGGTGGGCATGATGCCGGGTCGATGATCGCCGACCCGCAATTCGTCGATCCCGACAAGTTCAACTTCCGTTTCCGCAAGGGCGCTTCGACTGCGGAAAAGATCGATTTCAAACCGTTCGACTACACCAAGGCCGGCGTTTATGGATCTGCTGAATGGACCAGACTCGCGCGGGAACTTCCAACCCCGGCAGTCATCCCCGCGGAACAATAGGCTTTCGGCGACAGATCCCCGCCTGATGGCAACTTGCCTCGCGCCGGGACATTGACTGTCGTTCTTGTCGCATCCGGTGTTTGAAAGCACTCGTCGATCAGGCGGAGCTAATACCGGAAGGTGTACTGAAGCTTGGTCGACAACTTTGTATCCTGGGCGTTGAATCGAAGGCTGCCCGGATCTTCGTTTATCCAGCCTTGATTGAATGAGAGGAACAGGTCGTTGCCCGGCTTGATGGTCCAGCGCACGCGACTCTGCCAACCCAGGTTGCGTGACCGATTATCATACTGAATGAGATTGGAAAACGTCAGGCGCGGTGACACCGCAAAACTGATCGTGGAAGTGTGGACCTGAGCATCGAAGTCCCCCTCTGGAAGGTGGGCAAAGGTTTGATTGGTTTTGAGTGAGAAGGTGAAATGCGGAGGCAGATTATATGCGATGGAAGCGGAAATCCGTTCGGCTGATCCAGACCAATAATCTCCATAGGAAATAAAAAACGAGCCCGAGAGCGGGCGCTTTCGGGCAGTTGCGAATCCCGCCCTGAAACGATTGGTTTTGTACTCACCCGTGGGAAGGACAACCCCGGGAGAAATCTCAAACGGCTCGAAGAGGCGTTCGTAACCACGTGCATAGTCGATGGCCGCGTGGATCGCATCACCCGATTTGAAGTGCCAATCCAGAGGCGTGACATAGAGCTCCGAACTTTCCAGCTGGCCGGTATCCAGTCGCTCAAATCGTGTGTAGTAGATGTCGTGGAACATCTGCTGGATTCCCAGGAAGTCCTTGGGGCGGGGATTGTAGCTTGCCGCCACCCGGGACATGCGCACGTTGTTCCTTTGTACAAATCCTATGCCGGGATCGAAGTTCTCCTGGATCTCCCTGTAGACAACCATGGCATCCCATTTGTCGTTCGGATACCGGGCAGAGAAACCGTAGGAGGCATTATCCCCGGATACACCCTCATTGTCAGTGATGAGCCCGTAAGCATCGAAGACAAAGTTACGGGATCCTCCGAGAAAGTGTGACGTTGCCAGACGCATGTCCGCGCCGTAGGTCGATCCTGATTGGCCCGCATCAGGATTGCCATAGGTGAAAAGGCCTCCCACGTAGGATTGCTCAAGCAGGTTCTGTTTGATCCGTCCGACAAGAAAGTCCTCTTCCTCGGCAAAGGAAGTGGAGCCGGTGCGGACACCGAGAAAACCAATGTCCGTTCGTCCGACCTTTCCGGTCAGCTTGGCTCCAAAATCGAGAGGAACTTCCTGTCCATCCAGCAATCCGATTCTCCGGCTGAAGAACGGAAACACATCGGCCCCCGTATCGGGAATACCGCCGGGAGGTTCAGGCCCCGTGCTGGCGAAGTCAAAGACACCCACATCCTCCAGAAAGAAGGAGCGTTTTTCAGGAAAGAAGAGCGAGTAGCGGGAGAGATTGATCTGGCGGGCATCCACCTCTGTTTCCCCGAAGTCGGTATTGATGGTCCCCGTCAGTTTCAGGCTGGGAGTAATGTTGTAGAAGACGTCGAGACCCGGTTCGAAATCAAAATCGTTGTTCCCCGCAGCCCTGCTGTGCAGCCAGCTGCCGGCCACAAACGGTCGCACGTCGAGGCCTATTCCCTGGTTGAGTCCTCCCATGTTGATGATTCTCCCCGCTTCGGAGATTTGGAGGAAGGGAGTCTCGAGACGGGCACCGGACCAAACGTCTTCCTCCAGTTTCCGGTAGATGTTGCGTGAGATATTGAATCCCCAGGCCGGGCTCCCTTTCGGAAAATTGAGGCTCTTGAATGGGATCGCAATCTCCGCAGTCCAACCCTGGTCGGTGCGCCTGGTTCGCAGATCCCAGATCGCATCCCAGTCGGTATTCAGTTCCCGGGCTCCATAGGCCAGACCATCGACAAGCGCTCCGGCTGGATTCGTCGCGAAATAAAACGCTTTCCGCTGATCGCGAAAGGTATCGAGCAGAATCTCCAGGCGATCATCGGCATTCAGCCTGGCATCCCGTGCCATCCGGGTGCCTATGATTTTCCCGGGCTCGGAATCGTATGCCACCACTCCGATATAGAGGTTGTTCGCGTCGTGCAGCAGAATGACATCTGTCCTTTCGGAGGCTGCTTCGCCTGGATTTGGAAGACGTTGCCTGAGGTCTCCAATCTTGGGTGCCCTCTGCCAGATAGCTTCGTCGAGCGCACCATCGATCGTGATCTTCTCCGTCGTTTTTGTCACTTTGACCGTTCTGACGGTGGATCCCGGAGATGCCGGAGAGGGGCTCTCCTCGGCGGACGACCACCCGGCGAGCATGCAAGCCCAGCACCATAGAAATCGTGCTGGAGAGCTCCTCCCCCGAAAGTGTCTCGAGGATCTGGCGTCGTTGTCGGCCACTGCTTAAAGTAAGGACAGGCTCACGCGGGAATGGAAAACTGTCGAGACAACAACGTCGATTCTTGCGCCTCCCACCAACCCCGTCACCCAAAAAAGGGAATTCCTGGCAGTGGGCGGGAAATCGCATTCACGTGGGCGAGGGAATTCGTCTACAATCGCTGAGCAAACAACCTTCCACTTCACAGGTGACCAACTAATGAAGCACTCCTCCCTTGCATTACCACTGTTGATAGTCTTCGTCTCGCTCGCAACCGCGGCGCCAGCCGAGTCGGCCCTACGGCCATGGGAGAAGAACCCGTGGTATTGGAGCTATCGCGACAAGCCCGTTCTCCTGCTGGGTGGCAGTGATGATGACAATCTGTCCCAGTGGTTGGAAAAGCCGCTCCTCGAACAACTCGATCGACTGGCAGCCGCCGGCGGAAACGTGATCCGCAACACGATGAGCGATCGTCCGGACAAGGGTTCCGAGGTCTATGCGTTCAAGCGTCTCGAGAACGGCAAGTACGACCTCAACGCCTGGAACGACGAGTACTGGACGCGTTTCGAACGGATGTTGAGGGAATCCGCCAGGCGGAAGATTTTCGTGCAGATCGAGATCTGGGACCGCTTCGACTACACGGACCTCGCCAACAGAAACCACTGGCAGGCTCATCCCTACAACCCCGTCAACAACGTGAACTACACCTACAAGGAGTCCGGCTTCGGCACCCGCTACCCGGCCCATCCCGGTGCGAACAAGCAACCGTTCTTCTTCACCACTCCCGGACAGCGAAACAACCAGATTGTATTGCGATACCAGCAGCAGTTCGTCACGAAGCTTCTGGACCACTCGTTACAGTATGACCACGTGCTCTACTGCATGGACAACGAAAGCAGCGGCGAAGAGGAGTGGAGCCGCTACTGGGCCCGGTTCGTCAAGAACCGCGCAGCCAAGGCGAGCAAGGAGGTCTACGTCACCGAGATGTGGGATGACTGGAACCTGACGGCCAAGCGTCACCGGCGGACGTTCGATCATCCCGGGCTCTACGGTTTCGTGGACGTGTCGCAGAACAACCACAACAAGGGCCAGAAGCACTGGGACAACTTCCTGCACGTGCGGAACATCCTGACTCGGCAGCCACGACCGATGAACACGACGAAGACCTATGGAGCTGACGGCAACAAGTTCGGGCACACCGACCAGGACGGCATCGAACGGTTCTGGCGCCATCTGCTGGCCGGGGCCGCGTCGATGCGCTTCCATCGGCCTGACGCCGGCCTGGGGCTGAGCGACAGGGCTGTCACTTGCATCCGGGCAGCTCGCAAGCTGGAGTCACTGGTTCCGCTGTGGTCCGTGCAGCCGACCGACGAGCAACTCTCCGACCGCGATGCCAACGAGGCGTATCTGGCCAGCGACAAAGGAAGCGCCTACGTCGTCTACTTCCCGGCAGGTGGCAAGGTCCGGCTGGACCTGTCGGACACCAAGGCCGGGATGATCGTTCACTGGATCAATATCGATACCGGCCAACCCGGTCCGCAGCGACGTCTGTCTGTCGGCGGCCAGGTCTCGCTGTCCCCTCCCGACAAGAAGAACTGGGTAGCTGCGATCGTTAAACCGTAACCTCACGCGAACTTGTCGGTCACGGCTCCCGGGACTTTCCCGACGGTGCTTCGTCGACGAAACAGAACGGGACGCCCCCTGGCTCGTTCCTCCGGCCGGGTCGCATTCACCCCGATCAGGGAGGTCCTTCTCCAGCCGGTGCCGACCTCGCAAGGCACTGCGCACGCTCGAAACGCGTCAGGCGCCCGTCCGTATTCGAGCATCCGCTGCCCCAGCAACCCGCCGCTCCATAAAGTGAATTCCTGGCAGTCAGGATCTGGACTTTGCTGGCAGATTTGCCACAAGCATGAGAGCAAAATGGTCAGTATCGGGAACACTACGCATGTCAACTAAGGGTCGATGGCTTGTCGATGACGCCAACCCCGGCGGATGGCAGAAGCAAACTCTTATCTCTGGTGAGGCTTTTCGCAGGTCTGGCCTTATTTAGTTGTGCGCGCGGACATAGAACGCTGGGAAGCGAAATACCGTAAGGCTGACCCCAGGCAGGCCTTACAGGTTGATCCCCTGCTCCAAGCACATAGTGATCGCCTGCGCGGTGACGGCACGGCCCTGGACCTGGCCGCCGGTGCCTGTCATGCGGCCGTTTATCTCGCCAAACTGGGTTTGATGGCAACCGCCCTGGACTGCAGCGCGACCGCGCTCTCGATCGGCCAGCGACTGGCACAACGCGAGGGGGTCGCGATCACCACGCATCAGGCCGATCTTGATGAAACTCCGCTGCCGACGGGGCCATGGGCGGTGCTTTGTTGCCTGCGTTTCCTGAGCCGTGACCTCATGACGCAAATGCCTGGTGCGCTTGAGCCGGGTGGCTTGCTCGTTTTGAAGACCTTCAATGTGCACCACCTGGTCAAGGCCCCGGCCTTCAACCCCGCATACGTGCTGCAACCGGGCGAACTTGAATCGACTTTCGTGGCGCTTGAGACATTTGACCTGTCCGACGGCCACGATCCGGCCGAAGCGCAGTCGTGGATCGTTGCCCGTCGGCCTGGCGGTTGTTCCGAGAGCGCCGGAGGGAACTGAACCTTCGGCCTGTCGCTCGTAATGCGGCGTGACGCTGATGACGATTGCGCGTCCGCGTCCCTGCCAGGGATTGCCTCGCCGGAGAGCGGCATCCTCTTCCCGGCAGCAGGGCCCCTGATTACTACCAGTCGCGGCATGGAGCACCGCCCCTGCAGGAGAGAACCTGCTTCCTGTCGATCCTTGCTCCTTCCGAGTCCCTGTCCGCGTCGCGCTTGAGATCTCCACCCGCTCCTACCTGGGCATCACAATGCGTCCGATACGGACGAGAACCTTCTTCCCAACCGGCTTGCATACGGCAACGCCCAATGATCGACTGGGGTCCGTATTCCCGTTATCCACCTCGGCGCAAAGCGATTTGGCGGATGTTACCAGGATGTCTCCAGGCTTCACCTCTCCAGTCACCTTGGCCCAGGCCAGTCCGCGGGCCATGACGAAGGTCCTCTTCTTCTCATCGACCTTCGCCACCACGAACGGCACCTTCACCCGGCGACTCTTCGCCGGCTTCACCCTCAATCGGGCACTCGTGTCCAGGGCGACCACATCGCCCTTGGCCAGCCCCTCCGGCGCATCCATGAAGAGCGCCACACCCGAAGGGTCGTCCTTCCCGGGAACCGGCAGTCTCAGGTCAAAGGTCGCGATATGCGCATCTCCAAGCCAGAGACCCCCGCCGGAGAGATAGAAGCCGGGAATCGTGCAGATGCCGTCATCGGCATCGTTGAATCCCCACGTCATCACCGGTTCAGAGCCCGAGTCTATCCGGGCCAGGTCCCGGGCGTCAGGCGACCCCCCTCTTCTCCTGAAGTTGTAGAAGAGGCCACATCCGACTTCCGTGTTATGCGTTTGATATCTCCACCGCGCTCCCAGCAGTTTCCCCCCGGCGTCCACCTTCTCGATCATCAGGGGGAGGTTCAACTCTCCCCCGTTCGGCGGCGTATCCAGAGACAATGCCGGGCGTCTTTCGTCCGCCCTGATCGTCCGCGGATTGCGGGGATCGCAGATCGTTACGTCGTCATGGTCATAGAGCAACTTCTTCCCGGGAGAAAGGATCCGCAACCTGTACTTTCCGTCGCGGGCATAGAAGGCGTATCGCCCACCCGCGTCGGTGAGAACAGGGTTCTGCGCGCGCTTCTCGCCCTTCGAGTCCGAGAATATCTCCGCCTGGGTCCTGCTGCCGGCAAGACAGACGACAACCTGCGCAGCCCTGACCGCCTTTCCGGTCACAGGATCCGCAACCCGCCCGAAATGCTTCGTCCCCGCAAACCCGTCTTCCTGGCAGAGGAGAAGGATTGCGAACACCGCTGAGCAGATAATGACAATGCGTTTCATCTTTCAGTTCCTCCTACTTCAGAACCACGAAGACGTAGCCCTTCGAGGTCTGGCCGGACTTCTCAAGGGCCCAGCCGATAATCCTGTTGACGTCCATTTCGGAATTATCCACCTCGGCGCATCCGCCGTGGGCAGACGCGACCAGGGTGTCGCCCGGCTTCACCGTCACTCCGGGAGCCAGCCTCACAAAGGACTCCCCTGCCGCGGCATACGAGAGGAACCCGCTGGCGACAACCTGGGGATGAGGAGCCCCCTTCCCGGGCGCATTGCGGAAGCTCCCGGCGCGGTTCAGCACGCGCACCTCACCGTAGCGTTGCGGTTCCGGCTGTGCCGGCGAGCCGTAGGTCGTGCTGAATGCGAAGGGCACCCACCTGCCATAGCGGTTCCGGAAGTAGCGGGTGTTCTTGTCTATCCCCGCGCCCACCTTCAGCAGCGAGCCGGCGGTATTCACGGGACTGCCCGTGACATTCACGGCATCACGGAAGACGGGAATGCTGCCAGCGGGACCGGATTCCGCGACTGCATACCTGAAATACCCCCCCCAACCCCAGCCACCTGTGCCATTGGCCGGGGTAATCTTGAACAGGATGCAGACGTCCGTCATATCGCGCGGGGCCCAGGACTCCCGGCCCTTCTCATCCTTCCGGAGGTCGGTATTGTATAGCAGCAGGAAGCCGCGGGGTGGCGTCGGCTCCCTGCCTCTGCCGACGTACTTCATGCGCCAGGGCCCCTTCTTTTCGATATCGGGCCCATCCTCACGGCGCATTACGATGGAGGTGTCCGTCGGGGCCTTCTTGGGATCAGCCTTCCCGGTCTCCTCTTTCCTGGAAGGGGTGTGCGTCAGGGTCAGGGCGATCTCTGAGGAGCTCGCTGTCAGCGTCTGGGGTTCACCCGGGTCAAAGAGGTGTGCTTCCGGGTCGATGACCCTGTAGCCGGACCCCACCTTCTCGGCAATCGCGTAGCGGCCGTTGTCGGCATAGAACCAATAGACGCCATCCTTGCCGGTGGTAACGGGATTCTCGAGCTTGGTCTTCCCCTCAGAATCGCGGTAGAGGACTGCCAGATCCCTGCCCCTGAAGACACAGAGTTCCGCTCCCGACCGGGGCCGACCGCTCTTACCGAAGAGCTGCCCGTAATGCTTTGCCCTGCCGAATGCGTTCCCGGCACACAGGAGCATCACGACACCCGCGAGAACCAGGTTCCCTCGCCATCGTGATTGACTGCAATTGCGGTTCAACATGACATGCCTCCTGCTAACGTATGATGGTAAGAAGCGCCTTGTCGCTCACGGTTCCCAGAACCGCACGGGGATCGACTCCCTCCCCACCGACCACCGCTCGCACCGAGCCGGCTCCCTCGGTGACAAGCAGATCCCCCGGCCTCGCCGCAGAACCCGTATTCGGAGTCATTCTACCCGCGATCATGATGAACACCCGGGCGCCCTCCACCTTGTAGATCACCGCGGGATTGAGATCGGCACGCTTGCGCGGAAGTATCACCGAGAAGGGGGAGGACGGATCCAATACGACCACATTCCCGACGGCCAGCCCTTGCCCGGTCCCGTTCTTCACTTCCATCGCAAGTCCGTGGTATCCCCCGAAGGCCTTGGTCCATATCTCGCCGTCTGCAGATATCCGGAACAGGGTCTCCATGACGGGCGGGGCATGATTGGTAAAGGAGTCGTTGCCATACTCGAGCGAATGATCCTCGCCGTTGATGCGGAAGACGAACGACTGGTTGCGAATCCGCCGGGGCATCCACGTGCCCTTCTTCTCATCCCAGTCGGCGTTCAGCGTCAGCGCCCATCCCTGTTTTCCCTTGTTCACAAAGATCCGGTAGGGCGTCGGCGGATTGTTGGCGTCCGTGGACCCCGGCCGGCCCAGGCTCAATGCGTTGTTCCCTCCGCTCGTCTTCTCCCCGCTCTGGACGAGGGTAAGGGGAATCTCTCCTGATGCCCCCCGGATGGCATGCGGGCGATGGGGATTGACCAGGGCCACATCCGTCAGTGAGTACTTGACCGAGCCCCTCGCCCCCGAGACATGGATGTCGTAGTTTCCGTTGGCGACATGGAAGCCGAACCGGCCGTCCTTGCCGGTGGTCATGGGATTAGCCTGCTCGACGAAGTTGTCGGTGGCCGTTGTATAAACCCGGCTCGTCATAGCCGGACCGTTCTCCTGCCATTCACTCTCCACGGTGATTTCCCATATCGAGACATTCCCGAAGGCGCGACACGACGCCCGCGTCGTGTCTACCAGGAGATAGCGCCCGACCGGTTTGGTGACATTGAGTGTTGTCCTGCCGTTTCTCCTGTCCGGAATCACCGCGCTGCCGGTCACAAAGTCCCATTTGTCACTGATACCGCGCACCTTCCGCTTTGGGCTCGTCGTTCCGTTCGGCAGATCCGTCCCGGTCGCGATAGTCTTCCACTTATCCACCCCACCCCCGGCCCTGCCATCCCTGGCCAGCCCCATGGCCGCCGCTTCCTTCGCCGTGAGCAGGCGGATCGAATAGTCCACTGCGGCGGAATCCTGAAAGTCGACCCAGACCGTCCGCACCGGGACATCTGCTCCCAGGTCCACCCAGATCCAGTCGTGTCTCCTGGCCGGAGGCGCGACGGGCGGCAATCCCGGCACGGAGGACCAGCGACTGCCCTTGTCCCCATCAAACGCATGGTGAGCCCCCAGGTTCCATCCCACCGAAGATGCATCCTTCGGGGCCTTGCTCAGATCCAGCAGAAAAGCGGACTTCGTCGTGCCGGCACTCTCCCCCTTGAACAATTCGGCCTTGTCCTTCGTCCCGGCTCCATGGACGACCACTGTCGCCCCGGGGACAGGCAGGCCGTCCACCGACAGAACCACATCCGAGTAGTGGGCATGCGGTGGCCGGGCTGGCGCATCGGTCGCCAAGCCGATCAACACGCCGAACACCAGGAGCAGTTTCCCTCCTCCCATGCGCCCCTCTCCTTGCCCGCGCTCCATATCGGTCGCAGCAGCAGCCCCTTCGCACGCGGCCCATGCCATTCGAGACCACCCACTCAGGGTCGCTCCTTCAGCGTGACTGTTCTTCATCGCGCCCTGATCCCTACCACCTGACAGGCACGGGCAGCAAGGCTGCCTTCTTCCGATTCAGCGTGCAGCAGCCCCGCACCCTGCTTCCTGCACCGTGATCGGGCGGCTCCCTACCCCCCAAGAATTTTCCTGCGGGGTGATCTATCCATGCACCAGCGCGTGCAAAAAGTGCCGCCCCCACCGGTGGGGTGCCCAGAATCTCGCGAATAAGGGCAGCATATGGGCACCATTAATCCATCCCCCCACCCCACCGGCTCTCTTGCCAAGCGGCCCCCATCGCGTAAAATCCCTCCCACGCTCCCGTAGCGCAGTTGTATAGAGCAACGGATTTCTAATCCGTAGGTCGCAGGTTCAAATCCTGCCGGGAGTGCCCTCTGCCATTCATAGCGTGCCACGTGCAGCGTGGCGGCCAGGGGAGACAATCCTACGAGCACTGAAATTTCCCCCTGAGCACGTCCCGAAATCACCCCGGTCTCCTCATCGTCCTGGAAGGCATCGACGGCACGGGCAAGTCGACCCAGGCTGAACTCCTTGCCAAATCCCTGCGCCAGGAGGGATGCCGCGTGATTCTCTCCCGTGAACCCACCGACGGACCATTCGGCCGTAAACTCCGGGAGTCAGCCACCAGCGGACGGCTCTCTCCCGAGGAAGAACTGCAACTCTTTCACCAGGACCGGCGCGAGCACGTGGAAAAGCTCATCGACCCTGCCCTCCAGGGTGGCGAAATCGTCATCCTCGACCGTTATTACTTTTCCACCATGGCCTATCAGGGGGTCCGCGGCTTTGATCCCGGAGAGATCCGCAGGATCAATGAGGAATTTGCACCCCGCCCCGACCTGCTTCTCCTTCTCGACCTTTCCCTCGACACCGCTCTTGAACGGATCGGCGTCCGCGATGGACAGGGCAATGAATTTGAACAGCGGGAATCCCTGCAACTCTGCAGTCAGATTTTCCATTCGGTGCAGGACGATTTCCTGCGCGTGATCGATGCCGACCAGTCCATCGAGGATATCCACGGGGACATCATGGCCGCGGTCAACCCCCTGCTCCAGTCCTCCTCCCGATAGGATGGCCCCGGATTCCCGCTACTCTACCCCCGCGGGTTCCTCCTTGAGATACACCTCGCGAGGTTTCGCTCCGTCCGCCGGACCCACGATCCCGCGCTGCTCCAGGATATCAACCATGCGGGCGGCGCGGGTGTAGCCCAGACGCAGTCGCCGCTGCAGAAGCGAAGTGCTCGCCTTCTGTTCCTGCATGATGACCTCGAGACATTTCTGGAGGATCTCCTCATCAGCATCGGAAACCTCATCCTCTTCACCATCTTCCCCTCCGCCGCCGCCCTCGATGCTGGCCTGCACACTTTCCTCGAAACGCTGCTCGCTCTGGTCGGAGCAGAACTCCACCAGGGATTCCAACTCCTCGTCCGAAATCCAGGCTCCCTGGGCCCGGTCGAGCTTGGCCGAACCGGGCGGCAGGAAGAGCATGTCACCCTTGCCTACCAGCTTCTCCGCACCCTTGCCGTCGAGAATGACGCGACTGTCCAGGGCCGAGGACACCTGGAAGGCGATGCGACTCGGGATGTTGGCCTTGATGATACCGGTCACCACATCAGCCCGCGGCGTCTGCGTGGCCACAATCAGATGGATGCCGGCCGCCCGGGCCTTCTGTGCAATCCGGGCAATACACATCTCCACATCAGCCGGAGCGGTCTGCATGAGATCAGCCAGTTCATCGATAATCACCACAATGTAGGGGAAACGGTCGGGGGTCTTCTCTTCCTCTTCCCAGTCTCCATCCACCGGCCCCAGTTCCCCATCCTCCAGGGCTGCGGCGATCGACTCAACCTGCTCCTCATCGACGATCTCCTCTTCCTCTTCTTCACAGTCCTCCTCCGCGGTATCAAGTTCGTATTCCCCGTCGTCGCGCACCCGGCTGTTGAAGGAATCGAAGTTCCGGACACCCTCTCTGGCGAAGATCTTGTAGCGCCGTTCCATTTCATTGACGCACCACTTGAGCGCACCCACCACCTTGCGCGGATCAGTAACGACCGGTACCACGAGGTGCGGAAGAGGGGAATAGATCTGCATTTCAACCACTTTCGGGTCAATCATGATGAACCGCAGCTCGTCTGGACCGAACTTGAAGAGAATACTTGAGATGATCGAGTTGATGCAGACCGACTTGCCTGATCCGGTGGCGCCCGCCACCAGAAGGTGCGGCATGGCCGCGAGATCGCCGATGACCGCCCTGCCATAGACGTCCTTGCCCAGGGCGAGAGGGATCTTGCGCTTGGAGCTGCGGAACTCGTCGTCCTGCAGCAGTTCCCGCAGAGCCACGGGCATCCGCGAGTCATTGGCGATCTCGATGCCCACCGTATCCTTGCCGGGAATAGGGGCGAGAATGTTGATCCGCTCCGCCTTGGTCGCCCGCGCCAGGTCCGGTTCCAACTGTGCGATCCGGCTCACCCGCAGGCCAACGCTCGGGTAAACCTCGTAACGGGTGATGGTCGGGCCCCGGGTGATGTCGCCAGCGGTCACATCCACTCCGAACGCCTTGAGAGTCTCCACGATCTTGGTTTGCTGAGCGATGAGGACATCGGTGTTGTCCTCGGTCGGGGAATCCTCCTCCTCATATTCCAGCAGATCGAACCCGGGCAGTTCGTAATCCTCGAAACCTTCCGTGCTGAGGGCGGCATGCTGTTTGGGTTTCCTGCGCTCGAAGGGTTTGGCTCCAGCCTCAACGGTGGGCATGATGCGCTGGGTGGCATCAATGATCTGCGGTTCGGGAAGTTCCTGCAGGGGCAAGTGGGACTGCCCTTCCTCGTCCTCTTCGAAATCAGCTTCCTCCTCACTCTCCCGCTGCTCCTCCTCGTCTGCTTCCACCAGAGCTTTCCGGTCCTTCGCCTTCTTCTTCCGGGACGCCGGCTTCTCCTTCGAGGCCGACCGCGACCTGTCCGATCTGCTCTTCTCCTCCGCCCGGGCAGCCCAGGCCTCACGGATCTCACCACTCTTTTCGACAACCCAGCGGCACAGTTCCCTGACGAACTTGATGGGGTGCGCTCCCAGCAGGGTGAAAAAACTCAACCAGTAGATCATCCCGAGCAGGATGATCGATCCCAGACTGTTGAGCAGTCCCTTGAATACCACTATTCCCAGTCCCTCTCCAATCACTCCACCCGTTCCGGCAATCAGGTATGTCGTCTGCCAACTCGTAAAAAAGCTCTCCTGCACCGCCACCAGGCTCGCGCCACTGACCAGGCAGACCGCAAATCCAATCCAGGTCCGCATGCTGAAGGACGCATCAAGAAAGAGACGCGCCACTCCCAGCCAGATCAATCCCAACGGAAGCAGGTAGGCCGCCACCCCAAAGAGCTGAATCTGACCGAAGCCAATCAGGCTCCCCACCGGACCAATCCAGTTCTCCCGGGGATGATTTGCTTCCATCCCCAGGGCGAAGTCTCCCAGAAGCGTCCAATCGGTGAACGGAAACTTGATCGGCAGATCCCCCGGCGTGTACGAAATGAGCGACAGGAGCAGGAGCACGCCCGTTCCTGCAAGCAGGATGCCCATCCCCTCACTCGACCAACGAGACTCGTCGGCGCCCTTCCGCTTCGACTTGTTCCTGGACCTCGCCATAAATTTTTACACAGAGCCGCGAAAAGGATTCCGCTTCATGCATAGAATCCCCTAAAACCAAGGGGCTAACAAGATTGAATGACAGTTTTTTTTATTTTCAAGTAAACTTAAGGATTTTGCCCTGTTCGCTCCCTTTCTCCGGCCTCTTCCTTCCCAACCCTGATGCGCCTCCTCCTCCTCTTCCTGAAAGAACCCCTCCCTGGCGAGGTCAAAACCCGGTTGGCCGCCACCCTGGGTGCGGAACAGGCATCGATCGTCTACCGTGCAATGGTGCGCCTTCTCCTCATGCAGTTAAGCGGACTGGAACAGTGCCACCTGCGCTTCTGCTACACACCCGACGACGCCCACGATGCCATCCGCTTCTGGATCCTGTCCGAGATCATGGACTCGCCGGAGATTCAACTGGACCCGGAAGACATTGACTTCCGGGCCCAGGGCGAAGGTGACCTGGGCGCTCGCCTCACCTGCGCCGCCCGGCAGGCCTTCCAGGAGGGCTACCAGAAGGTCGCCTTCATCGGCAGTGACTGCATTGAAATTTCCAGCCGGTGGATTCAGGCGGCCTTTGCCCAACTCAACGACACCCACGACGCGGTCATCGGACCGACCCCGGACGGAGGATACCACCTTCTTGCCATGCAGCGTTACCTGCCCGCTCTCTTCGACGGGATTCCGTGGAGCACTTCGGCCACCTGCCAGGTCACTACCGAGCGGGCGACCGAAGAAGGTATTTCCCTCTATACGCTCCCCTCCCTGCCCGACATCGACACCGAAGAGGACTACCAATCCGCCCTGGCCGGCCCCTTGGGAACCCGCCTGCAAAAGATGGTGGAGAGCCTGGGAAAGACCTTTTGAGAGATCGCCCACCCTGGGTGGTGACAATACGGCCGGGAAATTCCTCTCCTCCTCCACAATCGGCCCGGTGATCCCCACCAGTTTCCACCCGGGGCCCGGTCTGAAGGCTGGATGCGCCTCGACGGATTCCGCTGCGGGGGTGACCGTCAACAATGGTTGACCGCATTGATCCTCCCCCGGCCCGTAATCATTGTCACCGCTTGCCTCTTGGCAATTACCGCCCACCGTGTTCAATCCATTGCTGTGCAGCCGATCACCTTCCAACCACTCTACATGACCCGGGTGTGGGGTGGCCGGACCCTGGAGAACGTTTATGCCAGGGAGCTGCCCGATTCCCAACCCTACGGCGAGTCATGGGAAATCACGGATCGCAGCAATGAACAGTCCGTGGTGACCACCGGGGAAATGGCAGGACTCACCCTGCATGATCTCTGGACGCAGCGACGCGAGGAGATTTTTGGCGAAGGCCTGCAAGGCGAACGGTTTCCCCTTCTCATCAAGATCCTCGATGCCCGCGATGACCTCTCCATCCAGGTCCACCCTCCCGCAGAAGTCGCTCCCCGTCTGGGTGGCGAACCGAAAACGGAGATGTGGTACATTGCCGAAGCCCTCCCCGGTGCCAGACTCTATCTCGGCCTCAAAAACGGGGTGACGCGCGATCAGTTTGAAGCGGCGCTCACGGAAGGAACGGTTGACCAGGTTGTGCACGCGGTGGAACCCCGGACCGGACAGTCCATCTTCATTCCCTCCGGTCGTCTCCATGCCATCGGGGCCGGATTCCTGATCTACGAGATTCAGCAGAACTCCGACACCACCTATCGTGTCTTCGACTGGAACCGGAGCGGCCTGGATGGCAATCCGCGTGACTTGCACATCCCGGAGTCGCTGGACTGCATCGACTTCGGTGACCTGGAACCCGGGATGGACACCCCCGACGGCAGCACCCTCGCAAATTGCGATCACTTTACGGTCGATCAACTGGAACTCCCTGCCGGAGCGGCCGTGGGCAATCCTGATCCCGATCGCTTTTCAATCGTCACGGTGGTGAAGGGTAGCTTGCGTGACCGCAATGGCCGCACCTTCGCTGCGGGAGACTTTCTCCTGCTTCCCCGTGGGACGGATCAACTGGAAACCGCCTCCGCAACCTCCCTGCTGCAAACCACTATTCCCCGCTGAGAACTTCCGGCAAAGCCGGCCTCCCCGTCGTTGTCCGGGGATGGGACTGCTCCGTGCTCCCGCCCTTCAATCCGGTTGCCGGACGGCCATTCGATCAATCAAACCCCGGGGACATCCGGGCCATTCCCCTTCGGACATCATCAATCCGGGAACACAATAGCGCGGTGTCCATCCAGGATGATGCGGTCGTGCACGTGATAGCGAATGCCCCTGGCGAGGGCTGATCGCTCGCAATCCCGACCCAGTCGGATGAGGTCGTGCACGGAGTGGTAATGTTGCACCCGCTCCACTTCCTGGTCGATGATGGGACCTGCATCCAGGTCCTCCGTCACGTAGTGGCAGGTTGCTCCGATCAACTTCACCCCCCGTTCAAAGGCCTTGCGGTAGGGATTGGCCCCCGCGAAAGCCGGCAGAAAGCTATGATGGATGTTGATCATGCGACCTTCGTAGGATCCGCACAACCACCCGGGAACAACCTGCATGAACCGCGCGAGAACGACCAGTTCGACCGACTGCTCCTGCAGCAATTTCTCGATCTCCCGGAACCCGGGCTCCTTGTCTTCTCCAATTTCGACGAGATGAAAGGGAAGGCCCGCCTTTTCCGCAATTGACCGGCAGTCTTCACGGTTTCCAATGATGGAAGTGATGTCCACGGGGACTTCCCCGAGTTGCGCCCGCCAGAGAATCTCGTTGAGGCAGTGATCAGTGCGCGTCACCAGCACTGCGGTGCGCATGCGATACGGAAGTCGTCGGAAGTGCCAACGGGCCTCCAGCGCGCGTCCCAGGGTTCCGAAACCACTCACAAAGTCGTCCGTTTCCACGTCCAGTCCGGAGGTGTCGACTTCAAGACGGGCAAAGAATTTCTGGTTCGCGGTATCCGTAAACTGGTTGAACTCCACCAGGTTGCCCTCGTGATCGGACACGTATCCCGCGATCCGCGCCACCAACCCGGGGCGATCCGGACAGTCAATTTTCAGTATCAGTCCCTCTCTGGTCATGAGATCACCTGCGTTTGATCAGAGTTCGGGCGCGCTTGCGGGCCAAGGCGAGGAAATCCCTGGCAACAGGCTTCAGACTACCCTGGTAAATCGCTCCCACCACCACCGGAGGAAAGCCGGTAAGCCGGATCTTACGCAACCCTTCCGGCGGTTCCTTCTCCGGAATGTCCACTCCCATCCCCACCCCGAAGCCCCGCACCACATAATCCCCGATCAGTTCCAGGGAGTCCACTTCCATACTGGGAACCATGTCAATGCCGCGCTCATCAAACGCCTCCGTGAAGATCCTGCCCAGGATCTCATGGGGCGGCAGCCCCACCAGGGGATATTTCGAGATCTTGCCCTTTGAATACGGATCATCCTCCAGCATGTCACTCAAGCGCCGGATCTTGCCTTCCTCCGGCACCAACAGCACGAGAGGGACCTTGAGCAGTTCCACCGACTGCAACCCCTCCATGTGGCGGCCGTAAATGATGCTGATCGCAAGATCGATCTGTTGATTGAGGAGGAGGCCGTGAATGTCCGAGGGCTGCACCTCCCGTAGAGTAAACCGGACATCCGGTTCCTCCCTCCGCATCTCGACAAGAAGATCAGGAAAATGATTACGTATCGCTGATGCCGAGGCCGCAATGCGCAGGTGACGACTCTCCTCACCCTTCAGGCAGGCTTCCATGTCCCCAAGACGGGAAAAGAACGGATAGAGGAAATCATAGAGTTCATTCCCGGCTGGCGTGAGCGCGAAGGGCCTGCGATTGAACAGCTTCACACCCAGATCCCGCTCCAACTGCAGGATCTGTCCACTCACCGCCGGCTGCTGGATGCCGTAGGGCATTTTCCGGACAGCCGCCGTGATCCCCTCGTATTTGGCAACGAAGTAGAACAGCTCAAGATGGTGGATGTTCATTCCGATCCGATGGGTAGCACCTTTGATCATCAGTTCAATCAATACTTCCGCGACTTTGATTGGGTTGCCGGGTTCCCGAATTCCCTGTCATGCAGGACCCTCCGCTCCCCACCCATTTGAACTCCCCGCCCTCCCGGGGAGCCGCTTCATCCGGGGTCCCGGGCACCCCTTGCAGCCCAAACCACTTCCAAGGTGCTCAAGCCCTCCTTTCGAGTTCCCCGTCCAGAGAGCTTGAAACCTGTGACCTGGGACTGAAACTCCCGACATGCGGGCCGTCATTCAACGCGTTTCCAGAGCCTCTGTCACCGTCGAGGAAGCATCCGTCTCCGCCATCGGTTCTGGCCTCCTTATCCTTCTTGGAATCGAAGAAGTCGACGGGGAAGAGGATGTCGAGTGGCTCGCACGCAAGATCGCCAGCATGCGCGTTTTCGAAGACGGGGAAGGCCGGATGAATCGCTCTCTCCTCGACACCGGAGGCGAAGCGATCGTGGTGAGCCAGTTCACCCTGCATGCCAGCACGAAAAAAGGTAATCGCCCCTCCTTTGTCAGGGCCGCCCCACCGGAACATTCCGAGCCGCTCTACCGGCACTTCTGCGAGTTTCTCTCCGGATGCCTGGAGAAGGAGGTGGGGCGCGGCCGCTTCGGGGCCATGATGGAGGTCACCCTCACCAACGACGGACCGGTCACCATCGTGATCGACTCGCGGGTCCGCGAATAATCCACGATTCCCACTGACCAGTCTAGTCCTTCAGCCGGGTCTTGGTTCCGCAGAACATGCAGTGATAGTTGGCAAAGATGACCGCATTGCGAGCCACCGCAAAGGTATGCCCGAGGATTGATCTCCCGGCCCGCACGTGCTTACGGCACTTCTTGGGCACAAATAACTTCTGGCCACAGAGCCGGCAACGCGCCTTCGCGGCCTGGGTGAGGTAGAGGATGAGGCAAAAGGGAAAGACCAGGAAAAGAAAAGTGATGCTCCAGTGAAACCGGATCTGAAAGACGAGCACCATGACCCCAATCGTCACCAGGCCCAGGATCGCCAGGATAGCCAGTAACATCACCCCTACCGTCACCAGGGCAGCCCATCTCACCAGACCCGCGTCGGGGTGCGACATGCCCCGATTGCGCCGCTCTCCCCGCGAACTGACATCCCGCCGATCCTCCAGGGTCTGGAAGGCAACCTCTGGCTCCTCAGATTCCATGGTTGCGCTGTCCCGGGAGGAGAATTCCCTGGGATGTTCCCGCCCTGCCAGACCGATTTTCCTGACGACCTCGACCGGACGGTCACCGGGAGGGGAATCTTCCACTACCTTGGCGACCGGCACCGAGGCAAGATCGATTCCAGCACCCTGCAGGCTGTCCAGCGAAACCTCCTTCGCCTCCGGGGCAGGAACCAGGGCCTGCTTGCGCAGAAGATTACGCCCGGTGTTTTGCCATGCCTTCACCAGGTTCGCCGACGGGCCCGGCCCGGTCACGGCAAGACGTCTGCCAGCCTGATCGAGCCGTAGCAGGATTTCTTCGATCTCCAGGGAGATCAGCAGCTCTACGGTATCCAGCTCCGCCTCACGAAGAAGGAGGAGGACAGAATCCGTAATGCCTGGAACTTCAGAGATATCCCCCATCGCGGTCGTGCCTCCTCAAAACGTGCCTTATGGGCGGAACTAATCAAGAGCTATGACAGGGCCCCAAGAAGTTCCTCAAGCTGGCTCATCTTCTCCCGCCACTCCTCAAGCCGTGCCCGCTCCTGCTGCACGACCTCCGGCTTGGCGTTTTCTACAAACTTCGGATTGCCCAGCATCCCCTCGCTCCGGACCAGTTCCTTTTTCACCTTGGCAATCTCGGCCTCGATGCGCTTCTTCTCGGCCTCCAGGTCAACCAGTCCCTCCAGGGGAAGATAGACTTCTCCGATCGCCGTGACGGCCACCGGAGTTCCCCTGGGAGCTTCGTAGGCCGTTGGGAATTCAACCTCTTTTGCTCCGCAGAGAAGCGCTATGGTAGCGCCCTCGCCCTCAACCCAGTCGTCGGTGGGTTTCACGATGAGGCGCACCTTTCGATTGGCTGCGAGATTGTATTCCGCCTTCAGATTGCGCACCCGGGAAACGGAATCGTAAACTGCCGCCACCCGCTCCCCCGCTTCGCCGCGAGATTCCTCCGCGATCCCGTAACTCGCCAGAGCGGACTGCGACGGAAGGGCCTGCTGCATGAGGAGCGCCCCCTCTTCGCCAAAGCCCAGTTTCTCCCATAACTCCTCGGTGAGATGGGGCATGTAGGGATGCATCAGTTGCAGATAACGCTCAAAGACGAGATCCATGACCTGCAGGGTGGATGCCTTGCGCCCTGCCTCCGCATCCTCCCGGAAATCCCCCTTCACCGCTTCGAGATACCAGTCGCAGAACTCCGACCAGAAGAATTGGTAGAGTTGTTGAGCCGCATCGTTGAAGGAATAGGTGCCCAGAGCCCGCTCCAACCCCTTCTCAAGCGAGGCCAGCTTTCCCAGAATGTCCACCGCGTAGATATTGGGGCTCGCGGCCTCCCCCTCAACCGCTCCCTGCATCTGCCGGTAACGGCAGGCATTCCAGAGCTTGTTGGCGAAGTTACGCCCTTCCTCGATCTGTTTCTCGTCAAACTTTACATCAAGGCCGGTGGGCGCAATCCGCATCAATCCGTAGCGCAGTGCGTCGGCTCCATACTTCGCGATCAGATCGAGCGGATCAGGTGAATTGCCAAGGGTCTTGGACATCTTCTTCCCCTCGACATCCCGCACGATGCTGTTGAAGTAGACGTTACTGAACGGAATCTCGTCCTTGAACTCCAGACCCGCCATGATCATGCGGGCGACCCAGAAGAAGATGATGTCCGGTCCGGTACAAAGGTCCACCGTCGGATAAAACTTGGCCTGCGTGGCCTCGTCCATGGTGGCGTAGGGCCACAGCCAGGAACTGAACCAGGTGTCCATTACGTCGTCATCCTGCACCCACTCCCCGTCATCCGGGGGCGGATCAACACCCACGAAAATATCTCCGCTTTCCAGGTGGGAAAGGTCCAGATTCTCCGCCTCCTTCAGTGCCTTGACCTTTTCCTTCCGGTACCACACCGGCACGCGATGCCCCCACCAGAGCTGACGACTGATACACCAGTCCTGGATGTTCTCCAGCCAGTGGAGGTAGGTCTTCTTCCAGCGCTCGGGCCGGAAAACGATCTCGCCCTCGGCCACCACCCTGGTCGCCCGCTCCACCTGGGGATACTTGAGAAACCACTGCATCGAGATGCGCGGTTCAATGGGCACCCCGGCACGCTGCGAAAAGCCCACCTTGTTCTCGTAATCCTCAACCTTGTCCAACAGGCCCATCTCTTCGAGCCGGGCTGCCGCCAGGTCGCGGGCCTCGAAGCGATCCTTGCCATGAAGATCCGGACACGCCGGGCAATTGACGGTGCCGTCCGGATGAAGAACGTCCACGATCTCCAGGCCGTGGCGCATCCCGATCTCAAAGTCGGCCTTGTCGTGGGCCGGGGTGACCTTGAGCACACCCGTGCCGAATTCGATGTCGATATGCTCATCCGCCACGATGGGAATCTCGGCTTCCGGGAAGGGCCGCCGAACGCGCTTCCCGACCAGGTGACCGTAGCGGGGATCCTTCGGGTTGACGGCCACCCCGGTGTCACCCATCAGGGTCTCCGGTCGCGTGGTCGCGATCTGCAGATACGTATCCTCTTCATCCACCAGCTCGTATCTCATGTAGTAGAGCTTGGACTTCTGCGGGGTCATCTCGACCTCCTCATCCGAAAGGGCGGTGAGTGAAACCGGGCACCAGTTCACCATGCGCTTGCCACGGTAAATGAACCCCTTCTCGAAAAGATGAACGAACACCCGCTGCACCTCGCGCGAGTAGTCCCCGTCCATCGTGAAACGCTCGCGGCTCCAGTCGCACGAACACCCGAGACGTTTGAGCTGCTCGATGATTATTCCTCCATGGTGCTCCTTCCAGTCCCACACCATCTCGAGGAATTTCTCACGTCCCACATCATGCTTGGTCCTGCCCTCGTCGCGCAGCTTCTGCTCCACCTTGGTCTGGGTCGCAATTCCGGCGTGGTCCGTGCCTGGCAGCCAGAGCACCTCCTTGCCCTCCTGGCGGGCCCGGCGGCACAGGATATCCTGCAGGGCATTGTTGAGCACGTGGCCCATGTGCAGGATCCCCGTCACATTGGGCGGCGGAATCACAATCGAGTAGGCCGGCTTGTCCGAGGTCTCGTCACCCCGGAAGCAGTCGGCCTCGACCCAGCGCCGGTACCAACTCCCTTCAACTTCCCCGGGTTCGTATGCCTTGCTCAGCTCCGCCATAGCGGACGGAGGGAACCCCACGCGGCGCATCATTTCAAGACATTCGGCGATCCGGAGTAATCCCGGTCACCGATGCCATCCCCTGGCAATCATGCTAACCGACAGGCGGGACCAGTCGGATTCCCTCCGGATCAGACAAGGTGATCAGGCGCCCGGGGCTCTCCACCTTGAGTTCAGCATTTTCACCAAATCCCCGGATCCTTCCCCGCTCGCCGGAGGCGGTCTCCACCTCCTTGTCCTTCCATGCCAGAAGATCCCACGCACGCTCTGCAATCAACGGCTCCTCCAGGTGGAGAAAATCCATCAGCTTGTCCCGGATTGCCCCCATGAGGCACTCGCGTCCGGTCTCCACTCCGAGGAGTTGAAACATCGACACCGCTTCCAGTCCCGGGGGAAACCCGCGCTCATTCACATTCAACCCGATCCCGATCACGGCACAATCACCGGATGTCTCGATCAGGATCCCACAGATCTTGCGCCCTTCAACGAGCACGTCGTTGGGCCACTTGATGAGAGGAGCCAGACCGCAGGGAAGCAGTCCTCCTTCACACACCGCAAGGGCCGCCGCCAGGCTGAGCCAGCCCCAGTGTTCACGCCCCCACGGCGGGGAAAGCACCAGTGAGAAGGTCAGTCCCTTTCCCGGTTCGCTGATCCAGTGCGCCCCCTTGCGGCCCCGCCCTTCAGTCTGTTCCTCCGTCCCCACGATCCAACCGTGAGCCCGTGATCCCTCCTCGCGGACAATCTCGCAGGCACGGTCATTGGTCGAACCAATCGAATCGTGCCACTCGATGTGACCGCCCATGAGCTCGAAGTTCTTCCGGTTGGTCGCCATCGGTCCTGGGAGCCAGGGTCAGTCCCGCTCTTCAGGTGAAACGAATTCGAGGGAAAGATCCAGAGCGGTGGCGGAGTGAGTCAGGGCGCCCACCGAGATGAGTTCCACTCCGGTTTCCGCAATGCCCCGGACGGTGTCCAGGGTTACTCCTCCACTGGCCTCCATAAGAGGGCGCTCACGATCACCCCGCATTTCAACCGCCTTCTTCATCTGCTCGTTCTCCATGTTGTCGAGCAGGAGATAATCAACTTCCTCGATCTTCAGAAACGCCTCCACCTGTTTCAGAGTCTCGGCCTCTACCTCCACTCCCACCCCGGGATGCGCTTCCTTGAGACGGAGCGCGGATTCACGCAACGCCTCCACGCCCCCTTCCACCACCAGGTGATTATCCTTCACCATGGCCCGGTCGTAGAGACCCATGCGGTGATTCTGCCCACCACCCGCCACCACCGCAGCCTTCTCCAGCGAGCGCCAGCCGGGGGTGGTCTTGCGGGTATCGATGATGGTCGCTCCCGTCTCCTTGACCGCCTCCACAAAGAGGGCCGTCTTGGTGGCCACCCCCGAGAGGCGCTGCACGAAATTGATCACCGTGCGTTCCGCGGTCAGCAGCGAGCGGGCCTTCCCCGCGACCTCCATGACATAGGCCCCCGGAGCAATGGCGGATCCGTCCTGCAACATGATGTTGATCTCGATTCCGGCGTCGACCCGCCTGAACACTTCGGCCCCGAGTTCCACCCCGGCCACCACCCCGTCCGACTTGGCCACCAGGAAGGCCCGCCCCTCGCGATCGGCCGGCACGAAGTATTCCGATGTCACGTCCCCCGGCCCGACATCCTCCGCCAAGGCCAGATCTATCAACTGCGAGACCCTGTCGTCCACGCCACAGCCTAGTTCCGTTGCCTTCCCCCACGCAACCCGCAAGTTTCCTTCCTGCAGACAAGGATCAGAAGGACCAGTCGGCATTCCCCGCCCAGATACGGCACCCTGACTCTCACTGGCCTACCACGCTCACCACGATCCGGCGGGTGTGTCGCGCGCGGCGGTGTTCGAAGAGGAAGAGCCCCTGCCATGTTCCCAACGCCATGCGCCCTTCCACCACGGGGATCACCTCGCTGGTCCGGGTGAGGGCCATCCGGATGTGAGAAGGCATGTCGTCGGAACCTTCCATGGTGTGGACAAAGTAGGGCGTGTCCTCCGGCACCAACCGTTCGAAGAATTCCTCCAGATCCCGCCGCGCACTGGGATCGGCATTTTCCATGATCACAAGGCTGGCGCTGGTGTGTTTCACGAACACCGTCACCGTGCCCCGCGAAACACCCGACCGGTGCACGATGGCCGCCACCTCATCGGTAATTTCGCAGGTCCCCTTCCCCCGGGTTTCCACCCTGAATTCCCCTGTCTCGGCAATCACCTGCTCAGCATGAATCCGTGGCCGGGCTTTTCAAGGGCCAACCCCGCCTTCACCGGGTAACGCTCATGAATCCGGCACAACGGGAAAACGAAGACTCACTCTTCGTCCTGCTCCTCCTGCTCCTTCCCGGCCTTCTTTTCCCTCTCTTCCTTCAATTGCTTCATCAGGTTCTTCTTCTCCTCCTTTTTCAGCGTGAAGGTGAGTTCCTCCGGCTTGGCGGGCCAGTCATTATTGGTGCGGTCGGCATCGGCAATCTCAAGATTGGGGTCAAGCTCGATGCTCACCACCTTCTTCCTGGAAACCAGGAGTTTGGATACTTCCTTCGATTTCTTCTTCCAGAGCTCGGCGGGCAGGCGCATGAATTTTTCCTCCCCGTCTTCGTATTCCACCTTGAGAACCACCGGCATGACCAACCCTCCTTCGTTGCTCAGGTTGATGTGGTAAAAGTAGCGATTGGCCTCCAGCACTTCCCGTTCGTGATCTTCCAGTTTCTCAAGGAATTCCTGGAAATCGTCACGGTCCTTCCTGGTCACATCGTCCTCATCATGCTCATTATAGAAGTCGAGCAGATCCGGGAAGCGATCCGTATACCTCTTGATTCCCGTGTTGCGCTTGTTGGTCAGGAGCTTGGCATCCTCCTTGTCCTTCTTCTCCTTCTTCTTCGGTTTCTCAATGTCCGGATCCCTGGTGTCCAACTGGTAGAGCTTCACTCCCTTGATGCCCAGGTCAACGTGGTGTGTGGTGTAGAACCAGCCGGTCCAGAACCAGTCGAGATCCACGCCCGAGGCATCCTCCATCGTGCGGAAAAAATCAGCGGGAGTGGGTCGCTTGAACTTCCACCGGTTGGCGTATTCCTTGAAGGCGAAGTCAAAATTCTCCCTGCCGAGGATCGATTCCCGCAGGATGTTGAGGGCCACCGCCGGCTTGGCATAGGCGTTGCTCCCGAAGTAGCGGATCGATTCCGAGTTGGTCATGATGGGCATCTCGTCGTCACGCTTCATGTAACTGGCGATACTGGGAGGCATCCCCCTGCCCGAGGGATACTTCTCCTCCCACTCCCGCTCGGCCAGGAACTGGCAGAAGGTGGTCAACCCCTCGTCCATCCAGGTCCACTGCCGCTCATCCGAGTTCACGATCATGGGAAACCAGTTGTGCCCCACCTCGTGAATGACCACCGAAATGAGGGCGTACTTGGTCCGCCGGGAGTAGGTGCCATCCTCCTCCGGGCGGGGTCCATTGAAGCAGATCATGGGATACTCCATCCCGAAGACCGGCCCGTGCACCGAGATTGCCACCGGGTAGGGATAATCGAAGGTGTGCCTGGAAAACACCTGCAGGGCGTGGATCACGGAGTGGGTGGAATACTTGCTCCAGAGCGGTTCGCCCTCGTTGGGATAAACCGACATGGCCCAGACCCGCTCCGTCTTCCCGCCCACCTTCACGTGGGCGGCATCCCAGATGAACTTGCGTGAGGAGGCCCAGGCGAAGTCGCGGACGTTCTCTGCCCGGAAGATCCAGGTCTTGTTCCCCCCGGCCTTCTCCTTCTCGTTCTCCCTCGCCTCCTCCGGAGTCACGATAAAGGCTGGTTCATCCCTCCCCTCTGCCTGCTGCAGGCGCTCCCGCTGGACCACGGTGAGCACCTGCCCGGGATTCTGCAGCGTCCCGGTGGCCGCCACGATGTGGTCCCCGGGAACGGTCAGGGAAACTTCGTAATCGCCGAACTCAAGGGCAAACTCACCGCGCCCGAGGAACTGCTTGTGCTGCCACCCGTTCACATCGGTAAAGGCCGCCACCCGGGGATACCACTGCGCGATGGTGTAAATGTAGTTATCATCCTCCTTGAAGTACTCGTAGCCACCCCGCGCCCGGATGGCCTTCGCATTGACAATGTTGTGCTCCCAGTCGATGGCCACCCCCACTGTCGCTCCCGCCGCTACCGGCACCTGTACGCGCATCATGGTATCGACGATGGAATGGCTGAGTGGATTCCCGCTCCCATCACGCACGGACTTGATCCGGTAGCCCCCTTCAAAACCCTCACGCGCCAGTTCGTTCCGCAGGGTCCGGAAACCAACGTCTCCGAAGTCCGGGGCCTCCATGGCCTGGTGACCGAGGGCCTGCTGCTCGAAGCGATTCTGATCGAGCTGGACCCAGAGATAGGTCAGATCCACCGGCGAGTTGTTGGTGTAGGTGATCGTCTCCGACCCCTTGAGACGCTGGTTCTCGTCGTCGAGCACCACGCTGATCTTGTAGTCCGCGCGCTGCTGCCAGTATTCCGGACCCGGTGCTCCATTGGCAGCCCGGACCTCATTGGGATCGGGCAGGGCCTCATCAAGTTGACGGAAGGGGTCCTTCTGGTAGTGCCCCCCCGGATGAGCATGACCCAACAGGTGGAAAATCAGGGTGAGGGCGATGGATAGCGTCATCTTCATCACGGGAGGATCATGATTATGAACATTCATTTTTCAATCGCTTTGCTGTTTCTGGCTCGCAATACCTGAAATCCGCCAGCATCCCGCCGCGCTGTCCCGCTGCACTCCGCACCTGGAGAATCACTTATGGCACACGGCCGAGATGAAATCTCCGTCCAGGGCACCCCGATTGATGGAACCCCACCCCCGGCTGTATATCGGGACCACTCTCAACCGTATGGCATCAGCCGGCCTGAAGTAACCGCCCGGCTGACCACGCAACCTTCAAGCTGGCAACCACGGCATCACGGATGCCACGAGCAGGAAGGGGCCGTTACCCGCAACCCTCCTGCTACTCCCCTACACGCTCTGAACCCGTATAAATATTGAAGTGCGGCGGGCGCAGGAAACCCACCAGGGTTTGATTCGATTCCTGTGCAAGCTCCACCGCCAGGGAGGAGGGTGCCGAGATCCCCGCCACAACGGGAATGCGACCTGCCAGGGCCTTCTGCATCAACTCGAAGGAGAGACGCCCCGACATCAGGACAAAACTGTTAGAGAGGTCGACGCTGTTCAGGAGAGCCCAGCCAAGCACCTTGTCCAGCGCGTTGTGCCGACCCACGTCTTCGCGCAGGGCCAGGAGCCGCCCCTGCCGGTCGAAGACCGCCGAGGCGTGCAACCCGCCTGTTTCGTCAAAGGTGGCCTGGGAGGCCCGCATCATGATCGGCGCCTCCATCAGGGCCGACTCGGAAATGACCGGCCCCATGGCCACGGGTTCGTGAAGGGAGGTGATGGCCTCGATGGTCGCCTTGCCACAGAGTCCACAGGAGGACGCGCTGAAGAGATGGCGCGTCAAGCGACCAAAGTCGACTTCCACCCCGTCGGCCAGGAAGACGAGAACATGATTCTCCTTCGCCTCGAGATCGATCCGGGCAATCTCTCCCTGCGAACTGATGATTCCCTCGGTCCAGAGGAATCCCGTTGCCAGTTCTGCATCATTTCCCGGAGTGCGCATCAGCACTGCCACCGGATGACCATCCACCACGAGCTGCAGAGGCTCCTCCAAGGCGACCCGGTCGACCTCCTGGCCATCGGGTTGCCCGATGCGGGTCACTCTCACCTCCTTGTCCCCACGCGTCGACACCGGGCGATCTTCGCCTCCGCCTCCCGACTTGGCAAGTTTCCCTGCATGATCTCGATTCTCTTCAAAGAGCAGCAGGGCCCCGGGGAACAAAGCACCGGCTACCGGTCACCCTGCCGGGTTCACGGCCACCCGTTCCCACGCCTTTCGCATCTCGCCCAATGCCACGATGCAGTCCTCCCACACCGGGGGCCAGGTGCTGATCCCGTAACCACTGGCCACCGGACCGAGTTCGGGCACCACCCAGAGCACATTATGGGGTCGCGGCCCCTCCAACCAGCAGGCAAACGCTGCTTCCACGAAGGGCAGATAGTCGAGGAACTCCCGGGTGAACCCTCCTTCGCTATCCGTAACGGGGATCTGACAGTGATGCCCGTTGAAGGGGCGGCAGTGCAGCAGGTTGCTGTGCTGCAGCAGTTCCGGACGATCAAGCAGTCGCCCGGCAAAGTCGGCGGGTCCCAGATGCTTGATGATGGCGGGGTGCGAGTGATCAACGTTCATGCGCAGGATTCTGCCAGTGGCCTGCCGGTATCCATCGGCGATGGCATAAGCCTTCTCCGGGGTCTCGGTGCAGGTGTCCCGGTGAACCTCCAGGTGGACATTGGCGTTCTGCCGCGCATCCTCTTCCATCAGGAGAATGGTCTTCTCGATGGCCTCCTCGACCGGCGTATCGTGATCGCAGAGCTGCACATTGATGGTCGACGATCCACATTCCAGTTGGGTGCGAATCAAGTCCGCATATTCCGAGGGATCATTGGCATCGAAAAGCCCTGAGAACTCCAGCCCGTGTTCCTCCAGCAGGACCTGCAGTTCCGCGCTGGCACGATGATTGATCCCATCAAAGCCAGCCTCTTTCACCGCCCCCACCTTCTCTGCCAGGGACCACTCGTCCCCGGCGGAAGGATGCTCCACCAGGGTCCAGAGGTTGGCAATGAATCTGATCTCGGGAGCGGCATCACTCATGGCATGAATAAAAGGTGGATTGAGCGGGCATGGCCAACAATTCCGGCTGCATTTTTCCGGATGAAATGCTTCGCCTCTACGCCCGCCAAGGGGGGCACTATGGGAACGACCCGGATCATCCCGAGGACTCGGCCTTGAGGAGGACCCCGCCCGGGCGTAGTCTCACCTCATGGCCCTGCACTGGCACATGGCGCAATTCAGGATGGCTGCCGTTCTTCTGCTGCCCCTCCTCCTGTCGCTGCCATTCGTTGAAGCCGCCAATTACCGCAACTTCAAGCTCCCCTGCCTCGCACCCCTTCTCAAGCAGGTCGACCCGGAAGCCCCGGCCACCGTCAACCTCGCCTTTCTGCACGGCCCCTGGCGGGCCCCGGTTCTCCGCGATGACATTGGGGTGGTCAGTTTCCCCATCACCACCACCTCCAGGGAGACCCAACGCTGGTTCAACCAGGGAGTGGCCTGGATCCACGGTCAGGCCCATGGCGAGGCCGAGCGCTCTTTCCGGCAGGCCCTCCTCTCCGACCCCCGGAACCCCATGATCTTCTGGGGCCTCGCCGTCGCCAATGAACAGCGACCCGGTCGAGCCCGGCTCTTTGCCCAGACTGCACTGCGCCGGACCGGCAACTCCACCACTCCGCGTGAACGTCTCTGGATTCATGTCCTCGCCAACTTCTACGGCCTCAAACGCGACACTCCGGTCAAGCCTCCGCCGCTTCCTGACCAGACCAGGGACCAGGATCTCGCGCGGCATCGGCAGCGCATCCGCGACCTCGAGAACCTTGCCCTTGCTTATCCCCATGACGTGGAAACAAAAGCCTTTCTCCTGCGCCAACTCGTCCTCGACCTCCATCGCTCCGGCATCGCGCTCACCAGCCACCTGGCCGTTGACCGCCTCGCGCACGAACTCACCACCCTCTCACCCCGCCACCCCGGCACGCACTACCGCGTTTTTCTCTGGCTGCGCGAACAACCTGCCCAGGCCCTCGCTCACGCCAGATCCAGTGCCAGCACCGCCCCGGGTCTTGCAGACTCATGGCGCTTCGCGGCGGAAGGATGGCGGGCCGGTGGCCGACAACATCAGGCCATTGCCCTGTCCCAGTGCGCCCTCCGCGTCCACCACCACGAGATGCGCGAGCACCTCCTCATGCCCCCGGCGGCAGAGAATCTCTCCTCCAATTACGCAGCCCTCGGTGACACGCTTGTTTCAATGGGCCGGCTGCAGGAAGCCCTTGAGATTGCGGACGCTCTCCTCAGCCTGCCCCGCAGCCTGACCGTGGAAGGGATCAACAGGAAATCATCCGATCTCCTTCTCCTCGGTCGTCGTCTCCACGCGCAGGCCGCAATGCAGGCCGGAAAATCAGAACATGTCATCCATCTTTTCCAGAACGATCCCCGGTTTGCCCCAACGCCCCGCTCTCCCCGGGAAACGGCCCAGACCAGCTACTGGACCGGCCTCGCACTCTGCTCTCTTGGGCACCCGGATCAAGCCAGGTCCATTGCGCTGTCCCTGGCAGAAATGGCCAGGCGCTACGAGGATGACCCGCTGATCGGAACCTGGGCTGAGGGATTGACCTACTTCCATGCCCTCACCAGCCAGGAGGATCCCGGCGAACAGCATTCCCCGCCCCACCTGCCTGTCGACATCCATTCTGCGGCCTGGCAAAAACTGAAAAAACCGGGGATCGCGCTAAAGGTGGCCCGCGATCATCTTGAGCAGAACCCCCATGGTCTCTTCGCCACCGCCCTCTACTGCTCCACCAGCTTTGAGAATGGAAACCGTGTTGCGGCCACCAGGGCCTTCGATCGCACCTTCCGCCAGGACGTCCTGCGAGCCGACAAGGCCCTCCGTAGTTTCCCCGCCCTCGACAAGGTCGCGACCGCCCTCGGACTCCCCACGCGCTGGACCCTGCCTCCTGAAAACCTGGACGGGGGAAGTCTTCCCGAAGACCCTGACAGCCTGGGACCGGCGCGGTGGTCTCCTCCGCCTGCTCCGGCCTGGACTCTATCCAATCACACCGGCCACCCCGTAGCTCTCGCCGACTACAAGGGCAAAGCGGTTCTCCTGAACTTCTTCCTGGGAATAAGCTGTCCCTTCTGCCTCAGCCAGCTTGAGAAATTCCGCCCCGCTCTGGCGGACTACCGGAAGGCGGGCATCGAGATGATCGCCATCAGCACCGACGACGTGAAAACCCTCACTCTGAGACTGGGCAAAACCGGGGAAAAGACGGCGGAAGCCCGCCGGACCTTCCCCTTCCCCATCCTCGCGGATCCCGGGCTTGGGACCTTCAGGAACTATCACGCCTTTGACGACTTCGAGGAAGGTCCGATGCACGGCACCTTTCTCATCGGCCCACGGGGTCGGATCCTGTGGAGCGATATCGGTCACGAACCCTTCAACCATCCCGGGAGACTCCTTGAAGAAGCCAGGCGCCTCCTTGCTGATCACTCCTCCGACCCGTAAATACCGGGATCACTCATAGCGGTAACTTTCCTCCCTGAAATCGTATTATTGAACTCCCGGGTTGTAACGCCACCTGCCATCGATGCGTCGTTCTACAGTACGAACCAGACCCTCCCCAATCGGGTAACGCTGACACGTTTGACATATTGAGGAGCGCTGCCTGATTCTATATAATATGGAACCATGTTGGATTTTTCCCCGATGAAAATGCTTTCTTTTCTTCCTTTTCGGCGGGGCATCGCCGTCCCCGCCGTTGCAGTGCTTCTTCCTGTCCAACTCTGTGGCCAGGAAGTGAATCTGGACTCCGACTCCGATGGCCTTATCGATTCATGGGAAATCCAGCATTTCGGGGCGCTCAATCACCCGGATGGCGCAGCCAACCTCGATCCCGATGGAGACACCTGCAGCAATCTCAAGGAAAGCCGGGACGGCACCGACCCGAACGACCGGACAGACTGCCTCAAGGTCGCCAGGACAATCCTCACACCCGGAGAACTGACCATCACCTGGGACACCAAGCCAGGCAAACGCTACCAGATCGAAATCTCCGATGACCTGCAAACCTGGAAACCGGTCAGCAATGCCACCGGCACCACCGCCCTCAACTGGTTTGGAACGGGGAGCCGGCTCACGGTGGATTTTTCCGATCCGGACACTCCCGCAGTGCGGGGCGGCGTCACCCGCGAGGTCTGGCATCACGGCGATTCAAATGGATCAATCGGCGGCCTGCGCAGGCACATCAGTCCAGGCCTCGAACCGGCTGAAACTCCCGCCGATGGGATCGAATGGCGCGACAGCCTGAAGGGACCGACCAACTACGGTGACAATTACGGGACCCGGTGGCGCGGATTCATTGTTCCAAAGCGCACCGGTATCCACAACTTCTACATCGCTGGTCGCCATCAGTGCGAGTTCTGGCTCGATGGCACCGGCACTCCCTCCGACGGCATTGGCCTGAGCCGGCGCAGCTGGCTCTACGACCAGGAACTGACCGAGGAGGAAGACTGGGACTATCTCGCCTCCCTCGGCGTAACCGACACCCAGAAATCCGCCGACCTCTGGCTGACGGCAGGTCGGCGCTATTACTTCGAAATCTACCACAATCACAACGCCCAGTGGGATCATCTCGCGGTGGGCTGGGAATTCGGCAGGAACGGGACAATTGCGGTGGTTCCCGGCGACTGCCTGGAACCGATCGGAGATTTCGTGGAGAACGAGGATTACACTGACAACAATGTGGCCGGGCTCCTGGCCCACGGCAACCGCAAGTTCGTCCGGGTGAAGACCTTCGGGCCTCTGAGTGCCCAGGCCCTCGACGCCGATGGAGACCGCGTGGCGGACGAAATCGAGAATGCTCTCGACGGCTACCAGTTCTTCCGGCCGCAGAGCGCCCGAGCGGGCACTTCCGACGGCGTATCCCTCACAACGTCCGGTCAGGCTTTCCCCCCGGCCGATGTCATCACGGTGGAAGTAACGGATGCCACCGGCCTCGAGAACAACGGCACCATTGCGGGAGGCACTCCCCGTGTGAAGAACGTCGCACGTGTTCTCCTCAAACGAAGCGGTTCCCTTGTCCCGAAGAATATCGTCTTCTTCCTCAACGGACCGGCCGATCCCCAGAGCAAGGGCGTAGCCGGCAACAGCGACTACGTGGTCGAACTGCTCGACGGCACCCGGTTGACCAAAGATCCCGACAACGGGGCCTACCTGACAGCCCTCCCCTTCGGGAGCACCGGAGAGATCATCGAACTACGTCCTCTTCTCGATGACATCGTGGAGTATCCCGAGGAACTCAACCTCGTTCTCGACACCCCCGGGATCAATTACGTGGTGGGCACCCCCTCCCAGGGAACCGTCGACCTGGTGGACGCCCGCGACGACCCTGAATTCAACAAATACTATATCGGCAATTTTTCGAAGGATCCCGCTGCCCGCATGCCTACCAGCGCGACCGGGTCCACCCTCCTCGTCCTGAATGGCAGCAATACGGTTGCCATCATCAACGACTACTTTGAGAACCTCAGTTCAACCCAGACCAACACCCACGTGCACAAGGCCTCCCTGGCGGGGATCACCTTCACCTCGGGCCCGGTGGTGGAATCCATCACGGAGGACGGCAGCGAGAACGGCACCCCGCTCATGGGTCCGGTCAGCAACTACACCTATCGTATCGAACCACGCGGAGCCTTCTCGGTGCAGGACATCATCGACTCGCTGGAGTATGACAATCCCAAGCAGGAGGTGCCTGCAGGCACTACTCCACTCTACAACAACAAGCACACGGTCAACAACGGAGGGGGGGAAATCTGGGCCATGTACCAGCGGCGACCGGCTTCCGAACTCTCCCCGGAGGAAGGAGACAGGATTCCGGCCACTCCCCCCATTGAACCAATCGACCCGGTCACGGAAGTGGCCAAGCTCCGCCGGGAGGTCACCCGCTTCCTGACCCAGGCCACCTTTGGCCCCACCGAGGCCGACATCGAGGAACTGCTTTACGAAGTGATTCATACTCATGAGGGAAACCGCATGGCAGCCTACGACGCCTGGATCACTGCCCAGTGGGCCCTTCCCCAGGCCCTCGTCCGGGATCTCACTCATGCCATGGACATGCAGGAATTCACATGGCGCGGCTACTTTGATCCGGACCGTAATGGGGCGGCCAGCCCTCCCCCGGTCGCTCCCTCCAACTGGCCCAGCTGGCCCTCCCAGGACATCTCCCGGTTCGACTCTCTCGACCCCGACACCTGGCAGGCTCCCGATGCCAGCTTCCCCCTGGTCGCGGCCCAGGAGAATGCCCTCGACAACATCCTGGGAACCCCGGCGCACAACAACCGGCGCCGGGCCCAGTGGACGATCATGGCCAACGCACGGGATCAACTGCGACAACGGGTGGGATTCGCCCTCTCCGAAATCACGGTCATCTCGGAGAATGTCGCCGAAATACGCAATCGTCACATCGGCATGGCCCGGTGGGCCGACATGCTGGCCGAGAACGCCGACGACCACTTTCGCGAACTGATCGAGGATGTCACCTACTCGCCGGTGATGGGCAAGTATCTCAGCCACCTCCAGAACAGCAGCGAAGGCTCGTCCGGAGTGCCGCCTGACGAGAACTACGCCCGCGAGATCATGCAGCTTTTCACCATCGGACTGTTCGAACTCTGGGACGATGGATTCGTCAGGCTGGACCCGGTCCAGTTCAACCTGATCCCGACCTACGACAACGACGACATCAAGGAACTCGCCCGCGTCATGACCGGCATGAGCTGGAGCACCAACAGTGCCACCGCGGACAACTGGAACTCCCCTAATCTCATTCGCGACAACCCTCCATCCAATTGGTACGACGACTTTTCCGGCAACAGCTGGTATTCCTCCCGCTACAACTACCCCATGGCCTTCTACGAGGACCACCATGACAGGGGGAACAAGACCATCGTCGGTGGTGTAGTCATCAGCAACAACGACAGGTCAAACGGTCGCTACCGGAACGAGGGAGACAAGGACCTGCGCGACGTTCACAACCTGCTGGCTGGCACCCAACTCAACACCACCCCCAAGTCCTTCTCCTCTGCCTGGTCCAGCGATCCCATGGTCAATCACCAGACCACCCCGGCATTCATTTCCTATCGCCTCATCCAGCGACTGGTCACCAGCAACCCCTCGGGCCCCTATCTCTACCGGGTAAGCCAGGTCTGGCGGAACACCAATGGCCAGCTCGACGACGTGGTGCGCGCCATCCTGCTCGACCCCGAGGCCCGCAACCTGGGCACATCCGAACTCAATCCGGAATACGGCCGCAAGAAGGAACCCATCATCGCCTGGATCCAGGCCCTGCGCGCGGTGGGAGGACGATCACGGATCACCCTGGACGGAAGCGTGATTCCGGGCGACCCGATCCTCCTGCCACTCCAGGCCCATATCGGGTCCCTCTCCCCCACCAGCGACGCCGACCTGCGGAATTTCGATTACCCGGCGGACTCCCTCGCCAAGTTCCAGGGCATGGTGAAACATGATGCCACCGGCCAGCTGATTCCAACCGGTCCCGGAACGTTCGCCCGCCTGCCCGGCACCTCCTACCGCCTTCAGAATCTCGACAACGGCGGCACCTCCTCCCTCGGGCAATCGCCCCTCAGGGCACCGTCCGTCTTCAACTGGTTTCTTCCCGGTTACAAACCCGGCGGCCTCATCGCGAGCTACGGAAAAGTGGCCCCCGAGTTCCAGATCGTGACCGAGAGCAGCGTCCTGCAGAACATCAACCTTTACTGGCAGTCCCACTACAACGGCAACGGCCTGAGCGGCCAAACGGTGGGTGGAAACAATACCAACTCGGCCCTGGCCGGCTACGGAACCCAGCGACAATACAGCAACGGATCAACCACCTACACCGACGATAACATCATCCCGGATCACTACGCCTGGATCAATCGCTACAAGAGCTACCAGGTCGATCCCGAAAACCCCATGAATGACGAACAGGAGATCGACCTGCAATTGATCAATGACCTCGACGACCTCCTGCTGGCAGGCCGCTTCAAACTCCTCTACCCGGTCGATCCCGGGGATGACGGAACATCGGTGCGACAGGGATCGCTCACTCACCACCCCGGACGCAATCCCCGTGAAACGCTTCTCCATTACCTGAGTGATACCTGGAGCAGCAATGACGACTGGCAGATCGGCAGCAAGGTACGGAACGCGCTTTACCTCATGGTCACCAGTCCGGAATACCTCATCCAGAAATAACCCTCGCACCAAGAACTCCATGAACCCGAGAAAGAAAATTCCCCTCACCCGCCGCGCCTTCATGGCCAAGTCGGCCTGTTCCGCGATGGGCCTGACCGGGATGGTCAACACTCTCGCCCACATGAAACTGATGCAGGGAGCATTGGCCAACGATTCCGGATCCCTGGGAGACTACAAGGCGCTCGTGGTCCTCTTCCTCTTCGGGGCCAAGGACGCCAACAACTTCCTCATGCCCGGCTCGCTGCACCCGGGCCGGGCCAACTACGACGCGCACCGCGGAGTGCTGGCCCTTCCCACCGGGGGGGACAATCCCACCCATCCCATTGTGGCGGCCAATCTCGCTGCAGAATCGGCCGCCCCGGTGGGAGCGGAGCACTTTGAACTCCATCCGACCCTGCCGGACGTGAAGACCCTCTTCGACACCGGGGACCTCTCCGTCGCCGCCAACGTGGGCTCCCTCGTTGTTCCCACCAAGGCTTCCACCTACGACGCGGTGGCCCTCCCCCCCCAACTCTTCTCTCACAGCGACCAGCAGAACCAGTGGCAGAGCTCCCTGCCCGACAAGCCCTTCCAGAGTGGCTGGTGCGGACGCATCGCGGATATCCTCCACCCCCAGAACACGAACAGCGAGATCTCCATGTCGGTCTCCCTCTCGGGCATCAACGACATCCAGGCCGGTCTCACCCAGGTCTCCCCTCAATACTCCGTGACCAACTCGGGCGCCATCAGCCTCAACGGCTACGGCACCCAGTATTCCAGCGCCCTGACGAACTCCCAGGACAAACACAGCTACAAGTCAAATATCTCCGCCAAGCGTCTCAAGGCCTTCCAGGATATCATGGACTACACGCACGCCCACCTCTTTGAGGAGGGCTATACCAATGTGGTCCGCCAGGCGCGCGAGAATGAAGGCTACGTCAGCGCCTCCCTTGAGGAGGCCGGCGCATGGCTCCATCCCACTGCGGTGGACAGCCGGGGATCGGCCTGGCCCTACATCCCGGCCACCTTTCTCATCCAGCACGGAATCGATCCTGCGACCGTCAACAGCAGCAGCAATAACGCCCTGAACATCCTGCCCAACCTCGCCCGGCAACTCCTCAAGATCGCGCAACTCATGGCAGGACGGCGCTGCCTCGGCAACAGGCGCCAACTCTTTTTCTGCAGCTACGGAGGGCACGACACCCACCAGGACCAGGGCGGCTACAGTAACAACAACGGCTATGTGGCCGGCGATCTCGACGCCAACATGACCGTGCTGAATCACGCCCTCAAGGCTTTCAACGACTGCATGCACGAACTCGAAAACCACGAGAATGGACAGGCCGGGGCCTTCTCCTACAACGACTTCATCCTCGCTTCCCATTCCGATTTCAACCGCACCCTGACACCCAACGGCACCGTTCCCGGTCCCGCCGGATCAGACCACGCCTGGGGCACGCACGTCTTCACCATGGGCGGTGACGTCAAGGGCGGAAATGTCTACGGCTACTATCCCGATCTCGATCCTGCCGGAGAGTGGAGCACGCCTAGAAGTAGTCGCGGACGCTGGATTCCGACCTGCTCCGTGGAGCAATTCACCGCCCCATTGGCCAGGTGGATGGACGTCGGTGATCCCGAAATCGCAACAATCTTTCCCAACCTCGACCGTTTCACCTCACCCTTCGGGAGCACTTACAATCCTGCCAATTACGACAGCATGCTGTCCAACCCTCACATGGATTACCTCAACGGGATCTGATGAAGCCTTCCACGCCAAACAGTCCGCTTCTTCTTCTCCTGGCCGCGGGGATGCTCACCGCTGTCCTCTTTTTCTCCCTTGGGCCGGGGCGGTCCGATCACGAAGCACGCACCGTCACGGGGAAGGGCCACGATGAAAATGCAGAAAAGACTCCTGCAATGATCTCCCCGGCCCCGGGATCCCAATACAGTCCTCCTTCCATCGAGGAACTCAAGAGCAACCCATACGCCCTCGACCCCGCACCTCTTCCACTCGCCTTCGGCGCGCCACCCTTCAAGCGACAGGGCAATGGCACCATCCACAAGACGGATGTGATGAAAATGCTGGATGACCTCAACGACGAAGGACAGGAGACCGAGTCCGACCTCGGGCTGCTCAGCAGGGCCATTGGATCCTATCATCGGATATTTCATCAGAACCCGGTAGCAGGAGAAAACCGGGAAGTAGTCGATGCCCTGACGGGCAACAACCCCCACCGGCTGGTATTCCTCGACCCCGGTCACCCTGCCCTCAGCGAAGGCAACGAACTTCTCGACCGCTGGGGCACGCCCTTCCGCTTCCATCCCATTTCCGGCTCCCACATGGAGTTTTCCTCTGCCGGACCCGATGGCGCCTTCGGAACGAATGATGACATCACCCTGGAGGAACCGGAACTCGCCCGGGAGAGCTCTTAGCTCCACCGGATGAGGAATCCCCGCCTTTCGGCGGCGCTCTCCATCGCGGCAACCACCCCGGTCACGGGAAAGACTCAGTCACTCACCCGGACATCATCAATCGACAGGCCGCTGAAGCTGTCCGGGGTATCATCGCTGGTGAAATTCCACTCGATCAGAACAGTCTCCCCGATTGCCTCCGGCACGATGGAGATCCGAATGGTCCTCCAACCGTTATCGAAGACATCCATGCCAACCGCCACCTCCGCTCCCAACTGCACCAGGTCGGACGCTCTCAGGAAACGGACCACCGCGGCATCACCAAAGCCGTCCGCATCGCGGTAGGCCTCGAAGGACAACCCGGCCTCCGGAATCCCGCTCAAATCGATTGCCGG
>MPLX02010399.1_pt1 | contig 65884 bp, 61 predicted proteins | sample 1617341 | NCBI WGS metagenome assembly MPLX02 (sample SAMN05944804, study PRJNA350692) | marine metagenome | biome: marine; feature: ODZ; material: water; isolation source: 120 m water sample filtered on 0.2 um supor filter | place: Pacific Ocean | collected 2012-04-08 | depth 120m m | reverse complement strand
GTCCGTTCATCAAGAGACGAACGATTTACGATAGGTCCATCAAAATTAAAACCCAGGGATCGTAATTCATTTTTCATTTCTTCAGGAAGACTATGGCCATACCTGGCAATAATACGCAAATCATCACTGATATGCCGTTTTACCGACTGGTTTGAAAAAACCTGGATAATATTATGCGCTGATTGAACTGCTTGGGGATGCGGTTTTGCTGATAGGCAGCCTAAAACTAAAATGATCGATAGTATACTTTTTATGGCTTAACTCCTGGTTTTGTTGGTTTAGGCGGTAATGGTTTGATCCATTGTTTTAAATGTTCTTGTGTTTGAGGGCTTAAAGTTGGGTATGCCCGCTGAACTTTGCGAATAATAGGTGTGGCATCCCGGGGTCCGATTTTTCCTTTATAATTATCAGGTAGCAAGTCCTGGGCAAACACACTGTATATCAGGAATGTATAATAATCGTCAGTAGATATTTTGCCGTTTTCCAGGTCAATTTTTAATTCTTCCATGATTGAGATTTGAACTTCTGGCTGCGGCTTGTAAGATGTACAGGCAATCCACTGCATATAGAAAATCAAAAGAAGTATTAAATTAATCTTCATGATCATTACTCTTATATTTTTTCATCCGTCGCTTATACAGTACGAACCGAATAAAAAGACCCATCAGTATTAATCCGACAACATAAAATAACGCATAATATGGAAGTAGATCATTCATCTTATTTAAGGAAACGATCGTATAAATATGTACAGGTTAATACACTCAGACCCAGAACTAATTCAGTATTATTATCAGAGCCATCTCCTGAAATGACCCCACTGATGGTCAATGCTGTTCCTGTTAAATACAAGACATTTATGATTCTAGAGTTTAAAGAGTATGGTGGGGGTGCACCTTTTTCAGTTTTTTCCATGAGTGCAATGACTGTTTCCGCAGGATAATATAATGCCGCAATGATAGTATGTTTATCTTCAGACAGGTATAATTCAAAATTTTCGATCTGACCGCTGACACGAATTGCCAATTGAGTAGATTCTTCTGTATTAGTATTATCGATTTCCAAAACTGGAAAAGAATATGGAGCGGAACAGATCTCTGCAGAATCCCCTTGAGCTTCATGGACTGTCATATAAAACCAGTCTCCATTAACCCAACCGGTGATCTTTTCCATTGAAAGAGAGCCAGAAGAGTGTATAGCTAAAAATAGACCATTCTGTTTAGCATCAATGTTTAAATTCTCCAGCTCAATTGTACCTTGACCATAGGATTGACCATTGAGTAAAAAACATAAAATGATCGTTATTTTAGTGAACTTCATTTTATTCATACCTAAAGATAATAATTATAATTTAAGGTAAGTATCAGCACTTCTGTAGAAAATTAATAGATTTAACTTTAATCGAAAGAGAAACATTGAAAAATACACTATTAACATTCACCATTTTATATGGTTTAATTAGCGGACAGGATTACGAGATCGAAAATATTCGCCCCATTGCTCACCTTGAATTAGGTACATGTAATGATATTTGGGGCTATACGGCACCGGATGGCCATGAGTTTGCATTAGTTGGCCATAATACTGGTACATATATATTTGATGTATCTACAAACCCCCATGACCCCATCGAGACTGGCTTCATACCAGGTAACAATTCTAGCTGGAGAGACCTGAAAACGTATGGATATTATTGTTATGTTGTAAATGAAAGTGGCGGGGGAATGGATATCATAAGCTTGGAAGATCCCTTTAATCCCTATAAAGTTGGATCCTATACTTCCTCTACTCGCACGGCACATAACATGTTTATAGCCGATGGATATGCATACTTGGTTGGTAGCGCCGGTGGAGCAGGAGGGACAAGTGCTTGGCAAGGCATTATTATTCTGGAATTATCTGATCCGGAAAATCCAACGGAGTTAGGTAGATGGGAAGAGACATATATCCATGACATTTTTGTAAAAAATGATACCGCTTATGCTTGTGATATATATAATGGTTCTTTGTATATAATTGATGTTTCGGATAAAACAAACCCAACCACAATGGTAGAGCATAATTATAGTAATTATGGCTGCCATGACGTATGGGTTACAGATGACTCTAAGTACGCAGTCACTTCAGATGAGGAAAATGGAGGCTATGTCTATATTTTTGATATACAGGATTTCAATAATATTAACATGGTTGCCACCTGGTATCCAAATGAGCCGCAGGTTCAAAATAAATCTGCACACAATGTGGAAATAAAAGATGACCTGTTGTACGTATCCTATTACGTGTATGGCACCCGTATAGTAGATATATCTGACCCTAATAATCCGATTGAAGTGGGGTATTATGATTGGTATCCTGGTCAAGATGGACTATACAGTGGTAATTGGGGAGTATATCCGTTCACGGAAAATGGATTAATTTACTCAGCCGATATGAGTGGTAACGGATTTTTCGTCATGAGTTACCCATATATGGGTGAATTCGAATTTGATGAAATAAATGACACTGAAGATAATATTACACCTATTAATCTTGATGTTGAGATTGATGAAAGTCCTGATTATCCCATAGATTTTAGTTCTGCTAGACTATATTGGGGAATGAATGGCATCATCACAGATTCTTCGGCACTTTATGCTAATAATGATGGAGATTATACAGGAATCCTAACCCCATCAGGCGCAGATGGTGTCATGGACTATTATTTAGGTTTTAATACTACCAGCGGGGAGCGGGTAACAAAACCATATGGTGCACCTTATTCAACTTTCTCATTCAATATTGGCGCTGATCAAATTCCTCCAGAAGTGCACTCCATATCGGACCTGTCTGATCATTTTTATCCCAGTGGTACTTTTGATGTATATGTTGTGGCTACTGATAATTTTGGTATTAGTGCAGTCTCATTGCATTGGCAGGTTGGGGAAAGCACTATTCAAAGTTCAGAATGTACACAAATTGGATCGAGTTCTGATTTTGTAGGCGCATTAACCTATGTAGACGTTGAACCTGGTTCAACAATCAGATATTGGGCGGTTGCAACAGATGCTTCCAGTACAGCCAATCAATCCGAATCTGAAGAAAAAGAATTTTCTATCACTGATGATTATATTATAGGTGATTTTGAAAATGCAGCTACATTGAATCGCTGGGATCTGGGAGCATGGGGTCGCCAATATGTGAATGCTGAATTACGTTATGCGTTGAATGACAGTCCTCAATCACTGTATGAACCCAATGCGGACAACCCTTGCTATCTCATTGAATCGTTGGACCTTACCTATTTTGACCACGCGTATTTAACCTTTATATCTGGGGAAATGATTGAGTCAGGAGATTATGGGTTGCTGCAGTTCAAACGAGGTGAAAATGGTCTATGGCAAACCAAACTGACAGTGAACGGATTAGATGTTGTTGAACAGCGTTACGTGAACCTGGATAATTATTTGAATGAGAATGAAGTCTACATCCGCCTACTCTTTACTTCAGATGAAAATGAAGAATCCATTGGCTGGTTCGTGGATGACATTCATTTAATTCTTAACCAGGAAATGCCTGAGGTAGGTATCAAGGATATCATGATGCTTCCAGATCTAATTGTACTTTATCCAGCATTTCCAAATCCATTCAATCCCGTTACATCCATTCGTTATAACTTACCGCAAGCAGGATTGGTTAAACTGCAAGTGTATGATTTGATGGGCAGGGAAATCCGCACATTGACAGCCGGTTTTGAAAATGCAGGAGAAAAATCTGCAATTTGGGATGCCAGAGATAATCAGGGTGCTATGGTCAGTTCTGGTGTTTACATTTACCGCTTGGAAGCTGGCGAACAAGTATTATCAGATAAAGTTATTCTCTTAAAATAATCATATTTCTGGAAATGATAAAAAGGGCAGGAAAACCTGTCCTTTTTTTATTTTCCTGAATTGTAGGATTCAATACCCTTTTCGAGAGCATCAAGAATTGTATCCATAATTGTATCTGACTGGAAATTATTGACCATGGTAATGACTAGAATCGGGAATTCCACCGGTTCCATGAAACGCTCAAAAATAGCAAATGGATTTTCATTGTCCAGAATGATATCTATATCCTCTCCTGCATCCAGTCGCTGCTTTAAGTCTAATGACATTTTCACTATGAGCTCTTTCAACTCAGTGCGTTTCATGGGCAATAAATCTTTATAGGATAAATCTTTTGACATTTTCCAATTATGCTCGTATCGAAAAGTTACGGATTTTGCGGTTGAATAGAGAAGAGGGTAAACGGTAATTTCCATGCTAAATATTTCGTTTCAATTATGAAAAGAACCATAACCAGCATCTTGATCATATCATCATTCCTTTTTGCTCAACAGGGAACGACTGGGGCATTTGGGACAGTGACCATTGATGGCAAAGTATGGAACCAGGTAGCACTGCGTCCTGTCACACTCTTTGGAAAATTCAATGTAGCGTGGGATCTAGTATTCTATTTTGATCAGGATGGGAATGTATATGATGAGAATTGGGATTTTTCCACAGGTGAAAAAGCAAAGAATACGATCATTGATAAAATATATTATATCAGTTATGGTAATAGATCAGATCCCCTTTATTTTAAGATCGGCGCTTTAGATCGAGTGGACTTGGGATACGGCATTTTAGTAAGTGGTTATTCTAATGCTGTCCAGTATCCTTCAGTTCGAAATATAGGCTTGGACATAAGTGTAAAAAATAAATTTGGTGCAGCCCAGGGTTTTATAAATGACTTTAAACAAAATATTGGTATTGTGGGTGGTCGCTTTCGCCTGCCCAAATTGATTCCTCTGCCTGTTGCTGTTTCTATTGTCGTGGATCGAAATCAATACCTGGGCTTAAAAGATAGAGATGATGACGGCCGGCCGGATTTGGTTGATCATTTTCCTAGCAGTGCAAATTATTGGTTGGATTCAGATGGCGATGGACTAGCTGATAACCATGTAGATGAATATGATCGTGATGGCGATGGTTTCCCTGATGTATATGATATTGATGCAATTCATGACTTCTGGGATGCATTAGGTGCAGCTGTTGGACAAGATTTTAGTAATGAGGTATATTATGATTCATTGCCTGATGGCAGTATTGAATTGGCGCCTGAACCCTTGGATGTCAATAAGAATTCAGATCCAATTGGTGCACTGGCCATTGATTTCGGGTATCCTATTGTCGTCCAGGATAATATGAACATTACTGTTTATGCCCAAGCTGCTCAAATGCTAGGCAGTACAGTTCATCCAGGAGATGGAAATTCCATGAAACTGGGAATGGGTTTAGTACCCTTTGGCATATCGAGCAGTTTTGGTCCGGCAACATTCATCTTCGAATACAGGATGATACCCAAAGGGCAGTTCGAATTCAGCTATTGGAACAGGGCTTATGATTTGGAACGGTCAACCTTTGTTACATCCCGGGGTGAAACAAGAGTGGTAACCAAAGAATCAAAACTCGGACGATACGGTGAACAGAAAGGGTTTTATGCGCACTTGGGTATGAAAATTGGATCATTGCTCAAAGCTGGTGCTTCTTATCAAAATCTTCTAGGTGATATCTGGGATGATATTGAAGCAGATTACGTGGAATCAGAGAATAAAAGTTTTTTGGCTGCACTGCACCTCACTAAGAGTATCAGCCGCTTGAAATATGCACGTATGTATTATCAACAGCGCAATGTACCCAATCCTTTTGATTTTGAATATACCGAAGGGACGATCATGGGTTACCAGGCTGGTATTGAAATATCCTCTGGCTTAATGTTGAACTATACTTTTCAACGGTCGTTTCGCGATTTAGATGGTGATGGTGATGTGGATAGCCCTGATGAAACAATCAACTTGACAACAATAGAAACTTCTTTTTCCATTTAATGAACGCCGCAGACATTCGTAAAACATTCATCGATTTTTTCAAGGATAAGGGTCATGAATTTGTGCGCAGCGCTCCTGTGGTTCCCCATGATGATCCAACGCTATTATTTACAAATGCGGGCATGAACCAGTTTAAACCAATTTTCCTGGGTGAACAAAAACCCAAAAGCCTCCGGGTGGTCAATAGCCAGAAATGTATCCGCGTCAGCGGCAAGCATAATGACCTTGAAGAAGTCGGTTTTGATACGTTTCACCATACATTTTTTGAAATGCTGGGGAATTGGTCTTTCGGCGACTATTATAAGGCGGAAGCCATTGCGTGGGCCTGGGAATTGTTGACAGACGTGTGGGGGTTGGATAAAGAACGACTTTGGGCAACTGTTTATGAAGAGGACGATGAAGCTTTCGAGTTATGGCCCCAGGTGACAGATATTGATTCGGCCAGGATATTGAAATGCGGCAAGAAAGATAATTTTTGGGAAATGGGTGAAACAGGTCCTTGCGGTCCCTGTTCTGAAATCCATTACTATATTGGTAAAGATCCCTCCAAGCAATCTGCAAAAGGTGTTAATAATTCAGATGAATACTGGGAACTATGGAATCTGGTGTTTATTCAAAATAATCGTTTGGATGATGGTACACTCGAAGATTTACCGGCAAAACACGTTGATACTGGAGCCGGGTTAGAACGTATTGTTTCTGTATTGCAAGGGAAAACGAGTAATTATGAAACAGATTTGTTTACTCCCATCATAGTAAAAACAGAGGAATTAACCGGAAAAGCATGTAAAGATAATCCAATCCCATTTCAAGTAATAGCCGATCATATACGCATGCTATCATTTTCTATCGCTGACGGTGCTTTACCCTCTAACGAAGGACGGGGATATGTGTTACGCAGGATTCTACGCCGTGCTGCACGTTTTGGGCGAATGCTTGATCAACATGAACCGTTCATGTATGGTCTTGTAGAAACAGTTTGCGCTGGAATGGGGAAAGCATTCCCGGAATTGATCGACAAACAAAAACATATCAAAAAAGTAATATATGCGGAAGAAACATCCTTCAATGAAACATTGGATAGAGGTATTCTTCATTTTGACAAATTATTAAAAAAATTGAAAGGAGAAACCATACCCGGTGAAGAAGCATTCAAACTATACGATACTTATGGTTTTCCATTGGATCTTACGCAGCTTATGGCCCAGGAACATGGCTTAAAAGTCGATGAACAGGGATTTAATAAATCCATGGAAGCACAGCGCAAAAGAGCGCAAGAATCTGGTAAATTCAAGGCAGATATGAAGAATATTACATGGACAACTGTCAGTGAAGGAGACGATTCAACCTTTCTGGGTTATGAACAAATAAATGCTGAAGCAAGTATTAAACGTTACAGTATTATGGACGGTACTATTTTACTCGTACTGGATGAAACACCGTTTTATGCAGAATCCGGCGGACAGATTGGTGATACAGGATCAATCAATGGAAATAGTATTGATTTAACTGTCACGGATGTGCAAAATGAAAATAATGTCTTTATTCATTATTGTTCAGGGGATTTCGATGAATCAAGTGCCAGTAATACAGTTATATGTACGGTAGATGGACCGCGCAGGCAAAACATTCGCAAGAACCACACAGCTACGCATTTAATGCACGCTGCTTTGAAAGATGTGTTGGGTGAACATGTAAACCAGGCCGGTTCATTGGTTCATCCTGATTATCTGCGCTTTGACCTTACCCACCATGAAAAAATAATACCTGCTGAAGTACGCCAAATTGAAACTATAGTCAATCGTGAAATTCTTGAGAATACTGAGGTGCAAACTTCGATAAAAGATTTTGAAGATGCCCGCAAGGGAGGTGCCGTGGCCATATTTGGTGAAAAATACGGTGATACTGTGCGTGTTTTATCCATTGGTGATTTTTCCAAGGAATTGTGTGGTGGTACTCACGTAGATCGTACAGGAGATATTGGATTTTTCAAAATAACGGAAGAATCATCATTGGCAGCAGGTGTACGCAGAATTGTTGCTTTAACGGGACCTAAAGCAGTTGAATATGTGCAAAACCAGTCTACTGTTGTGGAAGAGCTACAATCAAAGCTAACAAGTTCAGTTGAAGATTTGAATGATCGTGTTGAGCAATTGCTCCGCCAGAAAAAAGACCTGGAAAAAGCGCTGAAACAAAAACAAAAATCCGCTTCTTCTTTTGATATTAAGGCGGTTTTATCAACTGCGAAAAAAACGGATGGCAAACAAATTGTTGTTCATGAAACGGATGCAGCTGACATGGATTCTTTAAAACAATTTGGAGATCAATTATTGAATGAACTGGATTCCGGGGTGGGAGTATTGGGAACAACTACTGGAGAAAAACCTAGTATTGTCGTTGTGGTAACCAAAGATTTGAATGAAGCTGGCGTCTTGGCTCCAGACCTGGCAAAAGCCATTGGCGGCGTTATGGGCGGAGGTGGAGGCGGACGACCGCATTTGGCGACCGCAGGTGGGAAAGATGCTGAAAAATTCAAATCTGCTATGAAGCAAGCAGAAAAAATCATAACAGAAGCCTTGAAAGGATAAAATGGAATTTAAACAGGATAAGGATACTTATATCATACATGTTCAGCAGAATGAGCAAATTATGGCAACCCTTACCCAGTTTTGTAAAGAACATAAAATTCAAAATGGACAGATTTCCGGTATAGGTGCCATTAAGAATATTGAGATTGGTGCCTATGACCTCTATAATAAAAAATATATTGTCCATAATTTAAATGAAATTTGGGAGCTGACTTCTTACCAGGCGAATGTCATATTGAAAGATGGTGAACCTTTTATCCACGCTCATATCAATATCAGTGATCATGATCTCAATGCCAAGGGAGGACACCTCTTTGAGGCTGAAGTGGCCGCTGTTGGCGAATTTGTTTTAAGAAAGATCAATACAGATGGTAAGCGTGAATTGGATGAAGATATTGGTTTGGCAACCATTTGCTTTATAGATTGATGAACTTGAATAAAAAAATCATCAAAACAGATAAAGCACCGCTACCTATTGGTTCTTATAACCAGGGAGTTGTTGCAAATGGTTTTATCTTTACAGCCGGTCAAATAGCCATAGATTCTGCTACAGGAAAACTTGTAGAAGGAAGTTTTAAGGATCGTGTTGAGCAAGTATTCAATAACCTGGAAAATATATTAAAAGCAGGTGGAAGCGACCTGTCCAGGGTTGTAAAATTTACTGTTTTCCTCACGGATATAAGCAGGTATGCTGAAGTGAATGAAGTTTTTAACTACAGGTTAGCAGAAGATTCAGCTCCAGCAAGATCATTATTGGAAGCGTCAAACCTTCCTGCAGGAACTGATGTTGAGATTGAATGCGTTGCAGTGATTAATGAATGAAACGAATAATTATTTTAATCATTTGCTGCTCATGGATATATCCCCAGGAAACAGATTCAATTATTACAAAATTACCATCCAAAGCAGCGTTGTACGGCGCCATGTTTCCCGGGGGAGGACAAGTATATAATGACCGTTGGTTTAAAGCGGCGTTGATTGTGTCTATGGAAGCAGCCGCCATTTATAATTGGCAATTGAATGGGGATATTTACAATAATTATGAATCAGGAAATTACAACCTGTCAAAACACCGCTACCTTGAGAAACGCAATAAATATGCCTGGTGGATGTTTTTTATTTATGTATATGGCATGCTCGATGCAGTTGTGGATGCCCATTTGAAACCATACAAAAGTGTCATGACAGAAAATATTGAATCATCAGCTACGAATAGTGAGGAATAATGAGTAATCAAAGGGAACAATGGGGATCAAAACTTGGTTTTATCCTGGCTGCTGCTGGGTCAGCGGTTGGTATCGGGAATATCTGGAAATATCCGCATATGGCCGGACAAAATGGCGGAGCTGCCTTCACGGTTGTTTATTTAGTCTGTATCCTGGTTGTAGGATTATCAATCGTCATTGCGGAATTAGTCATCGGCCGCAGAACTCAATTGAGCCCAGTCGGGGCATTTGAAACATTAGCTCCAAAAACACACTGGAAATGGGTGGGTTTCCTTGGTGTCGGTTCGGCCTTTGCCATTCTTTCATTTTATGGCGTCGTAGGCGGCTGGATTATGAAATATATAGTTCTTTCGCTCACGGGCAGTTTTAATGAATTAGCCAATAATCCCGATGGCGCCGGAGGGTTGTTCAATGGATTTATAACCGGTACATGGGGCCCGATATTCTGGCAGGTATTATTTATGTCATTTTGTATTTTGGTTATTCTTCAAGGTGTGAAGGGAGGAATTGAGAAATGGTCAAAAATCATGATGCCGCTCATTATTTTATTATTAATTATCTTGGCGATTCGAGGCATAACGCTGCCTAATGGTACGAAAGGATTGACCTTTTTATTCCAGCCAAAATTTGAAGATTTAACAGCATCCAGTATTGTGCTAGCGCTTGGTCACTCATTTTTTACGTTGAGTTTGGGCATGGGCACCATGATCACATATGGTAGCTACCTAAATAGAAAACAGAATCTTTTGAATTCTGCACTATGGGTTATAGTGTTGGATACAGCTATAGCTATCCTCGCCGGCATCGCCATTTTTACGACTGTATTTGCTTTGGATGCAAATCCGGCAGAAGGCCCCGGGTTGATTTTTGTTGTATTGCCATCTGTTTTTCCTCAATTGGCAGGGGGAACGTTGTGGGGCACATTGTTTTTCTTCCTGCTGTTTATGGCAGCATTAACATCCGCTATTTCTATACTGGAAGTTGTGACAGCCTATTTCATTGATCAGCAAGGGTGGAGTAGAAAAAAGGCAACATTGCTGTTTGGCGGAATTATTACTGTTGTTGGTGTATTTTGTTCATTGTCACTTGGTGGTGGTATCAATATTACAGGGTTCCTGGGGATGTCCTTTTTTGACTTTATGGACTACCTTTCATCAAAATATATGCTGCCCATCGGTGGCATGCTGACGGCGATATTTGTCTTGAAGAAGTGGGGTGTAAATCGTTTCATGGAGGAATTAAAACAGGGTATGGACAAAATTGCCTTGTCAAAAGAAATGATTACTGTCATTTTTGGTATTGCTGCTACAGTCGTAGGGTTTATTATTCTCAATGAAGTCATTGATGTCATTTTTGGAATTAAATTAATCCAATGATTATTGCCCGCATAGTTCCGCCTGGATCAGCTACTTATAAAAGGCTATCTACGTTTTCAGAAAAGCTGGATGGCATCATGAAACTGAAACCGTTGAATTGGTTTGCTATATGGATCATGATGACTTCTGGAACGAGCGCTCAACAGCAAACAGTTGACAGATACAGCTATTGGGATATGTCCTTGGCTGGTGTTGGTTTAATTACATTGCTAATTGTAACAGGGTTAATGACTATTATTTTCAGAAAAGAAAAATTTTCATTTGTCAATACTGATTTAAATCCTGCTACTATTTTCAACCATACAATAATGGGTTTAGTATTGTTTATGACAGGATGGGGTTGGTTGAGCTGGTTAAGAGGAGATTTATTTTATTCCTTGAAATCTTTTTTGCCGTATTTATTAACCTATATTTCAGTACTGCTCATATATCATATTGATTTGAATACCATCCCGGAAAAAGGCTACCAACCTGGCAAGGGATTGATAGCTCTTTGCTTATTGCTAGTGATAGCCAGTGTGCTGTTGGGCTTGGCATTTGATGATCCTATAATCAGTACAACCGCTGCAGTCATTGCCCCTTTTTATCTGATCGCCATTGTTTTTCCCCAGCACAAACGTCATATTGAACGGGCCCGGATTTATCCAATATTTATTGCCGCCATGTTTGTATCTGTGCGCTTGCCATGGCTGTTGATCCCGGTTGCAATTCTCTTTTTTGGTCTACGCACATATCATTACTTTCGGTACAATATCGTTTTCCCAACTTTTGCTGTGGATCATGATTGAAATAGCTGAAAATAAATGTGATTTTTGTGGTTGCTGTGTGGGTGTTTGCCCAGTTAATTGCATTGATCTAAAAGAAGCAGAAATCAGCATCGTTCATGATGTATGTATCGATTGTGATATTTGTGTATATATTTGTCCTATTGAAGTATTAAACCAGACTGAATCGGAAAAAACTGCTCCACAAGCTGCTTAGCCATGTGGAGCGAGCAAAAAGAAGAATTTGATTGTATTGTGGTGGGAGGAGGTCCTGCCGGTTCAACGTTTGCCAGGATTACTGCTAGCAGCGGGCTATCTGTATTGCTGCTGGAAAAGGATAGGGATATTGGGGTGCCCGTTAGATGTGGAGAAGGGATCAGTGATAAAGGACTGCGTTTGTTTGTTGAACCGGATCCCCGCTGGATTACATCAAAAATTAACCGTATAAAAATGGTCGCACCTGATGAAACAGTCGTTGAATTTGATCTTGTTGAAACAGGTTATATCCTTGACAGAAGAATCTTTGATTATGACCTGGCACAATATGCTGCACAAGAGGGGGCCCAGATTGTTACCAAAGCCTATGTGGATGGTTTAATTATAGAAGATGATAAAGTGGCAGGAGTAAAAGGAATACATCTTGGAGAACGATTTGAAAAAAAAGCTAAAATAGTGATTGGAGCCGATGGCGTAGAAAGCAGAGTCGGCCGTTGGGCGGGATTGCAAACTCATCTGAAACTTAAAGATATGGAATCCGGAATTCAAAAAACAGTAGCCGGAATTGAAGTCACTGAAAATATGTTTGAATTTTATTTATCCAAAAAATGGGCTCCAGGCGGTTATCTATGGGTATTTCCTAAAGGGAAAAATAAAGCAAATATTGGTGTGGGTATCTCTGGTTATTATGCAAAAGACGGCAAAGCAGCACATAAATTTTTGGATGAGTTCATTCATTGGAAATATCCCCACGCTTCTGTTTTGACGACTGTTGTAGGAGGAATTCCAGTGGGCAAAACAGTCAAACAGATGGTAGCAGATGGATTGATGCTTGTTGGTGATGCAGCCCATACTTGTAATCCACTCACAGGAGGAGGGATTACACCGGGAATGAGAAGTGGTTTACTGGCCGCTGAAACGGCTATCAAGGCACTACAAAAGGGTGGCCCGACTAGGCAAAATTTATCTTCTTATGAAAAAGAATGGCATAAGATAGGTGGTAAAAATCATGAAAGATTTTATAGGATAAAAGAAAGTTTATATAAACTAAATGATGATGAATTAAATAATATTGCTCGCACTATTGTTGCTGTTCCGGAGAAGAACAGAACACTTATGAAATTATTTTCCGCGGCAGTACGTGAAAAACCTTCATTAATACTTGATGTGGCTCGGGTTTTTGCTGGAATATAATGGCTCATAAAGAACTCCTTCGTAAACTAGATCTTTCCACTTATATAGCATTTGATTTTGAAACAACAGGCTTAAGCCCGGAAAATGACCGCATCATTGAAATTGCGGCCATCAAATTTGAAGGCGGCGAGGCAGTGGACCGCTTTGTTACATTGGTCAACCCTGAACGGCCAATTGATTCATTTATTACGGACATTACCGGCATTTCCAACGCCATGGTGTCTGGTGCTCCGGTAGAACGCAACATTGTTGATGATATTATCGATTTTCTGGAAGATTTTCCCCTCGTGGCCCATAACATTTCCTTCGACATCAATTTCTTGAATAATCTATGTGAGCGCTATGATAAAAAAATTATAGAGCACCCATTATACGACACCCTCCAATTAGCGCGCACGTTCATGTTTTTCCATCCCACTCACAGTCTTGGGTCAATTGCGGAATACTACAATTTATCAGCGGTCGGAGCCCACAGGGCTGAAGCGGATACGGAAAATACGGGGATCATCTTTCAACATTTGGTCCATGAAGCTGCCAGTTATGCTTTGGAGGTTTTTTCTAAAATATTAGCAGTATCTAAAAATCATGATCTGCATAATAAACTGTTATACATCAATATCAGCGAAGCACTGAAAAAAGAAGGCAATCTGAAAACAGGATTGGTGAATTCTGAAATAGATAAACAATTGTACAGTAATGTATTTACAACTGGCGGCAAGAGTGATTTGTCTGAATTAAACGTTGCGGATGTATTTGCAGATGGCGGTCGGTTAAGCCAAATAATGGATACGTTTGAAGCCCGCAATGCTCAACAAAAATATGGTGAATACGTGTCTCAAATGATTAATGAGGAACAAAGTTATAGCGCCATAGAAGCCGGTACCGGTTTAGGTAAATCCATGGCCTATTTATTCCCGGCGCTGCAAAAAGCATTTAGTAATAATAATAATTCTCCTGTGGTTATTTCATGCCATACCAAACATTTACAGGATCAACTGTTCAATAAGGATTTACCACTTTTGGCACAGGCTTTGGATGTTCCCCTCCATGCCATGATACTAAAAGGGCGAAGTAATTATATTTGCTTAACGCGGCTCAACTGGCTCATTGCTGATGCCAGTCAATTGCTGCGCAAAGATGAAGTTGAATCATTATTTCCTGTGATTGCGTGGCTCCATCAAACCCAAACAGGAGATCTATCCGAATGCGCTGGATTCTGGGGGCACCGTCCCTACAGGGTTGCAGAAATGATCCAGAGCGAACCGGGATTCTGCACAACGTCATTATGCTCTGGAAATAACGGTTGCTATTTTGGCCAACTACGCCAGGCAGTTCATGATTCGCAGATGATCATTGTAAATCATGCGTTGCTATTATCCAATATGAATAATCCGGGTTTGCTGCCGGAATATGAAGCTGTCATTATTGATGAAGCGCATAATCTTGTTGATGTTGCTTATGACCAACTTTCTTTAGAAGTGAATATGTTTAAAGTGAACGCCATCCTGGATATCATGGATCCCAATACAACCAGCGCCAAACGCTGGACAAAAAAAATAGAAATGCTGATTGATGATAATCCTGAATTGAAAATGAATTACACAGCATTAAAGACTGGTTGTACAACATCCCGAAACTATGGCCAGGTATTATTCAATGATCTTGCAAATTCAATCACGGACAGAATTAATGAAGACGTTCCTTATCCCCAGCATATTATGCTGAATAATTTGCAGGAGGGATATAGCATTATATTTGCACAAATCCAGGAATTTGAATTAGCCCTTGCTGAAGTCAGTGAAGCGCTTAAGGGGATTTTGGGCCAATTACAGCAATTGGACCCTGGTAAGGAAGAGCTGGGCGACATGATCCAATTATTTGAACACAGCATGGAAGCCATTGTTGGATTACAAACAGAAACTGCCTTGCTGACCCATGATCAGCAAAATGGCTGGGTGTACTGGCAGCAGGGCCAATATCGCCAGGGACGAGGCGGTGGAAAAGACTTGCACGTTTCTGTCAACGGCGCACCCATTGATATTGCCGAGGATCTGGCGGAATCTTTTTTGCAATCCATAAAACAATGTGTTTTAACATCAGCAACGTTGCGGGTTGAAGAAAGTTTTGAATATTTCCTGCAGCGCACCGGGTTGGCACTTTTGGAAAAAGATTTTGTTCATACTTCGGAATTTCACAGCCCATTTTTTTATGAAGACCAAGTACGATATTATCAATACCAGGGGAAAAATGGGCAGAATCCGGGACTAATTGCTGATGTGATCTTTGAATGCCATAAATATTATGGTAAACGGATCATGACTTTGTTTACATCACGGCAGGCACTCAATCATGTGTATCATGAATTGCATACTAAACCGGGTGGGCGCGATTTGCCCATTTTTGCCCAGGTGGGTGGATCATCCCGTTTCGCCATGCTCAAAGGCATGCACAGGACAGCAAACGGAATTTTATTGGGTACAAACGCATTTTGGGAAGGTGTAGATCTCCCCCGTGATCTTCTGGAAATATTGATCATTACAAAATTACCTTTCAGCGTACCCACAGCACCGAAAGTAAAGGCCTACAGCAATATGCTCCAGCAGCAGGGCAGGAATTCTTTTATGGAATTCAGCGTACCCGAGGCAGTGATTCGTTTTCGCCAGGGCTTTGGCCGTTTGATCCGCACTATTGAAGACGAAGGAATGTTTATCGTTATGGATGAGCGCATTGTAGAAAAGCGCTATGGCTCCGCATTCAGTGATACCATTCCCGTGCGTATGGAACCATTCTCAATTGTTGAAGAATTGATTAAATAATATTACTTAGATCTGCTTCAAGCAGTTCTTTTTCTTCTTTATCTTTTATTTGATGACACAGTTCTTTTGCCATTTGGAGATGTTCATCTTTCAAATCTGTATTACCATTTAATCCATGTACTCTTGCTAATGCTTCATGGGCGTAACCTAAATAGAATGGTCCCTCATTTTCGCTGAATTCCAAACACAGTTTTCCATAACGTTCAGCTTGTTCAAGATTACCGGATAAAGCATAACAGCGTGACACCTGCCAGCAGCCGATGCTTTTATAACGATCCGTGCAATCTTCACGTTTGGACCAGTGAAACAGCGACGCCATGGCAAAATGAACCATTTCTTCTGTTTCTTCTGGAGTACGATCATTATTTTCCATCAATTTCCACGCTTCGTTGAAGCAATGGGTGGAGAAATGTTTATGAAGTTCAGCTTTGTTTTCGAAATCGAGGTCGGTCACAGTTTTAGGATGACATTTTTGCCAATAATTCTTTCAACATCTTTACACAAACCATGGCGGTCATGTCATTGATATCCCTGTCGGGGTTGTATTCCACAATATCAGCGCCGACGATTTCGTAATCCAGGTTTTGGATCATTTGCAATGCTTGCCGAGTGGAAAGTCCGCCTGGTTCATGGTGGGATACACCGGGAGCAAAGGCGGGATCCAATCCATCCGGGTCGATAGAAATATAAACTGGTCCGTCAAATTCAAATTTCATGGCTGCATCAAAATTGATCATATCGTGGACTTCGACGTTGAATTTGTCAATTTGCGTTTGCTGCGCCGGGTTAATCGTACGAATTCCCACCTGTACGAGTTTGTTCACCAAACCATTTTCCATGATGCGGGCAAAAGGGGAAGCGTGAGAGAATGGATTATCCTCAAAATTATCAAAAAGATCCGGATGGGCGTCGATGTGGAAAATATTCAGTTTTTTATGTGTTTCAGCAACTGCTTTAATAATTGGATAGGTTATAGAATGATCTCCACCTAATGAAAGCGGTTTTACTCCTGTATTCATTAGGTCACGAATACTGTTTTCGATTTGTTCCATAGCTTTAGCACCAGAATCAAGCTCAATATTACCAACATCATTCCAGCAGTCATTATTTCTAAAATCAACTCCATTTTCAGCACAGAGATTAATGGCATCAGAATCAAGACTTTTCCGGATTGCTTCAGGCGCTTTGGCCGGTCCCCGCAAAAATGAGGAGTTTTCATCCAATGGGAAGCCAACAACGGAGATTTGTGGATTGGGCATAAGTGAATTTAATAATGTATAAATGATATTTTATTGTATTGATTTCTCCTCCTAAATTCACCAATGGGTACCTTGCCTATTTCCAAATCTTTCCTGCATACTGCAGATTTGCAGTCATTTCTAAATGCGCCCGGAAAGGTTCGCCTGACACCTGACGCTCACCAAGCCATTAAGAAATCTCACCAAAATCTTAAAGCACTCCTGGCTAGTGGAATAAATATTTATGGTGTCAATACCGGATTTGGCAAGTTGAGCCAGGTTTCCATTCCGGAATCAGACCAAAAGCAATTACAACTCAACCTGGTCCGCAGCCATGCAGCCGGTGTGGGTAAATCTTTTGATGCGGGCATTACACGGCTGATCATGATCTTGAAGCTCATGACCTTCGCCCAGGGATACAGCGGCGTTCGTCCGGCATTGACAAAACAATTGGTTAATTTCATCAATCACGACATTTTACCGGTGATCCCAAGACAGGGTTCAGTAGGAGCCAGCGGTGATCTGGCACCGTTAGCTCATTTAGCTATGGGACTTATCGGTGAAGGTAGCGTCCATTTCCAGGACCGCATCATGCCGGCGTTGGTGGCCATCAAGGAAGCAGGATTGGAACCGCTGGTGCTGGAAGCCAAGGAAGGCTTGGCCATGGTCAATGGAACACACGTGTCTTCAGCTCTAGGGATCAAGGCAATGCTGGCTGCAGAAAATATATTGCAAACAGCTGATATTTCCGGTGCCATGTCTGTGGAAGCCAGCTTGGCCAGCCGTAATGTATTTGAAGTTAAAATTCATAAATTAAAGAAACATAAAGGCCAGTTGCAGTCTGCGGGCAATGTCTGGCGTTTGCTGGATAAAAGTGCCATTGTGGATGATCATGCTGATTGTGACCGTATCCAGGATCCTTACAGTTTCCGCTGTATACCCCATGTTCATGGTTCAAGCAGGGAATTGTATAAGTCTGCAAAAAATATTGTCGAAAATGAAGCCAACAGTGTCAGCGATAATCCCCTTATTTTTTCAGCTAAGGAAATTCGCAACAGCGGACATTTCCATGCTGAAGCTGTTGCCCAGGCATTGGACACATTATCCATTTCTATCTCTGAAATTGGCGCCATTTCCGAGCGCCGTATCCATTTTTTCATGAAAGGCATTGATGATAAAATCCCCATGTTTGTTGCCCACAACCCTGGATTGGAATCTGGTTTCATGATGGCCCAGGTTACCGCTGCCTCCCTGGCTTCTGAAAATAAAACGCTGGCCCACCCGGCTGCGGTGGATTCAATATCCACATCGGTCGGTCAGGAGGATCTGGTCAGTATGGCGCCCTGGGCCGGCCGAAAATGTTTGCGCATTATCGAAAACGTCAACCAGATATTGGCTATCGAATTGTATGTTGCAGCTACAGCTACAACAGAATTTCATAAAGGTTTACGACCGGGCGTTGGAACAGCAAAAGTGTTGAACCTGTTGAAGCGCCATGTTCGTTTTTCCAAAGGAGATCATCCCCTGCATGAAGATATGTCAACTATCGCAGACTTGGTGCGTAGCGGGAAAATAGTTGATAGTGTAAATAAATCAGTAAAATTGGAGTAACATTGAAAAATAGACCACCATTTGAAGCAGCACTGACTTTTGATGACGTATTGTTGGTTCCCCAGCAATCATCTGTTTTGCCGCGGGAAGTCGATATCCGCACAAAACTTACAAAAAATATTACTTTAAATATTCCACTGTTAAGTGCGGCCATGGATACAGTCACTGAAAGCAGGATGGCCATTGCCTTGGCCCGTGAAGGCGGTATGGGAATTATTCATAAGAATTTAACCATCGCAGACCAGGTACAAATGGTTGATCGCGTCAAGCGTTCTGAAAGCGGGATGATCATGGATCCGGTTACCATGGATAAAAATAAAACAATTCGGGAAGCGAAAGCAGCCATGTCACATTACCACGTTAGCGGCCTGCCTGTTTTAGATGGCGATAAACTGGTTGGCATCCTTACAAATCGTGACATTCGTTTCGAAACAAATCTTGATCTAAAAGTTTCAGATTGTATGACCAAAGAGAATCTTGTCACCGTTCCAGTGGGCACAACATTGGAAAAAGCCAAGGATATTCTTCAGGAACACCGCATTGAAAAGCTTTTGGTCGTAGATAAAAAAGGTAAGCTGGCTGGCTTAATAACTGTAAAGGATATACAGAAAAAGGAAGATTTTCCATATGCTTGTAAAGATGAAAACGGCCGCTTGCGTGTAGGTGCCGCTGTAGGTGTAAGTGAAGATTCATTGGAACGAGCACAAGCATTGGCTGGAGCCAATGCGGATGTATTAATTGTCGATACTGCTCACGGCCATTCTGTTGGTGTGTTAGCAAAAGTAAAAGCCATTAAGAAAAAACTGGGTAATAGTATTGGACTTATCGCCGGCAATGTGGCCACTGCAGATGCAGTTCAGGCGTTGATCGATGCCGGTGTAGATTGTGTAAAGGTTGGAATCGGCGCTGGGGCGAGTTGTACTACCCGTGTTATAGCAGGTGTAGGTGTACCCCAATTAACAGCTGTAATGAATTGTGCGGATGCAGCAGTAAAAAACAACATTCCGGTCATTGCCGATGGCGGAATACGTTATAGCGGTGATATCGCCAAAGCGTTGGCTTCAGGAGCTGAATCCGTTATGCTGGGCAGTCTATTAGCCGGGATGGATGAAAGCCCGGGAGAATCCATTTTGTATGAAGGCCGGCAGTATAAAGCATACCGCGGCATGGGTTCCATGGGCGCCATGAAAGAAGGCAGCGGTGACCGTTACTTCCAGGAAGGCGCGGAAGCGACAAAACTGGTGCCGGAAGGCATTGAAGGTATTGTACCCTACAGGGGATCTGTGCGTAATACAATTCATCAGCTTATGGGCGGCTTGCGGGCATCCATGGGATATTGCGGTGCAAAAGACCTTAAAATCTATCATAAAAATGCTGAATTTGTGCAGATTACTGTTGCGGGAGTGAAGGAAAATCATCCCCACGAAGTACGCATCGTTAAGGAAGCACCAAATTACCAAATATCAGAAGGGTAAATTCTTGATTGGATGATTGATATCATACAACTATTCAATCAAGTAAACAAAAAAGCCCCGTTGTTGCGGGGCTTCTTTGTTTATGAATTATTTATTACGCTAACGAATTCAAATGGCGTGTAATACGGGATTTACGTCGTGCGGCCGTGTTCTTTTTTATTAAACCTTTACTGGCTGCCTTGTCTATGATACTGACAGTTTCTTTATACAGCTTTTCAGCATCTTCCGGGTTTGTGGCGGATAATACATTTTTCACAGCACTGCGCAATTTGGACATATCAGCGATATTCTTCTCACGCCGATTTTTATCCTGTCTTTCCCGTTTAAATTGTTGGGGGTGTCTATCCATTAATATAATTTCCTTTTCAGTGTAAAATTCAGCTTGAAAATTATCGTATTCGCAGTTAAATCCCAAAGGAAGAATTACTGATTTTCATGATTTGAAATGCACTGAAAATCGTGTATTTTTATATATGGATAAAATCGCACTCCTGCATACAGTTCCTATATTCAAAGACCTCAGTGATAAAGATGTGATTACCATGTCTGAAAAAATGGTAACGAGGTCATATAATAAAGGCCAAATAATCCTGTTAGAAGAAGCGATGGGCGAAACATTTTTTGTCATAGCCAACGGCAGTGTCAAAATAACCCGCTTGAGCGATGACGGGCGTGAAGTGATATTGGCCATGCTTGGTGAAGGAGATTTTTTCGGAGAAATGTCATTGCTCGATGGCGAAGGGCGTTCGGCAAATGTAGTCGCCCTGGACGATGCTAAAGTATTTACACTATCACGGAATGATTTCCTGGATATTCTACAGAAATTTCCGAAAATAGCCATTAGTTTACTGGAAGAACTAGCTCGTAGATTACGCAAAAGTGATCAGCAGATTGAAAGCCTGTCGTTAAGCGATGTTGAACATCGCATCGGCATGACACTGGTTCGATTATCAGAGGAACTTGGCAAGATCAAGAATGGCAACGTTAATATTCATAATTTTCCGTACCAGCAGGATATTGCCAATATGGCCGGGACATCCAGAGAAACAGTATCAAGGACACTTTCATTGTTAGAAGAAAAAGGTTTGGTTACACGGGAGGGACGAACGCTGACTATCTTCGATTATTCTGCCTTTTGTCGGGCATTCGCTTAAACACCTAAATTTCACACCATGGAAAAACATCTTTTCGAAGGCATAACAGCCAACGATCACCGTGCGCTATCCCGAATTATAAGCCGTATTGAATTTGAAGATTCAATAGAGGATGATTTTTTTATTGAACTTCATGAACATAGTACTGGGGCAATTCGGCTTGGCATAACCGGTCCTCCTGGAGCGGGAAAGAGTACACTTACGGACCAACTGATCAATCAATTTGTAGACAAGAGTAAGTCTGTTGGTGTTATCGCCGTAGATCCAACAAGTCCATTTTCCGGAGGTGCGTTGTTAGGCGATCGTGTCCGCATGAATCGTTATATCTGGGAAAACAATGTTTTTATACGCAGTATGGGATCCCATGGTGACTTGGGTGGTTTGGCCAGAAAAGCCCAGGATGTAGGTGATGTACTGGCTGCCAGCGGGAAAGATGTGATTATTTTTGAAACTGTAGGCGTTGGGCAGGGAGAACACGATGTAGCTAAAGCAGTGGACCTTACAATCGTAGTGTTGGTTCCCGAATCAGGTGATGAGATCCAATTGATGAAAGCAGGATTGATAGAAATCGCTGATCTTTTTATCATCAATAAAGCTGACAGGGACGGTGCGAATCGATTAGCTAACTTATTACAAAATATGCTGCACTCAGCGAATAGAGATGACAAATTGGAACCGCCTGTTTTCACGACAATTGCGAATAATGGTACAGGAATTTCAGAATTATTCGCTGGGATTCATGATCACATGGAAAAAATGAGGTCAAACGGATTTATTGATGAAAAGCGCCTCGACAGGCACCGCAGTCGGGTATTAGGATTGGTCCAGGAAAAATTATTGGATGATTTCTGGACTTCGGAGAAACTGGCAGCCTTGGAAAAGCAAACGGATTCAATCGATTCCATCAAAGCATCTCCCCATGAAATTTCTGCTGCTTTATTAAATCATGAGTGAACATCGCGAAATGCCATTTTTAGATCATCTCGAAGAATTACGCTGGCGCTTGGTCAAATCATTAGCTGCTGTAATTGTTGGCGGGTTGTTGGCATTTTTATTTATTGATGATATTATTCTACTCCTTATTGCCCCTACAGAACATATTTCATCACCAATGAATCTGCAGGTTTTGACCGTACAGGGTATGTTCATGATTAAATGGGGCTTGGCAATAGTGGGAGGATTTATTCTTGCGCTACCATTGATTACATACCAAATGGCAAAATTCATTGCTCCTGGCCTGCATAAAAGTGAAAAAAAATTCATGACCCCACTTGTCTTTTTCAGTTACCTTTCATTTATTATTGGAGTGATTTTTGCCTATAAAATAATGGTCCCATTTTCACTGCAGTTTTTTTCATCCCTGGGTACAGGAGATATTCAAAATAATTATTCCATCAATTACTATTTCAGTTTCATTACCTGGCTTATGCTGGGGAGCGGCATAATATTTGAATTGCCTGTAATCGTTTTTATTTTATCAATGATTGGCCTGTTAACACCGCCATTTATGCGCCATTACCGCCGGCATGCATTGATCGTGATCTTAATATTATCGGCACTCATTACTCCCCCAGACCCCATAAGTTTGATGCTTATGTCCATACCGCTAATTCTTTTATATGAATTGAGTATTGGAGTAAGTTGGTTGGTAAATAAAGGTAAATCGTAGGTCAAAAACCCATGCAGGAAGATTTTAAAACACTGAAACACATTACTGCTCCAATTTTTGAAGATCTGAAGATCTTTGAAAAGGAATTCCGCGAAGCAATGCAGTCAGAAGTACGCCTGGTGAATACAATCGGTAAATATCTCATTCGCCACAAAGGCAAAAATATCCGGCCGATCCTGACCATTCTCTCTGCACGGCTAACCGGTAAACCAACGCTGCAGAGCTACCAGGCTGCAGCCATGATCGAACTGCTTCATGTAGCCACACTCATCCATGATGATGTAGTGGATGAAGCGGAAAAACGCCGTGGATTTCTGGCTCTTAACCGGATTTGGAAAAATAAGGTCGCAGTGCTCATGGGTGATTTTTTGTTGAGTAAAGTGCTCATCAATCTGATAAGGATCAAAGATTACGAAGCACTTGAATTACTGTCACTGACTGCAGAAAAATTAAGTGCCGGAGAAATACTGCAAATCGAGAAAAGTATGTCTAAATCTATGAATGAAGAAGTTTATTATGAAATGATCTACCAGAAAACGGCATCCCTGGTTTCTACCAGTTGTGAAATAGGAGCGATAACAGCTTCAAAAAAGAAAGATGACCGCAAAAACCTGGCTTCATTTGGGGAAAACCTTGGTATGGCATTTCAGATCAAAGATGATCTGTTTGACCTGCTTGGCAGTGCAGGGAATACTGGAAAAGATGTCGCTGCAGATGTAAAACGCAATATGGTGACACTACCTTTGATTCATAGTTACAGTCATTCATCAAAAGCAGGTATCAAACAGATTAAACGCATCCTGCGCAATAAACATAAAACTGGTGATGATGTTCAGGAGCTGAAAACATTTATTCATGATACAGGCGGGTTTAAGTATGCGAAAAATAAGATTGATGAATTCAGTTCCAAGGCACTTGATGCCATCCATGTGTATCCAGATTCAGTTTATAAGGATTCCTTAACGGACCTGGTGGCGTTTAACGTACATCGTTCATACTAAAACATAATGGCTGATCCCGGGACCATCCTGGTCCAGCGTTTAAGTTCCATTGGTGATATTGTTCAGGCAACATCACCGCTGACAACACTTCGAAAATGTTTTCCAAAAGCCAGGATTGATTTTATGACCTTGAGTCAATTTACACCACTATTGGAAAATCATCCGTCAATTAATCGAATCGTAAAAATAAATCCCTCTGAACCGGTTTTAACACTGCGCAGTATAGGTCAGAGTCTTGATAGCGACTATGACTTAATTGTGGATCTGCATAATTCATTACGTACACAGATCATGCGCAAAAAGGTTGTGCATACAGAAACACTGGTGTATAAAAAACCACGCTGGAAACGGTTGAAATTGATTCAATTGCACATCAATGACTTTGCAGATGGTTTCAATCAGCGGTTATTGTATCATGATTGCCTAAAGCCCATTATGAATGGACAAGCAGAAATTCCCAACACAACTCTGTCAGTGTCTGCTAATGAACAGGAATATGCGCTTAATGTATTAAAACAAAATGGTATTGAAAATAATTACATCGTTGTAATTCCCGGTGCTGCATGGTCAACAAAAGTATGGTTTGCCGATAGCTATAATTCAGTTTTTTCTACAATATTAGAAGAAACAGATTTGTCGATTGTTATATTGGGAACCGGTAAAGATGTTATTTGTGATCAAATTGAAATCGATAATTCAAGAGTTAAGAATTTGAAAGGTAAGTCGGATTTAAGGGCGTCACTGGGAATCATCAGTAATGCCAAAGCTGCTTTAGGGAGTGACACGGGATTAATGCATGCTGCTGAAGCACTGGTAATTCCAGCCGTTATGATCATGGGCCCGACAGCAGTTGAAACAGGAGGAGGGACGTATTTAGATTGTTCCATTACATTAGGAAAGGGTGGTCTGTGGTGCAGGCCCTGTTCACAAAATGGAAAAACACCCTGCTTTCGTAAAGAACAATATTGCATGACATCCATCACTCCTGAAAAAGTGGTAAACAGTTTAAAACGTGTTATAGAAGCATGATTCTGTTTTCGAAACTGATTTATAATTTTATTTTATTCCCGCTCATGATGGTCATTACACTGATCGGCATATTATTCAACAGGAAGATTAGAGTTGGTTTTGCTGGCCGGTTGTCATCAATCAAAAAATTAAAAGCATTTAACGCCCAGCTGAAGCAGCAGGATATCTGTTATTGGTTCCATGCAGCTTCATTTGGTGAATATGAACAAATCCGTCCTGTACTGGCTGGATTAAAAGAAGTAGAGCCTGAAGCCAGGATTATAACCAGTTTCTTTTCACCATCGGGCTATAACAACGTCCATGATGATCATATCGATTGCAAAATATACTTGCCCTTTGACTTCCCCTTGACCATCCGCAGGGCCATGAAACTCACTCGGCCCAGGAAACTTATTTTTGCAGCGTATGACATTTGGCCGAACCTCATCTGGTCTGCCCATAAGCGCAAGATACATGCAACACTCTTTGCTGCGCGGTTCGTTAAAGGAACCAAAAAGCTTAAACCCATCATCAAACAGTTTTACCGTACGGTGTATAGGTGCTTTAAGACCATTTATACCGTCGATAAAGAAGATTATTTATCCGTTCAAAAATTAGTAAAAAGTTATAACAGTCCTGTATTGCGCGTGCTGGGAAATCCGCGTTATGACCAGGTAAAATCCAAGGCGGATGAGTTTACTGTCGCCCATACAGAATCCGTATTGAATCGTGAAAGAAGGATCATTGCCGGTAGCGTGCATATTGAAGATGAGGCGGTGATTTTGGATTCCTTGGCGGAAATATTGACAAGGCATGGGGATGTTTCGCTTGTATGGGTGCCCCATGATCCGGATGATAGTTATATAACCCGGGCTGAAACTTTTTTCAGTGACCATGGATTTGATTGCCAGCGCCTGGGCAAGAAAACTGTGAAGCTCCCCAAAGCCAGAGTTGTCCTTGTTGATGTAGTCGGTATCCTTTCGCGGTTATATTGGTACGGACAGATTGCCTACATCGGTGGCGGTTTTTCTACAGGTGTGCATAATACCATGGAACCGGCTATTGCCCGCCTGCCGGTTTTATTCGGTCCCAGAAATGAACAATTCCATGCCACGGGTGAACTCATTAAAGCCGGAGGCGGATTCGAAGTCAATACTTCTAATGATGTAAAGACGATATTGGATACATTACTGTCAGACAAAAACTATTTCTTGAAATGCAGCTTTGCAGCCACAGATGTGATTCATAAAAATTTAGGTTCAGCGACGCGGGTTGTCAGGGGAATTATCCGTGACTGACCGTCTTCAATTTAAACTTTCATTTCCAAAATTTGGATTTGCAGAAACATTCGATTTCAATAGTGGACTCCATGTGCTTTATGGTGAAAGCGGGAGCGGAAAATCTGCCTTCGTAAATCAAATCCTTGGCAGGGATAAAGACTATGAAAATTTTGAATTATCAATATCCAGTTGTCCTGAAGAAATGCAAAAGGTTTTCCAAAATCCCGATACACAGATTGTCAGTTCAACATTAGAAGGAGAATTGGCGTTTTCATTGGAATGCAGAAGCGCTGACCAGGAATATATATCTGCAGAATTAACAAAAATCAAGGAAGATCTATTTTTCAAAAGTGCTGCGCACAGACATCCGGCAACATTGAGCGGCGGAGAAAAAGAAATGCTCAATGTGCTCACTGCATGCAGTGTCCGACCGCAGCTTGTGCTGATTGATGATGGTTTATCATTCCTGAATACTGATAAGAAAAAGGAAGTTGTGCAATATATTCAAGATCGGATTGATGATTTGAATTGTATAGTCCTATGGTTCACCAGTGACTGCAACGATCTGCATTTTGGTGTCACGCAATGGGAATTGACACTCCAAGCGCTAAAACCGTGGACTGGTGAAATAAAACCATTACTTAGGGTTGAGCATAAAACGGGTAGTACAATGTCAATTACATGCCAGAATCTATCTTTCAACTATGATGGTGCTGCGGATCTATTTGATGATTTCAACCTGCATATTGATAGTTTTAGAGCACTTGGAATTACAGGCGCCAATGGTTCCGGTAAAACAACAATAGCCAAATTACTGCTCGCCATTGAACAACCTGAATCTGGTTCAATAAAATTGTGTAAAAATAGTTCAAAAGCCAACATAGCATACCTGGAACAATTCCCGGAAAAGATGGTCGGCGTTGATTCTTTGGATGTATTTGTACAGCGCTTGCTGGCAGCGGGGAAATTGGATAAACATAAAATCAATCACGCAATCAACAATCTGAAGAATTGCCAGCTGGAATGGGAGCAGATCAAGGAAAAGACTGCCCTTGATTTGCCGTGGTCTACGTTGCGCCTGGCGTTGACGATCTGGTTGTTGAATAGTGAATATGACCTGTTGATCCTGGATGAACCAACATTTGGTCTGGGTCGGGAACAAGTTTTAACTTTGACCCGTCATTTACAGCTATATGTGAAGAATAAGTATCTGCTTATTATATCCCATGATACAGAGTTTATTTATACTTTTTGCGATCGTGTATTTGATATGGATCAAAACACGGTTTTAACTGGCACAGAAAAAATTACTTCAAATGAATGATCCCAGGATAAAATTCATGGATCCCAATAGGATCCTGACGCTGGCGAATGCCATCAGCCTGTTGCGGGCATTTTTGGCCATCCCTATTATCTATTATCTTCAGCTGGAAAGCTGGAATATTGCTTTTATTTTGATCGTTATGGCTGTCCTCTCGGATTCATTGGATGGGTATTTTGCGCGCCGTGCCCATGAAGTGACCCATTTCGGTAAATGGCTCGATCCGACAGCGGACTTTGTCGTAATACTGGCAGTGGCATCATATTTGGTCCTCGAAGGGTTGTTCCCGGCATGGTTCTACTGGTTCTTTTTGGGGCGCTACATTGCTATTGCTTTGCCGGCCATTTATTATTTGAATCTGCGATCTTATATCCTCCATTCAAACTGGTACGGAAAATGGGCCGCCGGTATCACAGCGCTTTCGATCGTGCTGCATATCTACACTATTGAACCCCTCGATTGGCTACCGAATTTTACCTTATATATTGCCACCGGGCTCTTGACCATTAGTTTCGTTAAATATCTCAAGTCCTTCAGAATAGCTTCAAAACAGCAATAACATGGCATTCATTGGTAAATTGTTCAATGCCTTGCGCAAATCAAGGGATCGTGTGTCCAATGCGTTTCAGCAGTTGTCGCGGGAAAAGGCCAGTCTCCAATCGCTTGAACAATTGGAAGGCACGCTGATAGCAGCTGATCTTGGGATGCAAACGGTGGATGATATCATGGAGATTGTCCAAAAACATTCCAGGAATAATTTTCTCGATGAAGTGGCATCGTATATGCAAAACTCCCTGGAGCATGAAGATAGTCTTAATTTGCCATCGCCAACAGTATTATTGGTTGTGGGCGTGAATGGAACAGGGAAGACGACTACTGCGGCAAAACTGGCTCATTATTATAAAGAAGAGGGAAAAAAGGTCTTACTCGTTGCTGCAGATACCTATCGTGCCGCAGCAGTGGCTCAACTACAGCAATGGTGTAAACGGCTGGACCTGCGCCTCGTATGCAATGAAAGTTCTCAAGATCCATCGTCAGTACTTTTTGATGGATTGCAGTCTGCCAAATCAGAAAATGCTGACCTTGTTATTGTGGATACTGCAGGGAGGTTACACACCTATAAGAACCTCATGAATGAATTAGAGAAAATGGGGCGAGTGGTGAAAGACCGGTTTTCTGAATTCAATTTACATGCTATTATGACAATTGATGCCAATCTTGGACAAAATTCACTGCATCAAGCGCGAGAATTTTCCAAAAGCGTTAACTTAGACGGAGCTGTGCTAACAAAAATGGATGGAACAGCCCGCGGCGGGATCGTTTTTGCGTTGAAAAATGAATTAGACCTTCCTGTTTACTTCTTGGGACTTGGTGAAGAATTGAATGACTTGGAGGAATTTGACCCCCAGGAATATATCCACTCACTGTTGGGATTGGAAAATGCCGAAGCGTAAGCTGAATATGATCAGCCTCGGTTGCGCCAAGGCGCTGGTGGATTCCGAGATACTTGTAGGCGGATTGAAACATAATGATGTAGAGATCACTCAATCGCCTGAAGACGCTGAAACTGTCGTAGTGAACACGTGTGGATTTCTGGACATGGCTCGTGAGGAATCGGTGGAGACCATACTCCAAGCGGCTGAATTGAAACGGTCCGGAGATATTGAGCAATTGGTCGTCATGGGCTGTTTGTCTGAACGATATCCGCAGGAACTGACTAAAGAGATACCGGAGATCGACCGCATTTTCGGTTCCAATAATCATCGCGATATTGTCAAATTCATCACCGGGAAAGCATTCTCCAAAGATGATCCCTTGTTCTTCCGTTCACTTATGACACCAAACCATTATGCTTACATCAAGATAGCAGAAGGCTGTGATAATGGTTGTTCGTTTTGCAGTATACCGCTCATGCGCGGTTTCCAGAAAAGTCGACCGATTCAAGGCATCGTTGAAGAAGGAATTCGGCTGGCGGAGAATGGTGTTAAGGAAATGCTCATCATCGCCCAGGACAGTACATCCTACGGCTGGGACCTCCCGGAAAAGAAATACTTGAGCGACCTCATCTATGCCTTGGATGAGGCATTGCCCTCATCTTTAGAATGGCTGCGGATCCATTATGCTCATCCCGCCCATTTATCCCAGCGAATCATCGATTCCATGGCGGCAACAGACCGCGTTTGCAATTATTTGGATATGCCCATTCAGCACGCGTCAGATAGATTACTAAAGTCCATGCACCGGGGACTGAACAAGGATGGGATTTGTAAACGGATCAAAAAACTGCGGTCAGCCAATCCTGGTATTGCTCTCCGCACTACGCTGATCGTAGGCTACCCCGGGGAGACAGATGAAGAATTCAATGACCTCTACGATTTTGTCAAGGAGATCCGTTTTGACCGCTTGGGTGCATTCACTTATTCTGAAGAGGAGGGAACGTTGGCAGAAGCACTGAAAGACGATGTACCGGATGACGTGAAAGATGAACGGAAGGGAATTATATTAGACCTCCAAGCCGACATTTCTGCTGAAAAGAACCGGGATTTTATTGGGCAAACATTGCAGGTGTTGGTGGATGAAGCGAGTGAGACCGTTTCTGTAGGCCGGACTGAATTTGATTCACCGGAAGTGGATCAGGTCGTCCATATCAAGAGTGTGGTGGAAAAAGGAGAATTCTGCCAGGTCAAGATCGAAGAAGCCAATGAGTTTGAACTCATTGGTACACCAGTGTGATCAATGCCACGTCCGGTCTTTGGTCTCCGGGCGAATATACACATCTTTTCCATCCACCACGGTCCGGACTACCTTTGTATTCAAAATATCATCGGGGTTGATCACTAGCAGGTCTTTCGATAAGACCACAAAATCAGCCAGTTTTCCCGTTTCCAGCGTACCCAGCTTATCTTCCTGGAATCCGGCGTATGCACTGTTGTAGGTATAACATTTCAGCGCTTCTTTCACGGTGATCTTTTCATCAGAATACCAGCCGTCAGGATTTTTACCATCCCGAGACCGGCGTGTAACAGCTGTATAAATACCCATCAATGGATCCAATGAAGTTACAGTCCAGTCAGATCCAAATGTTAGGGTAGCGCCATCATCAAGCAATGATCTGAAAATGTACGTCCCTTCCAATATATTGTCATTAATGCGCTTGTGTGCCCAAGAGGCATCATCATAAATACTGGTGGGCTGCATGGATGCGATAACACCATCTGCGTTGAAGCGTTTCATGTCCTTAGGAGTTAAGTGCTGGGCATGCTCTATACGAAAACGGCGGTCACGCTGACCATGTTCATCTTCAATTGCTGCAAATTCATCCAATATCCATTCATTAGCCCGCGTACCTATGGCGTGGATGGCCAATTGGATACCGGCTTTGTCCACCTCACGCATGATCTTACGGAACTCTACCGTATCTGCAGCAACGATTAATCCTTTTGTAGATGGATCATCCTTATAATGATCGTGCATCCATGCGGTCCGAGAGCCAAGGGATCCGTCCATCATGGCCTTCATGCCGTGCCAGCGAAGCATGTCGTCGCCGGCGCCGTGTTCTTCATTATACGTGATAAGCTTCTTCCAATTGGTGTACCATGGAATGGCGTAGATGCGCAGGGTAAGTTTATCCTTATTACGCATATAAGTTTCCAGATCATCCCAGGAACACATATCATGAACCTGGGTCATGCCAATAGAAGCGGCATATGCCATGGCTTTTTGCAGAGCCAAGTCTGTTTCTTCTTCTGATGCAGGTGGAATAACAGCTGAAATAAGTCCTTCAGCTTCATCACGCAAAATTCCTGTTGGTTCGCCATATTCATCGCGACTAATTAGTCCTCCAGGAGGGTCTGGTGTATCTTTTGTAATTTCTGCTAACTCTAGCGCTTTCGAATTGGCTAGGGCCATATGACCATCCAACCTTCCCAGGAAAACGGGAATATCTGCAGTGAAACTATCGATCCATTCCTTGGAGGGTAGTTCACCGCCCCACATTTCGTGGTCCCAGTCGCCGCCCTGGATCCATGTTCCTGGTTGCACATTAGCAACGTAATCTTGGACCTTCTGGATAAATTCACCTTTGCTGGTCACGTCCCGTAAATTGATGCTCATGAGTTGGAAACCACCGCTCATGAAATGGGTGTGGTTATCCATGAACCCCGGAACGACGAATTCACCGTAGAGGTTGATCATTTCAGTTTCCGGCCCTTGGAGCGACATATAATTGGTACCGACTGATAGGAGCTCATTGCCTTGCACAGCTATGAATTCAGCACTGGGACGATTAGGGTTGCCGGTCCAGATATTGCCGTTATAATAGATCTTATCGGCAAAGCGGTTATGTTCACAGGATATAAGAATTAGTAATCCAGCGAAAATGATAATTCTAAATTTCATAAGGTCTCCTTAAATCTTCGTTTGAAAGATATGAATTTATTGAATTAAATAAAAAATATCCAATTAAGGAAAAAACTTCACTCTCTGCCATTGTTTTGTATGAATTAATAGAGGTAAATTTGCCGTTATGGCAGAGTTTAAAGTCCATTCGGAGTTCACTCCGCAAGGTGATCAGCCCCAGGCAATTGCCAGTTTGGTTGAGGGTTTGAACAACAATGATCTCTATCAGACGTTGTTGGGTGTTACCGGCAGCGGTAAAACGTATACCATGGCAAAAGTCATTGAAGAGGTGCAAAAACCAACGCTGATTATTTCCCATAATAAAACATTGGCCGCACAGCTTTATGGTGAATTCAAGTCTCTTTTTCCGGAGAATGCCGTGGAATTTTTTATCAGTTATTACGATTACTATCAGCCGGAAGCCTATATGCCGGTTACGGATACATTCATCGAAAAGGACATGTCCGTGAATGAAGAAATCGATAAACTACGGTTGCGAACAACGGGAGCTCTTATGGAGCGAAACGATGTGATTGTGGTGAGTTCTGTATCCTGTATTTATGGTTTAGGTTCACCGGATGATTATAAAGATCAAGTTGTCCATTTAAAACGCGGCGATCAGATTAATCGTAAAACGTTTTTGAAAAACCTTGTCAATATACATTACGCTCGGAACGATACAACCTTTGAGCGCAGTACTTTTCGTGTCCATGGAGATGTCATTGAAGCGCACCTGGCGTATGAGGATGTGGGTATTCGCATTGAATTATTCGGTACGGAAGTGGAAAAGATCACCCGGTTTGTGCCCATGACCGGTGAAATCATCCGGGAGATGGATGCGGACTTCATATATCCCGGGAAGCATTTTGTAACGGACCAGGAAACAATCAACCGCATTGTTGAGGACATTCGCAAAGAATTACATGAACGGCTGGAATTTTTACGATCCCACGATAAATTACTGGAAGCACAGCGCTTGGAACAGCGCACCAACTTTGACCTGGAAATGATGGTGGAAATAGGTTATTGCTCCGGAATTGAAAATTATTCCCGTTACTTTTCAGATAGAAAAGAAGGAGAAAGGCCATTTACACTCATTGATTTTTTCCCGGATAATTTTTTAACGATTTTGGATGAATCCCATGTAAGCCTGCCCCAAATAAAGGGCATGTATAATGGCGACAGGGGACGGAAAACGGTGCTGGTTGAACATGGCTTTCGCCTGCCCAGCGCCTTGGATAATCGGCCGTTGATGATAGAAGAATTCATGGAATTACAGAATCAGATCGTTTTTGCATCGGCCACTCCTGCCGATCGTGAGCTGGAATTATGCAATGGTGTTGTAATCGAACAGGTTATTCGTCCAACCGGTCTGCTGGATCCCATTGTGGATGTTCGTGAAACCTTAGGACAAATTGATGATCTCATCGGTGAAATACGCTATCGCGCCAAGAAAAATCAGCGAGTATTGGTGACAACCATTACCAAGCGTATGGCGGAAGATTTGACTGAATACTTACGGGGCTTGAATTTGCGAGTGCGTTACCTGCACAGTGATATTGATACACTTGAGCGTGTCCAGATTTTGCGTGATTTACGCTTGGGGGAATTTGATGTATTGGTGGGTATTAATCTTCTGCGGGAAGGATTGGATCTGCCGGAAGTGTCTTTGGTGGCAGTGCTGGATGCGGATAAGCAGGGATTCTTGCGTTCCCGGAGTTCGCTTATGCAGGTGGCCGGTCGCGCGGCGCGCCATGAAGGTGGCGAAGTCATACTTTACGGAGATAAAGTAACCGATGCCATGAACTACTTAATCACAGAAACAAAGCGCCGCCGGAAAGTCCAGGAAACATTTAACAAAAAGCACGGTATTACTCCCAAAACCATTTACAAGTCGGTGGAAAATATTATGCAGGCCACGGCGGTGGCGGACAATTATTCTGAACAAAGATATGATACGAAATTTAAGCGCAAGGGGTCGGATTTTGACGAGCTGGACAAGCAGATGGCTGTAGAGATCATGCGCCAGGAAATGCTGGAAGCTGCGGAAAACCTGGAATTTGAAAAAGCGGCCCATTTGCGGGATGAAATAGATAAAATGGAAAAAGAATTGGAGAAAAGTTTTTGATGAAAGTATTAGTGACAGGCGGCGCGGGTTATATCGGTTCTCACGTAGTGTTGGATCTGGTGGAAGCCGGCCATGAAGTAGTGATCCTGGATGACCTTTCGTTGGGCTGCCGGGAAAATGTGAACGGCAGTGCCCAGTTCGTCCTTGGAAGTACACTGAACACGGATGATCTTGATTCTGCTCTGTCTGAAAGAATCAATGCTGTGGTACACTTGGCCGCATTCAAGGCTGCCGGTGAATCCATGGTGGATCCGGACAAGTATTCACTGAATAATCTCAATGGCACATCGAACCTCTTGAATGCCATGATGAAGCACAATGTAAAAACATTCGTTTTTTCATCCACCGCGGCAGTGTACGGTTACCCGGAATATTTACCGGTGGATGAGGATCATCCCTTGAAACCCATCAATTATTACGGATTTACCAAACTGGTCATTGAGCAGAAGCTGGAATGGTACCACCAGTTGAAAGGATTGAAATATGCCGCTTTGCGTTATTTCAATGCCGCCGGTTATGATGTGCAGGGAAGGGTCAGTGGATTAGAAAAAAGTCCCCAAAACCTTTTACCCATCGTCATGGAAGTGGCCAAGGGACAACGCAGTTCCATGGATGTTTACGGTGATGATTACGACACCAAAGACGGTACGGGAGTGAGAGATTATATTCACGTGAATGACCTGTCGTCGGCTCATGTGCAAGCATTGGACTATTTACAGGAGAATGAATCGCTTACAGTTAATTTAGCTACGGGTGAAGGATATTCGGTAAAAGATGTGATCACTGAAGCAGAAAACATCACTGGCAAACCCATTGCTCATAACATTGTCGGACGTAGGCCTGGGGATCCGGCAGAACTCATTGCCGCGTCCAAAGCAGCCGGGGAACTTTTGGGCTGGGAAGCGCAATATTCAGACTTGAACACACTTTTAAAAAGCATGTGGAACGTGTACAATCCGGAGGTAGAGCATGATTGATCTGGATCGGTTACAGAAAACAGCCGGCATTGTAGGTAATTCCGATGCCATCAAACAAGCCCTGGAAATGATGGCTCAAGTATCGACCGTAGATATTTCTGTGCTCATTACAGGGGAATCGGGCACCGGCAAGGAAATGGTAGCCAAGGGCCTCCATAAATTCAGCAAGCGCTCTCAATCGGAATTGGTAACCGTCAATTGCGGAGCCATCCCGGAAGGCATCATTGAAAGCGAATTATTCGGACATAAAAAAGGCGCATTCACCGGTGCCGGTGATGACCGCAAAGGATATTTCGAAACAGCAAATAAGGGAACAATCTTTCTGGATGAGATCGGTGAAACGCCCTTGGAAACACAGGTGAAGCTGCTCCGTGTGCTGGAATCCGGGGAATTCATGCGCGTGGGGGATTCACAAACACGGAAGACCGATGTCCGGGTCATCGCCGCTACCAATAAGAACTTGGGTGAATTGGTCCAGCAGGGCAAGTTCCGCCAGGACCTCTATTTTCGATTGAAGACCGTGACCATCAATGTACCGCCGTTACGCCAGCGGATCGATGATCTATCATTGTTAGTGGAGCGGTTCGCGCTGGAATTTACCCGGAGTAATGATATTCCCTATAAAGGATTCATGCCGGACGCCATTCGCAGAATGAAGCAGTATGACTGGCCGGGGAATGTTCGGGAATTGAAGAATTTTGTAGAAAGCATTTTGGTCATGGAACGGGGTGAGCGGATCACAGTGGACATGGTGGAGCAAAAGCTGGGCATGTCGCAGAACGCCGGTATGAACCAGAACCTGCCCATGCTTATCCAGCAATCACCGGAACAAGCGGAACGGGAATTGATCTTGCGTCAGTTATTATTGCTCCGCCAGGATGTGGAGACCATCAAGGCCATGATGGGGCAGGGCGGTGTTCCCCAGCAGCCCATTCCCATTTATCATGAGGGCAATGTAAGCAACCTGCCGGCGGAAATGCAGATCAGCGAGGACAGCCATTATACCATTAGGAATGACGCCATTGGGGATATGAACCTGGAGGAATTGGAGAAAGAAGCCATTTCCCGGACATTGCAGCATTTTAATAATAATCGTCGTGCTGCAGCGAAATCACTGGGCATGAGTGAAAGAACGCTTTATCGCAAAATCGATCAATATAACCTGGGACGTAAGATCAAACGGTCCAATGGGAAAAATGGTTAAAATGAAAAAATTCCCTAAATCCAGAAACTTTTTCCTTCTCACATTTTCCATCTTCCATGCATCATGTATGTTCTATTCCATGGCCGGATCCATTCCGCCACACATCAACAGCATTGCTATTCCGTTGGTAGAGAACCAGACAGCGGAATTTGCCATGGCAGAGACGGTGACGGATAATTTAGTGTCCTCATTTACTAAAGAGAATATTCTGCGTGTGACGGATGTAAAAAGGGCCGATTCAGTACTGAATGGTATAATCATGAAAGTGAATGACGGTCCCTACACCTATAGTAAGGAAGAAGCTGTGACGGAATATCGGTTCACGGTAAGTATGAAACTGGAATGGCTGGACGTAGCCAAGGACGAGGTGCTGCTGACCAAGCAGTATTCTGGTTGGGGTGCCTATGGTTTGAGCGGAGACATCAGTGCTGATGGTATTGATAATGACGGCGATGGCGCCATCGATGGGGACGATATTGATGAGATCGGGGATCCCCGGGAATTCGCCACAAAAGTGGCGGTAGAAAAAATTGCAGAAGATGTGTTGAACGACATTTTAACATCTTGGTAGAAAGGATATTATGAGCAAGATATATATCAAAGACCTGAAAGACTACGTGGGGCAGGAAGTGACCCTCAACGGCTGGGTCTATAACAAGCGTTCCATCGGTAAGGTATGGTTCCTTATTCTCCGGGACGGCAGTGGTATGACGCAATGCGTTATTGCGAAGGGGGAAGTGGCTGATAATATTTTTGAAATTGAGCAATCATTAACTCAAGAATCATCTGTGTCTGTCACAGGAACGGTTAAAAAAGAGCCTCGTTCCGTAGGCGGCTACGAAATCGGTGTGAATAATATTGCAGTTCATCAATTAGCTGATGAATATCCCATCTCGCCCAAGGAACACGGTACTTCTTTTTTGATGGACAATCGCCATTTGTGGATCCGCTCCAGGCGGCAGAATGCAATTTTGAAGGTCCGCCACCAGGTGATCAAAGCCTGCCGCGACTTCTTCGATAATAACGGTTTTACGCTGGTTGATACGCCCATTATTACCGCTAATGCCTGCGAAGGTACATCAAGCCTTTTTGCGGTGGATTATTTTGAACGATCAGCCTATCTAACCCAAAGCGGGCAATTGTATTCCGAGGCCACCGCCGCCAGTTTTGGCAAGGTCTATTGTTTCGGTCCCACCTTTCGTGCAGAGAAGTCCAAGACCCGCCGGCATCTGACTGAATTCTGGATGGTGGAGCCGGAAATGGCTTATTATAACTTGGATGAAAATATGGATTTAGCCGAGCAGTTCGTGGAATACATTGTGCAGTGGTGCCTGGAGCATTGCAAAGATGACCTGGAGATCCTGGAGCGGGATACATCCAAATTGGAAAATGTGAAAGCACCATTTCCTCGTGTTACCTATGATGAAGCGGCGAAAATTCTCGAGAAGAACGGTGCTGACTTTACTTACGGCAAAGATTTTGGCGGAACGGACGAAACAATCATTTCCGAACAGTTTGACCGACCGGTAATGGTGCATCGCTGGCCGGCAGAAATCAAAGCATTTTACATGAAACGTGATGCTGATAATGACAACTTGGCTCTCGGTGTGGATATGCTGGCGCCGGAAGGGTATGGTGAAATTATTGGCGGCGGACAGCGTGAAGATGATTTGGCGATATTAGAAGGCAGAATTAAGGAACACGAATTGGATATAAAAGATTTTGGCTGGTATTTAGACTTACGGAAATATGGTTCAGTGCCTCATTCCGGTTTTGGATTGGGAATTGAGCGCACCGTGGCCTGGATCACCGGCAGTAAACATATCCGCGAGACTATCCCCTTTCCCCGGACATTAGCTAGGCTGGAGCCGTAATGTTCAAACAAACGCGCATTTCTGTTTTTGGTGGCCGGGATATCACCGATGGTATTTATAACGATGCTTATGAATTGGGGAAACTCCTGGCCAAGGAAGGTTATCTCGTCTATTGCGGTGGGGGGAATGGTGTTATGGAAGCGGTGTCCAAAGGAGTCAGTGAAGGCGGTGGAACGTGTGTGGGTATATTGAAAGGGCAGACTTTAGATGAAATGAATGAATATGTCCATATTCCCCTGGCAACCAATATGGGCATCACCAGGAATGCACTGCTGGCCTATAATTGCGATGCGGCCGTGGCAGTGAGTGGTCATTATGGTACGTTGTCCGAGATCGCCTCTGCCAAACAACTTGAAAAACCAATCATCGGTCTCCATAGCTGGGACATTGATGGATTAGAAAATGTTAAGAATCCACATGAAGTTATACAGTTCCTTAAAGAAAATACTTAAAGTAACACATTATATAATGAAAGCGTTAAAAGCTATCGTATCGGGCAAGGTTCAGGGTGTGTGGTTCAGGGATTCAACCTGTAATGAAGCATCGAAGCTCAATGTGGTGGGTTGGGTAAGAAATTTGGCTGATGGAACAGTTGAAGTAAGTGCAGAAGGAAAAGAAAAAGATCTACGTGCGTTGGTTGAATGGCTGCATATTGGTTCTCCCCGATCCAGCGTTGAGGGCGTAGACGTAGAATGGATGGATCCTACAGGGGAATTTTTACAATTTGAAATGAGATTCTGATGAAGATCGCCCTGTGTCAAATAAACCCCACTGTGGGTGCATTAGACGCCAATAAAGAGCTCATTCTTTCAAATTATAAAGAAGCAGTTGAGAATGGTGCAGACCTGGTGGTGTTTCCGGAAATGGTAATCACCGGTTATCCTATTGCAGATCTCTTGTATGAGGATGGATTTGTGGATGAAAACAAGAAAGTTCTTGGTGAGATTGCTGATAAATCTACTGTCCCATTGATACTGGGTTATATTGACAAAGATAAGGAACATTTATTCAATTCTGCCGCTGTTTGTGTGAATGGAGAACAAGTCTATCGTTATGACAAATTATTATTACCCACCTATGACGTATTTGACGAGGACCGCTATTTTTCCGCCGGAACAGAACCGGGAATATGTGAACTGCAGGTAGGTGGCAAAGAGGTAAAGATCGGGCTTGAGATCTGCGAAGACCTTTGGGACGAAGATTATGACCGCAATATCTCGAAAGAATTGCATGAAGCAGGTGTGGACTGTATCATCAATATTTCTGCTTCACCTTACCATGAATTGCGCTTGAATGAGCGGTTGGACCTTGTCCAAAGTAAAGTGCAGTTGACCAATATTCCATTTTATTACTGCAACCTGGTGGGCGCCCAAGATGAACTGATCTTTGATGGCCAATCCATTGCCATGAACGGAGATGGATCGCTCGTGGGATTGGGTACCATCTTCCAGGAAGAGATCATTTATATCGATACTGAAAATAATTCAACTGTAGAGATTCACCAGAAAAGTCGGGAAGCTGAATTATATGATGCCCTTGTGTTGGGTGTTAAAGACTATTTCAGAAAGACCGGTCACCATGAAGCGGTCATTGGGTTGAGCGGCGGTATTGATTCGTCCTTGGTGGCCTGTATTGCTGTTGATGCTCTGGGAGCAGAAAACGTTCATGGTGTATCCATGCCATCGGTCTATTCCAGTGAACACAGCAAGGATGACGCCCACGCTTTAGCAGAAAACCTGGGGATCGATTACAGGTCCATTTCCATTGAAGATGCAGTGGATCAATTCGAGACCACACTAAAACCCCATTTTTCTGACCAGGAAAAAAATGTAGCAGAAGAGAACATCCAGGCCCGGGTCCGGGGCAATCTGCTCATGGCCTTGTCCAATAAGCATCATTGGCTGGTGCTGTCCACGGGAAATAAGACTGAATTGGCGTTGGGTTACTGCACATTATACGGCGACATGAGCGGGGGACTGGCAGTGATCTCAGATCTTTCAAAAGTAGATGTCTATGGCGTGTCCAAGTGGGTGAATAAACACGCCGGGTTTGAACGTATTCCTGAAAATTGCATTACCAAACCTCCCTCTGCGGAATTGGCTCCCGGGCAAGTGGATCCCTTCGATTATGATATTGTCAGTCCATTGGTGGAGGCCATAGTAGAAGAACGAAAATCTCCAGCGCAATTGGCAGCAGAAGGATATGAGAAAGAATTGGTGAAAGATCTATACCAGAAAATTCGGGTTAACGAATACAAGCGAAGGCAGGCGGCTCCCGGACTGCGTGTGACGAAAAAAGCATTTGGTACAGGGCGGCGCATGCCCATTGTGAATCATTATAAGGGAAAGAATTCATGAAAAAGATCATTCTATTGCTGTTGTTGATCACGTTATCTGCACAGGAAAGAACACCTTCAGATTTTTGGTATGGGATGAACATGGAAGAAAAGATATCATTTGTCAATGGTGTGTATGCAGCATCATCGGCCATTAAATCTCATCACCAGCACCAGGTGAAGGAACAATATCTAGGGGACGACAATTGGGTACGGCCCTATTATATCGATCGCTTTTATGAGATCGTTGATGAACATATTTCCAAGGAAGTGGATAGCCACTTGGATATCATCGTCTTGGCTGTGGATGCATTATATTCCAATTCTGATAATGCCAACATTCCTGTCGTGGAAGCCATTCGAATCGTTTCCATGGTCCAGGATGGACATGACCAGAAAGCCAATCTTTATCTTCTTAAAGCTCAACAGCGTTTTAAATAACGAACTTCATGTCCACAGCCCACATACGCAATTTTTGTATTATCGCCCACATTGATCACGGTAAGTCAACGCTTGCCGATCGTTTTTTAGAAGAAACACACACCCTCTCCAAAAAGCAGATGAAGGCCCAAGTGCTGGATAGTATGGATCTGGAACGTGAGCGGGGGATCACCATCAAAAGCCACCCGATCCAAATGCACTATAAGCATGATGATGGCCAGGATTACATTTTCAATTTGATCGATACTCCGGGGCATGTGGATTTTTCTTATGAAGTCAGTCGGTCATTAGTTGCATGCGAAGGAGCGCTACTATTGGTGGATGCGGCCCAAGGCGTCGAAGCGCAAACAGTCAGTAATACATACCTGGCTGTTGATAATGACCTTGTGCTAATACCAGTAATTAATAAGATTGATCTGACCAGCGCCCGGGTGGATGAAGTGACGGACCAATTGGTGGAACTCATCGGCTGTGACCCGGATGAAGTGATCAAAGTCAGCGCCAAAGACGGCAGCGGTGTGAAAGATATATTCAAAGCGATCATTGATCGAATACCGCCGCCGAAACATAATGACGATGCACCGTTAAGAGCACTCATCTTTGATTCTGTCTATGATAATTACAAAGGCGCTATACCGTATGTCCGCGTTGTGGACGGTGTCATGAAACCGGGAGCGAGAGCCAAATTCTTTGCCCATAACACAGAATATGATATTACTGAAGTAGGTCACTTTGTTTTAAACAAGGTGAAGGCAAAAGAATTACGATCAGGCGATGTAGGATATGTACTGGCCAGTATTCGTGATGTGGATGATGTTCGTCCCGGGGATACTGTAACCTGCAAAGAGAATTTGGCTGCTGATCCTTTACCGGGTTACAAACAAATGAAACCCATGGTCTTTTCCGGTCTGTATCCATCGGATAGTGACGATTATGAACAGCTGCGTTCTGCTCTTGATAAATTGAGTTTGAATGACGCCTCACTGGTTTATGAGCCGGAAACAAGTGAAGCATTAGGATTTGGTTTTCGTTGCGGATTTTTAGGCCTTCTGCATATGGAAATCATCCAGGAAAGGTTGGAGCGGGAATTTGATTTGGCTTTGGTCACTACTTCTCCGAACGTGAGTTACCTGGTCACCGTCAAAAATGGAACAGAGATCGAAGTCAATACACCGGCGGATATGCCCCTGACGGGGCGTATTTTGGAGATCAAGGAGCCTTATGTCACTGCAGAAATAATTACTCCGAAAGAATATATTGGAAACTTGATGAAATTGTGCCAAAAGAAGCGGGGCCATTATATCAACACGGATTATCTAACCAAGGATAAAGCACAGCTCCACTACGAATTACCATTGGCAGAAATCATCTTTGATTTTTACGATAAACTGAAATCTGTGTCCAGGGGATATGCTTCCCTGGATTATTCATTCACTGATTACCGTGCCGGGAACCTGAAAAAACTGGATATTCTCATTGCCGGTGAACCGGTGGATGCTCTGTCCATTATCACTCATGCGGATAATGCTTTTTATCAAGGGCAGGCGTTATGCTCAAAATTAAAAGAACTGATCCCGCAACAGTTGTTTGAAGTAGCTATCCAGGCATCATTAGGGACGAAGATCATTTCCCGCTCAACTGTTCGAGCGTTGAGAAAAAATGTAACAGCAAAATGCTATGGTGGAGACATTACCCGTAAACGAAAATTGTGGGAAAAGCAGAAAGAAGGGAAGCGGAGGATGAAAAAGATCGGCAAGGTCGACATTCCTCAAGAAGCATTATTAGCTGTGTTACAGATAGATCAGGATTAATGAAAAAAGATTCAACATACTGGACCGAGACCCATTCCCCATTATATAGCTTTATATTCACTTTACCATTGTTCATACTCTATGAATTGGGGATGGTCCTTTTATCAGCAGAAGATATCGTAGTATTAAGAAATGGTGCAGATGTGCTGATGCGGCAAGTATTTGGACTATTTGGCATCTATGGTGTTTATGGCTTCAGCGCAACATTCCTGGTTGGTTTTACAATCGCATTCCTGCGCCAGAAAAAGCACTTGAAATCCATGGTGATTCGCGGAGAATACCTGTTAACCATGTTTTTTGAGAGTATTTTATACAGTGCCCTGCTTTTCTTTTTGTTGGGTTTTATGCAAACGATGCTCATGTCACCCTCTTCCAAGCGCTTGTTCCAACAGATCGTCCTCTCTTTAGGAGCCGGTATTTATGAAGAATTTGTTTTCAGGGTCATAATGATCACAGGAATCGCAACGCTGTTAGGACTGGTGTTCCAGTGGAAGCAATCAGCTCAATATGCCGGGGCCGTTTTGATAGCAGCGGCCATTTTTTCCATGTTTCATTTTGTAGGGGACTATGGCGATGTCTTTTCCTTTAACCTCTTTTTCATACGCTTTTGTGCCGGGATATTGTTGGGCATCATTTATGCCTTGCGAGGATTCGGGATAGCGGCCTATACCCATGCCATCTATGACTTGGTAGTATTAACGATGGTTACAACAAATGAGAGTATTACATGAAGAAAATATTCTTCATTTTTTTCTGCATCACTATTTTGAACTCCCAGCATTTGGATGGGATCCAGATCAATATTTATCCGGAATATTATTTCGCAGGTGTCATGGTGGAAATGGAAGCCATCGTGGAAGCGGATAAAAAACCAGTATCAATATCCGTAATCCTTCCGGCTGAAGCCGATTCTGTATTTTTGGTTAAAGGTATACCCAGTCCAAACAGTGAAGTACTCCCATTAATGATCAAAGATGGTGCACCATTTAAGTCAGTTGATTTTGAAATAGCTGAACCTCAATTCAGGCTTTTTGCATTTTATTATCCTTTTGCAGAGGGACACGATCGAAATTTACAATGGCCTGTAGGAGCTAATGTGGATATGAAGAATGTGCATATGGCTGTACAAGTGCCCATTATGGCGGAGAAGTTTAATCTTACAGTCGATGTGGAATCAGAGGAAAAGGATCAACAAGGAATATCATTCAAAATAATACATTTGGGTGATATTCAGGCTCATGGAATCGAAACAGTTGCTGTGTCCTATTTGAACTTTACAGGTTTGACCACCATGGAGAATTTGCGGACCCAACTGGAACAGCCGCAAAATGAGGTACAACCGCAAATCGTGGAACAGGAAAAACCCAAACGCCATACATTGCTGCTATGGGAACCCTTGGTGATTCTAGGTGTTTTATTCAGTGTTATTAGTGTGCTGTACTATCAAAATCAACGCAATGAAAAACGTCCTTTAGAATCACTATGTCCATCGTGTGAAAAGCCTGTAAAATCAAATGACAAATTTTGCACTAACTGTGGAGAAAAAATTCAATGATTCCTGTTTTATTTGAGATTGGCCCCTTAAAGATATATTCTTACGGTTTTATGCTGGTGGTGGCATTTTACAGCTGCTATTTTTTACTATCTAAAGATCTGAAACGATTGGGTTATGAAGCGAAACTTTCCGGAGATATTGTATTTGCCGCTGCAGTTGGAGGAATACTTGGTTCCAAGATCTATTATTTAATCGAAAATTTCCAACGTGTCATCGATGATCCCTTCGGCATGATATTCAGCGGATCAGGGTTGGTATTTCTTGGCGGCCTTATGGGTGGCACTCTGGGCGTGACACTCGTGTTGAGAAAACAGGAACTGCCGTGGTTCAAGTTTGCTGATATTGTAGCGCCATTGCTGATACTGGGTTATGCCATTGGCCGAGTCGGTTGTTTCCTGGTTGGTGATGACTATGGAATCCCGACCCATTCGTCTTTTGGAATTGCCTTTGAGAATGGCCTGCCGCCTACCACATTTCATGTATTTCAATCCTATTATCCGTGGATCGACCTGACCGGTTTCGAGCCGGGTCTATTAGCGGTCCATCCAACTCAAATGTACGAGACAATATTAGGATTGGCCATATTCGCGTTTTTGTGGAAAAAGCGCACCTCGGTCAAGGTTCTGGGGAGTTTGTTCTTTACATACCTTATTTTAGCCGGATTAGAACGCTTTTTTATCGAATTCATTCGTACCAATGAACATTACTTATTTTACCTCACTGGATCTCAACTGCTATCCTTGGTGATGATTTCTATTGGAACAGTCGGTCTTATCAAACCTGTTTCCACTCCGGGAAAAACCACCTAAACTGTTGTTCAGTCGCTTTTTAGCCTGCCTGGGGTTGTTGACGATTAGTTTGGCCCGGGAACCGCTTGTTGTCTTAAATGAGATCAAGCTTGATCAAATTGATCAAAGAATAACCGCTGATCAACTTGCTGCGCTGAATATTGATCGCTTTGTACTACTGGATAGATCGAATAATGAATTGGTCTTATTGGATGAGTCTGGAATTGTGAATAAAGTTGGTGGATTTGGGCAGGGGGAAGATTCATTTGCTGAACCTGTTGATTTCATCGACCACAAACTGCAGGTACGGGTGTGTGACCGCTATGATAATTCTGTCAAGTGCTTCGATCATCAACTCAATTATCTTGGAACGGAATACATTGATCAAGCAGAATATGATCCATTTTTCCCGGATTTGATAACGCCTGATCCATTTGGCAGTGTATTGGTGCTTTCAAGGGAATATGGTTTATTGCTGAATATTGAACAGCAAACTATACCTGTCATCGACCTGAATCAATTTGGGATTTCCGGTGAATGTATAATTGATATGACCTCGGATAAAGAGGGGAACATTGCTTTATTAAGCTGTCATAATGAATTGTTCAGGTTTAACCGGTTCGGCAGAAAATTGAGTTCCATAGCGGTAGAGATTGATGATCCAGTAATTGTGTTGAGTGGTATCAATAGTTGGACTGTTTTAAATGCAACTGGGAATATGCAAACAAACGCGGGTATACGTACATGTCCAATGGTAGAAGATGAAGAAATCATTGACGCAGATACATATTTTCAATATCTGATACTGCTGACAAACAAACGTATTCTAGTCCTTAAGTAAATATGGTCAGAACCTTTACATTTTTGATACTCCTGGCGGCTCAAGCCATATGCCAATCAACCGATACACTTGCTGTTAACAATGACAAGGAAACACCTTGGATTTTCGGACCGCTGTATATGCGCTTCCCTCGTATGGATTCATTATTGATTGCCGAAGAGGAAAAATCAGTCGTGTATAAATCAATGCCGGCTTTCAAAAAATCAAATGAACAGGTTCTTTCTACTGGTTCGGTGTATCGCGCATTCTCCGTTTCACCCTTCGGTGGATCAGAAATGACAGGGGGGCTGCAGTTACAGATCCAGGGCCAATTGAGCGAAAATATGCAGGTGAGCGGAGTATTGTCCGATGAAACATCGCCGCTCCAGCCGGAAGGGGATACTCAATCACTGGAGGAGATTGACCAGGTTTATTTGCAGGTCAGCCATCCCCAATTTCAGATGGATGCCGGCGATATTACTATGGATTTTAATCATGGTAAATATATGAATATTAGTAAAAGGTTGATAGGGTTAAAGAATAACTTTAATATAGGTAAGTGGTCCGGATCCACCGTTTTCGCTGGTTCAAAAGGACATTATCGCCAGGTCGAATTCAAAGGGGACGAAGGCAAGCAGGGTCCATACTTCCTGGATTCGGAAGCAGGTAATCGGAATATTGTTATACAAGCCGGGACGGAACGTGTCTGGCTTGATGGGACACTGCTTTCTCGAGGAGAAAATCATGATTACATCATAGATTATGCAACAGCAGAGGTTTATTTTTCACCAGTTAACTTAATTCATTCCGATTCGGATATTTTGATCGAATACCAGTATTCAGATTTTCAATATTCTCAAAATGTCATGGCTGGCACCATGAGTAGTTATTTGAGTGATAAAGGTGCTATCTCTTTTGCATGGATTAATGAAAATGACCAGACAAAAGGCTCTGCATTGAATTTATCTAATGATGAAATAGAATTGCTGAATTCAGCCGGTGATGAAGAGGCGTACATGTCAGGTGCAATAGAAGATTCCGCCGGTGATTATATCTTCGTGAATCAGGAATACTTTGTCTATAATACAGAAGATTCAGTTCTGGGAAAGCGCTACTCTGTCACATTCATAAATGACAATGAGCATGGAGAGTATCGTCGATCAATTACTGCCACGGGTGAAATCTATTATATGTTTGTTCCAGAAGCTGAACGCGAGCAATATGATGATTTATATAGTTCTATGCAGCGTATAGTTAGCCCTAAAGGCCATCAATTATTTGAAATATCCGGACAGTACCACTTATCTGAAAATGCAGTCCTTGATTTTTCAGCTGCTGCTTCAGATTTGGACAAGAACCGTCTTTCACCAAAAGATGATGATGATAATACAGGATTGGCCTATTCTGTAGTAATAGCGAATAATCATATTCATGTCGCTGACGATATCAAAATGCGCTTTTCAATATCCACTCGCAATCAGGATGAACGATTCTCATCAATGCAGCGGGACAGGAGTGCATTATTTTACAATGATTGGAATGTGAATATATTAACCTCAGCAGCTGAAGCACAACATGACCTTGAAGCAGGGATTGATCTTGCCAATTGGGGCAAAACTGCTGTCGGACTATCCAAATACAATTACGGTGATCAGTCTCTGGATCGTATTTATAGCTCTTTTCAAGGCGGCCGTGGATATATACCCTACCTTTACCTGCAAACAAACGATGTGACGGTTAATAAAGGCTTTTTTAGGACAAGGACATTTGCATTTGATTTGCTTCCTGGAAAGCTACACCCATTCTATTTATACGTTTATGAAGAGCAACAAGACCAATTTCGCTTCGATCATCAAACAGTTGGCTTGAAATATGCCGGCGATAACTGGCAAACGTCCCTGGGTATCGGAGAAAGGACCGACCAGCTCGAATCGGATTCTGCTGCTGCTGGATTAGAAAAGTCTGCAGAAGGGATTTTTGGATCATTTGATCTGAAGGGGAAAAGTACAAATGGTTGGTCACAAGAGGTTACTATTCACCGCAGGATCAAGGATGATCTGGTGAATGACAGTCATTATAATTTCACTTTAGGCAGGATCAGGACATCATTTCGCAAGCCGCAGCATCCGCTGCGCTGGGATTTGAAAGCAACAATGGAAGAAACGTTTGCCGAAAAAAGGACATTAGTCTATGATTCAGTTGGCGTTGGCTTAGGTGATTTTAGATATGATGAGGAGTTTAACGAATATGTCAGTGATCCCAACGGGGAATATATTGCATATACGATCTTTACCGGTGACCGGCAGCCCGCTACAAAGTTGGACGGACTGCAATTACTGGAAATTGATTTCAGCAAAACCAATAGCAAAGCCCTCAAAAATGTTTCATTAAGATCAGAATTGAGATCGACAATAGAAGGGTACATCAGCACAGCTTATTCGTTCATCAGCCCTGGTTTAGGCGATACGACTATTTTCATGTCCAAGTGGTCATTGCGTAATGAAATGATATATAAACCTCGTGAATTGAAAAAAATGATAAAAGTGTGGCACAGGAGATCCAGGAACCTTGACGGCCTGGACAGCAGGGGGCAGGATTTAAAACAAAATGATGAAGCCGGTATTGAATACAGGAAAACTGTCTTCGACAATTTTACGATGGAATACCGCTGGAAGTATCATAATGATAAAATAGAATCCACTGTTTCAGAATTGCGAGAGAGAAGCGTGAACGGCCATTGGTTTGAGGGTACGGCAAAAATCAGGGTGGATCAGTGGCAATTTGACATGGGCTTGAAATATGGCATTGACCATGGTTTTATGCGTGATCAGGAATTTACCGCTGATGCGGTAAGTTTAAGCGCTGATGTTTTGAAATTTGTCGGCACTCGCGGCCGCATACAATCCCGTTTTGAATGGTATCATACTGAAGTATCTGATCAATTGGATTATCTGCCGCCGGAATCGCTGAACGGATTAGCTCAGGGAATTACCCTGCGTTCTAATCTCCAGGGCCAATGGTTGATCGGCAGGGGATTTTCATTGAATCTTTCCATGAATTATATTTCTGATCAGCGCTATGATAATTTTCTGACACTTAATGGAGAAGTCCGTGCGTATTTTTAAGATCATTTGCGCAATGACTGGATTGATCTATGGTCAAAATATGGAAACGTTCCGTCTTGATTCAATTTTGCAGCAATATGGAGAATTTGGGGGACGATTAGTATTCATAAATGAATCTAAAGATTTTGTGTTAGAAAACGACAAGAAAACAGTGGATGAAATATTTATAAAAGATGGTACAATTATTCGTAAGCAAGTGATCCAAAAAATGTTTACACCTTTGAAAGGTGCTCATTCCATACCAACTGCTGAAAATATTTTAGCTGCTGTACGCACCAGTTATCCTTTCATAGCTAATCGAACTCAACTTCATTACGGTCGCTTGGAAGATAAAAAACTGGGGGTGCTTGTAGATCTCGAATCAAACTTTAATAGTCATTTTTCTGGAATTGCTGGAGTTGGCAAACAGGATAATGAGTCTTGGGGGGTAGCTGGTGAGCTAAATATTCATTTAGAAAACGCTTGGCAGACTGCCACCACTACGGATCTAATCTGGAAGAAGAATGAAGGTGCATCGCAGTACATCCTTTTTAGTCATAAAGATCCGTATCCATTTAGCTTGCCGTTTGGTACCAAAGTTGAATTTGTCCAAGACCTACGGGAAGATGAATATGTCCATACAATTACAAAAGGTGCATTTTCTGTCCGGTTAAATAATCAAGGTCTATGGTATTTCGGTGGCAATCGGGAAGAACTGTCACCTACAGTTGTAGGCGATTCTATGGGTATCAGTTCATTTAGTTCAGAATCAATCTCAATGGAATATATAGGCGATGCGCGCAACGATCGTTGGTTGCCAACGAAAGGTTTATTTTGGCATTTGCAAGGAGAAGCTGGTATAGCGACTATAATACAGAAATCATTATCATACCGTTTTGATTTGATCTTTGACAAATTATTTTATTTAAATGAAAAATTTTCACTGCAAACACAGTTTTGGAATCGTGCTGTGTGGAATGAGGGCAATGCAAGTGTGCATGAAGGTCAGTTCATCAGGTATGGTGGACATAATTCACTGCGCGGATTTCAAGAGGATATATTCAAAAGTGATTTCGTTTCTATTAGTAATTTTAATCTGTTATTTGTGCCTTCAAGAATGCTTCATCTTTATGCGTTTACAGATATCGCGTTTGACAAAAAATTTGATTTTAAATTTTCTAGTGGTCTTGGGATGCGACAAAAAACAAAATACTCTGTAATGGAGATCAGTTTTGGCTGGCCCATGGAAGAGGCTTTTTCACGGGGAAAAGTTCATGTTAAATTTACAAGCCTGTTAGATTGACGAAATGAGACAATCACAATACATACTCGGTGCATTTATAATTCTTTACGTGTTCAGTTGCGGGAAACCTCTGTCAAAAGGCGCGGATGATGAATTGATTGTATTAACGGCTGTTGAGGACAAGGATGCAGTCCGCAGTATATTAACCAGGATCTTCAGCGATACACTATTCACACCGTCTCCGGAACCCTATTATAAAGCAAAGCTGGTAAAACCGGATGAAATGGAAAGCATGCGCCATCATCCCAATCTAATCGCTGTTTCCGTAAATGATGATCTGACCAACCCGGGAACGCGGTTGGTAAAGAGTATGCTGACAAAAGATACATATGCAAGTTCAAAAAACGGCAATCCCTTCATTCTTACAAAAGAACCCTATGCAAAACTGCAGACCATGCTGATCATCAACGGCAGTTCCACGGAATCGATCATTGCAAGTTCAATGGAGTTCGGTCCTAATATTTATGAACATTTTGAGAATCAATTTACAGAAAGGCAAAGCCGATTTCTGTTCAAGCGGGCCCGGAAAGAAGAATTAGAAAATAACGTTCTTGAAAAACATGGCTTCAGCCTACAGATTCCCTGGGGCTTTACTGTAGTCCAGGATAGTGCAGAAGCACAAGTTTTTTGGATCGGTAGGGAAGAGCCATTTCGCTGGCTGATTATCCATTGGCAAAATGGATTAGTGATAGAGGATAAGGAGCATGCTGCTACATTCTCGAAAGCAATTCCGCAAAAACTCTTTGATCATATACAATACACTGACTACAAATTTGATATTCGTCAAACACAATTCAATGATTGGTCCGGCTGGCGTATCACAGGACTGTGGGAGTCGCTGGAAGAATCCCAGGGCGGACCATTTATCGCTTACACTTTTTACGATGGCATCACGGATCGAACATACTATATCCAGGCATTGATCTATAATCCCGGTGAAGATAAATATTTGCTCTTAAGGCAGTTGGATATCATTGCCCATACATTTCATGTAGAAGAGAAATTATGAAAAAAGTCTTGATTACAGGGGCAAACGGGCAATTGGGTGCATCGCTTCAATTAAATGATTATGATATCATTCGATCGGACATTTTTGCACTTGAAGAGCAAGATAATTTTACTATTCTGGATATTACAAATGAGGAAAATGTTAAATCTGTTCTGAATGAAAATAAGCCGGATATTGTTGTCCATCTTGCAGCAATGACCAATGTAGACGGATGTGAATTAAACCCTAATCAGGCTCAAGCAGTCAATGTAAAGGGAACTGAAAATCTATTAAATCATTTTGATGGAAAATTTATATTCGTTTCATCTGATTATGTTTTTGATGGAGAAAATGGACCTTACAGTGAGGAAGATGAAGTCAATCCAATCAATATCTACGGTACAACAAAACTGAAAGGTGAAGAAAGCGTTCAAGGATTATCTTATGATTGGGTCATACTACGAACAAATGTTGTCTGGAACATCGGTGGGAATTTTAAAGCGAGTTTTGCCGATTGGGTTTTAGAAGAATTAAAAAATAATAGAAACATACGAATTGTCGATGATCAATGGAATAATCCAACCCACACTGAAGATCTTGGACACGTGATCAACGAATTGCTTAAACAGGGTGCAAATGGCTTATACCATTATGGCAGCTCTGAAATATTAAATCGTTATGATTTTGCCTGTCTTATTGCTAACATTTATGATCTTGACGAAAAGCTGATTCAACCAATTACAACGAAAGAATTGAACCAACCGGCAAGACGACCGTTAAAAAGTGGTCTGGAAACAGGAAAGATCGAGCGCGATCTGGGGATAACGCCATCTGTATTAAGGAATGATTTAGAGAAATTGGCAGCACGAAATTTATGAAAACACTGATTGTTTCACCGACCTATAACGAAAGCAAGAATATTGCTGATTTAATTGAGCACATATTTACGCTGGATAAAAATTATCACTTATTAATAGTGGATGATAATTCTCCCGATGGCACAGCTGAATTGGTGGAAAAATTTCAAAAACGCTACAGCAATTTGCATTTGAAAAAACGCCCCGGGAAAGCCGGGCTTGGAACCGCGTATAAATTTGGTTTTAAATGGGCGTTGGAAAATGATTATGATGCGATTGTACAAATGGATGCGGATGGTTCCCACGATGCCAATGATGTTCCGGATTTGGTGGCAGGTTTGGAAGATCATGATGTTGTCATTGGCAGTCGTTATGTCCAGGGTGTGAGCGTGGTGAACTGGCCCATCCGCAGGTTGATCATGAGCTACGGTGCAAATTTGTATTCCAGGCTCGTTACCGGCATGCCGATCAAAGATGCCACTGGCGGGTTCAAAGCCTGGAAAAGGAAAGCCCTGGACAGCATTGACTTGGATTCTGTGCGCTCCCAGGGTTATTCATTCCAGATTGAAATGAACTTCAGGGTCTGGCAAAAGGGATTTTCGATTGGTGAACATCCGATCATTTTTATTGATCGTACCGTTGGTGAATCAAAAATGTCTAAAGCTATTATGATTGAAGCCCTTTTCATGGTCTGGCGTCTGCGTATCTGGAAAATATTTGGCTGGCATAAATAATATGAATCCTACAGTTTCAGTTCTCATCGTCAGTTATAACGTAAAGGAATACGTGGATCACGCCATCGATTCCTTAAACAGGTCATCGGTTGATCATTTCGAAATCATTGTAGTGGATAACCATTCGTTTGATGGCACAGTCGAACATATTCAATCTTCATATCCTGATGTAAAGGTTATAACCAACCAGGAAAATGTTGGTTTTGGCAAGGCTGTGAACCAAGCTGCTGAATCAGCAACTGGGGATTATTTCTTGGTGTTGAACCCCGATACGGTCGTGCAGGAAAATACCATTTCCACATTTACACAATATCTCCAGGATCATGATGAAGTGGGCATGATTGGGCCGAAGATTCTCAATTCTGATGGTACCCTGCAGCTGGCGTGCAAGCGGTCTTTTCCAACCATGAGAGTAGCAATTCCAAAATTGCTTGGTTTGGACAAGTTGTTTCCAAAATCGAAATGGGCTGGGAAGTATAACTTGACATACCTCGATCCGGATGAGGCCAGCGCTGTGGATGCAATCAGTGGTTCCTGCATGTTTTTGAGCAAGGACCTGTTTCATGAGCTTGGCGGGTTTGATGACCAGTTTTTCATGTTTGGTGAAGATCTGGACCTGTGTTACCGGACCTGGCAGGCCGGTTATGAGATCCATTATTTACCCACAACTCAAATTGTCCACTATCAAGGCGAGTCAGTAAAGTCAGCACCATTCGACAGTATCAACGCATTCTATAATGCTATGATACTTTTTGCTGATAAGCATTTTTCTACAGGCCAGGGATTTTTAACCAAGCTGGCCATTCGCAGTGGTATTACAATCAGAAAATTCTTTACACAAATTGGTGAACTGCGTTCGCAGATACTGTCTGTTATTTTGGATGCAGTGGTTGTTACCAGCGCATTTTTAATCGCCATTCCTTACAGGTTTGACCATTTTGAACCGATTGTCATGAGCCGTGGATTGGTACCAATTGTATATATCTTATTCTGGATAACCGTAGGATCATTATTCCAGCTTTATTCCCGCTATATTTTATCATATTCAAGAGCAATTCTTTCGTCCTTGACCGGATTTTTCCTGGCGGTGGCCTTTACCTATTTTTTCAAGCAATTTGCATTTTCACGCTTAGTGATCATTTTAGCTACGGCAATCATAACAATTTTCATTCCTGGTTGGAGAGTACTTGTACATTACCTCATGTCCCGGGGATTTTTACGGCCCATCAAGGATAAGCACAATATTCTGTTCACCAGGAAAACGGCGGTTATCGGTTCTGATGGTGAGGGTGTACGCATTGCCAATCACATATTGAAGCGCTTTGACACCGGTTTGGATATTGTCGGTTTTGCAGACATACATCCCAGGCAGGACAATTTACCATTACCATTTTTAGGGAGCTTGACAGATCTGCAAGGAATAGTAAAAACACATGCCATTCGGGAATTGATTTTTTCCAACAAGGCGTTTTCCAATGAAGAAATACTGAATATTATGGATACAACAAAGGAAATGAGGCTGACCTACAGGATGGTTCCGCGGCACCAGGATATTTTACTGGGTAAAGCGTCCATTGATGAGATTGGTGATTATTCCTTCGTTAATATTGAATATTCGCTGTTTAATCGCCTGCATACAATTACAAAACGCATTTTCGATACGTTAACAGCATCATTATTGCTGATCCTGTTCGCGCCTGTCATCCTGCTGCGTTCCCTGACCGGCATGCCTAAAAAAGTCGAATTCTGGGGCCAGGACAGCAGCCGGTTCCAAGGCAGTATTTTTGACAGTAAAAATGGTTTTATTCGGGATCTTCCCCTATTATGGGCCATTGTAACAGGGAAAATGAGCCTGGTAGGTTCGTCATTGATTCCCACAAATGAACAAGATCCTGAACTGATCTGTATGCCGGGACTTACTGGGTTAGAAAGGTTAAGGAATGTTAAATTCACCGAACAAGACAGGCGCATGTTGGATCATTATTATGTTCAAAACCAGAGCTTGTCTTTTGATATTGAAATATTAGTCAAAACAGTTTTTAACGGATAATGGCAGAATTTTATTTAGAATTTGAAAAACCCCTGAAAGTGATTGATGAAAAGATCATCGAACTGGAAACGAGCGATGAACCCGATACTCACCGAACGGAAATTGAAGAATTAAAGCAGCAAAGAAAGGGAGAGTTGGAAAAAATATTCACTGGTTTAACACGCTGGCAGCGTGTCCAGCTGGCACGCCATCCCCAGCGTCCGTACAGTCTCGATTATATTAATAAAATGGCTCCGGATTTTGTTGAACTACATGGTGACCGTCATTTTGCTGATGATCCTTCTATTGTTGGCGGCCTTGGTTCAATCGAAGGGCAATCGATCTTATTTATCGGTCAGCAGAAAGGCCGCAATACCACTGAAAACTTGCACCGCAACTTTGGCATGATGCGACCGGAAGGGTATCGCAAGGCACTGCGCTTGATGAAGCTGGCAGAAAAATTCAACGTTCCCGTTGTTTCTCTTATTGATACACCCGGGGCCTATCCCGGTATTGGCGCAGAAGAGCGGGGTCAGGGTGAAGCAATCGCCAAAAATATCATGGAAATGGCTCGGCTGAAAGTACCCATTTTAGTTGTTATCATTGGTGAAGGAGCCAGCGGCGGAGCGTTGGGGATCGGTGTCTGCGACCGCATGCTCATGCTGGAAAATACGTGGTATTCCGTAATCAGCCCGGAAGGGTGCGCGTCCATCTTGTGGCGGGATGCCGCCTTAGCCTCCGATGCAGCCGATGCTATGAAAGTAACACCGGCCGACCTGCAGGAAATGGGAATTTGCGACAGGGTAATAGAAGAACCATTAGGAGGTGCTCATCGCAAACCCGATGAAATGTTAGCATCATTGCAATCCATCATATTAGAAGAATTGCTGGACCTCCGGCAAACGGATCCTGATGCATTTTTAGATCAGCGCATTGCCCGATATGATGCCATGGGCGTGTTCAGCCACTCATCGTGATCACTTACGATTATAAAACAAAAGTTTATTATAAAGATATCGACCAAATGGGATTGGTGTATTATACTCGCTACCTGGAATATTTTGAAGCCGCCCGTACGGAAATGCTTAAATCAATTGGACTTATTGTAACTGATATTGAAAATGAAGGTTTCTTTCTCCCGGTGGTGTCTGCCCATTGCGATTACAAAAAGGGCGCCCAATTCGAGGATGAAATCATCATCCGCACTTCCATCAATGAAAAGCCCAAAGCACGGTTGAAGATCGATTACGAGGTATTAAAAGATGATGCGGTTCTTGCTACCGGTTATACTGTTCATGGCTTTACGGATCATGAAGGCAATGCCAAGCGACCGCCGAAATCTTTCCAAAAGGTCATGGAAAAATATTTTTAGCTCTTTTCAGCCCTGAATAAGTAAATCCCTTCACCGTCTTCTTCATATATCTCTAAAGAGACATTCCCAAACCCCGCTTTTTTTAATTCATTCACTACTTTTTCCGGATCAGATAAGAGTACATCGCCGTGTCCGCAGGTACCGCCGTCTACGATCTCATCGCTGATGATCAGTCGACCGTTCTTTTTAAGAACTCGCTTTACTTCTTGCAACCCTCTATGAAAATCTGTCCAGTGGTGGAGGGAATTGATGGCCGAACAAATGGTCACAGAATGGTCATCTAAAGGTATATTTTCCGCACTGCCTTCTATGAATTGGATAGAAGAGTTGTTAGTCTGTTCGTTTGCAAAACGGATCATTGCTGGAGTGGGGTCTATACCGATGATTGATCCATTGATTATTATTTTTGCTGCTTCTCTGCAGGCAGGTCCACTTCCGCAGCCAATGTCCAGTAAATGATCATCTTTTGTAAAGCCAGCATGAAGGATGGTCAGCGCGTTGGAGAAATGTTCACCGTAGTTGGCCACATACCATTCAGTGTTCTCATCGCTCCAGACTGGTTCGTGGTCAGACATTATTTTTTATTGATGAGGTAAACGGCAATCATTGCCAGGATGCTGCCAACAACAGTGGAAGGGGTTAAACTCTCATTCAAATATATCATGGCAAAGATCATGGCCGTGACCGGAACCGTGAAAATGAAAGCGCTGGCTTTCTGAGCTCCCAGTTGGACCGAAGCCAGGAAATAGATGGACGTGCCAAAAGCCATAGCACCGATAGCGAGGCACATCATATTCAGCCAGAAAATTCCATCAAATTGGAATATGGACATGAGAGGCTGGTCGAATGCTAGGATAAGGCTCATAAAAATGGATACAGTAAAACACCAGAAACTGTAGGGAATGAAGGCGATAACATCCTTGGACTTTGAGGTGATGAGCGTAACTACCGCCCAGGAAAGGGACGCCATGATAAAATAAATATTGCCGCTTTGAAAAAGGAGATTCATATCCATTTCCACGATATTTATGATCAAACCGCCTCCAATAAATCCCAGGATCATTCCGGCAATGTCTTTCCGAAAAAGTGGAGAATTAAAAATAATGGCAGCCAATATGGCGGTATTGATGGGGTTCATTGTTGTCACTAGCACACCTCCGGCACCGGCAAGACCGACCTGTGTCCCCTTGAAATAAAAATAGTTATAGGATGTCATGAATACAGAATTCAGCAGAACGAATTGCAGTCCCTTTTTATCCAGGTTGAAACTGTTTTTTGTCCAGATGACAATGGGAGCGAAGGAAATAGATGCAAATATAAATCGCCAGAACATCATCAGGGGGGCATCACCGTAGAAACCCAGGATTTTGGCATTGGTCCATGAAAGTCCCCAAGTGACCATAGCGATCAGGGTCAATATGTAGAGTCGGGTATTACTTATTTTCATCCAGCGAAGAAGGGGTGGATCACATTCGAAATACTGGAAAGGAGTGATCTGGGATAGGTGCATTGGAGACGGCTTTTAACGCTTCAGCCACAACCTGCCGAGTGTCAACAGGAGAAATAACTCCGTCATCCCAAAGTCGGGCGCTGGCATAATAGGGATGGCCTTCTTTTTCATATTTATCCAAAATAGGTTTACGTATATCATCCCATTGTTCAGCCGTCATTTCCTTGCCTTCGGCTTTTAATTGATCTTTTTTCACTGTAGCCAGTACATCCGCAGCCTGGTCACCACCCATAACAGAAATACGTGCGTTTGGCCACATCCACAGAAAGCGGGGCTGATAGGCACGACCGGCCATGGCATAATTTCCGGCGCCAAAACTGCCGCCAATGATGACTGTCATTTTCGGTACATTTGCAGTAGCGACTGCCTGGACCAGTTTGGCACCATCCTTGGCGATACCTCCTTTTTCAGCGCTTTTACCTACCATGAAACCGGTGATATTCTGCAGGAACAATAGCGGTAGTTTCCGCTGACAGCACAATTCAACAAAGTGAGCGCCTTTGAGGGACGTTTCGCTGAAGAGTACACCATTGTTGGCTATAATGCCCAAGGGCATGCCGTGGATCTTGGCAAAGCCCGTCACCAGCGTTTTACCGTAATCCGCTTTGAATTCCTGGAATTCGGAACCATCCACGATCCGGGCGATTATCTCCCGAACATCAAATGTGGTGCGGTGATCTTTAGTTAATACGCCTAAAATTTCATCACTGTCATAATTTGGTTCAGGGAATTCATCTGTTGAAGGCGTATCATTGTTGGGTAAATGATCAATGATATTCCTACAGATTCCCAATGCTTCTTTATCATTTTCCGCAAAATGGTCGGCAACACCACTGATGCGTGTATGCATCCTGGCACCGCCCAATTCTTCAGGAGTCGCATCCTGACCAATGGCTGCTTTGACAAGGGGAGGGCCGCCTAAAAAGATCGTGCCAGTTTTGTTTACAATAATGGCCTCATCACTCATGGCCGGGACATACGCTCCGCCAGCTGTACAGGAACCCATGACGGATGCGATCTGCGGTATCCCAGCAGCGCTCATTTGGGCTTGGTTGTAAAAGATACGTCCGAAATGATCCCGGTCCGGAAAAACCTCATCCTGTTTAGAAAGAAAGGCGCCACCGCTGTCCACAAGATAGATACAGGGAAGGTGATTTTCCAAAGCGATCTCCTGGGCTCGTAGATGCTTTTTGACTGTGAGCGGATAGTAGGTTCCACCTTTCACTGTAGCATCATTTGCCACCACCACACATTGACGGCCGTGAATGGTGACGATCCCGGTTATGATCCCAGCCGACGGAACATGATCATCATACACATCATGTGCTGCAAGAGCAGAAAATTCCATAAAAAATGAATTGTCGTCCTTTAAGATGTTAATCCGCTCACGGGCGGTCATTTTTCCGCGCTTATGGTGTTTTTCAATACGGTGGGAGGGTCCCATTTTAGAAATATCTTCCAATGTTATTTTGAGATCTTTTGATAATGCACTGTGAAATGCATACCGTTCCTTGAAACGGTCAGAATTGGGATCGATCTTACTTTGAACAATGCTCATGTGCTGATCACATATGGTTGAATGATTGAGGCAGCTTCCTGGAGTTTTGCTACGTTTATACCGGTGGTAATTTCCAATTGGTTGCATAAATCGACAACAGAATTTGTACTTACATTTCCAGATGCTCCCGAAGCATAGGGGCAGCCGCCAATTCCGCCTGCGCTGGAATCAAAAGTAGAAATGCCATACTCCAGTCCAGCTTTTATATTTTCCAATGCATGGCCATAGGTATCGTGAAAATGGAGAGCGAATGATTCAATTCCAAATTCTGTGATCAATGAATCCAAGGTTGATCTGACATCATCCGGCGTTGCTTTACCAATGGTATCTCCAAGGGATATTTCTTCCACGCCCATGTCCAATAATGATTGAATAATTGGAACGACTTTTTTTACTGGGACAGCGCCTTCATATGGACAGACCCAAACTGTTGAAATATACGCTCGAAAACGAAGATCATTTTCCTGAATGATAGGGGACATAACTTTTATCCGTTCTAAACTTTCATCTATTGCGCAATTGGTATTTTTTTGTGAAAAAGTTTCACTGACAGTGGTAAACACAGCAACAGAAGTAAAACCAGAATCCATGGATCTTTCAAGGCCTTTTAGATTAGGCACAAGTGCTGTGTAGCGGATGTGGTCATCATGGTTGATCAAAGCTGCAACTTCATTTGCATCGGCCAATTGGGCAACCCACGTTGGTGAAACAAAACTGGTCACTTCGATCTCCGGGAGATTGGCTTCAGTCAGGGTATTGATGAATTGGATCTTGGTTTCAGTGGGAATGGTTTGTTCGATACTTTGCAATCCATCCCGGGGTCCCACTTCCACGATGCGGACTGCAGCAGGAAGGGCATTCATTTTATTTTGCCCATAAAGGAGGCCTTTTTTCCAGAAATGCGATTAATCCTTCCTGTCCCTCTTCAGATGCGCGCAATTCTGCTATTAATTCAGCTGAATTTGTACTATCCATATTGCGGCAATATTCCTTAAATCGGGAAATGGCTTGTGGACTTGCTTTCCTGACTTGTTTGATAATATTACTCGTCACTTCTTCCATTTCGTTTTGATGCACTGCATAATGGATTAAGCCAATTTTTTCTGCATAATTACCATCAAATTGTTCCCCGGAAATACCAAGCGCACGGAAATAGGAATTGCCGATTTTATTTATACTAAAAGGTCCAATGACAGCCGGGATAATGCCGATTAAAACTTCACTCAAACAAAAAGATGTATCTTCGGCGGCAACAATAATATCGCATACTGTACACAGCCCGAAGCCGCCGCCGTAGGCATGGCCATGAACTTTTCCGATTATCGGTTTTGAACAATGATCTACTGTCTTGTACATTTCCTCCAGCCTGGTACCGGCAGCGACATTTTCATGCCAATCCATCTTACCCAAGTCACGCATATTTTCCAGGTCTACACCGGCACAGAATGAATTCCCTTTACCGGACAGAACAACAATCCGTACATTAGGATTCTTATGCAAGTCAGAGAAAACGTCGGTTATTTCCTGGATCATAACAGCATTCATTGCATTACGAACATCAGGACGATTCAGTTCAACACTGGCAACCTGCTCATGTATATTAATAGTAATTGTAGAGTATTTCATTCGATGTTTACCACATGGTATATATAATTCCCCATAGGTCAAATTTGCTTTTTTCAGCCGTTAATACCAAGAAATAAAAAAGGGCGCCAAAGCGCCCTTTTTAAGAGTGATTAGTTTTTATCAGTAATAAAATCTGCGATTATCAATGATTTTGGCACCTTCTCTCAAATCTGCCAGCCAAGTATCAAAGGCAGATTGCTGTGCTACATTGACCAGGGCAGAATATAAATCTGCTTCTTGCTCTTGAAAATCAGTCGAATCAAACGGAGTCACTGCGAGTAATCTAACGACTGCGTAACCACGAGCAGTCTCAAGAGGCCCGACTAAATCGCCGATTTCACTATTTAAAAGTGCACCAATTACAGAATGGCTGCGACCAATAGAAATAAAACCGCGGTTTAATTTTTTCTTGTCAGTAGCTAATAATTCCAAACGATTGTCATCTGAAACTAAATCTGTCAATGATGCACCAGCAGAAATTTTAGTTTTAATAGCTGTTGCAAGTTCGAATGCGACTGCCTGCTGTTTATCTCTTATAACTTGATTGGTCAGATTACTTTTTACTTCGTCAAATGATTTTGTGCCCTCAGGAATGATTGAATCCAGTACAGCGACAATATAAAAATTATCATTTTCCAAGCGATCAGAAACTGAACCAATATCAGACTGATCACTAAATGCAAACCGCACTACATCCCTAAAAAATCCTAATCCTTGTATAGAGGTAGCTGAGTATAAAAGATTTTCAGCTTTTGTTGCATTTACACGGTGTGAATCTAACGCTGCATCAAACCCATAATCTTGAGTATCATAGCTCAAGCGTGTCGCCTGGCGGCGAATGTCTTCTCGGGTTTGAGAACCAATATCAATTTTTAAAAGGATGTGCGCTGCATTGATTTCTTCTTTATTGTCCTTTTGACGTTTGTCGATGACCTTTATTATATGATAGCCGAAACGGCTTAAAACTGGTCCTACGATAGTACCTTTATTGGCAGCAAATGCAGCTTCTTCAAAGGCGGGTACCATTTGACCTTTTGCAAACCAGCCCAGATTACCACCACGGCCTGAATCTGGCGTTACTTGGTTACTTGGGTCTGCTGTGTTAAAATTAGCCAGTTTTGCAAAATCAGAGCCGGACTTGGCTTTATCGATAAGCTCAAGTGCTTCTTCATGTACCCTGGCCGTATCACGACTAGCTGGTTCCTTTTTCCAGCTTACATAACGAATATTCCGAGTTTCTTCTTTGGCAAATGATTCCAGATCGTTCTCATAAGCTGCTTTTAATTCTAACTCGGTTACGGCAGCAATATCATCCTTAAGTTTTAAGCCCATAATGTGTACACCTTCAATCGTGTACTCAATATTATCTTTAATATATTTGTCACGGACATCTTCATTTGTAACCACAACACCAGCAGCGATGTATTGTTGCAGTTTGTAATTGGGTATATAAGTCTCCTTCATGAAACGTTCTATTTGTACCCATTCATTCCCTTGAGGATTGTTTAAGGCTTGTTCGTATTTTGCAGCATCAAATACCCCATCTGTTAAAAATGCTTGTTCTTGGATCAAAAAGGGTGGTGGATTATTCCGTAAATGATAAAGGACTTCTTCATCTGAAGCTGTGATTTCTAATTCGTCAATTTTTTGGTAAACGAGAATGTCTTGGATGTAATTATCCCAAACTTCGTTACGCAGATCATGATATGTACGTTCATTCGGTTCTTGACCATTGGCACGGTATTGTGTAAGGCGCTGATTGACCGCTTGAGTAAAATCATCAGGTGAGATAGGTGTACCATTAACTACACCTATTGCATCCATGGGATTGACACGGCCAAAGATTTGGTCAATAATATTTGCACCACCAACCAGCCCGCCAATCGTCATGCTCAATAAGAACATAATCAACAGAAACCAGAGGACTGCATGCATCCTATTCCGCATTGAAGTCATTAAAGCCATAATTTTCCTATACTAATTTTATATAATGTGGTAAAAAAAGCCTGAATTGCGCCAGATAAAGCCGGCAAATTTAATTTTCTTATGAACGGAAACAAAGCACTACCGACATGAATAATAGTGCTGTAAACTTTGCCATGCAGCAAGTCGTTATAACGCGTCATGGTGGGCCGGAAGTATTGCATGTTCGTGAAACTGCTGAAACGCAATTAAAATCCGGTGATGTTCTGGTTGATGTAAAATACAGCGGTATCAATTTTGCCGATATACTTATGCGCATGGGGTTGTATCCCACTGCTCCAAAACCACCCTTTACACCAGGATATGAAGTAAGCGGAGTCATATCCAAAGTAGGTTCCACAGAAAATAATGATCTTATTGGCAAATCTGTGGCTGCATTAACACCTTTTGGTGGTTATGCTTCCAAAGTAGCAGTGAAAAAAGAGCGCTTGATTACTCTTCCTGAAGATTTTGATTTGGCACAAGCAGCGGCCATGCCAGTGGTGTATTTAACATCTTATGTAATGTTGTTTCTCCAGGCCCACCTACAAAAAGACGAATGGGTATTGATCCATAATATCGGCGGCGGTGTCGGGCTCGCTGCAACTGAATTATCCAGGACTATTGGCGCTAATATCATTGGCACAGCTTCAGCTGGTAAACATGACCGTTTACGTGAGAAAGGGCTGCATAATTTGATAGATTATAATACGGAAGATTTCGTTGCCCGAGTAAATGATATTACCGAAGGGCAAGGAGTAGATGTAATCATTGATCCCATCGGCGGGGATAATCTGAAAAAAAGTTATAAAGCACTAGGAACATTTGGCCGTTTAGTTGCTTTTGGTTTTTCAACTGCCGCTAATAGCCCCCGCCGGAAAATTCTCCATTTATTTAAGGAATACATCAAGACACCAAAATTCAGCCCAATAAAACAACTAATGATCCATAATAAAGGTGTTTTCGGCTGTCATTTGGGGATGGTTATGGACCGGCAGGATCTTTTGCAAAAATGCATGGAAAAATTGATGTCTTATTTGCAAAATGGTGATATCAACCCTCATGTAGATCGAATTTTTCCTTTAAGCAAAGTCCAGGACGCCCACCAGTATATTATGGACCGCCGCAATTTCGGCAAGGTGCTTTTAGCGGCGGATGAACAATAAACATCCTAGCTCTGCGGCACATCCATTTTTATCAGGCCGCGATGAGATATCAAAACTATACCGTGCAGTGGTCAATTGTACTAGCTGCCCGCGCATAGTTGATTTTCGTAAAAAAATAGCTAAAGAAAAACGCAAGCAGTTCATGGACTGGACATACTGGGGGAGAGGCGTACCTGGCTATGGAGATCCTAATGCAAAATTGCTACTGGTTGGACTGGCTCCTGCTGCCCATGGCGGCAACCGCACAGCTAGAGTTTTTACCGGTGACAAATCTGCTGATTTTCTGGTCATGTGCCTGCATGAAGCAGGATTAGCCAACCAACCAAATTCAGATGCATTGGATGATGGTTTGAAATTGAAAAATACATTCATGACACCAGTATTAAAATGTGTACCACCGCAGGATAAGCCTACAGCGGAAGAATTAAGGAATTGCTCAACCTATTTCAATCGGGAAATGGATCTGCTTAAAGATGTAAAAGTGGTCCTTGCTCTTGGTAAAATAGGATTTGATGGTTGTTTAAGGTATTTCCGTCAATTTTTTGATTTGAAGATGAAAGATTTCCCTTTTGGCCATGATGTGACTTATACTTTGCCTAATGGCATCATTATGAAAGGAGCTTATCATCCCAGTCCGCGAAATGTGAATACAGGCCGCTTGAATAAAGAAATGATGCTAGCATTATTAAACGGATTACCGCTTTAAAAACGTAACTGCCAGATTATTCTTGAGGAGCCAGCAAGTTTCAGTTTGGTATTAAAATGTGTTAATGACTTTAATTAATCCCCACCCAAAGGGATAGGATTTAAGCAAAGGAGAGTAAAATGAATAGTGCAGTGATTGGAGGAGTGGTTGTAGTAATGATTGTTATAATCGTTGCTATTGCTTCCAAACAGAACAAAAAAGGTGATAATTAACCCTCAAAGGGATTTTAACTAATAACCCCGCAGCAGCGGGGTTATTTGTATAATGATGCCATAATTATCCTTCATTTTATGGCTTCCCGTGCTACTTATATGCTACCTACGTAATCTTGCTTTGCTTATATTCGCAGTCGTTTTATGTCGACAAATGGGGCCATAGCTCAGTTGGGAGAGCGCTTGAATGGCATTCAAGAGGTCGTCGGTTCGATCCCGTCTGGCTCCACTAATTAATAAATCTATGCTGCGTCTACTTAGTTTAATCTTTATTGCTTTTATTTCCTTTAATTGTTCACAACTGAAGATGATCAATGAGGCTCGTCACTATTTTAACAACAGCTTAACCAATCCCGATGAAGCAGAAGTATACCCGGAATTAACAGAACGTAACCGGTTAATGGGCAGTCTACCGGCAGAACGAAAGTGTTATAATGTGAGTCATTATGATCTGAATTTAGAAATTGATATGGATCAGAAAACCATTGCCGGATATAATACCATAACAGCCCTGGCGGTGAATAATTTTACAAAACTGCAGGTTGATTTGAGCAAAAGTATGAACATTGAAAACATTAGCTATAACGATCAATCATTGT
>MPLX02155511.1_pt1 | contig 65961 bp, 64 predicted proteins | sample 1617341 | NCBI WGS metagenome assembly MPLX02 (sample SAMN05944804, study PRJNA350692) | marine metagenome | biome: marine; feature: ODZ; material: water; isolation source: 120 m water sample filtered on 0.2 um supor filter | place: Pacific Ocean | collected 2012-04-08 | depth 120m m | reverse complement strand
TCTAAACAATGTTCCCACATTTTCATAATTTCTTTTTCTTCATCATTTAAATCACGCATCTCAGAAAATCGATGAGCCTTTTCTAAAAATTCCTTCTGCATCTCGAGAGCCGACATTTCACGCCCGTTGGTTAGTCTGACTTTCCGTCTACAGGTAAGGTCATGACTAATTTCCCGGATCGCTCTTATCGGATTCTCTAAAGTCATATCGCGGAAAATTATGTTAGGTTCTTCCAACATTCGTAAGAGTAATCCACATGCCCCAACTTTTAAAAAAGAGGCGTACTCACTCATATTAGAATCTCCCACTATTACGTGTAGACGTTTAAATCTTTCGGCGTCGGCGTGAGGTTCATCTCGAGAATTAATAATCGGTCGAGATCTTGTAGTCGCGCTTGAAACTCCTTCCCATATATGTTCCGCCCGTTGACTTATGCAATAAATAGCCCCATTTCCACTTTGTAAAATTTTTCCTGCACCTGCATATATCTGTCTACTTACAAGGAACGGAATTAGAACTTCGTCATATTGAAGTGACTCATCGCGCCTATTTGTTAAATAGTTCTCGTGACACCCATAGGAATTACCGGCAGAATCAGTATTGTTTTTAAAAAGGTATACCTTTCCCTCAATACCTTCTTCATTTAAGCGATTTTCTGCACTCTTAGAAAGTTGTTCTAATATTCTTTCGCCAGCTTTTTCATAGGCAATTACAGATCGAACAGAATCACATTCCGGCGTAGCATATTCAGGGTGGGAACCAACGTCCAAATAAAGACGCGCTCCGTTCTGCAGAAAAACGTTTGAACTTCTACCCCAAGAAACAACTCTTCTAAATAAGTATCTAGCAACTTCATCTGGACTTAATCTTCTTTGTCCATCAACTGTGCAAGTGACTCCGTACTCACTTTCGATTCCGTATATTCGTCTCTGCATTTGTCTTGGAGAGTACGCGAGCTTCAGGCAAGAAGCTCGTTTAACTCTTCACCTTCTATACGAGAAAAGGCTCTTCTGCCGTTCCCGCGCGAAAGAAGAGCTACTTCCAATTCATCCGAGGAAAAACTTTTATCAGGCCCAGATAATGCCTTAGTGGTCAATTTAATACTCTCTTTCAACGAAGAACCTGATTTCCAATTCTCCTGGACTCGATCCTTTATAAGTTCAGCTTCTCCGCCGATAACCACGAAAGAAGAAGTGTCCATAACGGTGCCGTCATAAAGTAAATGGAAGAGTTGATCTTCTTCCGCTGAATCACCTATTTCTGCAACAATCATTTCAACCTCTAATGGTTTCATTTCATGAGTGAAATACTGGCCTAAAATCTGCGCGTATTGGTTGGCTAACCAACGTGCATCCACATCATCACGACTGAAGGAATAGCCTTTTAAGTCAGCGTGTCGTATTCCTGCTATTCGCAATTGGTCGAATTCACTGTACTTTCCGACTCCCATAAACCCGATTTTGTCATATATCTCGCCAGCTTTTCTCAGAGTTTTTGAAGGGTTTTCTGCACACAGTAAAACTCCCTCTGAGTATGTGCATGCGACTGCAGCTCTTCCTCGCGAGATTCCTTTCCGTGCGTAGTCAGCCCGGTCTTTCATAAGTTGCTCTGGTGAAACATACATTGGCATAGTCATAGCTACGAGTTTCCTCTTTGTAAAATCTTCTGAACAATCGTTTCAGTGCGACCCTCTAGTTCGACGTCAGATATACGTTCAAATCCGTTTGAGTCGATTTTCGCTACTACAGGAAAAATCCCTCTTAGAAGATCAGGCCCACCAGTAGCACTATCTTCTTCTGAGGCTTCCAAAAGTGCTTCTAAAGCAATGTCAATTGCTTCACTCAGTTCCACTGAAGATGAATGCCGTAGTTTTACCACTGTTGAAGCATGAAGGCTTCCAGATCCGGTAGCTACGAAATCTTTTTCCTCATAGCGTCCACCGGTTATATCAAATTGAAATAATCTTCCTTCGTCTGTTTTCTCTTCATAGCCTGCGAAAATTGGTATAACTCCTAAACCCTGCATTGCCGCAGGGAAGTTTCCCTTAAGCATGAGGCTCAACTGATTAGCTTTTCCCTCAAGGCTCAATGGTGAACCTTCAACTTTTTCATAATGCTCAAGTTGCAATTGGAATAACCTCACCATTTCCATTGCGGGCCCTGCAGCACCCGATATTCCAACACCTGAAAAAGCATCTGCAGGGAAAACTTTCTCCATGGTCCGATGACTAATTAAATGCCCGCTCGTCGCTCTTCGATCTCCTGCCATAAGAACACCGCCCTTATAACGAATAGCAACAATTGTTGTGCCGTGTGTGACTGAAGCGTTGTTTCCTATTTTTTCAGAGATCTTTTCGATAATCCCAACTTTTTGCAACAGACTAAAGAAACTAGGTCCGGGATCTTCTGGTGGGGTAAAAATTGGAAGTGTCACAATGAAACTCTACAAGGCAAAACCGCTCGCCTACTCTCCGCCTTTTTGGACATAGTTCTTAACAAATTCTTCTGCATTTGTCTCTAATACTTCATCGATCTCGTCAAGAAGCTCATCCAACTCTGATGAAAGTTCTTCATTACGACTAGAAGCAAGTTCGTTTGACTCCGTACTGCTTTTATCACTTTCAGATGTTTTACGTTTTTTCTGTTCTCTCTCAGCCATTTTTATAGACCTCAATTTTTAGACCGTTTCTGAAATACTTTCAATTAACTCTATTACCGTTTCACAGTTATCAATCAGATCTCCCACATGTTGCGCTGTTCCTTTTAAAGGTTCCATCATCGGCACTCGGTGAAGATTTTGGTCTCCGGTGTCGAAAACCATCGAATCCCAGTTAGCAATCACCACATTTTCTGGCCATTTCTGTAAGCACCTACCTCGGAAAAAGGCTCTGGTTTCATCTGGAGGATTTTCTACAGCTAAAGCAATTTCTTCACGAGAGATAATTTTCTCTGATGAAATACGGGAAAAAAGTGACATTTCTGGACGGAGATCGTGATATTGCAAATCAAGGGCAGACAACTTGTAATCTTCGACTTCTAAGTTGTGTCTATCCGCATACGAATCAATAATTTTCTTCTTTGTTACCCAGTCTAAAAAACCGAATAATTCATCAGGATTTGAACCTAAAGCCGATAAGACTTTTTCCCAATAATCCATGACTTTCAGCACGCTCTCGCCACCGACATTTTCATATCCAAATTCACTTATGTATTTGTCGGACCGCTCGAACAACTCCCATTGCAAAGATAGAGCTGTTGCCGTTTTTCCATCTTCTAAACGAATAGGTGCTTCTAGTGACATATCACGTGAAACTTCCCTAAGTGCATGAACAGGATCCGCTATTTTTAAGCGATTATCTAAAAAATCATCTTCAATCATTGCCATTACAATTCCTGTTGTTCCTAACTTCAAAAAGGTGGAAACCTCACAAAGATTTGCATCTCCAACAATTACATGAAGGCGTCGGTATTTAAGAGGATCAGCATGCGGCTCATCTCTTGTGTTAATTATTGGTCTCTTTAGAGTTGTTTCTAAGCCGACTTCTTCTTCAAAAAAATCTGCCCTTTGAGTCAATTGGAAAGGTACTTCCATTCTTTTTTCACCGGTAACCTCAGTTCCTACTTTTCCAGCCCCAGTAAAAATTTGTCTACTTATAAAATGCGTAGTTGCATGTTGCACTATGCGCCCGAATGGAGTTTCCCTGCTCACAAGGTAATTTTCATGACAACCATAACTATTACCCTTTCCGTCAGAATTGTTCTTATAGATTATGATTTCTTCCCCTTCGGGAAGTGCCTCATTGGCAGCTGACATAGAGTTGATAAGTATTTCGTCACCTGCTCTGTCCCATTTGAGTAAAGAAAGTGGATCCAAACATTCAGGAGTGCTGAGCTCAGGATGTGCATGGTCAACGTAATATCGCGAACCGTTAATCAAAACAGCGTTTACTAGGTTTGGTTCTATTTCAGGTGGCAATGAACCAATGGGGGCAAATCCGCGTATATCAATATCAGGACTTTCGTCTATAAAATCCCAACCAACAGTGGGTGAATACGGGCCAACACCCGGACCGGATGTCTTACTTAGATAAGCGTTAATCAAGAAAGACGATGCGCTTATAGGGTTCGAATCCTTCACACCACGATGGATTATCCCATATTCGGTTTCAGTTCCATAAATTCTTCGGAGTGCCACAATCGGACCTTAACCCAAGAAAATAAGAAATCTGCCTAAAGGTAAAAGAACGTGCCTTTACAGATACTGGCCAGTCGTGACAGTTTCAATAGAGCGGCCTCCGCTGTCCTCCGGAGCATCCGGAGCTAAAGTCCGAACATATACAATTCGTTCGCCTTTCTTTCCAGAAATTTTAGCCCAGTCGTCGGGGTTCGTAGTGTTAGGAAGATCTTCATGCTCTCTAAACTCTTGCCTTACAGCGGTAAGAAGGTCTTCGACCTGTAAACCTTTTGTGCCTTTGGCAAGGTCTCTTTTTATGGCTAGTTTTTTTGCTCTTCTGACTATGTTTTCAATCATCGCTCCAGATGCAAAATCTTTAAAATACAAAACTTCTTTTTCACCATTCTGGTAAGTGACTTCAAGAAACTGATTGACTTCTTCAGTGCTGTACATCGCGGTGACTGCTTCGTCTGTCATGGCTTTAAGTGCTTTGTCTTGATCCCCGCCCCCGAGCGATTCGATAAGATCAGTGTCTACGGGTAGGTCAGTTGTCAGATACCGACTAAAAATCTGAGCGGCAGCAATTTCATCTGGCCTTTTAATTTTAATCTTCACGTCTAGTCGTCCAGGCCTGAGAATTGCAGGATCTATAAGGTCTTCACGGTTAGATGCTCCAATCACAATGACGTTTTGTAGTGTTTCCACTCCATCGATCTCTGCTAAAAGCTGTGGAACAATCGTTGATTCCATATCAGAGCTAATACCAGTTCCACGAGTTCTAAAAAGGGATTCCATCTCATCGAAAAAAACAATCACAGGCCATCCTTGTTCAGATTTTTCTCGCGCTCTCTGAAAAACGAGCCTTATTTGTCGTTCTGTTTCACCTACGTATTTATTAAGAAGCTCTGGACCTTTGATATTCAAAAAATAACTGCGAGCTGCGTGATCGCCCGTCACTTCTGCAACTTTTAAAGCAAGTGAATTTGCGACTGCTTTCGCAATCAAAGTTTTACCACATCCAGGTGGGCCATATAACAAAATTCCTTTTGGTGCCGGCAATTCATATAAAGCAAAAAGTTCTTTATGCATGAAAGGAAGTTCCACAGCATCTACGATCATCTCGATTTCACGATCTAAGCCTCCTACATCTTCATATGTTTCGTTTGGTATCTGCTCCAAAACCAGATCTTCAACTTCAGGTCGCGGTAAGCGCTCTAAAAGAATCCCGGACCTTTCATCCACTCGGACAGAGTCACCACTTCTCAATCCTGACTCATGAAGACCCTTAGCCATCTCTACTACACGTTCTTCGTCAGTTCTTCCCACGATCACGGCTCTCTTACCAGCGTCTAGGATTTCCTTCACTCTGACTATTTCACCACTGATTTCTGGTTCACGTGAATCGACCACAACCATTGATTCATTAAGAATTACCTCATCACCGATTTTCAAGCTTTCGAGTATGGAGGGGAGAACATTTAGTCTCATTTTTCTCCCAGAAGAAGTAACGTCAGTGGTTCCATCAGCATTTATCTTCACTATTGTGCCATACGCAGAAGGTGGTTTTGAAAGATTTTCTATTTCATCTCGTAGGCTCACAACTTGTTCTCGAACCGACTCAAGAGTGTCGGCTAGTTTGCCATTTCGCGTTTTTTCCTGATCTAAAGAGGAGAGAATTTCACGATTTTGTTTTCTAAGTTCATTAATTTTTTGAGCATTGTCTAATCTGTGCTTACGTAACTCTTTCACTTCTTCAAGTAACTCTTTATTTTCCTTTAAGAAACTCTGCGAAAAGTTTTCGTCGTCAAGGTTAAATGATTGATCTGAAACATCTTTTGGATCTGTCATTTGAACTCCAATTTCATTTCTTACTGTGAAGTAATTCACGTTAATACATTTTAAAATTTATGCATATCATTCAGCAAAATTGGGTTTGGAATTGTTACTATTTACATAGGAAAAATTACATAGATAAATCTTTACTTCACCCAGGAGGAATTATAAATGAAAGTTTGGATTGACCAAGATCTCTGCACAGGAGATGGGTTGTGCGAGGAAATAGCACCAGACGTTTTCGTGCTTCTTGACGATGGACTCGCTTATGTGAAAGAAGGGGAAAAGGTTTTTGGTGCGGGACCTGAAGGTCTTGCGAATGTTTCAGATGATCAAGTTGAAGCATGCATCGAATCCGCTGAAGAGTGCCCTGGGGAATGTATCTTTTTAGAAGCTGACTAGTTGAATCAGGGAATGCAATTAGTGGAACTGCTCAAATCAGGTTCTTCTTGTAAGATTTTTTTAACTTCTGAAGACTGAACGGCATAAGCAGTCGAACCTCCCCCTCTGGAACGTGAAAACACTACCCCAACTACAGCAGAGTCTTCATTAAGAACAGGAGCTCCGGAGAAACCTGATTCAATTCTTGCTTCTAGTGATAATGCTTCTCGGGATTCTCCCGGTTTACCAAAAATATTTTTACCGACCGCTATTATCTTTTCTTGAATTTTGACTTCAGTAATAACTTTATTTCCATCTTTAACAAACGCCAGTACTGTTCCAAATTCTCCTTCTTTCGCTTCATCTAGTTGCAAAGGCTTACTTGAAAAGTTTTCACTTCTTAAGATTGCTAAATCACTATTTGGATCAAATGAAATAAAAGCAAGATCGTATTCATCACCGTTATGAATAATTTTCGGGGAATTCACTCCAGCAACGACGTGAGCATTTGTCACAACAATATTTTTCTCAACGAAAAAGCCTGTTCCATATTGCAAAGAGTTGCAACCAAGACCCTTGATCTGAAATACAGAAGCTTTCTCCCCTAAATCTGATACTTCACCACCCGCTTGAGAATATTCCTCATCATTCTCGACTAATGATTCGGTTATTATTTCTGTCTCAGAGGAGGTACACGAAACAAGTACTAAAAGAATCAATTTAGAGCAAATTGTCGAAGTTATTTTCACTTGTTAAGTAATCGCCCTGAACTTATAAAACCTGTATGAGCGACCATACGATGATCTGGTCTAACAGCTTCTCCGTCAATATGCCATCCACGATGTAAAACCTCAATAGTTTCCGCGAATGAAAATCCGTTCTTTGCAATCGCTTCTCGAAACTTTATTGCTTGTTTTATGGAAGGAGTATAAGCGACAATAATCCCCCCGCTTAAAAGAGCTTCTTTTAAATGTGGTACGACTAACCACGGTTCTGGCAGATCGATAATAGCACGATCAAAATCTTGCTCTTCAATCTCCTCATAAGAATCTCTGAGTTTAACGGTGTACCTTTCTAGAGCGTCCTCTCCAAGCATGACTCTTACGTTCTCTTGGGCCCTATTAGCAAAATCTTCTCTAATTTCGTATCCGAACACATTTGCCCCACTTCGTAGTAACGCCATCGACAAGGCGCCCGAACCTACCCCTGTCTCAAAGACTTTTGCCCCCGGATAGATATCAGCGATCATCATTATCGCTCCTATATCTTTCGGATATATGACCTGCGCACCTCTCGGCATCTTTTTTATATATTCAGACATAGAAGGTCTGAACGACATGTAAATAGAATTTGAACTTGATGATACCGACGTTCCTTCTGGGGCATTTATCAATTTCTCGTGAAAAATGACACCAGAATGAGTGTGAAATTCACCCCCTTCTTTGAGAGTTACTAGATATTGCCGTCTTTTCGTATCTATCAATAAGACTTGATCTCCAATCTGATATGTCTTACTCATTGTCTTCCGAAACTTTGTGTTGTTTCAAATGAGATATCGAAATATTCTCCCCTACTCCAAGATCTTCAATTAAGTGATTTGATTTTTTTGCTCTCTTAGAAAGCCAACGTATAAAAGAAGCAGCCCAGCCGAAAAAAACTATGGGAGCAAATAATTTGTTTCTTCGCTTTAAAAATCGGAAAGTAACCCGAAGAAGGATTTTACGAAATGACATTCTATGACCTCTTAATTTCAACAACAGTCGAAAGGAGTTTGCCTGCACGTTTTCCAGAAGTAAAAACACCAAAAATCACGGCAGCTGCTAATGCCGTCACTCCGATGATCAATAAAGATGAGGTATTAGCCTCGCCAGGAAGAGACTCTCCAATAAAATCCTCAAAAGCTTCTTCAAGATCTGCTTCAGAAATTCTTTTACTAGGCATCTCTACCTTTCTTATTGATAAGAATTCTGACAACAAAAAAAGTCATAGCCAATAGAGATAATGAAGCAGACAAATAGGGAACCCATGAGAACCAAGAATGCAATCCGTCGAATCTTCGAAGAAAACCTACTAAGCCAATTGAAATAAAAATACATCCAAGAGAAATGAACAAAGAACCTACGAAAAGAAAAAGAAAGGAACTAAAGAGAGATTTGACCGGTTCTACGGTTTCTTGGCGAATGTAGTTACGGAGCACATCCAACATGTTCTCCAATTTTCCTTTTGAACTCATACAACAACGCTATCTTGTGAAGAGCCGCAGACCCTCTTATTCGAGAAGGCGCGAATTAGCAGTTTCTTCAATATTTACAAGGAATCTTTTTAACAGAGCACACCGTTCACTAACTGAAGCAACCTCTAATAATTTCTGAGAATCAAATGGTGTAATTGGAAGAATGGAGCTGATCTGAAAAGAACCCAACAGCGGGTCCTCCGAGATATTGATAGATATTGGCGCAACGTCATCTCCCAACTCAGCGAGAATAGCCAACACTCTTCTCATGTGAGTTACGATTTTAATCCATTCCTGTGCATCGTACGAAATAAACTCTTCTTCAGCGAAAAATGAAACTTCTGCTCTTGGATAAGGAGAATCTTCAAGCCATCTAGAAGTCTTAATTCGTTTCGTGCCCTTAGTTATCAGCAACCATCTCCCATCGTTTGATTTTTCAGAATCAATTATTTCTGCCAGAGTTCCTATGCTCTTACGAGTGTCACCTCCCCCAACTTCACTTCCTCGTTCAATCAAAACGACGCCGAACTTTCTATCATCATCTATTATTTCCTCAACCATCGTTCGGTAACGGTCTTCGAAAATATGTAAAGGTAAAATCTGCCCTGGGAAAAGGACAAGACTAAGCGGAAACATCGGAATGCTTCTTTCAGTCATTAAGAGCAACCGGTTTTAATAAATCTATTGAAGGACCTTGCGGGTACTTGATCATTTCTAGCAAAATTTGATCATGTATATATTTAATACGACCTTTGTCCCCATCAAAGTTAGTTATGAAAGCAAAACTTAAACTTCTATCAAAAATAGTATCGACACTGCCGGCAAGACTAATAACACCATTCAAAGAACCTGTTTTCCCTCTTACAAGACCCTCCGCTGGCGTATCCAATAGTCTTTTCCTTAAAGTGCCACTCCTACCAGCCACAGGCAAACTTTGTTTCAATTGAATCGAGTGTGAACCACTGTCTAACAATTCCGTTAAAAGCTTACAAGTGACTCGATTTCCGTAATCAAGACCAGAAGCATCCAGAACCTCAACCCTTTCCATATCGTACCCTAAAAGCTCTAATGACTCAGCTACAACAGTGGCGCCCCCACTAGATGTTCCAGGTTTCTCAACGTTAGCTGCGAGACCCTTGAGTAATATTTCGGCTGTAGTGTTATCACTTCCCAAGAGCATTTTAGAAATAATCTCTTTCATTGAAGGAGACTCGATCGAAGCTATTTCAAAAAAGGCAGTCTCCGGAGCTTCACCAGTCGAAGTGTCACCACTTACTGTAATTTCATTCTCTTCTAGAATTTCCTTCAACACACTTGCTGTGTATTCTGCTGGTTTGTCCGTCGGAGTGTTAAAACCATTCGACTCTTTTACAGGATCCCAACGAATGAAACCCGCATTTAAAGAAAGGGCACTTATTGGTCCAGATTGCATTTGGTCCGTATATCGAAATCTTTCTGGCCAAGTAGCAACAAATCTCATATCGTCAAAAAGACTCTCATCACCAATAATTGATCCTTCGATGAGATTTATGCCTGAGGAAACAAGCTCTAGGACAAAGTTTTCAATATTCGTATAAGGAAATGCATCTTTATACCGCTCTGCATAATTAGCAGTCATCAAAAGGGGGTCCCCTCCCCCAATTATCCATAAATCGCCTTTCAAGGTTCCATTTACTGGCTGTGTTTCAGAAATTATTTTGGTAGAAAACTTATACTCAGGCCCGAAAGTCTCCAAAAGAACAACTGCTGTTAATAATTTCTGAGTGCTAGCTGGAATTACAGGTTCTTTAGAAAGCTGTTCAAAAATTACTCTTCCGTCTTCAAGTAAATTGATACAAGACAGTCCAGGAAGTTCAGCTACAAGATTTTCGACTTCATTTTTAAGCTCTCTATCAGCGATAGGGGCTTGGAGAAAAACTGGCACTCTCCGAGCTGACAACAAAGGAGTTACTAGCGAATTTCCACTGTCAGAAACTGCAGGCATTAATTCTTTTCCACTTTGACCGTCCAGTGATGCCGAATTAAACCACGAAAGTGCAGAAAGAATGAAAAGAACTAAAGGAACCAGCATCTTCTTAAGCATAAAATTCATGGTATTCCTCCCAGATGCCGTCGTGTGTTATGAGAGTCGATTTGCGGTAACTGTTAAATTATTTACTGAGACTTTAAGAAAATACCCTACTGAATGCACCGCGGCGTATACGGTAAGTCATACATGCTAGCTGCCGACTTTGAAGAATAGAAAAATGCCCTTTAGCGAAATCGATCACCGCTCAATTGCAGTAATTAAAGCCCTTGCAATGGACGCTCCTCATGCTGCAAAATCTGGACATCAAGGAACAGCAATGGCTCTTGCACCTCTTTCTCACATTCTTTGGACTCGAATCATGACCTATGATGCGAAAGAGCCACTTTGGCCCAATAGAGACCGGTTTATCCTCTCAGCAGGTCATGCATCTATTTTGTTATATTCAATGCTTCATTTAACCGGATATGAACTCTCATTGGAAGATCTGAAACAATTCAGACAATTAGGCTCCCGCACACCCGGACACCCTGAACGTGGCCATACTGCAGGTGTTGAAGTCACCACGGGACCCCTGGGACAAGGTTTCGCTAATGGAGTAGGAATGGCGATAGCTGAACGAAACCTCAGAGCACGTCTCGGACATGAAATCTGTGACCACAACATATGGGTTGTGTGCGGAGATGGAGACTTATCTGAAGGAATCAGCCATGAAGCAGCTTCCTTGGCGGGACATCTTCAGTTAAACCGTCTGACTGTCATCTACGACGACAACCAAATAACGATTGATGGGAAAACTGATTTAGCACTTTCTGATGACGTTTCTTTACGCTTTAGGTCCTACGGATGGAACGTAATTGAACTAGGTGATGAAAGTAATAATCTTGATTCAATTGAATCCGCTCTACTTGAGGCCAAAAACGAAGAACAAAAGCCATCAATTATAATTTTGAAAACACTTATCGGCGAACCTTCACCGCACACAAATACTGCCGCTGTGCACGGTTACTCTCTAAAAGATGACGAAATAAAAGAAACAAAAAGAATTTTAGAAATACCAGAAAATGAAACTTTTTGGATACCAGACGATGTCTTAGATTACTACCGAACCGCTGGCAGCCGAAGCGAAGAGATTCGCAAAAACTGGGAGGAACTGTCCTCGACTTTCGGCGAAAGAAGTGAGCTTTGGGCTACTCTTTCAGGTTCTGGCCTTACCCCAGACTGGCAAGAATCGCTTCCAACTTGGGAACTGGGAGAAGACGTTGCTACTCGAAAAGCGAGTAATGAATGTATCCAATCATTAATGGAATTCATGCCCGGGCTTATTGGAGGTGGTGCCGATCTAACTGGCAATACAGGCACTTCAATCTCAAACTATGGAATTCAATCACATGAAGAGCCAGAAGGTAGACAAATATTTTTTGGTGTAAGAGAGCATGCTATGGGCGCTATAAGTAATGGCATTGCTCTTCACGGAGTCTTATTCCCGGTGACAGGAACTTTCCTTGTCTTCAGCGACTACATGAGAGGTGCTGTCAGATTAGCCGCGCTGAGTAATGCTAAAGGTGTCTTCGTTTGGAGTCACGATTCTGTTGCTGTTGGAGAAGACGGCCCGACACACCAACCCATTGAACACGCCGCCTCATTACGTGCAATACCCAATCTTGACGTTTTCAGACCAGCTGATGCAAACGAAACTTCATCCGCATGGGAGATTGCCGTTACTCACTCTGGACCCAGCGCAATGCTTCTAACCCGTCAAGATACTCCTGTGATTACAGATGCCAAGAACACAGATAGCGTCTCGAAAGGTGCATACATAATTAGAGAATCAACGACAGAAAACGCCCTTACCATCATTGCAACTGGAAGTGAAGTTGCTGTTGCCTGTAAAGCTGCGGAGGAAATCGAGCAAGAGCTCAGTTTTGGTGTGTGTGTTGTATCGATGCCCTGCATGGAACGATTCGAACGTCAAACAGTCGAATATCAACAAAGTATTATCAGTCCAACTGTTCCATCAATTTCGATCGAAGCAGGTTCAACATTCGGCTGGAACAAGTGGGCAGAGATGACGATTGGCATCGACACGTTCGGAACTTCCGCTCCGGGTGATATTGCTCTTACTGAATTCGGCATTTCCACCAAGACCCTTCTGGAAGCTGCAAACAGCTTGCTTAAAAATGGAGATAAAAAATGACAAGACTCCTCGAACTCTTTTCGTCAGAAAACCAAAGTCCGTGGCTTGATAACCTGCGTAGATCTTGGATCGTGAGCGGTGAACTGGAAAATTGGATTAATGATGGGGTGCGTGGAATTACCTCAAATCCAACAATCTTCCAAAAAGCAATGACCGACACTACCGACTACGATTCACAACTAACCGAATTGATATCCTCTGGCAAGTCAGTTGAAGAGAGTTACTGGGAACTTGTTGTAGATGACATTAACGGTGCCCTTGACTTGCTCCGCCCTCTTTACGACGAGTCGGACGGATTAGATGGTTTCGTTTCACTTGAAGTTGACCCCTCCTTGGCACACGACACTCCAGAAACAATCTCTGCTGCGCGCCATCTCCATTTCCTTATAAATAGACCAAACCTATATGTGAAAATCCCTGCTACTACTGCTGGTATTCCGGCAATAAAACAACTTATTTCTGATGGCAAGAGCATAAATGTTACTCTTATTTTCTCTCTCGACAGGTATGAGGAAGTTATTGAAGCTTACTTATCTGGCCTTGAATCCTGTGAAGGTGACTTATCAAATATTTCTTCGGTCGCATCTTTCTTTATAAGTCGCACTGACACAGAAGTTGATAAAAGACTGCAAACTATCGGCTCAGATAATGCTCTTGCCCTTCAAGGAAAAGCAGCCATTGCCCAAGGTAGAGCCGCATATAAAATCTTCAAGAGTAGTTTCAGCGGTCCGAGATGGAACTCTCTGGAAAAACGAGGAGCGCGCCCACAAAGACCTCTGTGGGCATCGACATCAACTAAAAATCCAGAGTTTCCAGACACTCTATATGTTGATGAACTAATAGGACCTGAAACAGTCAACACTATTCCTGATTCAACTCTCGAAGCTTTCATCGACCATGGAAAAGTCGCGCGAACGATAGATTCTGATCTCCACGATCCTTCCTTGCTGGAAAAAATTGAAAAAGAAGGCGTCGACCTCCTTGAAGTTGCACAACTATTGGAAGAACAAGGAGTCGCTTCATTTATTGAATCATTTAATGACCTTTTGGAAACCCTGAGTCAAAAAGTTGCACACCTAAGAAATTAAACCCTCAGTCAGTTTAATTATGAAACTTAGTGTTACTTTAGTGGAATGCAAGATACAAACTGCTCGATCGAAGCGACTCTAAAAACCGTTGGTGATCGATGGACACTCCTCATACTGAGAAATATTTTTAGAGGAATTAAACGCTTTGAAACAATTCAACGAGACCTCGGAGTAGCTAGAAACCTGCTCAGCAAAAGACTTCAACATCTAGTTGAAAATGAAGTAATTGAACGCTTCTTGTATCAAGAAAAACCTGACCGCTACGAATACAGGTTGACAGATAAAGGACGTGCACTGTCCCCTTCACTTATTGCTCTCATGCAGTGGGGTGACCAATGGTGTTCCACGAAAGAACCCTCTGTCAGGTTGATACACGAAAATTGTGGATCCCCACTCACTCATTCTGTTAAATGCAACACTTGTGAAACAGATGTGAGCGCAAATGAAATTCGTAATCTTGATAAATTTACCAAACAGAAAATGAGCATCGGAGTCTCTAATGAAAACTAATGAGATTAGAAACCTGCCTACCGAAACTCTCTTTGAATTAGCTCACTCAATCAGGAAAGAAAATTACCGCAATACAGTCACTTACAGTCCTAAAGTTTTCATCCCTCTAACAAAGCTTTGTCAAGATCGATGTGGGTACTGCACTTTTGCTGAACCACCTGCCCGCCTCGAAGCCCCTTATATGGAACCAGAAGAAGTCTTGAATATAGCAAAAGCAGGCAAACAGGCAGGCTGCCATGAGGCTCTTTTTACACTTGGAGAGCGACCAGAATTACGTTACCCCTACGCGAAAGACTGGCTCTCGTTGCGAGGATACTCTTCCACTATCGACTATCTGGTCGCGATGTCAAAACTTGTACTGGAAGAAACAGGGCTTTTGCCTCACGCTAATGCGGGAGCCCTCCATAGAGAAGAACTGCTCGCTCTGAAAGCTGTTTCTGCCTCTCAGGGCATGATGCTAGAAAGTATCGAAACTGACCTAGCTTGCCACCGCAACTCTCCCGACAAGATACCTGAAAGACGCATCGCCACTCTCAAAAGTGCGGGTGAATTAGAAATCCCTTTTACGACTGGAATCCTTGTCGGTATGGGAGAAAGTAAAAGTTCAAGAATAGAAAGTTTGAAAGTTATCGCTGAAATCCAAAAAACGTTCGGGAATATACAAGAAGTGATAGTTCAAAATTTTCTTCCAAAAGTAGGCACTGCTATGCATAAACACCCTCCCTGTCCAGAGAGTGACTTTTTGGAAACAATTGCATTGGCGCGGATCATTCTTCCCAAAGAAATTCATATCCAAGCTCCACCTAATCTTTCTGACGATTTTAGGAAACTGCTTGCCGTAGGTATCGACGACTGGGGTGGTGTCTCACCTGTCACAAAAGACCATGTGAATCCAGAGCGACCGTGGCCAGATTTGGAAAAACTAAAACAAGTAACCGAATCGGAAGGTTTTGAACTCGTTCCGCGCTTAACAATTTATCCAGAATTCGCTTCTAACTTAAAAAAATGGGTTAGCAGTGATGTTTCTTTCCCGGTAATGGAATTGAGCGATTCATCTGGTTATGCACGTTCTGATCCTCTTGCTCCAGATAAGGAACTAGAAGAAGGAGAATCATTCGACACCAAAACAGAGGAATCACCTGAAGATATTTGGTTTTCTGGTTCCCCAGGTTCTCTTCCAAATCTTGTAACTCTTACCAGACAGCCCAGCGGCCCAATCAGTGATGTGATAGAAGGTATCAAATCCGGGCAAGAAGCGGATGCAGAGATGCTCGAGCTTCTTCTTTCAGCGAGAGGCTCAGAAGTTTCTGCAGTTGCCGGCCTAGCCGACTACCTCCGTGAGGAAACAGTTGGGAATGAAGTGACTTGGGTTGCAAACAGAAACATCAATTATACAAATGTCTGCACTTTCAAGTGTCGCTTCTGTGGCTTTTCAAAAGGGCCGTTATCACTCAATCTTCGAGGTGCACCTTATTTGCTCGAAATGGATGAAATTGCTTCAAGAGTTGCGGAAGCCGCCCGCGCCGGGGCCACCGAAGTATGTCTCCAAGGCGGTATCCATCCTGATTTTGACGGCAACTATTATATAGAAGTTGCAAAAGCAGTTAGCGATGCTGTTCCAGACATACATATTCATGGTTTTACAGCTCTTGAGGTTCTTGAAGGCGCTCGACGCTTAGACGAACCTCTCGAATCCTACTTAAAGCGTCTAATGGAAGCTGGCCTTGCTTCGCTGCCTGGAACTGCTGCAGAAATCCTTGATGATGAGATTCGTAAAGAGCTATGCCCTGACAAAATTAATACGGAAGAATGGTTAGAAGTTCATCGCACCGCTCATAAAATCGGTCTTCGATCTAATATCACGATGATGTTTGGATCAATCGAACAACCTCGACACTGGGTTAAACACTTACTTCTTTGTAGAGATCTACAGAAAGAAACTGGCGGTTTTACAGAATTTGTTGGCTTGCCATTTGTACATATGGCATCACCAATTTACCTTCAGCAAAAATCAAGACGTGGACCTACTTTTCGCGAAACGCTTTTGTTGCATGCTGTTGCAAGAATTGCTTACAACAAACTAATTCCAAACATTCAAGCTTCTTGGGTCAAAATAGGTTTCGAAGGGGTTCTCCAATTACTTCAAGCAGGTGTTAATGACTTGGGGGGAACACTAATTGATGAAAATATCTCCAGGGCTGCTGGTGCTCAACACGGTCAGATGGTCAAAAAGTCTGACTTTGAGGACCTCGTAGCGCCCTTAGGGAGAAAGCTTGTGCAGCGCAACACTCTTTATGGAACTCCAAATTCTGAGAGAATTTTACAAGTGAACAGAAACGGTCGTGTTCTTCTACCAGTAGTAAATGCCTAAGTCAGTCACTTAAACCCAAAAGAAGATGGGAGGCTTTTTCCAAGGAGCGTCTTACACGGATCAGTTCTTTTTCTTTTGAAGAAGACTTCTGTTTACCTGCGTCAATTGTTTCTCTTAAGTCTTGCATTGCAAGATCTGATATTTTTTCAACTAAGCCTTCAATTTGTGATCTTATTTCTTCTATTTCACTACTCATTCAAATTTGCTCATTTCGTCAGTTTCACTTATCTCATTTACATACTCAGCAACTACTTCAAGGGGATGTTTGATTTCAAAACCTTCTGACTGTAGGTGGGTGACACAGCCTGGATTAGCACTAACCACTCGAAATTTTTCCCCTTCAGTGTTCACTTCTGCAAAAGCCGTTCTTTTAAGTTTACGAATTTCAGTAGATAGTTCTTTTTGTGAAACAGAAAATGCTCCACCAGCACCGCAACAGAGTCCCTCGTCCGGCAATTCAACTATTTCGACAAAAGGACTCAGAACCTCCCGAACGTACTGATGAGAGTTTTGAGCGTGTCTCAAGTGGCAAGGGTCTTGAACCACGAGACGTTCTTTTTTTTCAATTCTGTTAGGCAGTTTACAATTCTTTGCAATCCATTCGTGTACATCAAACACGCGTTCCGAAAATTGCTTTGCTTTCTCCGTCCCCATCAATTTTCCATACTCTTTAAGCATTGCCCCACAACCAGCCGAATTAACCAGTACCGGCCCAGCAGTAGGCATTTCATTCATTACATTCTCAGCCATTTTTATTGAAACTGACCTTAGACCTGAATGCTCGTGCAAGGCTCCACAACAACCAACGTTTTTACCAGATGTAGCAACATTTACACCAAAAAAAGCGAGTGTTTTCAATGCTGCGGTGTGAACCCATGGAGTCCAAGATTCCATAACGCAACCGGTAAACAGAACAGGGTCCTGCGAAGAGTAAGTAGTTTTAAATTGACGTTTCAAAAGTGGTACCCCTGAAGGGATGTAAGAAGAATTTCGCATAAAGCCCAATTTTTGTAACACCCCAATTAAGAAAGTTACTCCTGTGAGTAGCCGAGGTTTATTAAGAATTAAAAGTCCAATTCGAATTGTTAATGGCAATTTTCTAACACTTGCAAGTGCTTTTTTTGTGTCACTAATCAACTCTCCAAAAGGAACTGCCGATGGACACGCAGTTTCGCATCCTCGACACTGAACGCAAGTATCCATGGAATGAATCCATTCAGGAGTCGGATTGAATTCTTTCGTGTCAACTGAACGCATTAATGCAATTCTTCCTCTTGGAGACATGCGCTCATCTCCAGTTACGCGGTATGTCGGACAATGTGGCAGACATAAACCACAAGAAACGCAAGCATTAAGTGTCTCAGGTTCTAAAAGCAGTAGTTCGTTATTTAAACCGGTTTCCATATTCGTTTCCATATCAATGTGGCTTCCTGCCGGGATTCAACCGGCCGGTTGGATCAAAATTCTGTTTAATTCGATTCGAAAGTCTCTGCACTTCTTCCGATACTTCAATATTACTATTGGCATCATTTGAGTAAACATCACCGGTTTGAAGGTCCAAGAATCCACCGTTCAAATCTTTTTTCGTTTCTCCTTTTTGTAGAGGTGGAATTTCTAGCGCTCTGTCCATAACTGTCATTCCCACTTTCTCCAAAAAGACTCGCTCCTTTTCAACATCCGCTTCATAACCCTCGATAAACACAAACGTTTTCGATCCGTCATATAAAACGCTTGCGGGACGGTAACAACAGTTTGCAATCTCTCCAAAATCAAGTTCACCTTTTAACCAGACTCCTATTTCAGGTTTAGGTCGAGTTCGTAAAGTCACCACCCCTATTAATGCAAGCGTGCCTAGAGAGGAAACCAAAAGTCTGCAAATGTCATAACCAGTGACGTTCTTTACAGTTGGACCTCCAGCTACAAATTGTTTACCATCAGCACCAACACAGTCTGCTTGCAATAGAACGTCACACGCTGCCCCAATCCGTGCCCTTCTGTGACTACTCGAACCTACTGCGAGACTTCCCCCGACAGTGGATTCAGAAAAGCCTGCAAGAGCAACTTCCTGTTTCAGTTCACTCAAGTCATCCTGCAAGGTGCTTAATTTTGTTCCAGCACCCACACGAACAATCATTTCTTCAGGTTTGTAGTTGATTACGCCTTTTGGTGCCTCAACTATAATTGTTCCTTCTCTTAAAGGTCCTCCTAGATTCCAACGCGTTCCTCCACCGCGAACTGATACAAAAGAAGTGTCACCAATTTCTTCTCTGAACTCCTCCATGCTTTTCATATCCAAACACCCTCTGGAATTTCATTCAAAGAATTTAACTCCCCACAGGAACTACCAGTTGGAAGGACCTTATGTGGATTTGATCGATTCTCAGGATCAAATGAGCGACGAAGGGCGTCTTGTGCCTCCAAGTCGCGTTCCGAAAATTGCTGGGACATGAATCTTTGCTTTTCTAGCCCTATCCCATGTTCACCAGAAAGAACCCCTCCAGCTTCCAGAGAAATTCTTACTATTTCTTCACCCGCCTTCTTTACTTTCTCTAAAGTTCCTGGGATTCGGGCATCAAAAACCAACAGTGGATGTAAATTTCCATCTCCTGCATGGAAAACATTCATTACTACCAAGTCGTGTGTTTCTGCGATTTTGTAGACCTTTTCGATAACTTCAGCCAGACGTCCTCTTGGTATTACAGTGTCGTGCAGATAATAATCAGGCTTTATTTTAGCGATTGCCCCAAAAGCACTCTTTCTGCCTTTCCATATTCGTTCTCGTTCTTCTTCGTCAGCAGCTATCCTCACTTCCCTAGCTCCGTTATTTATCGCTATGTCAGTAATGATGCCAACCTCATGAGAAACACCGTCAGGCAATCCATCTACTTCAGCTATCAACACCGCTTCAGCATCCAATGGGTAGCCTGCTTTAGCAAAAGGTTCGACTGCGGCTACAACATTTCTATCCATTAATTCAAGTGCTGCAGGTAATACCCCATTAGCAATTATTTGGCTCACTGTTTCAGCAGCATCAGTAATTTTTGAGAAATCGAGAAGCAATGTGGCAATTTCGGGTGGATCTTCTGTTAATCGAACCGCTATTCGTGTTGCCACACCTAAAGTACCTTCGCCTCCAACAAAGACACCTCTTAGGTCATAGCCGCGAGCTTCCCCTTCAATGGATCCCAATTGCACAATAGAAGAGTCAGGAAGTACTACTTCTAAGGCTGCTATATGCGAATTAGTAACCCCATATGCCAAACAGTGCGGTCCACCTGAATTATTAGCAACATTGCCACCTATTGTGCATGCCTGTTGACTCGAAGGGTCAGGGGCAAAATGTAGGCCAGTTCCTTTTAAAAAATTTGAAAGGTCCAAATTAACAACTCCTGGTTGAACCCATGCAATTTTCTTTTCTATGTCAACATCAATAATCTTTTTCATCCGAGTCGTAACAATTACTATCGGGTCATTACAAGGAACAGAGCCTCCCGCCAAGCCGGTTCCCGCTCCTCGTGTTACGAATTCTCGATCATATTCATTCGCTAAAGAAACGCACTTCACTACCTCCGCAGTGTCTTCTGGAAAACATATGACCCCGGCGCGACCTCCTTCTATTACCGAAGCATCCTTACTGTAGATACGTCTCGCGGCAGCTCCGTCTGTCACCCTGTCTTCGCTCAAAGCTTTTATTAAAGAAATTAGAAGCGGATCTTTAACTTTTCGCTGACTTTTTCGCATAACTAATTGTGCCTCTTATTTTTAAGAATTCAAGTCAATCTTCCCACACATGAGGATCATGCGCTGACTAACGGTATTAATGGTCTAATGGAGAAACTCAAAAAACTACTACCAACAGGAAATAGTCCAGTTCTCCTTTTATCTATAGCAACTGGTTTTATAGTTGCTTTTCTGATAGCAGGCTTCGAAATACTTACAGATGATCTTCTGTTAGCAAATATCTCTAGCCGCCCATTGTGGCAAATAGCTTTGGCACCTGGAGTAGGTCTATTTTTAGCCGTTTCAATTATCCATTTTTTCGGTAAAAATTCCGGAGCCGGCACATCAGATGAATTCGTAAGAGCATTTCATGAAAGAAAACCCCGACTCCCTTTAAGGGACTTACCAGTCAAACTTTTAGCGGGAGCAGCAACCATAGGCTTAGGTGGTTCGCTGGGATTAGAAGGACCATCAATTTATGCGGGTGCAACTACAGGTATCACCCTTTCAGAACGTTTTAAAAACTGGCTTAGACGAGAAGATATCCAGGTTCTACTCACAGCAGGAGCTGCCGCTGGAGTTGCAGCAGTTTTTAAAGCTCCAGCAACTGGTGTTCTATTCGCCCTCGAAGCACCATATCGAGATGATGTAAATAGACGTGCCCTACTACCATCCCTTTTTGCTGCCGCTACTAGTTATGTCACTTACATCAATCTTGTGGGTACTAAACCGGTCGTCCCTTTCTTAAATGACCCTGAATATCGAATAGGTATTGACCTCAAAAGTGTTCAAATGGGATCAGGTGAAAGTATGGCGTGGTTTGATGCATCTAAACTTGCTGACTTATTCACAGGCGTTGAAACAGGTGACTTGTTCGGAGCTCTTCTCTTAGGCGTTCTTGCCGGCTTAGGGGGTCGCTCAATGGCTTGGTTGGTGAGGTGGTCAAAAAATCAATCACGAAAGGCTTCCTTCGTTCCCCGGGTTATCCTCGGAGGACTTCTTCTCGCCGCTCTCGCAATTTCTGCTGATGCAGCCTTCGGTTCCCCGTTAACCATCGGTCCAGGCATAGAAGCTATGGAATGGGTTGTATCCCCTGAAAACGGCCTAGGTTTAATCGCTTTGCTATTCGGACTTAGAATCTCAGCAACACTTGTAACCCTAGCCGCTGGTGGTGTCGGCGGTCTCTTCATACCACTTGCCGCACAAGGAGTCATTTTAGGCCAATTCACAGGCGAATTAATCGGATCTGACAGACCCGGCCTCTACCCCACACTTGGACTTGCTGCTTTCTTGGGAGCAGGATACAGGGCACCTATTTCTGCTGTGATGTTCGTTGCAGAATCAACCGCTGGAACATTCGTTGTACCTGCTTTGATTGCTGCAGCTGTAAGTCAGCTTGTTGCTGGTAAATCATCCGTTGCCGAGCATCAACATAGCGTGCGCCTCGGTCATCTTGAGAGAAGATTCACTCTCCCCGTAACCTCAGCCCTTACAACAGATGTTCTAACTGTTCCTCCAGATGCTTCAGTATCAGAATTCGTTTATTCTCACGTTTTAGGAAGACGTGAACTTTCAGTTCCAGTAGTAGATAAAGAGAAATATCTAGGAATTATCAGTCTCAGTGATATTTCTGATATTGATCGAAATGACTGGGATCAAACAAAAGTTATCGATCTGCTCCAAACTGAGTTCCCTACTGCTATGCCGTCATGGTCACTTAGGGACGCAATCGCAGCGATGGAAAGTACCCACACGGATATCCTCGCTGTGACTGACCCTGCTGGGTCCTTCATTGGAGTCTTAAGGTCAGACGATATTTTGAAACTCGATGAAATTTTAGAGGAAACCGGGTCTTAGGTATTATTCTTTTCTTCGGGACCGTTTTCCTCATCTTCGAAATCTGATGCCCAAGCTTCAAATGCAGGTGAATGACCTTCATCTTCAACTTCAACTTCAACTTCAGATTTATCGTCGTCTGTAAGGCTTTCCAAGATTGAATCGATATCCATTTCCTGGTTTCGTTTCAAAGCTCTCGCTTCCTCAAAACGACGGTGCCGTCCTTTTTTCAACGTGAAACCTCCACTTACATTTAACAAGAAGCAATCTTAGCTAATACTGCACGTCAAATGTGTCACTTTGTTTCTAATTTCGAGGTTCTAATAATATTCTATTTTGACCATCAAAAACTAGTGAAACATTACCATCCAAAATATTTTTAACCACTCCTCCTACTACTTCACCTCTCCACCCCGTAGCAAGTTTTGAATTCATGTCACCACCTATCAAAGCTTCTATATCATTTCGCGTTCCGAGTAGAGAAGGGTCAATTTCCACATCGCGCGCCAATTGATATATGTAAGAAGTCACCAGAGCAACAGCCGCTCTTAAATCAGAATTTTTAGACTTGCTTTCTTTAGAATCTTCCTCTTCCGGTAGTGACGGAGGGTCTGAGATCAAATCTAAAATTGCTTCCGCAGTTTCATTCTTAATTTTATGTTTTTCCATTCCACGAACTTTGGATATTTCCTGTATTGATTTTGGAAGTTGTTGAGCGATAGAAACAACTACCAAGTCGGATATAACTCGCCTAACGGGAATGTCCAAACGCGCTGCTTCAATTTCACGCCATTTTGAAATTGAGCGTGCAACATTCTTTGATTTACCTTTTAGACGTTTTAACTCCTTTATCCTTTTCCATGCTTCATCAGGTGATCGCCGTACTAATTCTCTCTCAAGAAATGACTTACACTCATCTTCAACCCATGTAAGGCGTCCCAATTCGTTCAAGCGACTGGTTTGGAACTCGTAGATTGCAATTAAATCTCTGACATCTGATGCTGCGTAAGTTTTTTGCCTTTCAGTTAATGGACGCGACAACCAATTGGTCATTCTGTCTTCTTTTGGTAGATCCAGTCCCAAATACTGTTGGTGTAAAACCGCTAGTGATGGGGTGGATAACCCTAAAAAACCTGCGGCAATTTGAGTGTCAAATAATCTTTTTGGAACACTTCCACAAACCCGTAAAAAAACTTCTAAATCTTGAGCTGCGGCATGCATCACAAATTTTATTTCGCTTTCGAAAAGCCCGGAAAGAGGGGTTAAGTCGCACGACAATGGGTCCAGTAGAGCAACATTGTCTTCTGACCACGCAATTTGAATTAAAGCCACTTTTGGAAAGTAGGTTCCTTCCCTATGAAATTCAGTATCAATCGCTAATACTTCCTCATTTTTTATTCCAGCAAGTAATTTTTCAAGGCCGATATTTGAATCAATGAACTGGAATTCTTCACTTTTCGTACTCAGTTTAATTTTCCTTCCGAGAGTTGATTTTCACAAGACCTGAGTCAGGTCTTCAGGGCGGTCAATGTCGAGCAAAACTTGTGGATCAATTCCTTCAATTCTCAATAGTGGCAAGTCCTTACTAGCCTTCCAAGGGGCTCGCACACCGTTTGAAAACGATTTTAATAAAGTTGATAAAACATCTGTTGGCCATAAAACATGCATCCACTGTAAATGTCCTTCAACTAATGGCACGACAATCGATTTTGGTTCTTTCATAGAATTTTCAATCATTTTACTAATGAGGTCAGCCGAAATATTTGGGAGGTCACAAGCTACTACAAGAACATGTTTTTTACCTTTGTTCTTAAAATAATTAAGCGCTGTGATTATTCCTCCAAGTGGTCCTTCTCCTGGGTATTCATCTGCAAGACACTCGTGACCAAGAAGGGTAAAAGCTTCGCTTTCTCCACCTACGATCTTTAAGTCCATCACTCCCGCTCTATTTAAAGAGCTCGTAACTTTACTAATCAATGCTTCACCGTTGATCTCGATTAAAGCTTTGTTGAAACCCATTCTTGTACTAGTTCCACCTGCTAAAACAGCTCCTCCAAATTCAGTAGCAAAATTCTTCTCCATCATTTTTACTCTATTTACTTTAAACAGTTAAACTCTTTAATTTTTCTATTTTCAAGCCCTCCACATATCTCCAAGTGAGTCTGACTAATCTTCGTATGTGCCTGAAATTATCCCTGAAGCTATCTCTGCAAATTCTCTGCCTGAATGGCTTTCACCAGAAATTTCTAAAAATCTGAGCATTGTTGCTTTAGTGCTTTTGGGAATACTTTTACTTTTAGTTCTTAGATTCATAAGCAAAGTGATACTCAAGTTCGCTTTTATGGTAATTATTGTCGCTTTAGCTTTAGGTGTTTGGAGTGAGAAATCTGAGTTATCTGGATGCATCAATACTTGCGACTGTGAAATTTTTGGACAAAAACTTCAAATTCCACCAAGCAAAAATCCATTCTGTGAAGAATCTTAAATCTTAAGCGTGGGGAATTTGTTCGATTCTCAAGACATTGGTTGCTCTCGCATTCGCATTAGTTCCTGCTAAAACTGCTACAAGTTCTCCTGCTTTTAGACCTGCTCTGTCTCGAACCATGTGTAACGCCGCGTTAATGCGAGATTCGACATCCCCGCCTTCTTTCAGATGCATTGATTCCGTTCCCCAGCTAAGTGACAATTGTCCAACTGTTCTCGTATTCGAAGTTAAGCCGATTATCCGTGCAGTAGGTCTGAATCGGGCCATCGATCTAACCGTAAATCCTGTTCCAGATATGCAAAGGATCGTCTCCACTCCCAATTCGGTAACTGCCCTGTAGGTTGCCTGAGTCATTGCATCAGTAACAGATGTATTTGGATCATCGGTGTCCGTTAGTCTCATTTTCGGTAATTCTTCCCCCCATGAACGATGGTCGAAAACTTCATCAGCTCTTTCGGCTACCCGTGACATGGTTTCAAGGGCATTTACTGGGTCAGCTCCAACTGCTGTCTCTCCGGAAAGCATTAATGCGCTCGTTCCATCCCAAACTGCGTTCGCTACGTCCGAAACTTCGGCTCGAGTGGGGTCGGGCGCAATGATCATCGATTCCAACATCTGTGTTGCTGTAATAGCTGGACGTCCGAAAGCTATACATTTACGGATTATTTCTTTTTGCAGAATTGGGAGTTCTTGAATGGGCCACTCATTGCCGAGATCACCTCGCGCCACCATTACGGCGCCAGATGCTTCAATAATTTCTGTAAGGTCTTCGACGGCGTCTCTGGTTTCAATTTTTGCTACAACTAAAGGCCCAGTCGGGTGTGGGTCCAGTGAGAGTTTGGCTAAATCAGATGCAGAGCGCACAAATGACAAAGCAACCATGTCGACATCCATTTCTAAGAATCTTTCAAGTGCTTGTAAATCCCACTCCGTTGGTGCTGAAATCGACAACCGGCTAGCCGGTATGTAAAGACCCGGACGTCCGCTCATCACTCCACCGTGTATAACGCGTGCATCTAAATGAGTGTCATGTTTTTCTTCGACCTGTATGACTCCGCGACCATCACCCACGATGAGACGGTCACCCAACTCAACGTCATCAAACAAGTTCTTGTAATCGACTTGGATTACTTGATCATCGCTTGAAGAGTTCCCAACTTGAACTTTAATCTCAGAATCTTCAGCTAAAAGAATAGGTGAATCACCAAAAGAAGCAAGGCGGATTTTAGGGCCGGGTAAATCAACGAGAATACCTACGGTTTTGTTTTCTTCTTTAGCGATATTGCGGATCATTTTTAATCGACCTATCGCATCTTCTATAGTTCCATGAGCTAAGCCAAGGCGTGCAACATCCATTCCTCCACGAATCATCCCCCGAAGAACTGTTTCGGACTCTGAAGCTGGACCAATAGTTGCAATTATTTTGGTTCTTCTAGTCATCTGTTAAAGGTTACTGTCGAGTGACGCCCCAAAAGGTTAATACTCGATGAAGATTGAGTAATCTTTTCATATGGCATCTTTATTAAACCCTAAATCATTACCCTTTCTTGATAACACAGGACCCATACCTTTTGCTCATAGAGGTGGAGCGGGAGTCTTTCCGGAAAATACATTGCCAGCATTTCAAAATGCCGTAGATATGGGTTTTAAATATCTAGAAACAGATGTGCATTCAAGTAAAGACGGAATAGTTTTCGCTTTCCATGACGACTCACTGGATCGCGTTACAGGTCATTCTGGAAAGATTTCCGATCTAACTTCAAAAGAAATCTCTAATATCGAAATTAATAGCTTTGCTAAAATTCCTTCCCTCGTAGAACTTCTGGAAACATTCCCAGAGGTGAAAATAAATATAGACCCTAAAGCAGATTCCGTTGTAAAACCTTTAATAAATCTTTTAAAACATACAAATTCTGTTAGTCGTGTATGTATCGGTTCCTTTTCGGACAAAAGAATCAAACTAATACGTAAAGAACTGGGTTCCGGACTATGCGTTTCAGCGGGGCCAAAAGCAGTAGTGAAATTCTTAGCAGGAAAATTTCGTTTTTCTTCATCAAAAACTTATTACCACTGCCTTCAGGTTCCTCAACGATCTGGACCAGTTAAAATTGTTACTCCTGCTTTTATCGAAAAGGCACACTCAAGAGGTCTGCAAGTGCACGTCTGGACCGTTGATGATCCTAATGAAATGATCGAACTTCTTGAACTGGGAGTCGACGGTTTAATGACAGACGAACCTTCTATTCTAAAAAATGTTTTACTGGAACGCGGCGAATGGTACGAATAAAATTCCGAACCCAGCCTGTGGATTTACCTGTGCATAGAAACATTTTTCTTGTGGAAACATTTTGTTTTTATGTGGATTTCTTTCATCGGACTTGATTATTTTTCACGTCTGAGTATTGTGTCTTTTATCAGTTCACGAGAAAAATTTCGGATGTACACATTACTTTGAAATGAAGTCACCGCTTTAAATCAAAATATTGAGACCCTGAAAATTGAATCGTAAATTGAATATTTTAGAGATGGCCTTAAAACCAACATCTAAAATAGGAGTGGCTCCAAGGAGTTAACCGGTTTACCGGAAGGCTACTTGGAGCCATTTCATTTCTAAGCTGGCACCTTCATAGAGTTCAGCAATTCCATCACAGAGCCGTTCTCTATAGAAATAGTTGCTTTTTCTATACCATCACTTAGGTTCTCTGCAACTTCGGCAACAGTCAGTCCAGCTGCTGCATTAAGGATGACCATTTCGCGACGAGCCCCTTGTTCTTCCCCATTGAAAATCCTTTTTGCTATTTCAGCATTTTCCTTAGGTGTTCCTCCTCTTGTGCTCTCAGAAGAATGCGGGGAAAACCCCAAACTAGAAGGGTCTAGTGTCCACTCGTGTATCGACCCATCCTTGACTTCCATAACAAAAGTGGGGCCAGTGACGGCTATTTCATCCACTCCTCCATCACCTACTACCACCCACGCGCGTTCAGCACCTTGAGTTAAAAGAACTTCTGCCATCTGCTTCGCTAATGTCTCATCAACAGTTCCTATTAAATGCCTCGAAACCCTACCTGGGTGTGAAAGTGGTCCAAGAATATTGAAAACTGTAGGAATCCCGATCGCGGCCCTAACTGGTCCCGCAAAACGCATTGCTGGGTGAAAGGTTTTTGCGAAAGCAAAGGCGAGATTTTTTTCATTCACCTGTTCACTTACCTGATCAGGTGTTTGTTCAACTGGGAGACCAAGTGCTTCGAGAAAATCAAAAGAACCTGAAGTAGAAGATGCTTTTCTATTTCCATGTTTACATACAACTGCCCCCGCAGCAGCAGCCACGAATGAGGCCATAGTGGAAACATTTAAAGCAGCTTCACGTCTTTGGGTCGAGCCACCCGTACCAACAATATCTATTGCATTAGCAGGTATGGAAAGAGGCTGAGAGGCCTTCAACATAGCGTTAACTAGACCAGTGATCTCTTCTGTAGTTTCACCTTTAACCTTGATTGCTATTAAAAAAGCTGCAATCTGAGGTGCTTCAGATTCACCAGAAAGTATTTCACTAAGTAAAGCTTCAGTTTTTTCAGCTGTCAGATCATTCCCGTCACACAATTCGGCAAGAATAGTTGACCAACCTCCAAATTTTTCAAGCATCTTTCCTCCAAATGAAACCGCATAATGTCAAATTTTGTCTTTCTTGAATTCTATTACGTGCATTATCTACAAAAGAAAGTTTTTAACAAATGAGAATAAGAATTAATTTTTGTTGTTTATTACCTCTTTTTTGAGACAAACTATTACTGGTGAGCCGACTGGGTGATCGCGGTGCTTTAGCATCGAGGAAGGTCGGGGCTCCATAGAGCAGAATGCTGGCTAACGGCCAGTCAGGGTGACCTGAAGGAAAGTGCCACAGAAAATAAACCGCCGATGATTCGATTTCGAAAACAGGCAAAGGTGAAACGGTGCGGTAAGAGCGCACCAGCGAATAAGGTGACTTGTTCGGCTAGGTAAACCCCATTCGGAGCAAGGTCAAGAAGGGAGAGGGCGGCTCGTCCGGCGACACTCCCAGGTGGACCGCATAGATGGATGATCACACAACTGGATCTGAAAAGATTCAGTGGACAGAACCCCGCCTATAGGTCGGCTCACCATCTCAAATTTGTTTGCTGCTACTAGTAAAATGTGAGAGAATTAAGTATGGAAACTTTGAGTTCAGATTGCACATGTGGCCCTAACTGCGAATGCACAGAAGAAGTTAATTGCGGTTGCACATGCTGGAAAGAAGAAAATTAGCCCTTTTTAGTGCTAAAAGTGAAATTTTTAACTTCAGACTGAAGTTGGGCAGACACCTGAGTTAGACATGCCATTTTGAACAAGTCTTGTTACTGTATTTTCAACTGAAGGAGACCAATTCTGACTATTAGATGAAGAGTCAGTTTCGGTTGCAGTGGTAGCAGAATCAACACCGGAAACTAAACCAGTAGCTGCCAAAGCCAAAGTTATGGAGAAAATCACTGCTGCATATCTTTTCATGCTCATATGATAACCCAATCTTTTAAACGAGACTATTTCTAAATGATAAATTCAGGTGATAATTGTCACTAGGTGTTCAATTTACCTGATTGAAATTATGAAGAACAGGTCCATGTTGGCCTATTTTTATTGTCATGGAAGATCCTGGAGATACATGACACTTCCAAGAAACTCCAGCATCCAAACCCAATACCCACGCTAAAGTTGCCTTAACGGGCGAGACATGAGTAACTACTACGACTTCCCTATCTTTTGAAATTTCGACAATATCTTCACATGCCTCAGTCACTCTGACGCCTAAAGCAGCTAACGATTCACCTCCATCTGGCGCCCATTCAATGTCGGAGCGCCATCTTTCCCAAATTTCAGTATCAATATCTTCTATTGACCTTCCCTCTAATTCTCCATAGTCCAGTTCGAGCCATCTCGGATCTGTTTTCACCGTATTGCTTATATAACTCGCAGTTTCCATAGTTCGTTTTAGTGGACTAGAAATAACCAGATCGACCTCTCCTAAGCGGTTTGCCAACTCCTCTGCTTGCTTCCGGCCAGTTTGGTCAAGTTCGGGGTTGTTTCTACCTAACAATTTCCCCGCTGCATTAACCTCTGTTCTTCCGTGACGTACGATGTGCAACATCAACTACCCTCCAAGGCTAGTAAGTGACCCCTCTTGACGAATGCTTCCAAATTTACTTGTTTATTAAGCTCAAATTTTCTCCAACCCCATAAAGCGATGAGGATTCCTAAGGTTTCTAGGATTATTCCGATAGGCAAAAAAGACACCTCTAGACGGCTAACTTCAACCCCCATCAAATCTCTTCCAGTGACAGGCCACCAAAAAATCTCCTTTTCAGTCCAAGTTCCATCAAGTACCAAATGCGTTAAAAGTCCAACTGGAATTGGCAATAATTTTTGCTGGATTTTCCGATTACCTTTCCCAAAGAACATTATCGATGCCAACACAAAAACACCGAAAAATAGAGTATGTAGTACCCATTGAAATCCGGCTAATGTTTCCAGCAGAGGTAGCGATGCTCCGAGCGCTAAAAGCCTGTAATCAAGAAAAGGGCTTCGGAAAATCACAGCTATGCCCACTATCGAGGGGATACAAAACCATAAAAACATTTAACGAACTACTAATCGCCCACATTCTGAACATTCGGTCAGAGCACCAACTTCAAGTCCTTTAATGCGGTCAGTTTCCATAGCTGACATTGTTAAATGGCAACCGTTGCAAGTGGGCCCATCAAAGCGAACTACAGCGTCTGAGGGAAAAAGTTCACGGTGCACTTCGTAGCTTTTCAAAATTTCAGCAGTTAAAACTTTTACATTTTCGTCGCGCCGTGTTTTTGCTTCCAATGCTTTTTCAGTTAATTCATTTTCAACACGTTTCACAGTATCTTCAAGTTTATGAATGTCATTATTTTGAACTGCAAGTTGTGAATTAAACTCATCAATATTGCTAGTGGCATCTTCACTCAGGCTTAAGATTTCGAGCAACTCAGATTCCAATAAATCTTGCCTCTCTTTCAAGTGTCCGATTTCATCCTGAAGACTTTTTGCTTCTTTTTCGGTCGTTATAACTCCGCTGTACAATTTCTCATCCACCTCTTTCAACCGTGTTTCGATAGAAGAAAGTTCAAGTTCGAGTCTTTTTTCGTTTTTTACGAGTTCCATATTTTCAGCTTGCTTGGTAAAAATAAGGTCTTCAATCACGTTTTTCTTTTTCAATAATGAACTGAGCTTCTCCCGTTCGGGCAATGTCTTAATTTGATGTTCGAGTTGGCACAAAAGTGCATCCTCTCCCTGCAGGCCAAAAAGTTGCTCTACAGCATCATTGGAAGCAATAAGATTTTCCACAAAGCCATGTTAGGGCAAGTTATAGGGTACGTAAATTTCAGTACTTGCCTCCAAGTTTAGTGTGGTCCCAAGAAACCACTTCATGGGGTTCAACAATCACCGCTGTTCGCTTGAGTGACATCTGCTTCGCAGCTTCTGAAAGGATCTCTTCCCCATACTCTGGCTGGTTTCTAATCATTACAGCTTTAGCATATTTTTCTACATTCTCTGGTTGACTCTCGAGTATCGCTTTCCCTTTGATCATCACTCCGCGTAGTTTCTCATAGACAGTGCCATCTTCTAGAAGCACGGTTATATGTGGATTTCTCTGTAAATTTAAAATCTTCTGTGAGCGTGTGTAGGTTTCAAAAACAATTCTTTGATCGACAACTGCAAACCAGAGAGTAGTTAAGTGCGGCCAGCCATCAGATCCCACACAAGACACTTGAAGGCTCTTTTGCTCTTCGATGAAAAGTCTCATTTCCTCATCTGTCATACGAATCAAATCTCGACGGTTACTTTTCATCTTTCCTCGCTTTTCATTTTTTTAACATCTTAATAAGAAAAGAATTTGACGTAAATAGCGTACGCCCCACTAAGTGGGGCGTACGGTCTCTCGGAGTAGATCAAGGGGGGAGGAGACCTAACCGAGTTTTAAATTTTCTTACAACAGATTACTGTTTCGTATTCGATATCTTTAGTTTTTTCACCTTCTATTTTCGTGACTTCTGACACGTCCTAATTCGATTAAGACCGGCAATGACAAAAACATTGCTTGCGGGTATTGTTCAGTTGTAAGTATTTTTGGAGAGCCATGCCTAAACCCAACGACAAGCAATTACAAATGATCCTTGAGGACATGGTGATAGCGCGAACTCAAGCAGGAAGACTTTGGAATCTACAACGCCAAGGTCAGGTAGGAACGATTGCCCCAATCGATGGACATGAAGCAGCAATCGTTGGCGCAGTTCATGCACTCGAAACTGAAAGTGATTGGGTTCTTCCGCAATATCGCGAACCGCTGGGACTGAGGAGGTATGGAACAGAAGTGTTAGATACTTTTATGCTTTACAACCTTGGGCATCCCGCTGGAGGTCATATTCCCGAGCCGATAAAAGTTGCGCCTTCACAAATTTCTCTTGGCGCTTCAATCCCCCATGCTGTTGGGCTCGCATGGGGAATGTCTCTGAAAGACGAACCAGGTGTAGTTCTAGTTTTCTTTGGGGATGGTGCAAGCTCAGAAGGAGACTTTTACGAAGCTGGAAATCTTGCTGGAGTTTTGAAAGCACCTGTGATTCTTTTCTGTATTAACAATCAGTGGGCCATATCCACACCCACACACCTGCAAACTGCAGCTGACAGCTTTTCTTCGAAAGCTGAAGCTTTTGGAATTCCTGGTGTAACAGTTGATGGAAATGACCCAGCAGCCGTCTACGAAGCTGTCTTTAACGCTCGCAAGAGGGCTACAAGCGGAAAAGGTCCAACCTTGATAGAAGCTACCGTCTACCGTCTAGGCGCTCACACAACTGCAGACGATCCGACTAGATACGTACCTTCCGACGACTTATCGGCTGCACAGGAAAAAGACCCTGTTCACACACTCATCCAGGAGTTAAAAACCAGAGGTCTATGGAGTGACGCTAAGCAAAATGAAGTAGAAACTGCTGCACTTGAAAGATTGGACGAAGCTTTCGAAAGAGCAAAAAATACTCCTCTCGAACCGAATTCTATGATGGATCATTGTTTTGTTTCGGAAACTCCAAGGCAACTTAGACAAAGATCTTCGCTAATGGATTCAGTAGGGAATACAAATGAGTAATAAAGTCTCTGAGCTTTCCATGCTGGAAGCCATTAATGAAACCTTGCATAGCGAAATGACACGTGATGAAAGAATTGTTGTTTTAGGGGAAGATGTAGGCAGAAATGGTGGAGTATTCCGAGCTACAGAAGGATTGATTGAAAAGTTTGGTGAACGCAGAGTAGTTGATACACCTATTTCTGAAGCCGCAATTGCAGGTTCGGCAGTTGGCTTAGCGATGGCGGGCTTGGTTCCAGTCGCCGAAATACAATTTCTGGGTTTCTCATATCAAGCAATGCACCAAATCGCAGGACAAATAGCAAGACTGCGCTACAGGACTCAAAGTCGTTTCGAACCTCAAATAACAATTCGAGCTCCTTTTGGGGGTGGCGTTAGGACTCCTGAATTGCATTCTGATTCTCTAGAAGCTCAATTTGCAAATATCCCTGGTCTGAAAATCGTAATGCCGTCTACTGCAGCGGATGCAAAAGGATTACTAACTTCTGCGATACGCGACCCAGATCCTGTACTTTTTCTGGAACCTCTACGTGGATACAGAGGTATTCGCGATCTGGTACCAGACGAAGAGCATGTTGTTCCTTTAGGTCAGGCGAATCTCATTAAAAAAGGTGACGACGTAGTAATAATTTCATGGAGTTATCAGGTCGAACTTTCGAAGCGAGTAGCTGAATCTCTCGAAGGAGAAGGAATTTCCGCTGCCGTATTGGACCTCCGGAGTATTGTTCCGCTAGATATAGAAGCAATAACTGAAATTGTCTCCCACTGTGGGAGAGCAGTAGTAGTTCAGGAAGCTCCAGAAACTGGCGGTTTCGCATCTGAAATTATCGCCACTATTAATGATGAATGCTTTTGGTCTTTGGAAGCACCCGTCGCAAGAGTTTCAGGTTTCGATGTGCCTTATCCAGTAGGAATGTTAGAAAATTTATATGTGCCCGACGAAACACGAATACGCTCAGCTGTTTTGAAAACAATAGAAAGCGGCTAAGCAGTGGCTTTTGAATTCCGTTTACCTGATATCGGCGAAGGTCTAGAAGATGCTGAAATAGTCTCGTGGTACGTATCACCGGGCGATGTGGTAGAACGCGATCAATCTCTTCTAGAAGTCTTAACCGACAAAGCCAGTTCCGAGTTGCCTTCTCCAGTGGCGGGAAAAGTCTTGAAGCTAAGCGGTCAAGAAGGAGACAGGATAAAAGTTGGCGATGTTTTAATTGAAATTGAAGAACCTCTCACTACTCCCCCTCAAGAAAAATCTTTGGAAGAAGATTCAGAGATCGAAGAGAGTAAACCAGAAAGAGATAACTCTCGTAACGAGGAACAGAAGAGTTTTATTACAGTCGCACCAAAAGTTAAAGCCTCTCCCGCTACACGAAAACTAGCTCGCGAACTAACAGTGGACATTTCATCAATTTCTGGAACAGGGTCATCTGGGCGAATTACCAACGATGATGTACGATTGGCTGCTAAATCTGACAACACGAGTAGCCTCTCCCCATCTCCAATAGATAGTGAACAAACCTCCTCATTCCTGCCGGAGCGCTCCAACCTTGGTTTCATGGAAGCAGGAGAACACAAAGTTAAGGGAGTTCGAGGAGTAATAGCTAAAAATATGTCAGCTGCATGGGCAGAAATACCTCATATCCACTCACTGGATGAAGTCGATGCTTCTCTACTCATAGATTTTCGAAATCGCTTAAAGAAAGTCGCCCGTCAGGGTGCGTCGAAAATTACTCCCCTCTCAATTATTGCAGCTGCAACTGTAAGAGCGTTGAAAAAATACCCGATGATGAACGGTCACGTTGTCGGCAATCCCGCTGAAAAGATAATAATCCCTCCTTCCGTTAATTTAGGAATCGCTGTTGCCTCAGATTCGGGGCTATTAGTTCCAGTAATTAGCGAAGCTAACAGTATTGACATTTTTGAGCTCGCTGAAAAGATTTCCGAACTGGTGGAACTAGCACGTGAGCATAAAATAACCGTGGAGCAGATGCAGGGTGCAACTTTCACAATAACCAACTACGGCGCCCTAGGGGGACGTTGGGCTCTTCCTGTAATCTCCTTAGGTCAGGCAGGAATCCTTGGCGTTGGAAAAATCGAAGATCGCCCTGTTGCAGTGGAGGGAAAAGTGGAAGCCCGTCCAACTTTGCCGATAGTTCTAGGGGCGGACCATCGTCTAATTGATGGCGATGTTGCTGAAGCGTTTAAAAATTCAATAATGAACGATCTTCTAGAGCCACTGAACCTATTGGTCACAGAGTGAGGCTTTCTTGGTAGTAGGTGAGGTTTCTTCATCAGTTGATTTACTCGTTATTGGAGGAGGTCCTGGCGGCTACGCTGCTGCACTGAATGCAAGTCGTTTAGGTAGAACCGTTTCGTTAGTTGAGAGCAGACTTATAGGGGGAACTTGTCTCAACGTGGGTTGCATTCCGTCCAAGGCTCTGATTGAGATCGCAGATCTAGCTAGCCTTGGAAACAGTTCGAAAGATTTAGGTGTAAAGATTTCGACAAACGTTGACATGCCTACGGTTAATAAGCATATTAAAGGCCTTGTAACCGATTTAAGTAATGGCATTTCATTCCTATTAGACAAAGCAAAAGTTGATGTCATTAATGGAACAGCAAGGTTTACCAGACCGAATAGAGTTGCGGTGGAGAACAAAGAAGGCCATTTAGAACATCTGGAATTTCGTGATGCAATTGTGGCGACTGGCTCTTCACCAATAACTCTCCCGAATCTACCTACAGATGGCGAAATGGTCGTCGATTCAGAAGCATTACTCTTTCAGGATTCAATCCCAGATCAACTAACGCTTGTTGGAGGAGGTTATATAGGAGTGGAATTGGCGACCGTGTATGCCAAATTGGGATCACGAGTGGTAATTGTCGAAACTGAAGAACAACTCCTGCCCGGATTCAACAAACAACTGAGTAAAAAGTTGGAAAATGGTCTTCGCTCATTAGGAATAGGAATTTGCCTTGGGTACAGAGCTGTTTCATTTGATCAAAATGAGCTCATCATTGAAAATAGTAAAGAAAGTTCTGCTATACCCAGCGACCTTGTTGGAATCGTGGCGGGGAGAAAGCCAAACAGTGACACTGTCAATATTGTAGAGAGTGGTGCCTCTCTACTCTCTACAGGTCATGTAAAAGTTGATTCACAGCGACGCGCTGCTGAACATATCTTCGCTATTGGTGATTTGACTTTAGGTCCTGCTTTAGCGCACAAAGCTACCGCTGAAGCCAAAGTTGCTGCTGATGCAGCTTGTGGAGTCTTAAATGCTTTTGAACCTAATTGCATTCCGATGGTTGTATTTAGCGACCCACAGATAGTTACTGTTGGAATAGACCCTGATGCAGACGAATATTCCGGAACGGATTTTAATTCTTTTCGCTTTCCTTTTTCTGCCTCCTCGAGAGCAAAGACGCTAGGAGATGAATCAGGTTTTATAAATGTTGTGTCCGATCAAGAAGGTACCATTGTTGGTTTTCAAGCTATAGGAAAACATGTTGCTGAATTGGCAGGTGAAGCTTCTTTAGCTATTGAAACTGCTGCCAGCATCGATGACCTAATTGGAACTATTCACGCTCACCCCACCATGGGTGAAACGATTCTTGAAGCCGCTCTTGGTCTTGCGGGTGAACCACTTCATTTATCAGGTAAATGATTTTTCCTCTCAACCATTTATGAAAATATTAATTTCTACTTTTATTACTCAGCATTAATTCTCCAAAAAGCCTACGATCACTCTGATGGACTTAAATTTAAATTTAAAAGATCAATACAAAGCAGGTCTAAGGAAATGGGACAAGTATGGGTCCGAATTCATACCCGCGTGGATAGCAGAACACGATTTTGGGTCTCCACCTGCTGTCCACGAAAGACTTGCTCATGTGTTGTCGCTAGGTTCATTTGGTTACCACGATGAAGATACAAAACTTGGAGAGTCCTTTGCATTCTGGGCTGATAGCCGAAATTCCTGGAAACTTAACCCTGAACGAGTAATACCAACCGTGACTGTGCTTCAAGGAGTTTCCGCCTGTGTGGAAGCTTTCAGTTCAGCAGGAGATGGAATTTTGTACAACACTCCCTCCTATCCACCTTTTCTTGATTTACCTTCACATGCAAAAAGGCGTTCCGTTGAATGGCCGCTAACCAAATCTGAGACGGGTTGGCACTACGACATGGAATCACTTGAACAAATATTAGAAGCGGATAGAGGGATACGGATTCTACTTCTATGCAACCCTCACAATCCCACAGGTATTGTCCTAAAAGAAAAAGAACTCTCCCAAATCGTGAATCTGTGCCATAAATACAACCTCATATTGGTTTCAGATGAAATTCACTCTGATTTCATTTACAAGGAATCAATCCACATTCCGACTTTGACGATCGATGGTGCTGATTCAGTGACAATTGCACTTACCTCTGGGGCGAAAAGTTTTGCTCTTGCCGGCATGTGTTGCGCTGTCGCTATTCCCGGAAATGACATTCTTAAGGAAAAGCTTTTAGAAGTACCGAAATTTCTTTTAGGGGGTTCCAACCGAATGGGCTGCGAAGCGACAATAGCGGCATGGGAAACAGGTTCTGCTTGGATGGATGAACTTATTCAAACGCTAGACGATCGAAGGTTGCATCTTAAATCTCGACTTGATGGGGAAATTCCCGAAGCTAAAATGTTTCTACCCGACTCGACTTTTCTAGCTTGGATAGACCTCTCAGAATTCAACCCTGGAGAAAAACCTGCTAAATGGCTACGTGAAAAAACTGGCATTGCTTGCGGGAACGGTCCCGACTTTGGTTCTGGTGGAAAAAATCACGTTCGTTTGACTTTTGGCACTTCAGTAAATCTTCTCGATGAAATGATAGAAAGAATTGTCAAGAGCCTAACTTAAGATGATCAATAATTTAAGCTCTCAAGGATCTTCACGTTCTCAAAAAGCTTTAACGGGAATGGTCAGTGCCGCTTTAGCTCTCGCTTTTGGAGAGTTAGTTGCGTCTATCACCAACAAAACAACTTCTTTGGTTCTGGCTGTTGGCGAATTGATTGTTGATATCACTCCAGGGGATGTGGTTCGTACCAGTATCGAAACATTAGGAAACTCTCAAAAAGTGGTACTCCTAAGTGCTATAGCCATCCTTTCAATACTTTTTGGGGGTTTTTTAGGCTTACTTTCGCGTAGACAGCCCGAAGTCAGTTATTCGCTTTTTATCCTTTTTGGAGTTTTTGGTGGCTGGACCTTGAATCGTGACCCTCTTACTTCCACTGTTGCTGCTCTCTCTCTTTCTGCTTTGGCTACCCTTATTGGAGTTTCAACGTTTTTTCTCTTAAATAATCTTTTAGATCACTCTATGTCTGCAAATTTCGAAGATCCGAGACATAGGTATGCTGATCGGCGTCAATTTATCAACTGGGCTACTGGAATATCTGTAGCTGCGGGAACTATGACTGGCGTAGGAAGAGTTCTGCTCAAAGATGACACTATTCAAAGTATTCGTGAAAATATTGTTTTACCCGATCTTGAAGAAAGCAACGGACTGCTTCCAGGTGGCGTTCCGGCTACCGAACCACCTCCCGTCGATGGGACTATCTCCCAAGAGGAACCAGGTATTCTCACATTCTCGGAAATGAATGAGATCGATGGTATTTCACCATACATAACTTCGAATAATGATTTCTATCGAATAGATACTGCCTTGAGGGTTCCCACGATTGAACCGGCCGACTGGAATCTCACAGTTGATGGTCTCGTCGATAACCCGTATGAACTTTCTTATGAAGAAATACTTGAAATGGATCTTGTTAAAAAAGATGTGACATTAACTTGTGTTTCCAATGAGGTAGGTGGATCACTAGTAGGAAATGCTGTTTGGACTGGTGTCCCGCTAAGTGAAATTATTTCCAGATCTGCACCTTCAACAGGTGCCGAACAAGTGATGTGCCATTCCGTTGATGGCTTTACTGCCGGTTTTCCGATTGAAAATATTTTTGACGGACGGACAGCTCTTTTAGCTGTCGGAATGAACGGCACACCTTTGCCGGTTATTCATGGGTTCCCCGCACGTTTAGTTGTAGCTGGCTTATACGGATATGTTTCCGCTGTTAAGTGGATTAAGAGGATTGAGATTTGCACATGGGAAGGAAATAACGGGTATTGGATACCCCGTGGTTGGTCCAAAAAAGCTCCCATAAAAATCGCCTCAAGAATTGACGTCCCCAGAGAAGGAAGGATCAACGCTGGGATTAACGCAATTGCAGGAGTTGCTTGGGCTCCCCTTTCCGGGGTTAAAACAGTGGAGATTTCTTTTAATTCTGAACCTTGGCAGGAATGCAATTTAGGTATCTCACTAAGTGGTGAATCGTGGACTCAGTGGGCGTACAAGTGGGACGCACCACCAGGAAAATATGAAATCAGAGTCAGAGCTATTGACAGTAACGGTGCAATTCAGTCTTCAAACGTCGTTTCTCCTGCACCTAATGGTGCGGAAGGGTTCGATCAAATTTCAGTTAGGGTTGTTTAATTAACTACTAACCTGCGGCAACCGTCGTAGTCGTTTCAGCGGTAGTCGATTCAGCCACTGTCGTTGTGGTTTCGTCAGCCACTGTCGTTGTGGTTTCGACAGGTGTTTCAGTAGAAGTTTCTGTTTCGGTGCCTTCTTCTTGTACTTCTGTAGTGGTGGTTGTAGTTGGAACACTTGGAACTCCATCAGTGGCCAGACCTCTTTCTTCAAGAGCGGCAACATGTGCTGCCTTCGTGCCATTTCCATACCATCCATCTGCCTCTATTCCGAGAACCGTTTGAAGTGCTTCGGTGACAGAACTGGGTCCCCATTGATACGAGGCGACTAATATTGCTTCCACTTCACTGTCATTAACAACAGTGTCGATGATTGATGGGAGTGTTGGAAGTTGAGCTGTAGTTGTTGTCACCTGCACATCTTCCACTTCAGACATCGTGGTTGTGGTAACAATCAGTGGTTCTGGTTGTGGTGGAGCAACTGCTAGAAGTTCAATTTCGGTTTCCAAGTCGAGTACATCTTCTCTGAGTTGTACCAGTTCGGCTCTAAGAGTTTGAATTTCGTCATCATTACTTTCGAAAAGGCCACATCCAGTGGCAACAACGGAGAGGCTTATAAGTATGGCAGTTGGAACTAGAGATTTCTTCATTCCGACATTATTCCAGAGATGGGAGCCAATAACGAGTCAGAACTTAATTTTTCTTAATCTTTAACCGTGATATTTACAGGAACAGACTCAGAGCGTCTCCCGAACTGGTCATTTGCAGTAACGAAAAATGTGTAACTCTGGCCTACCTGTAAATTTTTTATAGCATGATTGAACCAGGTTATTCCTTCAGCTCTTTTCCAAGGGTTTCCTACCTTTTGCGATATCCAGTCGTTGTAGGTGCTTAGCCTCACCGCCACATTTGGAAGCCTCGTGCTCGCACAGTCACCTGATGGGCCCCATGCTATAACTCCGAGCAGTACTGGCAATACCGACCCTGTGGTTACAGGACCCCCTCCGTCTCCGAGGCATGAACCTATCTTTTCTTCTCCTCCAACACAAAGCCACTGTGATGGGTCGAATGTCGACCACTGTCCGCAACGGTTTGTACCTGGGTTAAAAAGAATTGAGCCTTGTGCTTCTCGAAGTATTGTTTCTTTTCCTGCTTCGCCAGCAATTGTTGATCCCCAACCAGCTGTTTTTATTTCTGTTCCATCTAACGGTAGTTGGATGTTTGTTTCCCAGGGAAGCCAATTTGCTTGAGTCGAACTAACAGGTGTTGAAAGTTCAAGAAGAGCCAAGTCGTGTCTTAAAGGATCAGATAAGTACCCATTATGTATGTGTATTTCTTCCACCTGTAGCCGATCTTGCTGTCGAACTGTTGATAGGTCTGCTGTGCCAGTTGCCACTTCGATATTCGATGACGTTTTTCCTCCATCGACACAATGAGCTGCGGTAATCACCCATGTCGGAGCAATCAAACTTCCAGCGCAGAATCTTGCCTGTGTTGCATCTGTTACTCCAGGAGTTAAAAGTGCCACGATGTGGGAATTATCTGAAATTTCAGCTTTTTCACCACCTATGATCATTTTTTCAGGACTCTGTCTTCCATCCCTAACAGCACTTTCACGAACATCATCTGGCCAAATATTAAGAGGAGTGTTTTTCAATCCTCCTGATTCATAATGCTCAATCGAGAAACTGACCCCATTCAATTTTTCCGCATAGTCCCAACTGATTAGAACTTCTCCGGATTTACTTTCTGCCTTAACATTAATAGGTGAGAACGGAGTATCTAAAAGAGTCGTTCTTGGAGTGTCAATTTGAGTAACAACTGGTTCGGAATATGGTGTTTTAGCTGATCCATTTTGGGCTAGTATTTGAAAAATGTAGCTTAAGCCACTTTCAATATCCTCTATTTCGTATTCGCTTCCTTCTATTCCGGATATCCACGTCCACTGCCAACCAACGTGCGAAGTTATCCAATCCGTGTAATAACTCACCCTTGTCATTACTTCCACATCCTCTGCACACTTGTTCGTGTCATCCGTCATTCCATATGAAGTAATTCCTGCTAGGAACCAAGCGTCATCAACTTCTACCACATTTGGACCACCGCTATCTCCAGAGCAGGCTCCTTTTCGAGCAGGTGAATTAGAACAAACTCTACTTGCAGCTACAAAATCAATATCAGAGCCGCAGAAATCATAATCATAACTTCCAATTACGTTTGCGACAGTTGACTTAAGGGCATCAGGGTATGGTCCCTTATTAACTACATCCATACTACCCCACCCTGTTTTAAGAATTGGGGTTCCGTCAATTGGCAGTGTCAGATCGTCAAGCCATGGTATTGGCGTAGCCATTTGTGAAGGCACGGGTTTCGATAAACGCATTAGACCTATGTCATTATTTACGTTTCTGTCGTACGACGGGTGCGGATAAATGGCTTTGACTTCAAATATGTCTTCGTTACCGACTGTTGAAAGCACGTTTCTTCCAACTGCAACTTTTAATTCAGATGCTTGCAGGTATCCAGTACCTTCATCTACGAGACAGTGGGCTGCGGTTAAAACCCATTCAGGTTTTATCAAAGCTCCACCACAGAATTGATCCTGCAGAGGATTCCCTCCATCCATTATTCCAACTTGAAAAGACGTGTCTCCAGGTTTTTCTTCTTCTGCGCCAACTATAAGAGGAGTTATTTTTGGAATATCCGAATCGATTATCTGCTTATTTCTATCGGATGATTTAGTAGCAGTAGTTGAAGTTGTTGGCTTCCAATTCGCCTGTTCTCCGACAGTTATCGGACCAAATGTTTCTACACCGTCCGTTGTGACCAAAAATATCTCGCTTTGGCTTCTACCTGAACTACTTGTTCCTTCTCCTCTTGTGAATGCAATGTATTTACCATCATGCGACCAGGCCGGTTCCGTTTTGAGAAAATCGTCGTCAGTTATTTGACGTCTATCGGTACCGTCCGTATTTATTGTGAAAATGTTCTCAGACCCATCACTGTTGCTCAAAAATGCGATCTTTTCCCCATCAGGTGACCAAGTGGGCCAGACATCACCAAAACCTTCATTTTTAGTTATTTGCGTGATGGAATCGTCTTGAGTGTCGAGAATGTAAATTTCGGTGTCTCCATCCATCCTTCCAGAAAATGCGATTTTGCTTCCTGTGGGCGACCACGCCGGTATAGACCATCCTCCTGTATTAACCTCATTCAAAAGTCGTGACTTACTGCCGTCAGAGTTCATTATGTGAAGCCGGTAGGTGTCATTTATTTTTCTTTCGAAAACTATCTGCTTTCCATCAGGTGACCATGTCGCAAACGCATCTTCTGAGAAACTGCTGGTCAGATTCTTTAAACCAGTTCCATCTGAATTAACGACGAAAATGTCCCCTGGTGCCGTGCCATGCTTAGCGTCGAAAGCTATCTTTGTTCCATCAGGTGAGTAAACACCAGACCAGTCATCTACTTCATTGTTAGTTATCTGGTTTAGACCGGTTCCGTCAGCATTAACTGTATAAAGCTCCCAATCTCCGTCTCGGTCACTCATAAAAAGTATCTCACCAGGAATGCTCGGTTCCGCTATGAGTTCATATGGAGCTGGATAAGTCTGTCGATAGCGAATTGTGAATTCTGTGCCTTCTTGTTGGAACTCTTCTGTTGTTTTCCAATTCAACTTTGCTGAACCTATTCCTGTTGAGACACCAAGTTGTATCGGTCCCGTATTAGAAATTTCATTAGCTATAGCTTCAGTATTATTACTTTCAACAGTTTCTGATGATTCAGTTTCCGCTATGTTTCCTTCGTTCAGAGAAGCGTCAAGTTTTGCTAAAAACGTGAGAAGGCTTCCACCTAGCATCTGCGCTTGCGATTCACTTAAGCAGTAATAATCAGTCACCCAGTTAAGGGCGTCTATTTCTTGTTCATCCCAAGCCGTTTTAAAGCGATTCGGCCCTGTTGGATCAAGATCTTCACCTAGGTTACTTTCACAGTCGTCTCCGGTTACCTGAGCTATAGCTACAAGTAAAAACCGTAAAACTTCGACACCTGCTTTTTGCAGTTCTCCGGGATTTTCATATCCAAGATATTCAGCAGCCCAAATAAGATCTTCCAGTCCTTCTGTTGGATAGCCCGTTTCAACGGTTACTTCATCTGCTGTTACCTTTTCTACCTGTGAAAATAAAAGAGAAGTGCTAATTAAAAGCGCTGTTAGAACTTTGATGAGTCTGGATAATTTCACTCTTGAATGTTAGATGAATCTCCAGTATTTACCTTTCATTTGCCCGCTTTTGCATTTTTACCTCTATGCGTGTCTACTTTAGTTTCTGTCTTATCAACTTGCCGCTCTACTTGCTGCTACCTCATGGGCTTTAAGCAGTTTGATCGCTGCTGAACCTTCGCGCCGTCTCGGAGGTGCGAGATTTTGCCGAATAAGAATGCTTTATGTAAGTGTCATGTTGGTAATAGCGGCGACAATTTCTGATGGTTGGAGTACTCTAAATTTTAGTGACACTGCGCTCGTAGCCATATCGGGTCTTATAGGAATCTTTGTCGGCGATGTCGCTTTATTCACAGCTATGGCCAGGATCGGACCGCGAAGAACCGGAATGCTCTTCACCTTGAATGCACCAATGGCAGCAATAGGTGGAGTGATTTTCTTTGAAGAAAGATTGTCTGCCTCGTCATTCACTGGTTCTGCTCTTATTCTTCTCGGTATCACCTTGGCAGTCGTATATGGAAATCCCTCTGAGGAAACTGGAGTGTTTGAACGTATTCAGGGTTCTCTTTTTGTAGGAATTTTTTGGGCAACCATTGGCGCATTAGGACAGGCCGGAGGTGCCTTAGCAGCAAAACCAATTCTGGACGATGGTGCCGACACACTTGCTGTTGCAGCTTTGAGAGCTCTGATTGCCACAGCAGCCATGTGGCTAGTTCCTGATTTGACCGACAAGTTGACTCGTTCTGTAAAGAAAACTCCTCTTCTGAAACATGATCATCTTAAATTGGCTACCAGTGCTCTAATTGCAATGGTGTGTGGAATGACTCTTCTTCTTTACGCCCTTGGTAATGGTGATGCAGGTATTGTCTCCATACTTTCAGCAACTACGCCGGTTTTACTGTTACCTCTTCAGTCGATAGTTACGAAGAAAATGCCCGGTGCGTTTGCATGGTTTGGTGCAATCCTTACCGTTCTTGGAACTTCTCTACTTATTTGATTGCCCTAAAGACGGTCTTTTATGGAACTTTGTCGCTTTTTCTCCACAAGAAAGAAAAATACTACGGTCATTACTGGATACAAACCCAGAATTCCACTGTAGTGACTAAGAGTTTGATAATCGGTCACTGTTACCACCAACCCAGAGCCAAGACCTGCTAGACCTCCGGATGCCGTCATTGAAAGGTCCGCTAAACCTTGGATTCGAACTTTCTCCGGCCCATCAAATTCACTTGCAATTAGTGCTGAGCTTGCGACTAATCCGAAACTCCATCCGAGACCTATAAGGAAAAGGCCCATGAAAACACCAAGTGAATCTTGTGGTTCAGTGTGAGATGCCAGCTCAGATCCGATTACTAATAATGCTCCGCCGAGAGCAATAACAGCTTTTGATCCAATCTTTCCGGTTAGAACGCCGACAAGTGGTGAGAAAGCGTACATGCCAATTATGTGAAGCGATATTACGAAGCCAACTATTTCGAGTTGGTGGCCACCATCTTTGAGATGCAACGGCGTCATTGTCATAACTCCGACCATGACAACATGTCCAACGACCATAGAGCCAACAGAAAGGCGTCCTATTTTTGATGAGAAAAGCATCTTGAAGGCTTTTTTTATTGAAGTCTGCTGCTCTCCTTCGGAGCCGATGCCTCCTATTACAACTAGTGGGTCTGGCCTGAGCCATCTTCGAATAGTTAGTGCAGCCAGTAAGAAAAGTAAACCTGAAACAATATAAGGGCCTGCTAGTTCCGGAGCGCCGAGAAAGTCTCCTAGTTTTTTTGCGGGGCCTAAGCCGAGAGAAGGTCCGAGTACTGAGCCGATTGTGGATGCCCAAACCAAGTTACCAATCGCTGAAGCTTTACTTTCTTCGGGTGCTAAATCTGCTGCTGCGAAACGTGCCGCTAAGTTGGCGCCGTTGCCCACTCCGACTCCAAGAATGCCAAGTGGCAGAAATATATATATCTCTGTTATAGCTGCTGTCATTGCTAAAATCGCTCCAAGTACAGCAACCGCGTAGCCAGTAACTATCCCTGGACGCCTTCCTTTTGCTGTCATTATTTTGGCTAAAGGTAAGGTTGATAGCGCCGCTCCTGTGGTTAGACATGCAGCGGCGAGCGCTCCAAGCGTTTCATTCCCTGTTATTTCCTCTCCTAGAACCGCAGCGGCTGAGTAGGCACTTGTTATGGCCGCACCTGCTGGTACCAAACCTGACATGAGAGTTCTAAGAGTTCGTTTCTGCAGGTCAGCAAATTGCAGCGACTCATTCATTCCATGCTCGTTAGACATTCACGAAGCGTACGGCACTTATCCCGATTTAGTTGTTATTTCGAAAGATCTGATTAAATGTTTCGGTATTTTATGAATAGAAAAACTGATTTAGAGATTGATGCGGTTTCAGCGAAACGTATTGCCGTAGCTGCACAGGGTTTGCACCGTCCGAGGCCCAAAGGGAAAGTTGATCGAAGGCATTTCCGGCGCGTTTTCGGTGACACGGGCCTTGTGCAACTTGATTCGGTTCAAGCAGTCTGCCGATCTCATTATTTAGTTTTTTTCAGTCGTTTAGGAAAATATGACCGATTCAAACTAGATGACTGGATTTGGCAATCAGGAGAAATTTTTGAATCATGGGCTCATGAGGCATCAATTCTCCCTGTCGAAACGGAACCTTTCGTTCGCTGGAAAAAAAGCAGAGCACTTGAAGGAGAAACGTGGAAAGGTCTTTTCGAGTTGGCTAACTCACAGAAGAAATATGTTAGCGACGTAAAAGATCAAGTCTTACTATCGGCGTCTCCCATTAAAGCTTCTGAATTGAGTGAGCCGCGGAGTCGTTCTGGTTCCTGGTGGAGCGGCCGTTCAGATGGACAGAAAACACTTGATTGGCTTTTCAGAATTGGTGAAATAGGTGTGAAAAGGGACAAAAATTTTTCAAGAAGTTACGTGCCATTTAATTCACTTATTCCAAATGCGACCTTTTCTCTTCCCGACCCTCTGGAAAGTGAATCTATCGAGCAGCTAATTCTGATAGCCGCGCGTTGTAATGGAGTTGGGACTGTCAACGACATCGCTGATTATTTCAGGATGAAACCTTCATTTGTGCATAAAGCTATTCCTTCTCTTTTGGAAAAGAAAAAATTACTTTCTGCATGTGTCGAAGGGTGGGGTGAAAATGCATATCTTCTTCCTTCTGTTTCCATACCTGAAAAAATCGTATCCAGGGCCCTACTGTCACCTTTTGATTCTCTGGTTTGGTGTCGACCTAGACTTGAAAGACTTTTTGATTTCAAGTACCGATTAGAAATATATGTCCCCCAAGAGAAAAGGAAATATGGTTACTACGTTTTGCCTTTTCTGTTAAATGAAAATCTAGTAGCTCGTGTGGATTTAAAAACTGTACGTTCGGAAGGAAAGTTACTTATTAAAGGGGTCTATTTGGAAGCGGGAACGGAGCCAGAAATGGTTCTTTCTGAACTTGCAGAAGAAATTAAAGAACTTTCTAGTTTTCTCAACCTTTCAGAAGTGTCGATTAGTGGAAGAAGTAAGACGGTGGTACTTCTTCGATCATTTTTAGATTCGAATTAACTGGCCGCTAAGAGTGCTATTGAGGTTAAACCTAAAGCTAATCCAATGATCTGACTCTTTAACATCATTTCTTTTAGGAAAAATCTTGCTAGTAAAACTGTTACTGCCGGATAAAAGGAGGCCAGGACCGAAACTAGACTAAGTAACCCTTTGTTTAATGCAGCCAATAAAACGACGTTTGCGAGTGTGTCAAAAAATCCTGCTCCAATAATGTAAGGCGTAGAGTTTTTTTCGGGTTTGATTTTTTTCCGTCCGATAATTACAAAAAGAAAAATCGCAACCACCGAAAAGACTCTTGAACCAACAACAGGCCATGGTGCTGTTGCCTCAGAAGTTCCATCAATGACAATAAAGAAAGCTCCAAAAGCCAGTCCAGCTATCAAGGCCTCTAATATCAATACACTTTTAATTGCCGTTCGTTCACCCGGTGTCCAGGAAACTAAAAATATTGCTAATAGTCCAATGAATACTCCTATGATCTGTTGTGTTGAAAGTTTCTCTCCTGAAAATAAACCCCAAATGACAGGCAGAGTTGCACACGCAACTGCTGTTATTGGAGCAACTATTGCCATTGGTCCCTTTGCTAAACCTCTATATAAAAGAGTTAAGCCACATAAACCGAAACTTGATGCCAAAACTCCTAAGAAGAAATCGTGAGTTTTAAATTCGTCGGCCATTAATGGGGCTAGAACCAGAATGATTATTAGTCCAAGGAAATGTGAGATCGCCAACACAGAGACAACGTTCGTTTTCCTTGTGGCTTTACCTCCGAAAAAATCTCCGGTTCCTGCTAGTACAGCCGCTGTTAACGCTAAGAAAGTAACCACTTAAATTAACTTGTTGAATCAGTTATTCAGGCAAGAATTCATCAGCATCAAGATCTTCGATGGCAGTGGATACTCGTGCAAACATTTCCGTCACGAGTTGCACTGCTCGTTCATTCACTAGCGCTGCTGCGGAAGCTTGTACGGGGTAAGCCAAGCAGAACAATATGGACCGCCTGTAGTCTTCCATCAGTCGATCTTGTGGGTAGTCCAGACCTATATCACTTAAAGTATTTCGATATCTGTCCAACAATTCGATTTCATGGTTTCGCCGGTCTTCGATTGTCAGGCTTTGACTTAGGAAATATCCAACGTCGTACCCTCCAACAGTTTTTATGCAAATCTGCCAATCAATAACTTTGAGATTTTCATTTTGGAAAAAAAGGTTATCTAGTCGGAAATCCCCGTGTGCCAATGTGATTGGACTGTCGGCTAACTCCATCATTTCACTTGTTACTGTTGGAAATTTTTCTCCTACTTTTCTTATACGGTCGGATACTCCATCCGGAAACATTTCCATACAACTTGGCCATGCTTCAGAAAACCCTTGAGCTATAGCTTGCGGGAACGGAACATCCCATCCATATGGGACCCATGACAGGTCTTCGTTGAAACGTTCGCTTTCCCAAAATGCTGCATGATGTCTCGCTAGTGCTTCTATTGCAATTTCAGCTTTACCTAAAGGGCAGCCGTCTAACTGACTTATGACTTCCGTTCCATCAAGATCTTCGAGGACTAATACAAAGTCATCGGATTCAGGATCATGGTATGCCGCATGACATTTGGGTGTGCCAAGAGGTGTGTCTTTTGCTGCATCTCGATAAAAGCCAATTTCCTTTCCGTAAAACATGAATGCACGAGCTATGTGTCTTGTCTGTTCGTGTGGTGAAGGTACTTTGATAACCACAGAACTAGGAGCTTCTTTTGAGGAGGAATCACTATAAGAGAGTTTCACCCTGTACAAAAGACCCATTATTCCCACACCTTCACCTATCACTTCAACCTGCATGTCTGTGATCTCAACTCCGGGAAATCCTGAACCTTGCAGCACACCAGTAAGCCAACTCGTCGTGACATCTTCAATTGTGCTTGGAAAATCTTTAGTAGTCATGAAAGCCTCCTCGAACTAATCCAATTATCACTGAAAAAATGACACTTATCGAATCGGGTGAGGTTCTCGGTTCAGGTTTGTTTACATAAAAATAGCTAACCAAATAGAACCAGATCCATCCATGTAATAGTTTTCGGCAATGGATGACATTCAAGTTCAACTACGTGAAGCGTGGCAAAGTTTTTGCAAAAAACTTTCCGACGCTGGAGATTCGGTACTTGACCCTTCAACACTTGGCGATGACATTGACAAAGTTGAAGGACTACGTCACCTTCTTAGGTCCCTATATAGAAGCGTGGGGTTATCCGTCGAATCAAGTGATGTCAATTTTCCAGAATTGGCTTGGCTTCACCCTTTCAAGTTCGGTCAAGACAACCCAGACGGCCTGTATCAGACATCAGATATCAATCTTGAAAACACTTACCGACTTTCGGGAAATGTAGGCACCGTCTGCTATGTCGGCATAACTCTGATGAGTATGGATTTCGCCGAAGGCCCCATTGAACAACTTTTAACAATCAATACAAGCGATGTTCCAGTTGACGATTCCGGAAATCTGGAACTCTATTTTAGTTCGCAAAAATGTCCCAACGAGAACGATGAAAATTCTTGGTTTGCTCTTCCAGAGAAAAAATGTTCACTTTTCATCCGGCAATTTTTCTCAGATTGGGAAAGCGAAAAAGCCGGTAACTTTCATCTCGACTGTTTGGACTCACAAAACCCTACTAGTCGAATGGAATCCCACACCATGCTTAAACATCTAAACAGCACTCTTCCTCAAGCTTTGGAAATGGTTGACTTCTGGAAGGATTTTGGACAAAACCACTTGACAGCCGGCCAAATAAATTCTTTCGATCATATAGATCACAATAAAAGTGACCATGTTTCTAAGGGAGGAAGCCCCGAGCAAGCATACGGACAATGTTGGTGGAAAGTAGAACAAGATGAAGCTCTTATATATGAAGTGGAAATACCTGAGTGTGTTTACTGGGGGGTTCAACTCGGCGACATTTGGTACCAGTCACTTGATTGGGTAAACCGTCAGTCCAGTCTCAACGGGCATCAAGCTTCAATTGATGCAGACGGTGTTTTCAGAGCCGTTATATCTCATGAAGATCCTGGGATACTCAACTGGCTTGATACCACTGGAGCTACTCAAGGTTGTATCACTTACAGATGGAATCAAGCAGAATCAACCCCTGTCCCCAATCTCAAACTTGTACCGTTCGAGAAACTCAATGATTTTCTCCCATCTTCAATTGAGGGAGTCGATCCCATTAAAAGAGGTGAGCTTCTCGTAAAAAGAAGACAAGCCGCTCTAAAAAGGTTTATGAGATAAAAAATGGAGTGCCATCAGTAACGATGACACTCCAAATTCTTTTAAAAGTTCGTTTAGTAAATAGCCATCAACTCTGCAACAACAAGAAGAACTACAATTACCACACTGACAGCCCTTAAAGCTCCAAATGGAATCTTTGCCCAGTTGCGACCAATATGACTGTTTGCCATTTCTTCATCCATGTCTTTGGCTCCTGCACCCATGTCAGCTAAAACACCATCCATGGTCATTGCACTCCAAAGAGACCCAAGAACTGTCCATGCTGCGATAGCAAGTTGAACACTTGAATCCTCTAATCCTGCTGGACTCCACGCAAGGATTATTCCAAGGGCAGTATGTGCCAGGGAAAATGGTAGAAGAATTGCACGTGCATCACCTGCACGATTGCCAGTAACTGATACTAATAAATCTGAACGCATTTAATTTCCTTTCTGTTCAAAACGAATGAAAACAGAAAACTCAAAACGGATACAAATCGGCTGAAATTAACTATTTTCAAGTTCTGTAAATTTGAGGCGTTTCAGACGGTTCTTATATGGGCCATATCGCCATATCATTTCTTCTCCATCCAAATAACGTGTCACCAACGCTATTCTTCTCCCTCCGGGGTAAAGATTCAGACGCCCCTTTTCAAAACGTGCTGCGACGGAAATTCGCACCCTTTTATCTGCGTGCACATCATTCACTCCACCTTCGAGAGTTCCATCTGCATGCATATCGTGAATGACTCCCCCAGCTGTGATAACAACTCTGTTTCCGGCTTGTTCCACTCGTTCGATATGTCCTTTTAAAGGTCCTTTATAAACCTGCCATACACCTCTAAGGTCAGGCGCCCCGGAAACAATTGGTTCATCACATTCGAGAAGAATTGGTGGTGGAAATTCTCGATATCCGCCGGGTGGTGTGTGAACAACCGGTACATCTGTTGCTTTTACAGTTGTTGTCGATAGAGAATCAGAAAGCTTTGGTGGATTGAAGTGTTCCTTACCATTTGGGGGTTCATTTACGGATTTGCGAATCTTTACTGGCGCCCATATTAGCTTTGGCAGTGTTCGAAAAATAGTTACGATTTTCATGCTAATTCAATATAGACACCACTCTCACGCAAAGAGAATACCGGTCACAGGTCTTCCATTATGAACTTCTTCAACCTACTAATGTAACTATGTGGAAGAAGTTCGTGTAGCAGCATTCTCTATGCCACAAGCGATTGAGGATCGACCATTTGGTGAAGAAATTGTCGTGTTTAGAATTTTCGACAAAAAAGGCCCAATCTTTGCAATGATTTCAGAGAGAAAAAGCATCTTGAATGTGAGGGTGTCCAGTGATTTTTTTGATATATCTGACACTCTCGATGGAATCACTCCACTTAGAATTTGGAAAAATTGGATTTCAGTCGACTTGAAAACAGTAAATAGAAAACAAGAAATTAAAGATTTAGTTTATGAAAGTTGGTACGAGGTGGCTGAAAATCTCTCCAGAGGGAAAAGAAAATTATTGAATTTGGAGTAACCAAGGCCCTCTATCAGCTTTCTCACTTCAATCGTAAAACGATCCTCCGCTCCACCATCGCTCAAATCGAGGTTTGTTAGTAGAAGCGACAAGTTCCAATATTGTTCCATTAGAAGGAGCAAGATACGTCATATTTCCAAAGCCTTCTGCTGGAGATTTAGCAGCTCCCAGCAACTCCCAGTCAAGCCCTAGAAGTTTTTCAGTTTCTACTTTTACGTCATCCACCCAAACACCAAAATGATGAACACCGGGATTTTCTTTCCCATCCCAGAAAGAACCGGGTGGTCCTTCAAGCAGCTCAAGGTGTTGATCTCCTTCACATGAGTACACAAATTTTAGAGGAATGTTTTGCTGGCCGTCTCCTGGGGTCCAGAGACCCTGTGAAGGATTTTCTACCAACTCTGCCCACGTTACATTTAATGATTCACCCATTTCCGCCATCGCTACTTCAATGTTTGGGACTCGAATTCCGATATGAAAAATTTCTTTAAAGTCAATCATCTTCAAGTATGACCTTTTTGTTGCTGAACCCCTCTAAGGGCCGAGTTTGCGGTTTTGTTTTCTAAGGTTGATAGATTTATAAGTCCAGTGTTGCTTCAATAAACATTGGATATAAAACCTCCCTTCCATCTCATTTTAGAAGGGGGGTTTTTATTTTTTTAAGTTATAAATGAGTGATGAGTAGTCATAGTAGATGGTTGAGGACCTGGTCGAGGACTGTGGGTATGCCGTTGGGTGTAACTGACGATGATAAACCGGAGTTCTTGCCTATTACTCAAACAAGTGTGAAACGTGCATTAGGCTTTAGGACCTTTTGGATAGTGATGCATGTTGTTACCTGTTTCTTTATCATTGCTGCTGCTGGAAGAACTTTAAATTTCTGGTAACACAATTCGTTAAATAAGCTTAAGGAATCAGCTTTAAACAATCTCGATCAAAAAAAGCTGCGATTGAACGTTCGAGACCGGTTTCAGCTAAACGTCTCTTCTCTTCTGTGCTGATATCAAATAAACCTGCTATCAGTATTGTGAAATGAATTATGAAAAGCAGGGCTACATCATAATCTTTTTCACATTGCTCAATTGAATAATTTTGAACGCCTTCTGCTTCCAACTGTGCCACATATCATTCCAGAACATCTTTTTCACATTCACGCCGAGTCTCGACTGGAAGACTCGTAAACATCATTCATCCAATGTCGTATAAAGGGTTGGAGATCATAATATTTTGCCAATCGATGAGTATGACAGGCAGTAATCCCGGAATCCCATTTCCAAACAAAGCATTATCCATTCGTACATCCCCATGAATATTTACTCATCAAGAGTAAAAACATAAGTAAGAGCAGAAGACCATTCACTCACAACAGTGCTTTTAATTGGAACTTAAAATAATGACCTGATCTTCACCTGCATGAGAGAAAGAAAAACTTGTTGTCTGCCCTTCATTGTCTGCAGCCACGCTATGACCATCGACTTCAACTGATAATGGGCCAGATACTAAAACTTCTGGTAGAACAATTGAGAAATTTCCGGTAGTCCCAACTGGACCGGAAGCAGTGATGCCGAGTCCTTGTGTTTCTTTATTGAAAATTAAACCACTGAGATGAGAGGTTGAGTGGATATTTACAAGTTCTCCGTCAATCAAAAACTTATATAAGAAAGGTTCGGGTGTTCCAAGGATTGCCCTGTACAAGACCATCGTGTCAATTCTGTCTTTTTCTCTTGCCCCAACAACGGCATAAATCACCTTGCCGCTAGCATCTATCTCAAGAACTCGGTCATGATCAAATACACTTTCATCACGGGAAGCATAAATCGGCAAATCTCTATTTACGAGATACCAACTATCACCACCATTTTTACTTTTATAAACGCCCATGTAGCCAGCTGCATAGAGAACTAGAGGATTTAGTGGATTTACAGCAAGATCAAACACTTCCCGCTCTCTGCGTTCCGGGAAGCCTGTAACACCTTCTAAAAGGCCATCTGATTTACTTTCCCAAGAATTGCCGCCATTAACAGTTTTATAAACTCCATTAGCTGTCGCCGCATACAAGATTTCTGGATTTATAGGATCAATCTGAAGATCGTTGGTCTCACGATCCAATCCATTGTTAACAGAGAACCATTCATTACCTCCTGTGACGGTTTTATAAATTCCGATTCCCTTTTCTGATTCAAAACTGGACGTCATCAAATACACAATCTCGGGATTTGTCGGATGGATGATAATAGAGTTAATGGAAGTTTCTGTTTCTGTCGGAAAACCATCACCAACTTCGGTAAATGTTTCACCACCATCTTTAGAACGGAAAATATGAGCACCTGAAAGGCTGTAATCCTCTCTACCACCAGAATGTGAGATTGTTCCTACATATACAATATTTGAATCAGAAGAGGCGACAGCGAGTCCATGACTATGAACTCGCCAAGACTTGTTTGGATCATAAAGACCACTGTCTCGTGTTTGTTGACTTACTCCGTCTCTTAAGCGTTCTCCCAGTTTTTGCCATGTATATCCACCATCATCACTACGAATGAATTCACTGTACGGATACAAGCTCGTCAAATACTGGGTAGTCGGGAAGGAATGACTGTAAGCAAAAACCATCGGATAATGAGCAGCATCTGATGCAGAAAACAACCAAGACCCACCTGCTGAGGTAGTTACAAAACCTCCCCTTCCAGCACTAGCACCCGTCCACATCTCAAAAGGAAGCTTGGGGTGAGGTGTCATGACAATCAAATTAGATTCTTCAATGTCTCTGTCACTAAGAAACCAATTAAGCCCCCCATCAACTGTCTTGTAAATACCCTCGCCTCGGTGAAGTCCTTCCTGTTGGTGTCGTGAATGAAAAAGATGTAACTCTGATGCCGTTCCCACGTAAGCGACGTCAGCATTTCGCGGATCGACAGCAATTGCGCTTACAAACTCATACACAAGACCATTTGAACGGTGTTTCCAGTTTCTACCTCCGTCCCCACTGCGGTAGACACCATTGTGAGTAGTGAGATAAGCAACGCTTGGATCACTAGTTGAATAAGTGACTTTGTGAGTCATATTCGTTTCGAGCCCTTGGTTTGATTCCACCCAACTCATTCCAGAATCATCACTACGAAATACTCCACGTTCTGAAGTTGCTGCCAATATATGACCTGTTGAATCAGGTTTAAGAGATATTCCAAGAACTTCGGATCCTCCGCCATCAAGTCCGGTAAGGAGATTACTACTCCATGTCGAACCTCCATCCGAGCTTCGTCTTACTCCTGTGTGTGTCGCAGCATAAAGAAGATTCTTGTCTAAAGGGTCAACAACGATTGCATAAAAAACTCCACACTCTCCACAGGTTCCCGACAATACCCAGTTCTGACCACTATCAGAGCTCACATAGACTTCCGCCGAATCCCCTCTACGGCCTTGTGATCCTTCTCGTCGACCACTGGACGAAGAGTAAGCTGTTTCTGGGGAACTTGGCGCATAAGCAACAGCTGAAAATCGGTAATTATCTGTACCTCTAAGAGATAATGCAATGTCAGATCTCGACCCTCCTTCCGAACTGAAAAGAAGGTCGCCTTCGATCACACCATGAATGACCGTATTTGAATCTGTTGGTTTTACAGCAAGTCCGCTGACATGAGCACTTTCTGCAACATGGACCCATGTACCTCCTGCATCGTCAGATCTCCAAACGCTCATGTCGTTGGAGTCAAATCCAGCGTAGACAACATCAGGGTTTGACGGTGAAATTGTTAATGCTCCAACCACTCCGGTTCGCAACCCCGTGACTCTTTCCCACTGGAGTTCTGCACATTCTCCATCTGTAAACGTTGAACATTCACCCGATGCGTCAATTTGGTAATCGACAGAAGGTGTTTGAACATCAATGAGTGTCCCTAGAAAAAGTTTTTGACTTGATTCAACTACTTCAGAATCATCCGAGTTTTGAGTCATTGGCGGTATTTCACTTATATCCGCAGAGGTATCTGTTGATGATATTTCGTCATTAGATTCTGCTCTGCTCTCTGAAGAGTCATCATCATTCGAGGAACCTATCTTGCACACATTGATTAGTTCAATGTCTTCTTCGGTGGGTTCATATCTATCTTGAATGAGAGCATCTGACTTGTTCATTCCAAGAACGTTGTCGACACAAGGAAAATTATGACTTGGAGTTGGGCAATGTTGTATTTTCTGACTTTCTTCGGATGTAATTGAACGATTCCAAAGTGAAAACCATGTTTCTCCGCCAAGTTCCTTTGCGATACACGAAAATGAGATATGCAAATTAACTCCCGAACTGTCAATAATTTCGAAATCAATTCCATTAGTAATATCTGCTATCGACATTGTTGGCGTGTCTGCAGTAGTTGTAGTCGCAACAGAAGTAGTCGGAGTCGTTATAGAAGTAGTTGCAGTCGCAACAGAAGTAGCCGGAGTCGTCATAGAAGTAGTTGCAGTCGAAACTGTCGTAGTCGTAACAGAAGCAGTAGTCGAAGTTTCAGTCGTGGTCGGAACAACTTTCGCAGTTGGAGCGTCAGGAATACTCGTTGAAGCCTGTGTCTCTGAAGCGCCCCCACAAGCAGAAGCGAACAAAAATAAACAAACGAGCATTCCCGTCTTTTTCACACCTGCAGTTTGGCATACCGTCATATGAATCATTAACTCAGGGGGTCCCTGGACTGGCAGCTCCTTAATAAACGGATCTGCAGTAAAAAGAAACAAATTCACTCCTGATGAGTGAGAAGAAGAATGGTTTGGAGACAAATCTTGTAGCCTTATCCCATGACAAAAGCTGAGGAGTTTTTGTCGGACACGGTTTTCCCACCGTGCGTGAAGCCCTCTGCTTGCAGGGGGTTTTTTCGTGCATTGTCTTTGATATTAGATATGCGCAGTTGTTATGTGCGTGCTGTTCGTCCTACGGTGCCACATGCAAAACAGATGGATGCTGTAATCAATTCAAATTATGATCTGTATTTACATCTAGGATAGAAATGTTTTATGCAAAGAGAAAAAATTCTGGGAAACGCTCTAAGGCTTTTTAATTAATTGACACTTGTGGTTATAGATGGGGCCGGTTGTGAAGGGCCTTCAAGCACTTCAATAGCACCGCCTTGACCCGGTTTAGGTAAATGAAGTATCAAATTACTCCCAGAGATAGTCGCAGGACCACAAGTTTGACTTCTGATTCGTTTATGAAACTCCCAAGAATTTCCAGTCGTTGAAGAATAAACTATTAACATTCCTTCTGAACACACTGTTAACTTTAAAGTCCCTTCCTTACTGATTGTTAAATCTGGATCACCGCCTTCTAGAGTATGCATTTCAATAAAACCCTTGTCAGGATTTCCAATAAGAACTCTTATTTCTTGCTTGTCAACCGTCTTAACTGCCATAACCCAGTCATCGAGAATAACGACCGAGGGGTCTTGCACTCCTATCTCATCTAAAACTATACGAATAGTCTCAAAATTCTGACCGTCATATGACTTAAACAGACAAATAGGGCCCGCTTTTCTATTGGTTCCATTGACTGCTACAAGTCCGAAACTCCCATCTGGCAAAAGAAAGATATCGGGATCAATAACTCCTTGAAAAATATCTCCATCAATTGAAATAGGGCCGAGGTCAATAAAATTACCTCGGTCAATAATAGCGTGGTGAAGCACATGATCTGAGGCTGCCATCATCCATAGATGCGGTTTGCCATCAATCATTAGACCGTCGGCAACCGAGAATCCCTGTCCTAACATTTTTTGATCAATAATCACATCATCCGCAACTCGTCCTATCCACAATTCATGCTTAGCAATTCCTGCTTCAAAACTTGGCTGACGGCGTGGAATGTCGGAGCAACCTGGTTGGTGATCCTTAACCAACTCAGTTTCCTCGGGTAATTCTTTACTACTAGAATTTTCAATGCCATCTACAACAGACACTTCAGTTTCAGATAAATCGAAAGTCAAAACCGGAGCCTCAGTAATACTTGGGATCACAGTCGTATTCGGTGCAACCTGCATATCCGGAACCTCAGTCGTACTAGGAACAACAGTCGCACTAGGAACCTCAGTCGTACTAGGAATCTCAGTCGTACTAGGAACAACAGTCGTACTAGGAACAACAGTCGTAGTTATCTGCTCCTCAAGCATCGAAACTTCTTCACGCAATGCTGTCAACTCATCAGAATCAGAACTACCGCCGCAAGCAGAGGCGAGCAAAAGTAAACAAACAACTGCCCCCAACTTTTTCATACCTACCAGTCTGTCACAGCGTGTGGGGGTGACGCCTGTCGGATACTGCTACGTATAGTACGTTTGCTATTTCATATAAAAGAAGTAAAAATCAATCATGTCTAATTACTAAAGGGGAGATCAGATGAAACTTACAATTACAGCCTCCATTCATGCCCGTTGGGGCCACAGAGTCGATAATTTAATTCATACACATGCTTGGACAGTAGAGGCAACTTTAGAAGGCCCACTGGACAGCAAAAAAGTTTACCCAGCAGATGATCTAGAGAAAATTCTTACCGATGCAGTAGAACCTTGGTCAGGACATTACTTAACTAAAAAAGATGTTGGAATATGGAAAGGGTACAAGCCACTGATATGGACGAAAGAACCTACTGTTGAAGAAATAACAAGAAACTTGTGGAATCATCTTTCAAAAAAAGTACCCACCCTTATAGGAGTCAGTCTTATTGAAAGTTCAGAGTTTGACAGATGTAGAAAAGTCTCTCTAACAAAAAAATAAACTAATGAGCGGGGAGAAGTTAACTATCGGAGCAAAGTTCTGCTCTGCATGCGGAGCAGCCGTCTAACCACACCCGTGTTGGGATGCCACCCGTCGGATACTGCTACGTATAGATACGCAAAGTAACCAGTAGAAGAAAGAAATAATTATTGATTAATCGATAATGACAAACATAGGTAAATCTGAGTTGACCTGAGAGACGTCAAGAACTGTTTCAATACCGTCGTAGCGACGTGCCACAACTGCACCAACCACATCTTCAGGGAGTTTCGCACCTCCCCATAAAGCGTAGATAGTCTTACCATCCCTCATATCAAACCGAACTGAAGTAGCAGTTAAAGACTCAAACATTTCGAAATCACCGATTGTTGAAATAACAACATTCCATGCATCCAGAACCTTCTGCGGACTTTTGTTTAGAGCAGCGGCTATAACAACTTCTGCTCCATTCACAAACGAAGTTACTGACCCTATAAATGGAATCTCTGCTATTTCCTCTTCTGATCTGTCTTTCAAAAGTCTTTCACCAACCGCCGCTTCAGTAACCCAGAAAGGTTTTGTTTGGTGTCCAAAATCGTTTAAATAATTTCGGTATTCTTCCGAAAAGAAAGTGTCACTGCTCGAAATTGAGTGAATATTACCAACATCAAAGAACTCATTGCCTTCCTCCAAGATCGGTTGCCAGAAATCTGCTGCGCTTTCATGCATACCAGCCTGACCAGCAGGAAAGACTACCGCTAAAGGATCAACAGATTTGATCGCTGTATATGAAACTTGTAAAAGTTCTAGATAATCCTCTGGTTCTCCCATAAAAAAAGTTAGATCAGGTTGCTGCATCGAAGGTTCATTAGAAACCTCCCAATGCCGTAACGGGTATTCAAGTCCTGGCATATCATTTAAACCATCGCCGTCATATCGTTCAATAGTTGCTTCCAACCAAGCAATATAAGCGTCAATATCACACGGCTTGTAAAGGGAATCAGTGAGAATAGGAAAAACGGGTTGCGCTTTTGGTTTGTCCGCGTGACATGTATTTTGATCCCATTCGGCAAACGGCCAAATAGTTGTTAGGACTCCAACCCTGTCTTGCTGAATAGCAGTCACCAAAGAATCCGACCTTTTCCAGTCATACTCACCTGGAGTCTTCTCTATTAACCCCCAGACGAAAACACCTGGATGAGGTCTACGCCACCCCCCAGGACCCCCATCCCTGCCTGCAGTTAAGTGCCCGAAATGACTTACACCAATATCATCTGGCAACTCCAATTGAATTGACTCACTCACTTTTGTAGGTGGGACTGTAGTGCTCGTAGTTACAGGAAACGCTGTCGTGTCGGTATTAGTTGTTGGAATATCTGCACCGCTGTTGTCTTCAACATCATCAGGTCCCACAATTATGATTCCAGCAGAGGTAGTGGTTGTCGGAACAGTAATAGTTGTTGTAGGAACTGTTGTTGGAGGAACTGTTGTTGGAGGAACTGTTGTTGGAGGAACTGTTGTTGTAGTAACTGTTGTTGGAGGAACTGTTGTTGGAGTAACTGTTGTTGTCGGTGTCTCTGAAGTTTCAGAAGAACCGCTACAAGCAGAAGCGAGCAAAAGCAAACAAACAACTGCCCCCAACTTTCTCATACCTACCAGTCTGGCACACCGTATGGGGGTGGCACCCGTCGGCTACTGCTACGTATAGATACGTCCAGATATTTTACGTAAACACACTTAATAATTCTGCTTTTCAGAGATGCCTCCCTGATGTCGCAATCTGGTCGTCTTTATCCCCATCAGACTTGTTTAAAACAACATTATCAAACTGTTTTTCATTGTCGTTTTTCTTTACATACCATTCCCATCGAAGATCATCTGGATCTGTCACCCAGGTTTCAGTTTTTTCTGCAAAGCAGCAAATTGTTTCTTCGATTCCTGTCGTATCAAGTTCTGCATTTGCCAAACGTTTTTCCGCGGATAAAACATCCTCAACTGTTTCAACTTCAACTCCTAAGTGGTTTATGGTGCCCGCTTCTGTTGATTCAAAAAGAACAAGTTTTAATGGAGGGTCATCAATTACATAATTTGCATACCCTGGTTTAATTTTTATCGGAGACACTTCAAACATCCGTGAATAAAACTGGATCGCTTCTTGGAGATTTGAAACATTTAAGGCTAGTTGAAGTCTGGACATAGTTTCCCCTCATATATATCTATGATAAATCTTATACTGTGAGGGTTTTCATGGTGGGCCGTGAGGGACTTGAACCCCCGACATCCTCCTTGTAAGAAATAAACGGTGCCTTGAATACATGGGCTTTGCGGGACCTACCCCAGTGTTTATGCGGTTTTGGGTACCGGTTGTTGATGGTTGTTTTGTGTTGTTACGCAGTGGCTGGTGCCCCAGAGGTGCCCCTGGGAGTCATTTCACTTCGGTAACGCTTCGAGCGCTGACCCGGGGATGTGCCGACACTCCCCCACATACATTTACTGTCTATCGACAGACGTTCGAGTTTGGTTCAGAGGCTGATCACCAAAAAGCTCTTACTGTACTTAGGTGTCTATAGGCCGATATTTTTGTTGTAGCTAAGTGCCCGCTCAATGTAAGGAAATTGTATGAATCGTTTTGAGAATCGAGTAGCTCTTGTGACTGGTGGAGCTTCAGGAATCGGCGCTGCCTCTGTGCGTCGTTTAGTCACTGAAGGAGCTCAGGTGATGATCGCTGATTTAGATGGTGAGGGCGCCGAGCAGCTAGCCAGCGAATTAGGAGCCATGACCGACACTTTCCAAGTTGATGTCGCTGATTCGTCAGCTGTAGATGACATGGTCAAAGCTACTGTTCAACGTTTCGGTCGACTAGATGTCCTTTTCAATAATGCTGGGATCGTTTCCACTGGCACTGTAGACACGTTAAGCGATGAGCATTGGAAGCGAATCATGGACGTTGATTTGAGTTCTGTAATGTACGGCTGTCGCGCTGTTATTCCTGTGATGAGAGCTCAGGGTGGTGGAGCTATCGTGAATACTGCTTCAATTTCAGGATTGTTTGGGGACTGGGGAATTCCTGCCTACAACGCCGCTAAAGGGGCTGTGGTGAATTTGACTAAAGCTATGGCCGCTGACCACGCACGGGACAATATTCGTGTGAATGCAGTGTGCCCAGGAGGAGTTGAAACTCCGTTAGTCGCTGAAGTTGTTGCGAGCCGACGAGCCCAAATTGAATATAAACGCCTCGTTCCCCAAGGCCGTATGGGTAAGCCTGAAGAAATAGCTGCCGCGGTCGCATTTTTGGCCAGCGATGATGCGAGTTATGTAACTGGCCACAACCTTGTTGTAGATGGTGGGGTGACTGTGACGACTGGTCAACCCAATTTCACGGCGATCGCTGAACGCTGGTGGGACCCATTAAAAAATTAATACGGTCAGCGCTTAGACCGCTTCTTTGTCAGGTTTTTGATGCTGTGCCTAGCGTTTATTAACTGTTTCTGTAAGAAATCCCCTGGGCTTTGAGTACATGGGCTTTGGGGTACCTATCTCAGTGTTTATGCAGTTTTGGGTACTCGTTGTTGTTGGTTGTTTTGTGTTGTTACGCAGTGGCTGGTGCCCCAGAGATGCCCCTAGCTCGCCTTATTCATTATCTACAACCGTTAAGGAAAATGAGACGGGAGCTACACCGTAAGGATTTTCTATCGGTTCGAGTTGACCGCTGATACTGCCATTGTCAACCTCGCCAGAGAATTTATAATTTCCAAGTCCGGGGGTAATGGCCCCCAGTTGTGTGACGAATGCCTGACAGTAGCCACTCTTAGCACTATCAGCTAAGACATCCACATTAACCAGGTATTCACTAGTCGACCCTTGCAGAACATCAGTCGCAGGGTTGTAAGAAGATGCTTTAGCGTCAATTACCAGCGAACTAATAAAGGAAAGCTTGCAACTCTCATATGGTCCGCCCTGCGATCGCATATCAACTGTTATCTCATAAACGGAATCACTTTTAAATTCTCCGCTTACTTCACCTGACTCAGATGAATAAATCATTTCTATCTCGTTAAGCGTCACTTCGAAACCAGCAACCACGTCCCCTAGGCCTTGTGCCGTGTTCTGGTACCACGAATCATCGTAATCATGCTCACCCACGGCGCGAAACGAAGCCCCTGGGTTCAGCGAACCCTCGGAGGGAATAACCTCGGTTTGGTTCTCGTCCTCCGGAATCTGCAAGCCCTCGACCGTTACAGTCAATGTTTGCGAGATTAATGAAGCGCCACTGAGGTATGTGACGTCTAAGGAAGCGGTACCAGCCTCATCAGCAACATAGGTATTGCCCTCGAGCGTTCCGGGACCGTTGGATAGGCTCCATTGAATCTCAGAATTCAATTCAGTAGCGAGAACGACGGTCTGCTTTCCGTTCTCGTAGGTGACTCGCAATAGCTCGTGCCCCAAATTAAGCGCAGAACCAGAATCTATGGTTTCCGAGGGATTATGGAGTTGCATGTCAACAATAAGGGGTCCTTTTTGGAGGACCCGGTGTTCAATATCGCTTGACACTTCCCCACTGGTGAGTGTTCCTGCAACTCGGAACGAACCCACCAAGGGTCCTTTGACTTCAAAAGTGCCCGGTGTGGTATCGCTTTGGGATACTGCTTGACTTGCATCACTAACAGATTCGTTGACTATGCGTCCCGAGAAAGTGATGGGGCAGCCTGTTAGCTCGGGAATAGTCGAAACTTCAATACCAATTGTTGCGTTACCGAGATCTTGGTAGCGGTGGTTTAGACCCACAATGTCTGAACACGTTGGAACGGATTGCGGGACCTCTGTTGAGATTTGGATTTGGTTGTTGTTGGAAGGTTCATCGCTCGATCCCGAAATTTCTATTCTCTTTTCTCCGTTTGTTTCGAATCCATCAAGCACGACCGGTTTATTCTTCTCCGAGTCGATTACCAACGTGCCACAAGTCCCTTTAGGGATCAGCGTCTTTCCGTCAGCGCCAGTTTTTCCCATAACAATTGCTTTGGGGTCAGACGGTGAAGCGGTATCTGAAAAAAATAAATATTCAACACCTTTACCAACCGCATATCCAGTAGCACCCGCAATAGCAATTGTCGTAAGAGTGGGAACTGCAACACCTACTCCTAAAGCCACGCCTACAAACGCCCCGAAGACACCGGTCGCTTGACCTTTGACAGCGTTGACAAAGACGGAGGGCATCTCTCCTAAGAGCGCGAGTCTGGCTCTGTGTTTAGCCATACGTTGATCTAAATCGTCTCCACCGCTCTCTTTGACGGCTTCACCCTTTTCTTCAATAGCTCTTTTTGCATCGTTGGCCCACTTCAACGTTTCTCGCACATCTTTCAACCCTTCGAACCCAACCGAACCAAGTCCTGGGGTTAGTGCGATCCCTTTATCACGGATCTTCTCACCGAAACTTTTTGTTGAGCAGTTACCTGTGCTCCCATCAACTTGAGCCAAAAGAAGCGTTGAGGAATCAGATGCGCCACTAGCAAGGCTCATAAAGCCGGAAACCGCTACCCCATCGGGAAGTCCTACATCCTTATACCGCCCAATATAAGCAGAATATTCATTAAGTTCGTCAATGCCCTGAGCGACGAGACCAAACCGGGTTAACTCCTCTACAACAGCATCCCAAGCGCCAAAAACAGCATCTACATCGCTCGCTTCAACTATTTGCTCCCCGTTGGCTGCCGCCTCGATGACTTCTAGTGCCTCTTGCCGACTCTCGGCATATCGCAAGAACGCAGAAACAGTCGAAGAGACCGACTTATCGAAATCGTCAAGGTCGTAGTCCCCGTCGACGCCCATGTTCAGCCAGTCTGGCCAGTCAACATCAGTGGCCCACTCCTGGTCGACAACCCACTCGCGCCACTTAATATCGCCCCTCCAGGCGCCCGCAAGCAACCCCAAAACTACTAAAACTGTTAACCCTTTAAACAAGCGCCTCAATTTTTTTCACCCACGTCCACCATACAGATCCCGGAGCCAAATTCCGAGCAAAGTCAATCAAGAGTGATTATCGATTTCAAGCACCAAGGGGAGCCAATAAGAAAATTTTTGCTTATCCACATGTTGAAGTCCCAGGCCCCCACAGCACTTTTCGTTCCACTGTCCCATCAGGCAGCTCAATGAATTCCACACGCTGTAAATCGATGTGGTGTAACCCGTATTGCTCGGGAGGCTCCGACTGTTTCTTTTCTTCAAGAGTCTTGTTTAGCTGGTTCACGTAACACGGCTTACAAAGAGGGTTGGGTTGTCCTTGAGGATTCAACATGACTGCTCCCCCACATTGTTCGCATCCTCCTTTGTTGAGGGGTTTGTTATTCGAAGCTTGGCTATTAGTAGTAGTTAAATCTTTCTTCTTTAACGGGTGACGTGAGGTCACACCTGTACTGGTGTGATGTGAGGTCACACCTCCAGGCAGATCGGTCAGGTTCGGGTTACCTGTGTGATCTGAGGTCACACTGGTGTCTGGTTTCTGTGCGAACTGTTTGAGGCGTTCGGTGATGCGGTATTCGGATGGTCTGGTCCGGTGAACTTCAATACGTCCACGTTCTCGCTTTTCAAGGAGACCAAGTTCTACGAGCCGTTTCGTTGCCCGGCTCATGGTTTCTCTGGGTATCCCATATCTGGCAGCAATTGTTTCTAACGCCCCATGATGGGATTCAGTCCATCCCATAGTTAGCAAATGAAGGACTAAAGCATTCTTAACCGTGAGTGGTTCGCTCTTGATCGCCTCCAGCACGCCACGAGCGATCAACTTATTGAAGATATTGGCGTCCTCAACGTGCGCTCCTGAAACCACTATCGCGACAGTTCGCATTTCCGCTGTAGTGGCCACTGTGGCCGGATACACGACTTGGTCGAGAAGCATTGGTGTGCTTAGGCAGTTCTGTTGGCCACAAGTTCGATTCAGCCATCGACACTTCATACGGCGGCCTTAGTTCATTCTTCGAATCGCAAGAATTCTATGATCTATTTCTCAAGCGTCTGAACAAACTTAACGCTTCAGATTAAATACGAATAAGTCTGTGCCCCCACCCCTAGTGGGGGTGCCACCCAGTCGGATACTGCTACGTATA
>MPLX02060311.1_pt1 | contig 66744 bp, 56 predicted proteins | sample 1617341 | NCBI WGS metagenome assembly MPLX02 (sample SAMN05944804, study PRJNA350692) | marine metagenome | biome: marine; feature: ODZ; material: water; isolation source: 120 m water sample filtered on 0.2 um supor filter | place: Pacific Ocean | collected 2012-04-08 | depth 120m m | reverse complement strand
TGAGCTACGGTCACCACACATGTACACGCGAACCCCTAATTATCCAATAAACCGAGCCCCTTATGCCAGCAACCCTTGCGCTCAATCGGTAAATGGGTGCTTACAGGGAACTGGCGCGCCCGACAGGACTCGAACCTGTAACCTACGGCTTAGAAGGCCGTTGCTCTATCCGGTTGAGCTACGGGCGCCAAGACGTTCAGGAAGGCAAATGGTCGGGGCAGAGGGATTTGAACCCCCGACTCCCTGCTCCCAAAGCAGGTGCGCTACCAGACTGCGCCATGCCCCGATAACGGGGATAACTCACCCGTGCCTTAATTTTAGCGGATTACGTCGCGCCTGGCGGCAATCTATTTCAGATTGACCCTGCCGACCCAAGACGGGAGTTGGCTCCTCGCTTGAGCACCTGATTTTCCGGATTTCGACCGGAACGCGGCAATCCGATCGTAACCGGTTGCCCTGTGCGCTTGATTTTGCCACACCGAACCCCATTTTCTTTGTTGATTTACTCATTAACGCGGCCCTGTCCGGTCGCCCCTTTCACAGCCAGGAGTGCATCCAGATGTCCGAGACCGCGACCCCGAAAACGCATAGTTTCCAGACTGAGGTAAAGCAACTGCTTCACCTGATGATTCATTCGCTCTACTCCAACAAAGAAGTGTTTTTGCGCGAACTCATCTCCAACGGCTCGGATGCCTGCGATCGGTTGCGCTTTGCTGCGCTGACCGATGCCAAACTGATGGAGGAAGGGGAAGACCTCCGCCTGCAAGTCAGCGTGGATAAGAACGAGAAAACCATCACCATCAAAGATAACGGCATCGGCATGAGCCACGACGAGGTGGTGCAGAATATTGGCACGATAGCTCGCTCTGGAACTCGCCAGTTTCTGGATGCGCTGAGTGGCGATGCGGCTGATGATGCCAGCTTAATTGGCCAGTTTGGAGTGGGTTTTTACTCGGTTTTTCTGGTCTCACAAAAAGTGGAGCTCCTTACCCGCCGAGCCGGAGAGGCTCAAGACGCCGGGGTACGCTGGACCTCGGATGGTGAAGGCGAGTACACCATTGAAACGGTCGACATCGGCGATCGTGGTACGACTATTACGCTACACCTGCGCGATGATGACAAGGAGTTCGCCGAGGATTTTCGGCTACGCGGCATTATCAGTAAGTATTCTGACCACATCTCACTACCGATCGAGATGCACTCCCAGGATGAAGATAAGAAAGACGAATGGGAGGCCGTTAACAGTGGTTCGGCGCTGTGGTCGAGACCCAAGAGTGAAATCAGCAACGAAGAATACGAGCGCTTCTACCAGACCTTGAGTTACGACAGCGAAGCGCCGTTGACCACCCTGCACAACCGGGTCGAGGGCACGCTCGAATACACCTCTCTATTCTTTATCCCCAAAAAGGCGCCTTTCGACTTATGGGATCGGGAACAACGCCATGGGATCAACCTTTACGTGCGGCGAATCTTTATCATGGATGATGCCAAGTACCTGATGCCCTCCTACCTGCGCTTCATACGCGGGGTCGTCGACGCCGCAGATTTACCCCTCAATGTCTCGCGTGAGTTCCTGCAGGACAACAAGGACATCGACCGGATCCGCAGTGCCTCGGTCAAGAAGGTACTCTCTGAACTCGCCCGACTCGCCGACAAGGAGCCCGAATCTTATGCGGCCTTCTGGCAGGAATTCGGTAAAGTGTTAAAGGAAGGCATCGTCGAGGATCAGGACAACCGCATTATGCTTGCCGACCTGCTTCGTTTCACCTCTACCCGCAACGAGGGAGCAGAGCAAACTGAGTCTCTCGCTGGCTACTTCAAGCGCATGCCGATGAAGCAAAAAGCCATCTACTACATTACGGCTGACTCACATAACGCGGCCAGCACTTCGCCACACCTCGAAATTTTTCGCAAGAATGAAGTCGAAGTTCTGCTGCTGAGCGACCCGGTCGATGAGTGGCTGGTGTCCTCCCTGAATGAGTACAAAGATAAGCCACTGAAATCTGTCGCCAAGGGGGCGTTGGACTTAGATGACTTGGCAAGTGATGAAGACAAGAAAGCCAATGAGGCTAAGGAAAAAGACCTGGCCGGGTTAACTGAAAAAATGCACTCACTGCTCGGTGAGAAAGTCAAAAACGTACGGGTCAGTCACCGTCTGACCGACTCACCGGCCTGCCTGGTGGCAGACGAAACCGATCTGGGTGGCAATCTCGAGCGCATCCTCCAATCCATGGGGCAAAGCGCGCCCGAGGGAAAACCTATCCTGGAGATCAACCCCGATCACCCCCTTATCCGTCAACTGGGCCCCGAACATGCCAAGCTTGAGGACTGGACCCGTGTGCTGTTTGACCAAGCAGCGCTCAGTGAGGGCGCACCGTTACCTGAACCAGCCGCTTATGTGCAACGGGTTAATGATCTGCTGACGCGCGCGGCCCTGGCGGGCAATTGAGATACAGCACCGCTTCCCGCAACAGTAGAGGGGAATCCGGCATGACAGGAGCTTAATCGACCCGGTTCGCCTGACTCAACGCATCTCGCGCATCGCCTACCCAGTCGAGGGTGCCGTCAAGATCCGGCAGGGGATTGCCATCCTGGTCCACGCAGTTGCGGCCGAACACCAGCGACTCGGCAACCCGGCCGCGCGGGCCGATGCGGCTGTATTCAAAGAGGATGCTGCGGGAAATGCGTGCACCCCGTTCCAGGTGGCAGCCATGGCCTATCCAGGTCGGGCCAAAAATCTCGCAGCCTGGCTCAATGCGTGAAGCGGAACCCACATAGATGGGACCTTCCGCGCGAACCTCATCCCAGTCCACATCCACATTCAACCCTGTCCAGATCCCGGGGCGTACTTCGGTACCCGGCATGCCGGCACCACGCAACTTACCGCGCATCAGTTGCTGATTCGCCTCCCAGTAATCGCTGAGATGCCCAATATCAATCCAGTTGAATGGCGCCTCTATCGCATGGAAAGGTAAGCCTTTTTCCAGGATCAGTGGGAAAAGCTCACTACCGATATCAAACTCTACGGTGGGCGGAATGAGATCGACAATTCTGGGCTCAAAGATATAGATGCCGGTGTTGACCAGTTGTGACAGGGCTTCTTCGGTTGTGGGCTTTTCCTGGAAGGACTGGATGCGGCCACTATCATCACAGACCACGACACCGTAACTCGAAACCCGCTGACGCGGAACTTCACGCACCACGATGCTGGCAGCCGCACCCGATTGCCAGTGGCGGCGCACGGCCGCTGAGAGATCAAGGTCAATCAGGGCATCACCGCAGACCACCAGAAAGGTATCATCAAAAAACCCGCCGAAGTCCTGAATCCGCTTGATGCCGCCCGCTGAACCCACCGGTGCCGCAATCGTCTCGCCTCCCTCCAGATGTCCTTCAAAGGAGTAGCCGATCTCCGCGCTCCAGCGCCGGCCATCACCGAAATAGCCTTCGATCGAATCAGCCAGGTGACTGATATTGACCATGATCTGGTCAAAGCCGTGGCGGACCAGGTGCTCGACCAGGTACTCCATCACCGGCTTGCCCAGTACCGGGATCATCGGTTTGGGCATGGCATGGGTTAGCGGACGCACCCGCGTTCCCTTGCCCGCAGCCAGGATCATCGCTTTCATCTAGGCATCCCTTAGCATCGGCTGGAGAGTCTACAGGCTCAAACCCTGACTGACCATCGGTTGTGGGTGGCTAACCCCGGCCAGTCGTGCTGTTTCAAAGGGCCAGGCCGAACCCGGGTTGATCCTCGGTCAGGCTACCTGGGCCGGGGTCGTTGCTTCTGGCCTGAACACCAACTCAGATCCATCGACCTCGACTACGATGGTATCGCCGGGTGCAAAACTGCCCGCGAGGATTTGCTGTGCCAGAGGATTTTCCAGTTGGACCTGGATCGCCCGCTTGAGCGGTCGGGCGCCATAGACGGGGTCAAACCCGGCATCACTCAACTTGGCCAACGCCGCATCAGTGACATTGAGCGCAAGGTCACGTGCACTCAAACGAGCCTGCAGAATTCCCACCTGGATGCGGGCAATCGCATGCAACTGTTCACGCAACAGTGGATGAAAGACGATGATGTCATCAACCCGGTTAATAAACTCCGGGCGAAAATGCTGGCCAACCACACTCATGACCTGCGCCTTCATCTGATCGTATTTCTCTTCACCCGCCAGTTCCTGGATACGATCGGAACCCAGATTGGATGTCATGATGATGACCGTGTTACGAAAATCTACTGTGCGGCCCTGGCCATCGGTCAGACGACCATCATCGAGCACCTGTAGCAACACATTAAAGACTTCAGGGTGTGCTTTTTCCACCTCATCCATCAGGATCACCGAGTAGGGGCGGCGGCGGACAGCTTCAGTGAGGTAACCCCCCTCTTCGTAGCCTACATACCCTGGCGGTGCACCGATCAGTCTTGCGACAGAATGTTTTTCCATGAATTCAGACATATCGATGCGAACCATCGACTCCTCGGTATCAAAGAGGAAAGCAGCCAGCGCTTTGGATAACTCCGTTTTTCCTACGCCTGTGGGCCCCAGAAAAAGGAATGATCCGTAAGGCCGATTTGGATCGGAGAGTCCGGCGCGCGAGCGGCGGATAGCATCGGATACCGCGCGTATCGCCTCGTCCTGGCCGATCACCCGCTCGTGCAGTTCGGATTCCATGCGAAGCAACTTCTCGCGCTCGCCCTCCAACATTCTGGATACGGGTATACCAGTCCAACGTGCGATGACCTCAGCGATCTCCTCGTCAGTGACCTTGTTGCGCAACAACCGCACCGATGTCGCTGGTTCAACGGTGTCTGCACCGACCAGTTGCTTTTCAAGTTCAGGGATACGGCCGTACTGTAATTCCGACATGCGCGCGAGATCTCCTGCTCGTCGTGCTGCCTCCACTTCGCCCCGGGCCTGGTCGAGTGCTTCCTTGATATGCTGGCTACCCTGTAAGGCCGCTTTCTCTGCCTTCCAGACTTCCTCCAGATCTGCGTATTCACGCTCAAGTTCGTCGATATCGCTCTGAAGGGCCTCAAGACGTTTTCTTGAAGCTTCATCGGTATCCTTCCTGATCGCCTCTCTCTCAATCTTTAACTGGATCAGGCGCCGATCCAGCCGGTCCATGGATTCGGGTTTGGAATCGATCTCCATGCGGATTCGACTGGCTGCCTCGTCCACCAGATCAATCGCCTTGTCCGGCAGTTTGCGATCACTGATGTAGCGGTGGGAGAGTGTTGCCGCAGAAACGATCGCGGGATCAGTTATGTCAACTCCGTGGTGAACTTCATATTTTTCCTTGAGGCCACGCAAGATAGCCACCGTGTCCTCCACGTTGGGCTCGCCGACCAGCACTTTCTGGAAACGCCGCTCTAGAGCCGCATCCTTTTCCACGTACCGGCGGTACTCATCCAGGGTTGTCGCGCCAATGCAGTGCAGCTCGCCGCGCGCGAGTGCCGGTTTGAGCATATTACCTGCATCCATGGCACCGTCAGCCTTGCCGGCGCCAACCATGGTGTGCAACTCATCGATAAACAGGATGATCTGGCCTTCCTGTTTGCTAAGGTCGGTGAGCACCGCCTTAAGACGTTCTTCAAATTCCCCCCGAAATTTGGCGCCGGCGATCAATGCGCCCATATCCAGCGCAAGCAGTCGCTTACCGCGCATCCCTTCTGGCACTTCACCGTCAACGATACGCTGTGCCAGCCCCTCGGCAATGGCCGTTTTACCCACACCAGGCTCGCCAATCAGTACCGGATTATTCTTGGTCCGCCGCTGCAACACCTGAATCGTGCGGCGAATCTCCTCGTCACGGCCAATCACCGGATCCAGTCGGCCCTGCTCGGCCCGCTCAGTCAGATCAATTGAATATTTTTCCAGGACCTGCCGCTGCTCTTCTGCACCCGGATTATCCACCGCCTCTCCACCGCGGATCTGTTCAATGGCCTGCTCTAGCGCGCCCTTAGCCACACCCGCATCTTTCATCAGGCGGCCCAGAGCCCCCTTATCTTCCAGCGCGGCCAACACGAAGAGCTCACTGGAAATGAACTGGTCGCCGCGCTTTTGCGCCATTTTGTCAGTTAGATTCAAAAGCCGGGCAAGATCGCTCGAGATCTGAACATCCCCACCAGTACCTTCTACCTGTGACAACCGGTCCAGCGCCTCACCCAATCGCGAACGCAGGGCATTTGCATTTGCGCCCACCCGGGTCAGCAGGTGGCGCACGCTGCCACCCTCCTGATCGAGCAGACCCAGCATCAGGTGTGCCGGCTCGATAAACTGGTGATCTCTGCCAAGCGCCAGGCTCTGGGCATCGGCTAGCGCCTGCTGGAATTTCGTCGTCAATTTATCCATTCGCATAAGTAGCTCACTCCCTTCGTGCTGGGCTGCTTCTTTGCCGGGCAATACTTTACGCCCAGGGATGTTTACGTAAAAAATATGGGGGTAAAGCCTGGGTAATCAAGGTGCATTGAGGCAGAACACAACGCCCCTGGCCGCATCCCGTCCCTCACGCGCAAGCGCATAACCCGTTTCGGTGGCGCACCACAACCGGGTTATGATCAGCAATTCTTGAAGTTGGCGCAGGCACCCATGGACCCATCCCCAACACAGCATGAAATCTTTGAACAGGCCCAACAGGCTCTGTCCGAGGATCTTGGCACAGGCGATCTGACTGCCGCCCTGATCGGCGAGGTCGATAGAGCGTGTGCGACCCTGGTCGGCCGCGAGGCCGCGACCGTGTGTGGGCGTGATTGGGTTGAGTCGGTGTTTCATCAACTCGACCCGTCCATTACGGTCGAGTGGTTTACCCAGGACGGTAACCTTATTGCTAAAGACCAAGCGTGGTGCAAGATCGAAGGCCCCGCCCGTGCTATCTTGACGGGCGAACGCACCGCACTGAATTTCCTGCAGCTCCTTTCAGGAACCGCAACCGTGACCCGCCGGTTGGTGGATCAGCTCGAAGGCACGGCTGCCCAGTTGCTGGACACCCGAAAAACTGTTCCGGGTCTGCGCCTGGCACAAAAATATGCTGTGCGCTGCGGCGGTGGCACCAACCACCGACTCGGACTTTATGACGGCATCCTAGTCAAGGAAAACCATATCCGGGCGGCGGGTTCAATCCGCAGCGCCGTACACGCTGCTATCGCACATAGTCACCATGTCTCACTGGTCGAGATTGAAGTGGAAAATCTTGACCAATTGTCTGAGGCTATTTCTGCGGGGGCACAACGATTACTGCTGGATAATTTTTCACTGGCGCAATTGCGCCAGGCTGTTCAGCGCAATGCTGGGTGCGCTCAACTTGAAGCTTCGGGAAATGTGACGCTGGGGAATATTCGGGAAATCGCCTTGACCGGAGTAGACTTTATTTCATCCGGCGAGATCACCAAGCACGTCTGCGCGATCGATCTCAGCCTTCAGTTTGAAACTTGACCGGCGAACTGATCGAGCCATTGCGCCAGTTGCACTGCAGTCACCGGGCCTACATGGGTATGCAAGACCTCACCCAGTGGCGAAAGCAGGAAGGTAGACGGCAGACCTTTAAGCGGCTCCAGCGGTACCAGGGGCTCATCACCAATCACCAGCACCGGATAATTGATATTGAAATCACGAGCAAAACTGCGGATCTGTTCCACAGGCGTTTTCTCAAAGGCAATACCAATGACGTCAACCTCTTCCCCATGGCGGGACTGGAAGGCGGTGAGCTCGGGAATCTCGTCAATACAGGGCCCGCACCACGTTGCCCAGAAATTGATCACCACCCACTTCCCTCTATAGCGCGCAAGATTGTGGGACTGACCTCCCAGGTCCACCAGGCTAAACTCGACAGGATCGGCGGCTGCCGGGGCCACTGGGAGTAGCATCCAGGCCAGTAACAGCAGCCCAAGTGCACTAGACTTGATATAAGACAAGATCATTAAGGGATTTTATCGATACATAGCAAACTGATGCTGGTCCTGGCTGGATAGACTCTGTACTCTCTGACTATAGTGATGTTCTAATATTAGGATATTTTTTTGGATTCTTCATGATGAGATTGATTTTTGCTTCTCTGACCGCGATGATGATAAGCATACCTGTGGCCCTCGCTGGCGATGCCCCCCCGGAAGGCGAGGATGCCTTGACCTGGTGCGAAGCAAACGAAGATGCTTGCGCCACCTGGTGTGAAAGCAACCCGGAAGCTGAGATTTGCAAAGAACCTGAATGTGACTGAATTATTGAGTTTCCCCGCTGGCGGCGATCCCTTAGGATGGCGGCGATAGCGTGGAATTCTGTGGGCACCCACCAATTGCCCGCAGTTCCCATCCCCCAAACTGACAGGAGAGAGAACTTGAAAAACCTGAAAATAATAACCAGCGCTATGCTGGGCTTAGCGCTGGTACTGCCAATGGGTGCCCAGGCAGGCGATCCGGTTGGCATCACCCCAGATTTAATGTCTGTGACAGTGAACCACAATGGCGCAGCCACTGAAATCATCCGTAACCAGGATAATGCGAACACTGTAAACCCAGCATTTGGCAAGACATCCCGGAAATGCCCGCCTTTTTGCATTCAACCTGCCGTCCTCGCTCCAGGTGTAGAAACCATTGCAGAACGTGAGATGATCCACTACGCCAAGATGATGAGTGATGGCGACTCCTCCATCGTCGTAGTCGACTCTCGCACCCCCAACTGGGTTGCTAAAGGCACGATTCCCAGCGCGATTAACGTGCCGTGGACCAAGCTAAATCCGGCTAAGGGTGCCACACCGATCGAGATTGCTGAGATCATGCAGGAAGTATTCAACGTCAAGGAGAGCGAGGGCTTGTTTGACTTCACTGATGCCAAAACCGCGGTCATGTTCTGCAACGGCATGTGGTGCGGCCAGTCACCCAACAACATCAAAAACCTGCTGAAGTTCGGCTACCCGTCGCACAAAATAAAATGGTACCGTGGTGGCATGCAGGATTGGGAGATTCTGGGTCTGAGCACAGCCAAACCCTAAGCTATATTTGTTTCTATAGAAAGGCGGGGCATGCCCCGCCTTTTTTTTGGCACCGGGCACGACTGGCCTACAGGATTCGCCGCAATCAGCGCTGGCGCTCTAACCAGATCAAAGACGCCATACGCCCGCATAACCCCTGACGCCGAAAAGAAAACCAGCGTGTTGGGTCCGCATAGGTGCATACCTCACTGGCGCCGGCAAAAGCGACCCGGTACTGCCTGAGCCGGGCAAGGATCAGACCGGGCAGGTCAGCCAGATACCGTTCTCCTCGGGGTAAAAAATAATTGCTGTCGCGTTGATGATCTGCCATTAGCTGATCACGCACTTCGCTTTTGACTTCAAAGGCATGCCGACGGATACCCGGCCCTACCCATGCAATGATATCCCGGGGCTGGGCCGGTACCGCGCTCAGGCCCGTCTCGATAATCCCGTCCGCAATGCCCCGCCACCCAGCATGTAACAGAGCGACAAAACTGCCCTGGCGATCGCTGAGAAATACCGGGGCACAGTCTGCACTGAGCACCGCACATACCACACCAGGGGAGGTGGTGAAACTGCCATCTGCGCTCAACGGCCGTACCGTACCATCGAGCCTTTCCACTGCAATACCATGAACCTGTGTTAACCATTGGGGCTGACCTGCCAGCCCCAGTTGCGCCACCAAGACTGAACGGTGAGTGGCAACCCGTTCCGGGTCATCCTGAACATGGTCTGCCAGATTAAAGCCATCGAAGGGGCGATCCGGCTGGCCGGCATTACGCTCAGTCGTCAACGCCCGAACATGATCCGGAGCTGGCCAGTCAGGACTTACCCATCGCACCAAAGAGGCTTTCATGAATTGTGCTTGGTGTCACTGGCCAGGGCATCAACCAAAGTAACCAAGTCTGGCGGGAGAGGGCTTTCCCAACGTAGCGATTCCCCGGTGATCGGATGTGCCAGGGCGAGGGCCGCAGCATGCAGGGCCTGACGCCGGAACGCCTGAAGAGTGGCGACCAGATGTGCGCTCGATCTTGGTGGCAATTGTGGCCGGGCACCGTAGATCGGGTCTCCGACTAATGGAAACCCCAGGTGCGCCATGTGCACCCGAATTTGGTGCGTGCGGCCAGTCTGCAATCGTAGTGACAACATCGTATGCGATCGGAAACGCTGATGCACGCGATACTCGGTCAATGCCGGCCGACCTTTTTGCGTCACGGCCATCTTCAGTCGGTTTCGCGGATGGCGCCCAACCGGTGCATCCACAGTGCCCCCAGCGACCAGGCAACCGTTCGTCACAGCCAGATACTCCCGTCGTATCGTCCTGGCTTCCAGACCCCGAATCAATTCGGCCCGGGCCAGTTCTGTCAGCGCTACGACCAGAAGCCCACTGGTATCCTTATCGAGGCGATGCACAATGCCTGCACGGGGTAGTGCCTGGGTAACGGGATATCGGTGCAAGAGTGCGTTCGCCAACGTACCGGTTGTGTTGCCTGCCCCCGGGTGCACGACCAGGCCTGCCGGCTTATCAATGACCGCAATATTTTCATCCTCGTACACGACCAAAAGCGCCATTGCCTCCGGCAGCCACCGGGCCTGCGGCGGCGGGGGCACCTGGAGGCACAGAACCTCGCCACCCGCAACTGCGAGCCGCGCTAGTGGCACCTCTCCTGCGAGAGTAATACGGCCTTCTTTGAGCCAGGCCTGAAGCTGAGACCGTGAGTAAGGCGCAAAAACCCGGGGTAATACCTTATCGAGCCGCTCACCCACTGCCGAATCGGGCACAATTGCGGTAATGACCTCGCCTTCGTCCTCTTCCTTGGTGGCCGCCATAACTGTCATCTTTATCGTATGCTCCCGAAAGTATAATAGCCCGCTATGAGCCTCTTCTTCCATATCGTGCCCCACTTTATCCGCTGTGCACTTTTCATACTGATCGTGCCGCTGCTTGGCACCGGCTGCGCTATCCTGGAAGAGAAAGACGAAACGGCTGACTGGACTGGCGAACAATTTCTGGCTGCGGGGCATAGCCAGATGGCTGCGGGCGACTGGCCGGCCGCCATAACCACGTACCAGAAAATGCAGGGCCGCTATCCTTATGGGCGCAATGCAGAGCAAGCCCACCTGGACATGGCGTACGCTTATTTCAAAAATGATGAACCTGCGCTAACGGTTGCCGCCACTAACCGCTTTATCCAGATGCACCCCACCCACCCCAATGTGGATTACGCGTTTTACCTAAAAGGCCTGGCGCTGTTTGAGCCCCCAGATAGCCTTATCGGCACGCTCACAGGAGAAAATCCCGCCAACCATGACATCAGTCCGGTACGTGAAGCCTTTGTGGCTTATCGCGAACTGGTCAGTCGCTTTCCAGAAAGCCGCTACGCGCCAGATGCACGAAAAAGGCTGGTCTACATTATCAACGTGCTGGCGGTACACGAAGTTGATGTTGCGCACTACTACTACGCCCTGGGTGCCAACGTGGCAGCCGTCAACCGGGCGCGATTGGTACTCGAGACTTATCGCAACTCCCCAGCGGTAGAACACGCCCTGGGGATCATGATCAAAGCCTATGCCAGAATGGGGCTGGTCGATCTACAGGCCGATACGCTACGGGTGCTGACACTCAATTACCCCGACAGCGAGCACCTCAACTGAACTTTGAGGTAATGGGATAACGACGATCCCGACCAAAAGCACGGCGGGTGATACGTACACCCGGTGGGGCCTGGCGACGCTTGTACTCGTTGTGCAATACCATCCGCGACACTCGAGCCACAGTTTCCGCATCAAACCCCTTGGCTGTGATCTCCTCGATCGCGCAATCGTGCTCGATAAAATCTTCCAGTATCGGATCGAGGACGTGGTAAGGGGGCAGACTGTCGGTATCAGCCTGGTCTGGGGCAAGCTCTGCGGAAGGGGGCCGGGTGATCACCCGATCTGGAATGACAACAGCATCGCGGTTACGGTAGTGAGCGAGTTGATAAACCAGGGTCTTGGGTACATCTTTGATCACAGCAAAGCCACCCGCCATATCACCATAAAGTGTCGCATAACCCACCGCCATTTCACTCTTGTTACCGGTGGTGAGCACCAACCGGCCGGTCTTGTTGGAGATCGCCATCAGCAGGTTGCCACGAATACGTGCCTGCAGATTCTCCTCCGTGGTATCAGATGGAAGGCCTGCAAACAGCGGCTCAAGCTGAACCCGATATGCCTCTACTAGGGGTTCAATCGGTACCTCCTGACAAAAAACTCCCAGTATCTTCGCCTGCTCCCGGGCATCTACCAGGCTCATATCCCGGGTATAGCGTGAGGGCATCAGGACTGCCGCTACCTTGTCTGGGCCCAGAGCATCGGCGGCCACCGCAAGCGTCAAGGCTGAATCAATCCCGCCTGACAACCCCAGGACGGCACCCTCAAAGCCATTCTTGTATACGTAGTCATGAACCCCGATTCGAAGCGCCTGGTAGATACTTTCTTCATAACCGGGCATTAGGGCTGGTGGGTGAGTACACTGCAGACTGTTTGCACCCACATCAACCCGCGCGAGCTCCTCGCAGAAAAATGCACTGCGATGGGTCACCTGCCCCGCGGCATCACAGGCAAAAGAGCCCCCGTCGAACACCAGCTCATCCTGACCCCCGACAAGATTGACATAGATGATCGGGACGCAGGCCTCGCGGGAACGCTCTCCCACCACCTGCTCTTCACGCTCTCTGGCCTTATGTATGTCATAGGGAGAGGCATTCAGATTGAAGATCACATCTGCTCCAGCCGCCACAGAGTCTGCAACCGGCGCGGAATGCCAGACATCCTCACAGACGGTCAAACCGATGGCAATGCCATCTATATCCACCACGCACGGATTCTCGCCAGGGTAAAAATAACGCTTCTCATCAAAGACCCCATAGTTAGGCAGTTCACGCTTGAAATAGCGAGCCCGCACCTGCCCTGCATCCAGCACCGAGGCGGCGTTGTAAAGCTTGCCCTCCTGGCGATGGGGGTGACCAATCACCACACAGATGTCACCCGACCCAGCTGCCAGCCGCGACAAACCCTGTTCTGCCTGGTCTAGAAAATCTGCACGAAACAATAGATCTTCAGGGGGATAGCCGGTGACAGCCAGCTCCGGGAATACCACAGCCCGGCAACCCAGCTCAACGCGGGCCCGCTGGCAAACTGCCAGCATCTTGCTTACATTCCCGTCTATATCACCGACGGTAAAATTCAGCTGTGCTATCGCAACGGGGAGATGCTTCATTGCAGGAAGAAAAGAGTCTGTCTGACCTACAGATCGGGAAAAAGAGAGGGCCCAATGATAATGGGGACAAGGCACTCATCACAACAAATTCAACGATGTGCCAGATTCCACGCGCCCAATGGAATGCGCTGGTACCCGATGATAGCCCGAGCCTTCGCCACGAATTCCTCCAGGCGCTTGAGGACAGCGGCAGTTGTACACCGGCTTCCGGCTGGACGCCCTGCCATATTACGGTCCACTGCGGTGATACCTTAGCTGGGGCTGCCCCGTGCTATCTCAAGGCGCACTCCTACGGTGAATTCATTTTTGACTGGGCCTGGGCCAATGCCTATCAACGGTCCGGGTTATCGTACTACCCGAAACTACTCCTGGCCGTCCCCTTCACGCCCGTCAGTGGTGCACGGCTGCTGCATCACCCCGATTTTAAGAGCACAACGGTGCGCGACAGCATTGCGACAGCATTGCCCGCCATCGCCGACCAGTTGGGGGCCTCATCGGTACATTGCCTGTTCTGCACTGACGCCGACCTCACTCGTTTTATCACCAATGGATTTGTGCGCCGAGAGAGTCGCCAGTTTCATTGGCAAAACGAGCACTACCACGATTTCGATCACTTCCTTGGACGGCTTTCCTCCAAAAAACGCAAGAATATTCTGCGCGAAAGACGGCGCGTTCTTGAGCAGGGAATCGAACTGCGCTGGCTACACGGCCATGAGATCAGTAACGGTCATCTGGATCTTCTGATGGCGTGCTATGGCAACACCATCGCTGAACATGGATCATATGCCTACCTGGGGCGTGAGTTTTTTGCGCAGTTGGTGCAAACCTTGCCTGACTCAGTGCAACTACTGCTGGCAGAACATCACGGCCGCTACGTGGCCTGTGCATTTTTTATCCGCGGGGACACCTCTTTATTTGGCCGCTACTGGGGAGCACTTGAACATATCCCGGATCTGCACTTTGAGGCCTGCTACTACGCACCAATTGAATACTGTATTCAGCATGGCCTGACGCGGTTTGAAGCAGGCGCGCAGGGTGAGCACAAACTAAGCCGGGGGCTGACTCCCGAAACCACGCTTTCGGCGCATTGGCTTTCACATCCGGGGTTCCATAAAGCGATCAGCAGGTATACCGCGCAGGAGGAATCGCAACTCGCTGACTATACCCGAGTGCTAGAGGCACATACCCCCTTTCGCCGTGACAGCAACCCAAAACCGGGGTGCTAGAATGACTCGCATCATGGCGACTTCTCCTGAACAATATGCATTTCCGCCACTCGAAGCAGCGTCGCCAGAGGGCCTGCTGGCGGTTGGCGGTGATCTCAATCCACAGCGATTGCTGAGCGCTTACCGGCAGGGGATTTTTCCGTGGTATAGCGCCGGTCAACCCATCCTATGGTGGTCACCGGATCCTCGCGCGATCCTGTATCCCGCACAAGTTCGCATCTCCCGTAGCCTGCGCAAAAAACTGCGCCAACGCAACTTCACCATAACCTCAGACACGGTCTTCCAGGATGTCATCAAACGCTGCGCTGAGCCCCGTCCAGAGCAACCAGGCACGTGGATCACAGCCGAAATGAAAAGCGCCTATACGGCCTTACACCAGTTGGGACACGCGCATAGCGTAGAAACCTGGCTGGGCTCGCAGCTGGTTGGCGGCCTTTATGGAATTACCATCGGCAAAGCTTTTTTTGGCGAAAGCATGTTCAGTCGGGTCTCGGATGCATCCAAGGCAGCTCTGGTCAGCCTGGCCTCATTGCTGGCGGCACAGGACTATCACTTTATAGACTGCCAGGTCGCCTCCGCCCATCTTGAATCTCTGGGCGCCCAAAGCATCCCGCGGCTTCACTTTACGCAGCAACTGGCGGATGCAGTGAATTGCGAGCCTGATCCCCGAATCTGGAATCTGGAAACATCCGGAGGCCAGTTCATATGACCCGCCAACAAGCCGCACCGGATCTGTACCAGTCGAGCGCGCATACCTGTCCCTACCTGAGCCGTGAAACCGCGGCAAATCTACTGATTGACCCCAAGTTCAACGTCACACCCGCCATGTACGACAGCCTCATCCGCAATGGCTTTCGCCGCAACGGCGCCCTTTATTACCGACCACACTGCCCTTCCTGCCAACAGTGTCAGTCAGTTCGAATTCGGGTCAACGATTTTATTCCTGGCCGCTCTTTCAAGCGCACCTTGGCGCGCAACAATGATGTCGCGATGGAGCTGTGCACCCTGAGGTTTCGCGAGGAACACTTCGCCCTGTACCGTGCCTACCAGTCAGATCGGCACGAAGGAGACAGCATGGACGATGCCGATCCGGAGAAATACCAGCAGTTTCTGACACGCTCGCGGGTCGACACCTTTATGATGGAACTGCGGGTCGGTCGGCGTCTGTTGGCCGTTTCGGTGCTGGATCACGTCGCTGATGGGATTTCGGCCGTCTATACTTTTTTCGACCCGGCGCACCAGCAGCGCAGCCCCGGCACTCTGGCGATCCTGCACCAGATTGAACTGACCCGCTCAGTAGAGTACAACTGGCTTTACCTGGGTTACTGGATCCCTGATTGCCAGAAGATGGCCTACAAAACCCGTTTTGCACCGCTGGAAGGTTTCGATCCTGCAGCGCTGGCCTGGTCCCACCTCAGCTGAATCACTGGCTGTGCCGAGCATTCCTTTTGTCCAAGATCACCAGTTTCGTTATGGCGTGATTGAAACGGTCGCGCCCGGCATTCGCAGGTTAACCGCGCGCAATGCAGGCGTATTCACCTACCACGGCACCGGAACCTATATCGTGGGTACTGGTGAAGTCGCAGTTATTGATCCTGGGCCGGATGATCCCGAACATATACGTGCCCTGATTCACGGCCTGCAGGGAGAGCGCATCAGCCACATACTGATAACGCACTGCCATCAGGATCATTCACCAGGGGCCAGACAACTTCAGGCTGCCTGTGGTGCGCCTACCTTTGCCTTTGGCCCGCATGGCACAAAAGCAGAGCCCGGTGCAATCGCAGCTGAAGAAGGCGTCGACACTGAGTTCTCCCCGGACCTGCGTCTGGTAGACGGCCAGCGTCTGGCAATCGGAGATTGTGAAGTTGAGTGTCTTCACACCCCCGGTCATACCAGCAACCATATGTGTTTCGCGCTTACCGGGCCCGGCACGCTGTTCAGCGGAGATCATGTAATGGCGTGGTCCACCAGCGTAATCATCCCCCCGGACGGCAACATGGCCGATTACCTTGCCAGCCTCACGGCACTGCTGAAACGGGAAGATACGGGTTACTGGCCCACGCACGGGCCACCTCTGGACAACCCGCACGATTACATCGAGGCGTTAATTGCCCACCGGCACCAGCGGATGACAGACATTCTTCAACTGCTTGAGATCGCCCCCCATCACATAACTCAGATGATCCCACCACTCTATCCAGAACTTGACACTCGACTCTACCAAGCTGCGAGCCGGTCAATCTTCGCCTCAGTGCTTTACCTGATCGAGGCCGGCAAGATCGAAACTTCTGACAACGCTACTCTTAACAGTACATATCACCGGACCCGTTGAGCCAGGCCAACCATTCAGGCATCGAAGGCAACTCAAATCATTTCACCTCAGTTAGTGTATGCCCATACCTTATTCCGGGTACGACTGCTGGGCTCTACATCACGGCCGCCTACTGGTTTAGCGTATCCACATGCTTTGCCAATCCCGCAGTCACTATCGCCCGCAGCTTGACTGACACTTTCCGCGGTATCGCTCCAGCACACCTGCCAGCTTTATCGTGGCTCAGCTGGCAGGTGCGATCATCGCAATTGCGCTGATGGAGTGGCTACTGCGCCATTTCGATGGCTCAGATACCGGAGAAACTGGCCGGTAAAGAAGTTAATTGGCCAATAGCAGGCGCAGACGATTGCCGACGCGTTCAGAAAGGTCAGCCAGGTTTGCGATCTGGCGAAGGACCTGGTGCCAGAAAATGGTAGCGACACCAAGCTCCCCTTCGATCGAAAAAAGTTTCCGGGCTGCCGAATCTAATTGTGCATCTGTTTCGGTCTCAAGGCGACCCAACTCTGAGATCATCTCGTCTACCCGGCCGACTTCAGCATCCCCAAAGCCGGTCTCCACCAGTTCATCAAGTTCATCGATGATTCGCTGGCCTTGCTCACAGGCTGCGACCACACTTTTGGCCAGTAACAGCACTGGCTCCTGCAGTGCGACAGGCAGGTGCATACTGCGCTGATCCGCCAACTCAGCGATATCCTGGGTAACGTCTGCGATGGAATCCTGATAATCCAGAATCTCAAGTATGGTGCGCCGATCAAGCGCCATCATAAAACGCTTGGGCGTATGAGAGCGAATCTCATGCTTGATCTGATCGGCTTCATGCTCCAGTTGGTCTATCTGGGCACGTCGGTCACGAATTCCCTCATCATCTCCCGCGGCCATCGCTTCAAGCAGCGGAAGTATCTCGCGGGCACAGAGCACGACCACGTGCATGTGCTTTTGCATCGGGCCGATTGGCGAGCGGCCTACTAATTTGTCTATCCAGGCCATGAATACCTCCTAGGGGATTAATAAGCCTCTGAAAAAATAATAAAAGAATATCGATAACACAGCAGAAATCGGTAACGTCGCCACCCATGACACAATGATCTTGCCAACCACCCGTAAATCCAGCGCACCAATACCACGGGCCAGACCCACCCCCAGTACCGCGCCCACCAGTGTATGTGTCGTCGAAATGGGAATACCCATCCGCGATGCCAATACAATTGTTGTGGCGGCTGAAAGCTGGGCGGCAAAGCCCCGGCTTGGAGTCAGTTCCGTAATGCGCTTTCCAACGGTTTCCATTACCCGGTAACCCCAGGTTCCCAGCCCCACTATGATCCCCACCCCACCAATGGCAAGCATCCAGGGTTCTACCGGCGCTTTGCTCCCCAGGTCCATACCCTGAACTGCATGCGCGACAGCCGCAAGGGGACCTATCGAGTTCGCGACATCATTAGAACCGTGGGCAAACGCGATCGCGCAAGCCGTTAGGATCTGGAGCACCACAAAAATACGCTCAACACGACTGAAGCGATGCTTGGGATCTTCTGGGCCCAGATTTACCCTGCGAATGAGGAATATCCCCAGCCCCGTTCCAACCAATCCGAGCACCACAGACCCAATCAAGGCCTGTTCGAAATTAAGATCCAGTTTGAGGGGCTTTAATCCCTTAAAGAGCGTGACAAGGCCAATAATAAAGAAAACGAAAAAGAAAAATGCGGGGCCCAATTTCCGGATCTGGGCAACGGGGTCTGCCCTGTCTAAAACCTTGGATCGTGTGATCTGAAAAATGAAAAACGCGATTACACCGGCCAACAAAGGTGAGGTGAGCCAGGACAATACGATCTGCATGATCTTGCCCCAATTTACCGCATCGGGGCCGATGGCGACCGCCCCGAAACCGACAATGGCGCCAACGATGGAGTGGGTGGTCGATACCGGCAGACCAAAACGGGTTGCTCCAACCAACAAAGTACCCGCGGCTGCGAGTGAGGCCAGCATCCCAAAGATCAGCTGATCTCGATCTATCATCGATAGATCGAGCATACCTTTGCGTACGGTATCGGTAACATGCCCCCCAGCGAAAAAAGCGCCGCAGAATTCAAAAATACCCGCAACCAAAATTGCGCCCCAGACTGTCAGTGCCCCTGAACCGACACTGGTGCCCATCGCGTTAGCTACATCGTTAGCCCCGATCGCCCAGGCCATATACAGCGCCAGAAAACCAGCTATCCAAAGAGCGAGGGGAATCTCCGATGGAAAAACCATGAAATCTTCCTACGTTTTTTGCTGGACGAAGATGTCGGCAGACCTAACTAATACTCAGAAACCGGAAGATTATCAAAAATCAAATTTTTGTTACATCCCAAATGAAATAGTGCCACCTGGTGAGAGCCAATCGACCTTTTCTCGCAAGGCCAGCAGCGCGATGGACTACCTGAGGCATATCACCCACTATTTTGAGGCATCCTTCTCTAGCGCCCGCACCCGCTTGACCAGTTCATCAAGTTGGCGGAACCGCACCGCAGCCTTGCGCCACTCACCTGTCGGCAAAAGACCCGTTCCCGAAGAATACATTCCGGGTTTGTTGATAGAGCCCGTCACCATGGCCATGCCGGTCAGATGTACGTCATCACAGATAGTGACATGATCGGCAACACCGACAGCACCAGCCAGAACGCAACGTTTGCCTATCACCACGCTCCCGGCGATACCCACACACGACACAATGGCCGTGCCCTCACCCACCTGTACGTTGTGGCCGATCTGAACCAGGTTATCGATTACTACACCGCTGGCTATTGTGGTATTACCAATCGCGCCCCGGTCTATTGTGGTTGCTGCCCCAATCTGAACATCATCCCCAACAGTCAGGCCGCCGAGTTGGGGAATCCGGACCCAGCGCCCCTCTTCGTGGGTGTTGCCAAAGCCATCACTGCCCAGCACTGCCCCGCTCTTGATAAAGCAGCGCTGGCCGATTAAAACACCACGACTCACGGTCACGTTGGCGAAAAGCCGGGTACCTTCCCCCAGCTGGGCGTTCTCCCCAACAACGCAGCCGGGACCGATCACTACCGACCTGCCGATACTCACATCTGCCTCGATAACGCAGTTCGCCCCAATCGACACGCCCGGGCCAATACACGCACTTTTTGCCACTACTGCGCTGGGATGGACTCCTGGCGCCGGTGCCGGCGTATTATCAAGCACTCGCGCGGCTCGGGCGTACCCCAGGTGCGGGTTATCACAAACGATGGCGGGGCCGCTCCAAGCCTCCAGGTCTGCCTCACACAGAATCACCGCGGCGGCGACACAACACGCCAGATTCTCTCGCGGCGTGGAGGAGGCCAGGAAAGTGATCTCATCTGCATTGGCATCTTCAAGGGTACCCAGGCCTGTTACCTCAAGGTCAGGGTCTCCACGGCATTGACCGCCAAGCTTGTGCGCAAGTTCACCGAGTTTCATAAGTTTCCGAATTATCTACCAAGGCTGAAAGTAAAACAGCAACTTATCTGGGTCATCCGTTAATCATCGGGGTGTTGGTTTGCAGATCCAGCATCAGGGGAGTGACGATCGGGGCTGGGTCAGGATGATAGGCGCAGGCGTGAACAAAGCCAAGTTGCTGGTACAGATTGTTGGCGGCTCGCATGGTTGGCAGTGTTTCCAGAACCAGTTTGCTGATCCCGCCGTGGTGGGCCCGCCTGATGAGAGTCCTCATCAGAGCCGCACCAATGCCTTTGCGCCGATACGGCTCACGAACGTATAGCCTCTTGACCTCAACGGTAGATCTATCCAAAGGGCGAAGTGCCACACAGCCTGACACCGCTGAACCAGAGGATGCAATCAGCAGGCAGCCATTGGGCGCAGCATAGTCACCCGGTAGAGCTGCCAGTTCGCGTTCGAAATCATTAAAACAGGCCCTTTCGTCGACCGATGATTCATATTCACAGAACAAGGTTCGGATGAGATCCATCTCATCCGCCTCAGCCTGATGGATCGAAACTGCTTTTTGGCAGGACACGAGCATCCACTCAAGTCTAGGTGATTGGCCATCTTGCGGCCACAGAGCGATTCATCCGCAGGATACAATCGCGCCATCTTCTTTTGATTTGGATGGAGACGGCAATGAGACTTGAAAACAAAGTGGCAGTCGTGACGGGCGCAGCCCAGGGAATCGGCCTGGGTGTAGCGCAGCGCTTCTGTGCAGAGGGCGCCCAGGTCATGATGCTCGACATTAACGAAGACGTTGGTCGAGCAGCCGCAGCGGGGGTACCCAATGCCTGTTTTTTCTGCACCGATATATCCGATAAAAAGGCGGTAGATGCCACGATCGATGAAATCGTGACTGAAACCGGCAGGATCGATATCTGCGTCAACAACGCCGGAATACTACGCTCAGGCGATGTACTGGAGATCAGCGAGGCAGACTTCGATGCTGTGATCGCAGTCAATCTTAAAGGGGCCTTTCTCATAAGCCAGGCGGTAGGCCGGCACATGGTGTCGGCTGGCAGTGGCAGCATCATTAACATGTCTTCCGTAAACGGTGTCATGACCATCCCCAATATCCTGCCCTATAACGTCTCCAAGGGTGGACTCGATCAGTTAACGCGGGTCATGGCAGTCGCACTGGCGGATAAGGGAATACGGGTCAACGCAATCGGTCCGGGCAGTATCCTGACTGAAATGCTGCAACAGGTAATCACAGATGACGAGAAACGCCGTGCCATCCTGTCACGCACACCGATGGGCCGCTGCGGCGAGGTCGACGAAATCGCCCGGATTGCCCTTTTTCTGGCCAGTGACGATGCGTCTTACATCACCGGGCAATGTATCTATGCAGATGGTGGCCGCCTCGCATTGAACTACACGGTACCCGTGCCAGACTGACCCAGGCCATACCAAACCCAGGATTATCGTTTGGTACGGCTGAATTCGTGCACCGCGTCTACCAACACCTTGACGTGATCCGGATCGACACCAGGCGTCACCCCATGGCCAAGATTGAATACGTGGCCCGGGCCAGGTCCAAAATCTTCAAGTACGTCAGCCACGCCAGAGCGGATTCTTTCGGGCGAAGCGTAGAGAATCGCCGGGTCCAGGTTGCCCTGCAGGGCCACCTGGTCCTGAACTTGCCGTCGGGCCTCGCGCAAAGACGTCGTCCAGTCGCATCCCAACGCATCACAACCAATTGCGGCAATGCGCGCCAGCCATTGCCCACCCCCCTTGGTGAAGACAATGAGTGGTAACTGAGAGGCCACTGGATCTGATCGTAGATACTCAACTATCTGTTCCATGGGGTCGAGTGAAAAGTGCCGGTACTCTGCATGCCCCAGAACGCCGCCCCAGGTATCAAAGATCATCAGCGCCTGGGCTCCAGCCTGGGCCTGCGCCGTCAGGTAAATCGAGACCGATTCGCTGAGCACACGAAGGAGTTGACGGACCGCCGATGGCTCGTTGTAAAGCATACTTTTTATTCGGGCAAAATCCCGACTGCCCTGCCCCTCAACCATATAAGTCGCCAATGTCCAGGGGCTCCCTGAAAAGCCAATCAGGGGCACCCGACCCGCCAGTTCATGACGGATCAGTCTTATTGCATCCATCACATATCCCAGATCACGCTCCGGGTCCGGGACGCCCAGTGCCGCGACCTCAGTGACAGAGCGCACCGGTCGGGCAAACCGGGGGCCTTCCCCTTCATGCAGCGTAAGTCCCAGGCCCATGGCATCCGGGATAGTCAGAATGTCAGAGAACAGAATCGCAGCGTCCAGATCGAAGCGTTCCAGTGGCTGCAGTGTCACCTCGCAGGCAAGTTCCGGAGTCTGACACAGCGTCAGAAAATCCCCGGCCCGCTCGCGGGTGGCCCGATACTCAGGAAGATACCGACCCGCCTGGCGCATGATCCAGACCGGAGTGCAGTCCACGTCCTGGCGCCGCAGGGCACGAATCAGGCGGTCGTTTTTTAATTGCCCGCTCAAGGCCTGGCCTCGGCCAGTGCTGATGCGATCTCAGCCTGAATACTCCTTGCGGCATCTCGCGGACTAGCGGCATCACGGATGGGTCGCCCCACCACCAGATAATCCGCCCCATCATGCAGCGCCTGGGCCGGCGTCACTGCACGTTTCTGATCATCATCATGATCACCGGGACGGATTCCGGGTGTCACGATCAAGCCCTCATCCCCAAGTGACTGACGCAACACCGCCGCTTCCTGACCAGAAGCCACGACTCCGGCACAGCCCAGCGCGACAGCTCGCTTTGCACGAGAGCGCACTAAATCTGGAATATCACAGTCAAAACCCAGATCCTGCATATCTGCCGCATCGAGACTCGTCAGCACGGTCACTGCAAGAATACCGACCTCGCCGGAAGCCTCGGCAGCCGCGCGCATCATGGCGTCATTGCCATGCACGGTAGCGAAGGTGATCTGCCGTCCCCGCAACTGACGCACAGCCCGTGCAACCGTTGCCGGGACATCAAAGAACTTGAGGTCAACAAAGATCTGTTTGTCTTGCCCGGCGAGCCAGTCGACCATACGAAAGCCATCGGTTCCGGTAAAAAGCTCCAGGCCGACCTTGTAGAAACTGACGGTATCACCCAACTCCTTGACCAGAGCGCGGGCTTCGGCGCCGCTTGGCACATCTAACGCGACAATCAGCCGATCCCGGGCATCGACGGGAGCGCGACTCATACCTGGGTCAACTCAGGCAACCACTTCGGTTTGAGACAGCCCGGCGAGATAGGTATCCACTGCCTGCGCCACCGCCCGACCCTCGTGAATCGCCCAGACCACCAGTGACTGGCCACGTCGGCAATCGCCGGCGGCGAAGACAGAAGACGTACCGCACTGATAACGGGGTGGTGGGGCCAGCAGATTGGATCGCTCATCACGCTCCAGTCCCAGTTCCGCTGCCAACGCCGCTTCAGGCCCGGTAAATCCCATCGACAAAAATACCAGATCACATGGCCAGTCCTGTTCCGAACCTGCCACTTCACTGAAGGGCGCCCGGTCCGTCGGCTTATCCCAGTCCACCGTGACTGTGCGTATTCCACACACCTGACCACCATCATCACAGATAAAAGTTTTGGAAAGCAGGTTGTAACTTCTGGGATCACCGCCAAAACGATGCTGGGCTTCTGTATGGGCATAGTCGCTGCGCAAAATAAGTGGCCACTGCGGCCAAGGATTGTTCGGAGCCCGGCCAGCAGGGGGCTGGGCGAGCAGCTCGAAGTTTACGATGCTTTCACAACCCTGTCGTAATGCAGTGCCAATACAGTCAGCGCCGGTATCACCACCGCCGATCACGATAACTCGTCTTCCTGCTGCACTGATAGCCGGCTGAGTTCCCTCAAGCAGGCTCTGGGTGCTCCGGGTGAGATACTCCATTGCAAAATGAATGCCCAATGATTCTCGGCCGGGAATTGGCAGATCCCGTGGTACGCTCGCCCCCATCGCCAACACCAGCGCATCATGGCGTTCCATCAATGCCTGTGCCGGGATATGCTGTGTCTCGCAGCCCAGCTCACCCATTATGTCGATCATATGTCCTTGGGGCAGAGCTACCTCTTTACCAACGCTCGTGCGGGTGACAAATTCAACTCCCCCCTGGCGCAGTAATGCTACCCGGCGCTCCACCAGACCCTTGTCGAGTTTCATGTTTGGGATGCCATATACCAGCAGACCCCCCACCCGGTCGGCACGCTCGTAAACCGTCACCCGGTGACCTGTCCGACTCAGTTCCTCCGCGGCCGCAAGCCCCGCCGGACCTGAACCGACCACCCCAACGTGAAAGCTCGAACGCTGTCCAGGCAGCTGCGGAGTGATCCAGCCCTCAGCGAACCCCCGATCCACTATCGCCTGCTCAATATTCTTGATGATCACTGCAGGCTCAGTGATCCCCAGCACACAAGCGCCCTCGCAGGGGGCCGGGCAAACCCGACCCGTGAATTCGGGGAAATTATTTGTGGCATGCAAACGATCAAGCGCCGCACGCCACTCGCCCCGGTATACCAGATCGTTCCATTCCGGAATCAGGTTATCTACCGGACAGCCATCGGCAGACTGGCAGAATGGGACTCCGCAGTCCATGCAGCGGGCACCCTGTGTCTGCAATTGCAGTGTGTCAGCATGAGAGAAGATTTCACCGAAATCACCCAGGCGTTCACCTGCATCACGATAAGGAATGCTGGACCGTGGATATTCCTTGAACCCGGTTACCTTCCCCATACTCCTAAGAACCTCACTGTGGGAAATCAGAATGTGCCCTGCCGCATAGTTTCAGCGGGCAAGGTCGATTCGGATTCTTCATCATGGGTCTGGTGCTGGGCCAGTACCCGCTTGTACTCACACGGCATCACTTTGACAAAACTGGCAACGGCTTGTTCCCAGTTTGCCATCAACTCTGCCGCCACACTGGAATGAGTCAACCGGTAGTGTTCACGCAGCAGTTCCAGCAGTTCCGCCATATCATCTTCCCGGTCAAGTGGATCAAGATCCACCATATCCTGGTTACAGTTCAGCGCAAATAGATCTTGATCTGGGGCCAACACATAAGCGATACCCCCGGACATCCCAGCGGCAAAATTCCGGCCCGTCGGGCCAAGTACCACGACCCGCCCACCCGTCATGTACTCACAGCCATGATCTCCGACGCCTTCAACCACGGCCCGGGCCCCACTGTTGCGGATAGCGAAACGCTCCGCTGCGCGGCCTCGGAAAAAAGCCCGGCCGCCAGTCGCACCGTAGAGCACCACGTTGCCGACGATGATATTGTCTTGCGGTACAAAGGTGCTTTGTGGGGGGGGATAAACCGCAATTCGCCCCCCAGAGAGCCCCTTCCCAACATAGTCATTGGCATCGCCAGCCAGTTCCAGTGTGATACCGTGCGCCAGCCAGGCACCAAAACTCTGGCCCGCCGACCCAGTAAAGCGGCCATGGATCGTGCCATCGGGCAGACCATGTTCACCCCAGCGCTTAACCACCTCATGACTGAGTAAAGCACCTACCGTACGATTGATGTTGCTGATAGGGAGTTCAAATACGACCGGCTCAGCCTTCTCAAGCGCCGCCTGACTCAGTCCGATCAGATGAGTACTGTCCAATGCCTTGTCCAGGCCATGATCCTGACTCTGTTGGCAATACACCCCCGTATCCTGATGCGGTTTTTGTGGTGTTGCCAGCAGGGGTGCGAGATCAAGACCGTCGGCTTTCCAGTGCGAAACTGCTGAAGCCGATTCAAGCACGTCGGTACGACCAACCATTTCATTAAAAGTCCTAAAGCCCAGAGTGGCCATGATCTCACGCGCTTCCTGCGCGACCAGAAACAGGTAGTTCACCACGTTCTCCGGTTGACCGTGAAACTTCTCACGCAATACGGGGTCCTGGGTAGCAATGCCAACGGGACAGGTATTCAGGTGGCATTTGCGCATCATGATGCACCCGAGCGTAATCAACGGCGCAGTCGAAAAGCCGATCTCCTCTGCACCCAGCAAAGCCGCAATCACCACATCCCGGCCCGTCTTGATTCCACCATCAGTCTGCAAAACTACCCGGCTGCGCAGATCATTCATCACCAGTGTCTGATGGGTCTCGGCGATGCCCAGTTCCCATGGCAGACCCGCATGCTTAATACTGGTCAGAGGAGACGCACCGGTGCCGCCGCTATCTCCCGAGATCAAAATGTGATCGGCATGCGCTTTGGCCACCCCGGCAGCGATAGTTCCCACACCCACTTCCGATACCAGTTTGACGCTAACCCGGGCCCTCGGGTTGGTATTTTTCAGGTCATAAATCAGTTGCGCAAGATCTTCGATCGAGTAAATATCATGGTGCGGTGGTGGACTGATCAGGCCGACGCCGGGTGTTGAGTAGCGGATACGGGCAATGGTTTCATCAACCTTTGAGCCGGGCAGTTCGCCACCTTCACCTGGTTTTGCGCCCTGGGAGATCTTGATCTGTATCTCGTCGGCGTTAGTAAGATACCAGGCGGTAACACCGAATCGCCCCGACGCTACCTGTTTGATCGCCGAGCGTTTGAGATCACCGTTGGGAAGCGCCTGAAACCGCTCGGGGTCTTCTCCGCCCTCCCCGGTATTACTCTTGCCGCCGAGACGATTCATGGCAACCGCCAAAGTCTCGTGAGCCTCAGGTGAGATAGATCCAAAGCTCATCGCGCCGGTGCAAAAACGTTGCACTAACTGATCTGCCGGCTCCACCTGGGGCAACGGCAGCGGTGGCCCCGCGACGCCCTCACGCAGCGACATCAGACCTCGTAACGTACAACGACCGGTGGCTTCCGTGTTGATCAGCTTGGCAAACTTGCGATAAGCAGTTTCGCTGTTTTGTTGCGCAGCCTGCTGCAAACTCGCAATCGCCTGGGGCTCCCAAGCGTGCTTGTGTCCACTCGCGCGCCAGTGATACTCGCCGGGATTGGGAAGGGTGAGCACGTTAGCTGATGCCACCTGGGGAAAACCCAGTTCATGCCGGCGCAGCATCTCTTCAGCCAGCACCTTAAAGCCTACTCCCTGAAGACGACTGGCCGTATCGGTGAAACACCGGTCAACAACCTCGTCGCGCAGGCCCACCGCCTCGAAAATCTGGGCCCCCTTATACGACTGCAGAGTCGAAATTCCCATCTTACCCATGACCTTAAGCATGCCCTTGGCAACACCCTTGCGGTAAGCGGCCAGTACAGCAACATCATCGGGTAGAGCGGGCACATCAAGCTTACCGTCACGGCGTGCCTGCCACAGGGCTTCCAGAGCGAGGTAGGGATTAATGGCATCGACACCAAAACCGATCAACAGGCAGTGGTGGTGGACCTCACTCGCCTCGCCGGTCTCGACGATCAGCCCTACACGGGTACGTTTGGCAACGCGCACCAGGTGCTGATGCACTGCTCCTGCTGCCAACAGCATACTGATCGAGACCCGATCGGCACCCAGCGCGCGATCTGACAGCACCAGTAGACTGACCCCGGCGTCTACTGCTGACTGGGCCTCTTCGCAGATCCGGTCTAAGGTCGTCAAGAGACCGTCCATCCCCAAACTCCGCTCAAAGGTGATGTCAATCACCTGGCTACGCCAGCCACGGTAATCGAGCTCGGCAATGGCAGCTAACTCTTCATGGGTGAGGATGGGATGGGCTATACGTAAACGGTGACAATGTGCCGCAGTGGGGTCTAATAGATTCTGCTCAGGCCCGATGTAACACTCCAGCGACATGATGATATCTTCTCGGATCGAGTCAATTGCCGGGTTCGTTACCTGCGCAAACAGTTGCTTGAAATAATCGTACGTCAGATGTGGATGATCGGAGAGGCAGGCCAATGCAGCATCATTACCCATCGATCCCACCGGGTCACGCTGTTCATGCACCAAAGGGATGAGCATGAAGTGCAGGCTTTCCCGGGTGTAACCGAACGCACGCAACCGGGGTATCAGCGAGGAACTATCCAGCCCCCCCACCTTTTTTGCGACAGGAAGTTCGGAAAGATCAATGCGTTGCTCCTGCAACCATTGGCCATAAGGTTGCCGCGCCGCAAATTCCGCCTTCAACTCAAAGTCCGGTACCAGTTCGCCTTTCTCAAAATCCACCAGGAACATACGCCCTGGCTGGAGCCGCCCTTTCTCACGGACCATGGCTGGATCTACCTCCAGTACACCGACTTCACTGGCCATCACCACGCGATTATCGGTGGTAACGAGATAGCGACTGGGGCGCAGGCCATTACGATCCAGGACAGCCCCGATACAACGCCCATCGGTAAAGGTCACCGAGGAGGGTCCATCCCACGGCTCCATCATGGTCGAGTGATATTCGTAGAATGCCCGCTTCGATGCATCCATAGATTCATGCTTTTGCCACGCTTCGGGAATCATCATCATTATGGATGCGGGCAGGGACCGACCCGTCATCAGCAGAAATTCCAGCGCATTATCCAAGCCACTGGTATCCGAGCAATCTGGCTCAATCACCGGGAAGATCGATCTCAGATCGTCACCGAACAGATCGCTGTGCATGACGCCTTCGCGTGCCTGCATCCAGTTGCGGTTACCACGGAAAGTATTGATTTCCCCGTTATGCGCCATCAGTCGCATGGGGTGTGCCCGATCCCAACTGGGAAACGTATTCGTAGAAAATCTTGCATGGACCATCGCAAGGTGGCTGACATAGTCCGGCGCCTGAAGATCCGGAAAATAATCCATTAACTGCAGTGTGCGGAGCATCCCCTTGTAGATCATGACACGGCTTGAGAGCGAACAGATGTAGAACATCTTGGCCTGCGTCAACGTAGCTGCCGAACGAAGCTGATGACTTGCCTGTTTTCGAATCAGATATAACTTGCGTTCGAAGGCATCCTGATCCTGATCGCCTGAAGAGGCCACCAGCAGTTGCTCTATATGTGGCTCTGATAATCGTGCCGCAATACCCAGATCAGCCTCTTCCGGCATAACGGGCACCACTCGCCAGCCCACCAGGTGCTGGCCGTGTTGGGTGATCAAGGACTCGACAGCACGCTTGCAGTGTTCTCGTTCGCCTTCATCTCGAGGAAGAAACACCAGCCCTGTCCCGAAACGCCCGGGGGCGGGCAAGGTGATCCCCAACGCATCACGCGCTACCCGTGCGAAAAATTCGTAAGGTAAAGCCGTAAGGATGCCCGCCCCATCACCACTGTTGGGCTGAGCTCCGACCCCAGCCCGGTGCTCCATGCTCTTTAGAATGGCATAGGCATCATCGAGAATCCCCCGGCTGGGTATCCCGCCGATATGTGCAACAAAGCCTACACCACAACTGTCGTGCTCGAAGGCAGGGTCGTAGAGCCCTTGGGGGCGGTCTGCATTTACGCTCATCAAGGAATCCTGGCTCCATCCTATCGATCGACTATCGGTTTTCTTAGGTGTGCCGGTCTCGTGCGCGTTGCAGTGGCATCACGCATGGTTCGGAGGAAGACGACAAACCGACGACTGTCCAGAAGGCGGGTGCCGTCTTGTTCAGTAACCACCCGTGCGACGGCCAGTCGAGTATACCGACAGCGAAAAACGGGTTCAAACTATCAGAATTTATGGTCAGGGCAATTCTGATTTATACCACACGATTTGCCCCTGATTGGTGCAAGGTGTGCCGCGCTTTATTATCCCGCAAACTCGTAAAGCACGTCCTGCAGCAGAGAGTCGGGATAATCTGACACCAGTCGCGCCTGACCTATCGCATCCAACAGCACCAGCCGGATGCGACCCGCACTGACTTTCTTGTCAAGGGCCATATGGGTCAGATAATCGGTTGGGGATATGTCCCGGGGTGGTGTCACTGGCAATCCCGCACGTATTAATAGTTCCCGGACGCGGGCACATTGGTCCTTTTCCAGCCGACCCATTTTCTCAGAGAGCGTCGCCGCCATCACCATCCCCACGGACACTGCCTCGCCATGTAACCAGTTGCCATAGCCAGTAGCCGCCTCAATAGCGTGGCCAAAGGTATGGCCCAAATTGAGTAGCGCCCGCTCGCCTACCTCTTTTTCATCACGCGCGACCACCTGCGCCTTATGACGACACGACTCGATGATCACGTGTTCCAGCGCCTGGGGGTCAAAAGCCAACAGTTTTTCTATATTCACCTCAAGCCAGTTGAAAAAGGCCGTATCGCGGATCAACCCATACTTAATGACCTCCGCCAGGCCAGCCGATAACTGGCGGGGCTCCAACGTCGCCAGGGTTTGCGTATCCGAAAGCACGCAGGTCGGTTGATGGAAAGCGCCAATCATGTTCTTGCCCTGCGGATGGTTTACCGCAGTCTTGCCGCCCACTGCCGAATCGACTTGTGCAAGTAGTGTAGTGGGCAACTGAATAAACGTGATCCCGCGCTGGTAGCACGCCGCCGCGAACCCGGCCAAGTCTCCAATGACGCCACCACCCAGAGCGATTAATGTCGTATCACGACTGCAATGATTCTCCAGTAACGTATCGAAGATCGTTTGCAGGGTTTCCAGATTCTTGTATTGCTCGCCATCCGGAAGAATCTGACAACTAAGATGTCGATCTTTCAGTGAGGCAGTTACCCGGTCGAGGTACAGTGGCGCGACCGTATCATTACTGACCACCAGCACCTCATCACCTGCCAGATAAGGTGACAGCAAAGCACCATCTCCTAACAGGCCCGCGCCGACTATGATCGGATAGCTGCGTTCACCAAGATCAACGTTTAGCGTTGCCAACGTTGCCTGATCTCGCTGCAGATGTCTCGCGCCACGGCATGGGGCGATCTCGCATCGGTCTCAAAAACGATATCCGCTTCAGCCCGGTACAGCGGTTCGCGTTCTTGCATCAGCGTTTCCAAAACCTCGCGTGGCTCCTTGCTCGTATTCAAGAGCGGGCGATTCTTACTTGAGCGGGTTCGCTCAACCAACATATCAACCGTCGCGTGCAGGTATATCACCAGGCCGTTATGGCGCATCGCCTTGCGTACATCTTCGCGCGTTACCGCACCACCGCCGGTAGCCAGCACGATATTTTTTTGCTGCACTAGCTCGAAAATCATCTGTGCTTCGCGCTCACGAAACCCCCCTTCTCCTTCGATATCGAAGATAGTACTGATACTGACCCCAGTGCGCTCCTCGATCCGCGCATCAGAATCAATAAAGTCCATGCCCAGGCTCTTCGCCAACGCCCGACCAACAGTGGTCTTGCCGACTCCCATGGGGCCGACCAGATAAACATTACTCGCAGAAATCATGAAACGGGCCTGGTTTGGTTATGCGCTTAGGCCTGGCGCGACCACCACCGGATTAGCCGGCAGTGAGCACAGGATTGATAATGCGCGGTGTCAGAAATATCAGCAGTTCGCGGCGATTATCGAGGATTCCCCGAGTTCTGAAAAGTGAACCCACAACCGGCAGGTCACCCAGCACGGGAACCTTGGAGACACTTTCCGAAGTCTGCTGCTCGTAGATCCCGCCCAACACGACGGTCTCACCGTTATCCAGTAATACCTGGGTGCGAACCTGTAGCGTATTGATATTTTCTTCGGTAGGCGACACAAACGAATCCTTGGTTACAAACACATCCAGGATAACGCGGTCATCTGGTGTAATCTGTGGGGTAACCGTTAGGCCCAGTACCGCTTTTTTGGTCACGACCGTACCCTCGCCAAGCGTGTTGGTGGTAAAGATACGTTCCTGACCCTGCTCAATATGCGCTTCCTGCTTATCAGCAGTAAGCAACCGCGGGTTGGCAACGATCTTACCGTTGCCCTCTGCCTCCAGCGCCGAGATTTCAAGATCAATCAAAGCGGCCCAGCCGGCGCCCGCCTTCGCCAGTGTCAGAGCATAAGAAGCGGGCGATTCCGAGCCGATTCCGCCCGCGGGCAAGTTGACGCCCAGCGAACCATCACCACTGGCACTGATACCGTCGTTACGCACTGTCGCGGTATTCGCCAATGAGCCCGATCCGATCACGCTTCCCAGATCAGTATTACTGTTAATGCCAGTCAGGCCCAACTTAACACCGATATTCCGGCTGAAATCCTCATTTGCCTCCACGATCCGGGTTTCAATCAGCACCTGCTTGACAGGCCGATCGAGTTCGCTGATCAGTTTGCGGATCTCGCGGATCTTGTGCGCCGTATCCTGTATCAACAGTGAGTTGGTACGTGCATCTACCGTAACACTCCCGCGGTCAGATAACAGTCGATTTTCTTCAGTCTGAACCTCGGCAACCGAAACATTACCAAACATAGACTGCTGAACGCTGGGCTCAATAGCGCGAACCGACTTCAGAAGATTGGCAATATCCTCAGCCTTGGCATAATTGACCTGCACCAGATCGGACACCAGCGGCTCAAGCTCACTGACCTGCCGTGAGGCCTCCAGTGCCAACCGTTCCTGATTAGCAATTTCTTCGGCTGGGGCAATCCAGATTACATTACCCTGTTCCCGGCGGGCCAGCCCCTTAGTCTGCATAATAGTATCGAGCGCCTGATCCCAAGGGACATCCTGCAGGCGCAGGCTCATATCACCGGTCACACTATCGCTGATCACAAAGTTGAGGCCAGTTTCCTGAGCAATCTGCTGCAACGCGCTGCGGACCGCGATATTCTGAAAATCAAAACTGATGATCGCACCCGAATAACTTGCCGCGCCTGCCGTTTCCTCACCCGCAGATGGCTCCTCCGAGACCTCCAGGGTGAAACGCTTGCCCGATTGGACTGAAACGAAGTCATAGTTGCCACGGGGGCTGACCACAACACGTGCGCCGCTTTGAGTTGCGAAAGCATCCACATACTGAACGGGAGTCGCGAAATCAGTGACATCGAGCCGACGCTCAAGTGGGGCATCCAACTGAGTGCCTGCAATATCCAACACGATCTCTCCCAGGTGTTCACGCACATCGATACGGACATCTTCTGCATCAAACTCCAGGATGACCCGCCCCGCCCCGTCTGAACTTCGGCGAAAATCAATAAGCTCGACCTGGCTGCCGGCTGGCTGGGCAGGCGGTGTTGCCTCCTCAGTCTGGATCGATACCGTACTGCGCGTGGAAAGCGCCGGGTCAATCACCAGCCTCAGGCTATCCGAATTGAGTGCAGTTTCGTAACCTACCGGGGCGATCAGGTTGATGACGACTCGTGAACGCTCTTCTGTCTGCGCCACCATGATGCTCTCCACTGGACCTCGACCAATTTCAATGATCGGCTTGGCGAGGGCACTGGACACACCAAAAAAATCTAATACGATACGGTCGGGAGCACTGGTGCGAAATACCTGGGGCTTGGGCAGAGGCGCGGATGAGCGGATATCCAGCTGCAATTGACCGCCGGGCAAGGTGGTGTGGCTGATTCCCGTCAAGATGATATCGGCACCCATCGCTCGGGCGGGGGTGAGCACGATAACCAGCAACAGACCCCAAGCGATTGCCGCGATCCGGCAGGAGCCAATTCTCAAAGCATAGGTTCCCATGGGGCTGAATCTACTCCAAATCTTCAATGTTTACCGATCTGACCCCAGCCGGAGCGGGCGAATCTCCCAACGACCCGTGGGGCCCTGAAAGAGTTCTTCAATCTCAAGCGTACCCTTAACCCCGTCAATCGCGATGACCTTGCCGTTATTGTGCCCCAGATGGTTTCCTTCTACCACGCGGTAAATTTGACCATCAGGCGCACTGATCAATGCCCAGATGCGTGATTCGATCTGCATCGTTCCCACCAACTGCAACGCATCCAGAGGATACTTCTCCAAAGGCTCAGCAACCCGGTTCCCATCTGGCTCCAGCGGATCGGGCTCAGGCTCGACCTCGACCTCCTCCCTCTCGCCAAAAACATTACTCGGTGCAAAAGGATCCACCACACCACTGGCCGGGTACACCACCGATTCGACCGGAGGGTATTCGGGAAGCGGATCAACCCGTGGAGTGGTATCGCGGTGTACCGTCTCTATGAAGCGTTCCAAGTCATCCCGCGAGCGCTCCCCAGTGCAACTGGCCAACACCGCGACGAACACGAACCAACTACATTGTCGACCCAGAGTTTCAAGTTGGTTTACTCGGCCCATGGTCAGATTTCCCCGGGCAGGTATCGATAGGTTTCCACAACCACCGAGGTCGTCAGTAGCCCGGCATCATCGGCACTAATCGTCATATCCCCTACCGTGACAATGCGGGGCATTTGCGCGAGGTCACTGATAAATTCGGCGAGCTGGTGATATGAACCCGTGACTTCCATAAGAATGGGCAAAATCGCGTAGAAATCACCCAGCTCCTCCTGCTGCGGATCGAAAACCAGAAAATTGAGTCCCCGCCGAGCCCCCGCCTCGGTGATGTCGACCAACAGAGAAGGCACCTCGGTGCTGTCGGGCAGTTGACGGACCATCTCTGCCAACATCTTCTCGATATCCATCATTTGTGCCTTATACGCTGGCAGGTTGACTACCATACCCTTTTTGACGCTGTAGGCACTGCGCAGTTCGGTCTCACGGGCTCGTTCTGACTCTAACACCCGCAACTGATTCTGGATCAGAAAATGCCAGCCGCCCAGCAGCAGCAGCAATGAAACCAGCAGTGATATCATCACCATGAACCACGCGGGCCAGGTTGCTGGCTGGTTGATATCGATCAGCCGTATTTCGTCTGCCCAACTCATGATGCGGGATACTTGATAGATCTCATGGCTGTTTGCCTGATTTCATCCTGCCCTCACCGGGGCGCACCGAAGAAACCCAAAGCTGGAACTCCTGGGTATCGCCGACATTGATCACATTCAGTTCGGGACGATTAAACGAGGGTGTATCGGAGAGGCGCTCCATCAGTGTCGATATACGAGAACTGGACTGTGCGATTCCGGTGAGGCTGACCCCCTCAGCGCTTCGCCCCAGAGAAGAGAAAAATATTCCCTCGGGAATGATGACCGCTAATTCACTCATGGCACGTACTAACCGCACTCGCTCTGCTTGTAACTGGCGGATTATCGCCATACGTGCCATCAGCGCCTCTTTGCGCTGCTGAATCTGGTCGATCTCCTGCAACTGATCCTCAACCCGGTAAATTTCCTCGACAAGATACTGGTTGCGACCTCTCTGGTAACCGAGTTCCCCGTCCAGATGCCACCACATACCGCCGATCAAGCCAGCACTCACCAGCCAGAGTGAGGCGGTGGTAATAGCCACGTGGCGACGCTGGCGCTGGCGCCGCTGTTCACGCCAGGGTAATAGATTAATACCCGAAATCATGTTGCTCCCCTGACTGCCAACCCCGCCGCCTTGATCATCAATGGTGCGTAGCGTGCAACCAGTTTGCTGGCACGGATACCGCTGCCCGGTGCGAAAGGATCGGCTATCAGGGTGGGAACACCCACGTGCGATTCGATCAGCGGCGCCATATCAGGAATCTGAGCACAGCCGCCGCAGATCAACAGCGCGTCCACGTGCTCTACGCCATGCCTGGCTGAAAGGCAGAATTCCATGCCCCGGGCCGCTTCGCGTGCCATAGCTTCTCTGAACGGCGCCAGAAGATCCGCCTCGTAGTTCTGCGGCAGATCCCCCGTACGCTTGAGCGCTTCCGCCTCCCGATAATCAATACCATAACGTGAGCGGATATTTTCTGTGAGAATTCGTCCACCGAAATTCTGATCGCGGCCGTAGATCACCGCACCATCTACAAAAAGATCGAGCCGGGTACTGACATCGCCAAAATCCATCAGTGCAATCGCTCTGCCCTCCAACGACTCCCCCAATGTGGCGGCAACAAATTCATAACCGCGTTCCATAGCAAAAAGACCTACGTCGACGATAACGGCGCGCAGGCCTGCAAGCTCCATTACCGCCGTGTAGTCTTCAACGATCTCCTTGCGGCAAGCCGTGATCATGACTTCATCATCACTGCCCGCACGCGCGCCGCCCGTGACCCGGTAATCGAGATTAACTTCGTCGAGCGGATGGGGAATCTGCTGCGCGGCCTCGATCATGACCTGTTCTTCCATTTCGCGATCACTCAAGCCGGCCGGCAAACTGATCGTCCGAGAGACCGCATGTGTCTGGGACACCGCGACAACAGCGTTCCGACGGGCGCTGCGCGAGTAACTGACCGCGCGGCGCACGGCTTCACTGGTTGCCTCCAGATCACTAATGCCGTGCTCTACGACCGCGTAGCGGGGCAAAGGTTCAAAGGCGCAGCGGTCTGCCCGGTAGCCGCCGCGCACTGCGGACATCTCCAGGACTTTAACCCCGGCACTGCCGATATCGATACCCAGTGCCTGATGTTTGCGTCTGCCAAAAAGACTCATTCGGGCAAGTGTAACCCGGGCAGGCACAATATCGCCCTATGGCTGCCAAATCCAAGCGTGACCCAAAGATCAACCCAGGGTAGCAGCAGGGATTTGATAAAATCTACCGGAGTGCATCTCGCCCCGGTTGTGCGGGCTCTTGCGGGCTATCCCTTATGTCTATTCGTACCGTTTTCTGGGTATTTATGAGTCTCGTATTGGCCGGGACTCTGGTGCTCGTCGCCGGTGTGATGATCATCCTGCCAGATCTTCCTCCGACCAGCAAAGTTCGCAATATTCGCCTTAAAGAGCCGCTCCGGATCTATACCATTGATGGCAGGCTGATGGGTGAATTTGGTGATGAACGCCGCATCACCGTCTCGATCAAAGACACGCCTGACCAATTGATTGAGGCTATTCTCGCCGCTGAAGACGATCGGTTTTTCAAGCACCATGGGGTCGATTTTTCGGGAGTTATTCGGGCTATCATTGCTAACCTTCGGTCGCGGGATAGCCGCCAGGGTGCCAGCACGATCACCATGCAGGTGGCACGCAATTATTTCCTGTCGCGGGAAAAAACGTACAGCCGCAAGATCAAGGAAGTGTTGCTGGCGTTGCGCCTGGAGCGCGAACTCACCAAGGCGCAAATCCTAGAGCTCTACCTGAATAAGATCTTCCTGGGTCACCGGGCGTATGGTTTCCAGGCTGCGGCGGCAATCTATTACAACAAGCCCCTCGCCGCACTGTCGCTCGCGCAACTGGCCATGCTTGCGGGACTACCTAAGGCCCCATCGACCAGCAATCCGGTCAGCAGTGCGGGCCGGGCACTAAACCGGCGCAACTATGTGCTCCGCCGGATGCACGATCTTAAGCTGATTGATGACATCGAGTATGCCCAAGCACACGCCACGCCTGTCAGCGCGACCAAGCACAGCGCTGAGATCGAGGTTCAGGCCCCTTATGTCAGCGAGATGGTTCGTGAGTACATGGTGACCCGTTACGGTGAAGCCGCTTATGAATCGGGATTTCGGGTCTACACCACGCTCGACCCGGGCTATCAGGCTGCGGCAAATCGAGCCCTCATTAAAGGCCTGTTGGCCTATGAAGAACGTCACGGCTATCGTGGGCCGGCGGGATATATCGACCCGAGCAAGGTCTTCGACACCGATCAAAGGGTAAAGGCGCTAGCACAATACGATATCGTCGGTACGCTACAACCTGCGATGGTGCTTCGGGCCGGGGGAGATGCACTGGAGTTGCTGAGCGCAGAATCTCAAGAACTGTCGATGGGGGTCAACGGCTGGCGCTGGACCGGTCGGAGTCCCACACAGTTTCTGAACCCAGGTGACGTCATTTATACCGATCAACAAGATCGAGATCTTCGCCTGGCCCAACTCCCGCTCATCCAGGGGGCACTGGTCTCCCTGAATCCGGCCGATGGTGCCCTGCTCGCGCTGGTAGGTGGATTTGATTTTAAGCAAAGTAAATTCAACCGGGCCACCCAGGCCCTACGCCAACCCGGCTCTAACATTAAGCCCTTTATCTACTCTGCCGCACTGGAAAACGGGTTCACCGCGGCAAGCCTGGTCAGTGGCGCTCCTGTGGTCATCGAGGATAGTATGGGAGGTGCCTGGCGGCCCCAGAACTACAGCCGCAAGGTATTTGGCCCAACACGACTGCGAAAGGCCCTAAGCCTCTCACTGAACCTGGTCTCAGTTCGGCTGGTCCGGGCAATGGGTGTAGAACGGGTACGCGATTATCTAGAAAAGTTCGGCTTTGCGCGCGAACGATTGCCAAAAGGCCTGGCCCTGGCGCTGGGCTCAGCGACAGTCACTCCAATGGAAATAGCACGCGGCTACAGCGCCTTTGCCAACGGCGGCTACCTGATTGAACCCTTTTTTATTGCCCGTATTGAAGAACCCTCAGGGCATATTCTGGAATACGCCAACCGGGTCATGCATTGTCCCGAGTGCCCGACCCCAAGCACAAACGGGGACACTGGTCAGCGTACCGTAGACCGCCGCTTTGCTCGCCAGGTGCTGTCGCCCGAACACGCCTTTATCATGAACAGTATGATGGGCCAGGTGATCCGAAGTGGGACGGGCCGCGCCGCACAGGTCCTGGGACGGCATGATATTGCCGGCAAGACGGGGACAACAAACAATTATCATGACGCCTGGTTTACCGGTTACGGCCCGGACAACGTCACCAGCGTGTGGGTGGGTTTTGACAGCCCTCGAGATCTGGGGCCACGCGAGTCCGGCTCCCGGGCTGCCCTGCCGATCTGGATTGACTACATGCGGGTCGCCCTTCTGGGTCGGCCCCAGGTGCCGCCCGCAATGCCTGCAAACATTATTCGCCTGCGGGTGAACCGGGAGACCGGCTTGCCGGCTCCCGAGGAAGATCCGCAAGGTTTTGATGAGATCTTCGTGATCGGAACCGAACCATCACCTAGTCGAATCAAAACAGATGCCGACCCGGTAGAAGGTCTGTTCTGACCCAGAACCGGGTCAGGTGAAACTGCGATCGGACTTCCCTCAGGCCTTCTCGGGTGTCGCTTTCGTCTTCACTGCTTTTTTCTAGGTGTCTTTTTTCGCGCCCGCTTTGACACTACCTTTGTCTTTGCTGCTTTTTTTCTCGCAATGGCCTGTGGACTCTTCCGCTCTTCAATCTGCCACTGCCCGTCACGGTAAAATGCTTTCCAGCCCGTGGCCTTACCGTCAGACTCAGTCATCACATACTGCTCCCGGGTCTTGCGGCTGTATCGTATCTGCACCGGATTGCCTTCAGAGTCATGTGCGGGTGCACTTGCCAAATAACGGTGCTTAGGGTCAAGCTGATCCGCGACGGTAACAACCTCTTTAACCAGTGGTGTGCGGGTTTCACGGTTTCGCGGAAACTGGCTGGCAGCAAGAAAGATACCTGATGCGCCATCACGTAACAGGTAAAAATCGTCCACTTTCTCGCATCGCAACTGCGGCATGGGTACTGGGTCTGCTCGAGGCGGTGCCGGCTCTCCGTTGCGTAACAATTTGCGGGTATTCTTGCAAGCCTCACTCGTACAACCAAAATACTTGCCAAACCGGCCGGTCTTCAGTTGCATCTCGGCCCCGCACTTGTCGCACTCGAGGACAGGCCCGTCATACCCCTTGAGTTTGAACTCGCCGTGTTCTATCTCGTATCCAGCACAATCAGGATTATTGCCACAGATATGCAGCTTGCGCGCCTCATCGATGAGATAGGCTGCCATCGCATTGGAACAGATACCGCATCGCCGGGTGCTGACCAGCCGCCTCACCTCGGCATCTTCATCCAACACTGCGTCCTCGACATCCTCACCGGGAACCAGGTTGAGGGTCTGTGTGCAGCGCTCTTTAGGGGTCAGACTGTAACCCGAACAACCTAGAAAAACACCCGTTGCCCCGTTACGAATCTGCATGTGACGAGCACAAGCAGGGCACAGAATATCTGTGTCCGTAGGCAGATTCGCGCGCATACCTCCAATCGCCGCTTTGCCCTCCCCCTCACCGTTGGCTGCAATGAGCTGCTTGGAAAAGCCTTCATAAAAGCCATCCAGGACCTTTTTCCAGTTTTTACGGCCTGCCGCAATCTCATCGAGCGTTTCTTCCATTTCGGCGGTAAAGCCGTAGTCCATAAGTTCACTGAAATTCTCACGCAGTCGATCGGTCACGATCTCGCCCATCTTCTGGGCAAAAAAGCGTCGATTGACGAGACGAGCGTAACCCCGATCCTGAATCGTCGAGATAATAGACGCATAGGTAGAAGGTCTACCAATACCACGCTTTTCAAGCTCCTTGACCAGGCTTGCCTCGGTAAACCGTGCTGGGGGTTTGGTAAAGTTCTGAACCGGATCAAGTTGCTTCAAAGTCAGTTCTCGGCCCTGAGGGATATTGGGCAGTTCCAGATTTTCCTGCTTACCGGCGGACGGCAATGCACGTGTGTGGCCGTCAAAAACCAATATCCTGCCCCGAGCCCGTAATTCGAACTCGCCGCAAGTGACAGTCAAGGTTGTACTGAGGTAACGGGCGTTAGTCATCTGGCAGGCGATGAAATAACCTCGTACCAAATTGTAAAGCCGCTCCTGATCGTGCTCCAGCGAAAGTTGCCTACCCTGTTGGCGCACATCCGTGGGCCGAATAGCCTCGTGCGCCTCCTGGGCGCCGGCCTTGCTTGTATAAACAGGAGCCGAAGGCGGCAGGTAAGATTCACCGTACTGGTCGTGAATCAGTTCGCGGCAGGCAGTTACGGCATCTGTACTCAAATTGGTGGAGTCGGTGCGCATATACGTGATAAAGCCTGCCTCGTACAGACGTTGGGCCAGCATCATGGTTTTCTTGACTGAAAAACCCAGGCGGGTACTCGCCGCCTGTTGCAAAGTCGATGTAATCAGCGGCGGATTGGGCCGTGACTGGGTAGGTTTGTCACTGCGATCGGTGACCCGGTATGTCCCGGCACCCAGTAACGCCAGGGCAGTATCGGTCTGGGCCTTATTCGTCGGTCGGAAATTCTCGCCCGCCTGCTTGGTCACCTGCAGTCGAAGTGCACCCTCGCTGCAATCCGTATCCGCGAATACTTCCCAGTATTCCTCAGGCACGAAAGCCCGTATTTCGCGTTCGCGCTCTACTAGCAGACTGACCGCGACCGACTGCACACGTCCAGCCGATAATCCCCGCGCAATCTTTGCCCACAGTAGTGGCGAGAGCATGAAACCAACCACGCGATCAAGAAAGCGGCGGGTTTGCTGCGCCTGAACCTTGCCATCATCGAGTGTTCCCGGGCGCTCAAAAGCTTCCTGAATTGCGGACTGGGTAATCTCGTTGAACACCACCCGACGGTAGCGCTGCGGATCGCCCCCGATCACCTCCTTGAGGTGCCAGGCAATCGCTTCACCCTCACGATCAAGATCGGTTGCCAGATAGATCGCATCGGTATCGGTGGCGAGCTTCTGCAGTTCGCTGACCACCTTGACCTTGTCTGGCAGGACCTGGTAATTTGCCTCCCAATCCTGCTCCGGGTTAATCCCCATGCTCTGGACCAGATTGCGGCGGGCTTTTTCCTTCCGGTACCGTGCCTTCGCCACCGGTGACATCTTCCGGGTTCTTGCAGCCTGTTGGGCGCGTTCTTTGGGGTCCGTCTTCTTCCTCGATCCGCTGACCGGCAGATCGCGCACATGCCCCACGCTCGACCGAACGACGTATTCCTTACCCAGATACTTGTTTATGGTTTTCGCCTTCGCTGGCGATTCCACAATGACCAAAGACCTGCTCATAACCCTCACATTCGTCAAGAACCAAAATCGATCTGCTGTGTTGAGCGCAACGGACGGCTGCGCCGGGGCCTCCTGATGCCAGACCACAATTGATCTAACACGGTCAACGGCCTCGAGGCAGCGATTTTGACCGGTTTTCCCGCCCCAATTCAGTTCAGACGGATAAACCCACCCCTGCAACTGCGCACCAGACCCGCCAACTCCATCCTTATCAGCATGGCGCAAAGATCGCTGATCGTCAAACCGGATCGCTTGGCAATGAGATCCACACTGGTGGGAGCGAAGTCTATGGCAGGTAACGCGGTAGAGCACCAGGACGGGGGTTTTTCCGCGCATTGCGCGGGTTTTAGCGCCTTCTGGGGCAAAGGCAATGCTTGCAAGATCTGCTGGACAGACTCCACCAGGCAAGCTCCATCTCGAATCAACTGGTGAGGTCCCCGAGAAAGCGGTGAATGCACTGAGCCAGGAACCGCAAACACTTCGCGGCCCTGATCAGCAGCAAATCCGGCAGTAATCAGGCTGCCACTGCCGCCAGCTGCCTCTACCACGAGTGTACCCAGACTGAGGCCGCTAATGATCCGGTTGCGCTGGGGGAAATGGTGACGGCGCACCCCGGTACCCGGTGGAAATTCCGACAAAGTCAAACCGGTTGCTGTGACCTGGCGGGCAAGCCTCTGATGAGTGCGTGGATAAACCGTATCCAAGCCGGTGGCGCATACTGCAATAGTCGGCCCGGCCGCTTTCAGCGCGCCGCGATGGGCGGCACTGTCTATCCCTAGGGCAAGTCCACTTACCACCACAATTCCGCTTGCTGACAATTCCATAGCGAAAGCGTGGGCAAGTTCCACCCCGACCGGTGTCGGGTTACGGCTGCCGACGATAGCGAGCGCTGGTTCACGCAGCAATGCTGAGTCTCCTTCACAATACAACACCGTCGGCGGGCAGGAAATTTCTCCCAGCAATGAAGGGAACAACGGATCAGTCAGGCCAATCACCGATCGTTGCGCTTGATCAAGCCACTGGGTGTCCTGTGCGACCATGCGCGGATCACACCGACTGGCCAGGGTAGGCCCGGTAGCGCAATCGGCCCGCGACTGCCCGGATAAAGCCGACAGATCCGCATGCAGGGCCTCAAGCGGATCGGGGTAGAACTGGAGTACAGTGCGTTTTACCGCCTCCGGGAAAGCCGCACGCCCAATATGCGCCCAGGCGAAGTTTGTGTCATCCATGGTGGACCCTCCCTGGTCCTATCAGGACTGGCCACGGCTGCCCAGTCCATTCATCCGGGGCCTCCATGCCCCACGTCAGATGCTAGGCGCCGGGACTCACTACTCGGTCCCCGGAATGAACAGCACGTTCCGTCCTGCGCACCAGCGCATAACTCAATCGATCAAACACCCGAAACACCAACAACTCACCAGAACGGCCCTCGGGCAGATCAACCAGTTCGGCATTCCCACTGGTGAGTTGTCGCTTTCCCGGCAGGCGCTCGCTGCAGCCCAGCAGGCGGGCATTAACCGTAGTCCTTACCGCAGTGGGCACCCGACAGCGATCCCCTCGGGTCTGGGGGTGGATCACCTCACGGGTCAGCAACAAGGTTCGATTCGGATGTAAGGTGGTGAGGATGTTTCCGACCGCCACACCATCCTCGCTCCCCGCAGAGATCACGACAATTGCGTAATCTCCCGCTCCGCTGATAGATCCAAAAGTGCTAATCACATGCGCATCCACAGCAACCTGAGGTACTGTCGGGTAAAGGTAGGGCAAACCCACTTTTTTCGGCCGGGGAATCAGCCGATCTCCCGGGCTGATCTCTTCGACGGCACTCACAATCGTTAATTTGGCAACCTGCCCTGGTGTATCGAGTTGAGCCGTGCCCAAAAATCGTGCAGCCGTACCCAGCCTTTCACCACTCAGCGGATGGATAAGAGCCTGGTCAGGTCGGAAAATCGTGTAAATGTCGTTCTCAGATGGAGGCAGGCTCTGGGCATAAAAACGACTGAACTGGCCCAGTAGGACATCGCCATCAAGTCCAGTCACAACATGGCCAGCCGTTGTCGAATCGATCTCACCCATAAGCAGCGGGTAGGTAAGAAACGGTGTGATGGCATCAGGCGAAATCATCGCTGTCGCTGGAGCGGGGCTCGCATCGCGCACTGTGGGGCGGCGAACTTCGATCGGTAACATTCTCAGTTGTGTTGGAGTCGTTTCATCATCCGGTGCCACAACCAGCGTTTCGCCCACTAACAGGGCGCCGTGACCGACTAACTGGGGATTACGTACCAGTAATTCCGGCCAACGTAGGGGGTCGTCTAGAAATCGCGCCGCAATGCCCCAGAGGGTATCACCCGCCTCAATCGTATACAGCAGCGGCACCGATTGGCCTGCCTTAGCCGGGAGCCACAAGAAGCCGGAAAGTGCCACGAGCCACGCCCACCGTCGCAGCCACGGTAATCTTGCTGACCAGAGCAGGCATGCCATGATCCTGCCTGCCCCTGGGACAATTCCGCTAGAATTCGCCGTCATAGAATTCATTCCTCGCCGCAACCATTGTAATGTAGACAATGGCTGGTGTGCGAACCAAGCGAACCAGTTCACAAAACCGAGAATTTTCCGAACCATGGCACTGCGCGATATCCTAGTGTACCCAGATTCCCGTCTGCGAAAGCGGGCGACACCTGTCGAGACCGTGGATTCAGCGGTGACACAGTTAATCGATGACATGGCACAGACCATGTATGGCGCGCCAGGTATTGGGCTCGCTGCCACACAGGTGAATGTCTCAAAACGCATTGTGGTGATAGATATTTCAGAGGCTCATGACCAGTTACAGGTATTTATCAACCCGGTAATCTGCGGTTCCGGTGAGCGCGTCGAAACCGAGGAGGGCTGTCTCTCTGTTCCCGGGATAGTCGCACCCGTCTCACGATTCTCCCAGGTTCACGTCACGGCTCTGGACCGTCACGGCGTGCCTTTTGAACTTCAGACCGAGGGCTTGCTGGCCATTTGCATCCAGCATGAGGTGGATCATCTGGATGGCAAGGTCTTTGTTGATTATCTCTCTCAGCTCAAGCGTGACCGCATCCGCAAACACCTCGTTCGCGAATCCCGGCCCGAGGCTGCTGGAGTGGCGCGATCCAAAGAGAACACACCTGCTCTTTGACCCCGGTGCCCCTTCGCGTCGCTTTTGCCGGAACCCCCGATTTCGCAGTCCCCTCGCTGGAGGCCTTGCTGGAATCGGATGTCGAGTTAACCACCGTATATACCCAACCCGACCGACCTGCTGGACGGGGTCGCAAACTCCGCGCCTCCCCGGTCAAAACGCTGGCGCTACATCACGGATTGACGGTGCGCCAGCCAGTCAGCCTGGGCACGGAAGCACCCACCCTACAAGCCGAGAAGATCGATCTTATCGTCGTGGTGGCCTATGGCTTAATTCTGCCGCGCGCAATGCTCGAAGTGCCGCGCCTGGGCTGCGTTAATGTCCACGCTTCGATACTCCCTCGCTGGCGGGGTGCTGCACCGATCCAGCGGGCCATTGAGGCGGGGGATCGCCGAACCGGGGTCACCCTGATGCAAATGGATGAAGGTCTCGATACCGGACCCATCCTTGCGGTCGCCGACACGCTCATTGGTGAATCTGAAAACAGCCAGTCGCTGCATGATCGCCTCGCAGTATTGGGGGCGAGAACTCTTCGTCCCCTGCTGGCACAACTGAGCCGAACACCGGTTCCAGCGATACCACAGGTGCAAGAAGGTGCCTGTTACGCACAGCAACTGACCCGGGCCCAGGCCTGGCTCGACTGGCATGAGCCTCCCGACGTACTGGAACGGCGCATCCGCGCTTTTAATCCCTGGCCCATCGCGCGCTCACAACTGGGCGGCATGGATTATCTGATGCGCCATGCGCGCCTGGGCCCCCCCGGCAACTGGGCTGAACCCGGGGTCGTGGTAGCCGCTAACGATGACGTGCTTCAGATTCAGGCTGGGGGAGGTACACTGGAGTTGCTGGAACTGCAACGACCCGGGGGGAAAGCGCTCGATACGCGGACTTTTCTTAATGGTCACTCGATCGAACCGGGGTCGATGTTTATGGCACCCGGACCCCCTGATGCCCACCGCTGAGGTCTGTGCTGCCGCCGCACGGATTGTGCATGACGTGGCATCGCGAGGTCGATCACTGGAGGTGGCAGCCCGCAACCACCTGAGTTCAGTTCCGTTGCGACGCAGTAGTGAAACCCGAGAAATCGCCTGGGGTGCCATTCGCTGGTGGTACCGCTACCACGCGGTGCTGTCCCGCCAATTGCACCGACCCCTGCGCAAGCGTGACCGGGTTCTGGAATCGCTACTGATATGTGGTTTTTATCAGTATGCACATCTGGACGAACCAGACTATGCCGTTACCGCGAGCACAGTCGATGCTGCGGCTTTACTCGGCGCCCCCAAAGCGGGTGGCCTGGTCAATGCAGTGTTGCGTGCTTACCTGCGTGCCGGCAGATCTGCAGATCCGGCGGATGAAGAAACGCAGTTTGCGACCCCACAGTGGCTACTGAGTACGATACGCCAGGCCTGGCCGGATCACTGGCGTCAGGTGCTGGAAACAGCAAATCACAAACCTCCGATGACTTTGCGGATCAACCCACTGAAAATGTCCCGTGATGAATATCTTCAATGGCTACACCGTGAGGGCATCATTGCCCGGCCCTCGGCACTCAGTCCCTGGGGGGTTATTCTGGATAAACCCATGGCAGTCAATGCACTGCCCGGTTTCGAGGCCGGCACGGCATCAGTGCAAGATGCCGCAGCCCAGATGGCCCCCCTGTTCTGCCGTCCTGCACAAGACGCTCGTGTTCTCGATGCCTGCGCAGCGCCTGGCGGCAAATGCACACAATTGCTGGAGACCAGCCCACAAATTCAGCTTACCGCTCTGGACCTGCCTGAACGGACCAAGACCATCGGTGAGAACCTGGCCCGACTCGGTCTGGTAGCCCAGATCATTGCGGCCGATGTCCTGCAGGTAGATGAGTGGTGGGATGGCAAGCTCTATGATCTGATCGTACTGGACGCGCCGTGCAGCGGTACTGGAGTCATCAGGCGACACCCGGATATCCGCCACCATCGCCGGGCATCCGACCTGGATCGTTACGCACAAACTCAGATTCAAATGGCGAAACGGCTGTGGCCACTGCTGGCCCCGGGCGGGCAATTTCTGTATATCACCTGCTCCATTCTGGCGCAGGAAAACGATACCGTCTTGGAGGCATTCTGCCGTGAAACCCCCGGGGCATGCCCAGAAAGAACAACCCGGGACGGTGCCCTGGCAACCACGATGGGAAACCAATTTCTGCCCAGCGATGAGCACGATGGGCTTTACTACGCATCGCTGATTAAGGTTTGAGACTGTCAACACGACAAGGTCGTATAATTTAGCCCTGTTGGATCATACCTTTTATGTTTTTCCAGACTAAATCCGGCATCGGCCGGCTTAACCGCCCGTGGCGAATCTTGCTGTTAGCCACCCTGCTCGGGGGCTTCTCGGTGCCGGCGCAGGCTGAGTTCATGGTTGCCTCCGGCCAATCGCAACTGGCGGACAATACGCTCAACACCACTGCGCGGCTAAACCTCAAAATTACCGGGGACCCCGCTCAAGCCCTGACCAAAGGTATCGGCCTGACCATCGTCATCAAAACGCGGCTGTACCGGGCCAGCCTGGCATCATGGTTCTTCAAGGTCGCCACCTGGGAAGACCGCTACCGGGTGGAGCACCACGCTCTATCGAACCTGTATACCCTGACCCATACCAATACCGGCATGACCGAGGAATTCCCTACCCTGGCGGAAACCCTGGATGCGATGGAGCGCTATGCCATAACGGTCCAATTGCCCTCGGGCATCAATAAGCACGATACCCTGCAGATCCGGCTTCAGGTCACCCTTGATCGCAACGACTTACCTGGGCCTTTGAAACTGGTTGCTTTGATATCAAGACAGTGGCAACTGCGTAGTAGCTGGGGGCGCTGGAAGGTTAGCACCCAGTGAACCGGTCGGCGGGGTTTGCCCTCACGCTGGCCCTCTCCCTTGGACTGCTGATCGCGTCGGTACTGCTCAGCCAGAGCGCCAGAGACGATGATCTCTTTGGCGACTATTACGCGGCACTGATCATTCTGAATGTGGCCGGGATCGCAATCCTGGCAATCCTGACCTTTTTTCAGATCCGCAGACTCATTATTGAATTTCGCGGGCGGGTCCTGGGCTCACGGCTGACGCTTCGTTTTATCGGCACCTTCGTTATCCTGGCCGTGGTGCCGCTGGCGATGGTCTATTATTTTGCGGTCCAGTTTCTCAGCCGCAGTATCGACTCTTGGTTTGATGTGCAGATCGAGCAGGCCCTCGACGATGCACTGTTACTGGGACGCAGCACTTTGGAGACCACCAAACTCGATGTGGTCCAACAGGCCCGCAAAGCTGCACGGCGGATCGAAACGACTACTTCTTCGTTTCAGCTATACAGCCTGCTGGATGATCTGCGTGAAGCCGGAGCCTTTGAAGAAATGAGCCTGCATTCCGCCAGCGGCCGGATTCTCGCATCCAGCAGCATGTCTATCTCACTGGTTCCGGACGCGCCAGACAAGCAGGTTCTCAGTAAAGTCCGGCGCAACAAGGTGTTTGCCGAGTTTGAGCCGGCCGATGACGGCGGGTTGTTACTGCGAGTCGCCGTGCCCGTTTCCGGTCTAGGAGTCAGCACCCCAGCACGGGTATTGCAAATCCTGCATCCGCTACCGTTGCGGTACTCACGGCTGGGAGAAAGTGTCGAGTCCGCCTCAAGAGAATATGAAAAACTGAAATATCTGCGAGGGCCGCTGACGCTGAGCTTTGTGCTGACATTGACACTGATTACTGTGATGACCCTGCTAATAGCCCTGTGGGCATCGATCTACCTCGCCCAGAGGCTGGTCGCGCCACTGCGCGACCTGGCTGAAGGCACCCAGGCAGTCGCCCGCGGCGATTACAATAAGACGCTGCCGGTGCACAGTGGTGACGAGCTCGGCATCCTGGTGGACTCGTTCAACCGAATGACCCGGGAAATCAGTACCACCCAGCAGATCGCCCTGGAAAGTCAGCGCCGTGTTGAATCAGAGCATGCCTACCTGGATACAGTCCTGACGCATCTGTCGGCCGGCGTACTCTCATTTGACACTCAAAGCCGCCTGCGTACTCATAACGCCGCGGCCGCACGGATTCTTGACATTGACCTGGCAAACTTCACGGACAGGGCAATCAGCGACCTGCGCGACATGTTACCCGGTGCTGTCGCTCTACTGAGCGCCATAGAAAAAGGAATGGATCAGCAGGCCCGCGAATGGCAGAGCGAAATCAGTGTGGTCGGGAATGAGGGTCGACACGTGCTGATCTGCAGCGGTACAAAACTGGATACCGAGGGCATGGTTACCGGTCACGTCGTGGTCTTCGAGGACGCGACGGAGTTACTTAAGGCGCAGCGGGATGCGGCCTGGGGCGAAGTTGCGCGCCGACTCGCACACGAAATCAAGAATCCATTGACGCCGATACAGCTTTCAGCTGAACGAATCCGTCACAAGTACCTCGACACAATCGACCCAACACAACGCGAAGCCCTCGACCGATCCACTCGTACCATCGTGCAGCAAGTGGAGGCAATGAAAGCCATGGTCAATGCCTTCTCTGACTATGCGCGACCTGCTCCCCTACAGCTGGTCTTGACCGACATCAACCAGCTGATTAGCGATACCCTAGAACTTTTCCACCCGGGCACGACGCAATCCCAGTTGTTAACCGACCTGGATACCGAACTGAAGCCAATGCGGATTGACCCCAATGCCCTGCGCCAGGTCCTGAACAATCTCGTGATCAATTCCCAAAACGCACTTGAAAATCAAACAGGTGAAATCACCATTAGCACCCAGTCGAATGACAGTGCCGACACAATCCGGCTCACCGTGCGCGACAACGGGCCTGGATTTGACCCGCACCGCATCGATCAGGTCTTTGAGCCCTACGTGACCTCCAAAGAGAAAGGCAGCGGGTTGGGACTGGCGATCTGCCGACGGATTATCGAAGAGCATGGAGGCTATATCCGGGCAACCAACCCGCCTGGCGGTGGGGCTGCCGTTATAATTTCTCTCCCGCTACGCCGATAATGTGCACGGATTCCCAACGCGAAACAGCACAATGAGCCCATTTTCTGTTCTTGTCGTAGATGACGAACCCGATATACGGCAAGTCATCAGCGATATCCTGAGCGATGAAGGATATAACGTCAGTACCGCTGGTAATGCCACGACTGCCCGCGCGCGCTATCGCGAGGACCCCCCTGATCTCGTTTTGCTGGATATCTGGATGCCGGACACTGACGGTATCGCGCTACTGCGTGAATGGCGCGAGGATCCCCACGCGCCGCAGGTGCCCGTCATCATGATCTCTGGACACGGCACGGTAGAAACCGCCGTCGAGGCAATCCGTATTGGCGCCTATGACTTCCTCGAAAAACCTCTGTCCACCGCAAAGCTGCTGATCACCATCTCCCGGGCTCTGGAAAAGATGCAACTCCAAACCGAAAACCTGCACCTCAAGACACGCCTCGAGCCTGCCTCCGGCCTTATCGGCCACAGCGAATCTACAGTCCAGCTGAGAGAGTTGATTAATCGGGTAGCGATAACAGACCAGACAGTGATGATCCGCGGAGAACCTGGGTCCGGCAAGGGCGTCGTTGCCCGTGCCTTACACCGCGCCAGTGGTGTCGGGTCCGGTCCATTTGTTGAAGTCAATCTGGGGGCTATGCCTGCCGAAAGTATTGCGCTTACCTTGTTCGGATCGGAAAGTGACGGCACGGTACGCGTGGGCCACTTAGAGCAGGCGAGCGGCGGAACATTGGTGCTTGATGAAGTGGGTGACCTGGACCTGGACACCCAGGCCCAATTGCTCAGCGCACTTGAAGGTGGCCGCTTCTTCCGTGTGGGTGGTACCAGCCCGCTTGAACTGCAAATACGTGTCGTGGCGACCTCTAACCAGGATCTGGAACAGAAAATGAACGACAAACTGCTGCGCGAAGATCTGTATTACCGGATCAGTGCCGTTTCAGTCCCAGTACCATCGCTACGTGCGCACCGCGAAGATATACCGGACCTGGTCAGTTACTATGTCCAGCAGATCACGGAAAGCCAACACCTGCCGTTTCGGCAATTCTCGATATCGTCGATCAATTATCTGCGTAACCGACCATGGCCGGGCAACGTACGAGAGCTGATCAACTTTATCCACCGCGTTCTGTTGACCACCACTTCCGAAGTGATCGAGGCTGAAGAGACCCGCGAGGTTATGGGCCAGAGCGCCAACCCGCTGGACGAAGTCGAGAAGAAAAATGCCTGGAAGGATTTTGGTCAGCCCCTAAGATCAGCCAGGGAGCGTTTCGAGCGGGATTATCTGGAGTTTCATCTCCACCAGACCCGGGGCAACATCAGCGAATTGGCCCGCCGCGCCGAACTTGAGCGCACGCATCTGTACCGCAAACTCAAGGGGTTGGGAATCAATCCCAAAAATGAGAAATACCGCCAGTGAAATACACTGACGACAGGGGGCAACCATCGTGAAAATTATTATCCTTGGGGCCGGTCAGGTAGGAACCTCGATGGCGGAGATTCTCTCCCGCGAAGACAATGACGTCACGCTGGTCGATATCGACAGCGAGAAACTCGAAGGACTGCAGGATAGGCTGGATATCCGTACTCTGCATGGTGCCGCGTCCCACCCCAGCCTGTTGGAGCAAGCCGGTGGCCAGGATGCAGATCTGGTGCTGGCCGTCACGGATCAGGATGAGGTCAATATGGCGGCGTGCCAGATCGCGTACTCCCTGTTTAACACACCGAAGAAAATCGCAAGAATCCGTTCTGCCGAATACCTGTCTCATCCGGCCATCTTCACAGATAACGCCATTCCGATCGATGTCATCATCAGCCCAGAACACATCATTACCCAGCACATACTCCACCTGATCGAATACCCCAGTGCATTGCAGGTGGTCAATTTTGCCGGTGATCGTATTCAACTCGTGGGCGTCCGGGCACACCGCGAGAGTCCGCTCATCGGCCGTGAGCTGAAGGCCCTTCACGAGGACCTGCCACACATCGACAGTCGTGTTGCCGCCATCTACCGCCAGGATAGAGCGATCCTTCCCCAGGGTGACACTGTCATTGAGCCAGGGGACGAGGTATTTTTTCTGGCGGCCCGAGAAAATATACAATCTGTTATGAGTGAGTTGTGTGCGGTGGAAAAACCCGGGCGGCGAATCATGTTAACCGGCGCCGGCAATATCGGCCTGCGGCTGGCTCAAGCTCTGGAGCCATCTCACTGTCACGTTAAATTAGTTGAGCGCAGTGCCATCCGCGCAAAACAGGTCGCCGATCAACTCGACCGGACTGTGGTACTTCATGGCGATGCAGCCGATGAAGAACTGATGCATCAGGAAAACATCGATAATATCGATGTTTTCTGCTCCCTTACTAACGATGACGAAGCCAACATACTCTCCGCTATGCTCGCCAAACGACTCGGGGCACGGCGTACCATGGCGCTGGTAAACCGCTCTGCTTACGTTGACCTGATGGAGAACACCCTGGTCGACATCGCCATCTCCCCGCGCGTAGCAACGGTCGGCACTCTGCTCACCCATGTTCGACGTGGCGACATGGTTGCTGTTCATTCACTGCGCCGCGGTGCAGCTGAGGCGATCGAAACAATCGCACATGGAGATAGAACCAATTCGCAAGTTGTGGGCCGGGCTATCCAGGATATTGCACTGCCCCCCGGTACGACCCTGGGTGCAATTCTCCGGGGAGAGGACGTGGTCATTACGCATCACGATACGGTGATTGAATCCGAGGATCATGTCATTCTTTTTGTAGTGGACAAACGCCATATCCGTGAAGTCGAACAACTTTTCCAGGTAGCAGTTACTTTCGTCTAGACGGAACCCACAGCTATGCTATCAACCGCTGTGCTGAAAATTCTGGGTGTGCTGTTAGTCATGTTCAGCACAACCCTGTTACCGCCGCTCGTGATCGCGTTGATGGGTCACGACAGTGGCGCTACCGCGTTTGCGCTTGCCTACCTGGCTACCATCCTGTCGGGATTACTGCTATGGCTACCGCTGCGTCATAAGCAACGGGAGTTGCGGGTACGGGATGGCTTTCTGATCGTGGTGCTCTTCTGGACGGTACTGGCATTGTTCGGGGCCCTGCCACTACTACTATCCCCCGACCCGCAGTTGAGCATGACCGACGCGCTTTTCGAATCGATGTCAGGTCTGACAACGACGGGTGCTACGATCCTCACCGGCATCGACTCGCTACCCCCTTCAATCCTGTATTACCGTCAGCAGCTGCAGTGGCTGGGCGGCATGGGTATTATCGTTCTGGCCGTTGCCGTGATGCCGATGCTGGGTGTCGGCGGCATGCAGCTTTACCGGGCCGAAACCCCCGGGCCGATGAAAGACACCAAGCTGACGCCACGGATCACCGAGACGGCCAAGGCACTGTGGTATATCTACCTGGGACTCACGGTCAGTTGTGGGTTGGCCTACTGGCTCAGTGGCATGAGTGTTTTCGATGCCGTAGGCCATGCCTTCTCTACGGTGGCAATTGGCGGCTTCTCCACACATGACCAGAGCATGGGATTTTTTGACAGTCCCACCATCTCGTTGATTGCCAGTGGCTTCATGCTGATATCGGCTGTCAATTTCGCGCTGCACTTTACGGTAGTCCGAGCACGCTCACCGCGCGCCTACCTGCGTGATCCCGAGGTGCGCGCGTTCGCGGGCTTCGTTTCACTGGTTATCCTCATCACGCTGGTCATTTTGCTGTTCTGGAATGTTTACTCCAGCATTGGCGATACGCTGTGGCACGGTGTTTTCCAGGTCATCTCCATCGGCACGACTACTGGCTTCACCACTACCGGTTTTCACTGGTGGCCTTCATTCCTCCCAGTCATGCTGATTATCATGAGTGCTGTTGGGGGGTGCGCTGGCTCGACCGCTGGCGGCATGAAGATGATTCGGGTGGTTCTGTTGTATAAGCAGGGGCGGCGCGAAATCAACCAGCTGATACACCCGAGCGCGTTCATTACCGTGAAACTTGGAAACAAACCGGTATCAGACCGCGTCATAAATGCAGTATGGGGATTTTTTGCTCTTTACATTCTGAGCTATGTCGGGCTGTCGATCGCGATGACGGCAACCGGCGCCGATCTGGTCACCGCCTTTTCTGCAGTGACTGCCTGCCTCAATAATCTCGGGCCCGGCCTGGGCGCCGTTGCTGACAATTACGCTAGCTTGAACCCACTGGGCAAGTGGATACTGTGTTTCGCCATGCTGTTGGGGCGTTTGGAAATCTTTACCCTGCTGGTATTACTGACTCCCACCTTCTGGCGTAGTTGACGCGCAGGACATGTCGCTGGGGCAACCACAACCGAGCACCTGGTTAATCGCCTCACTTACCTGTTCCGAGGTGATCTGGCTGATACAGTCACGCGGGCAAGTGATACGACGGTAACAACGCTGGCAATCGGTCACCGCACGCACCGCCACAGCATGATCACTTCTAGGGCCCACCCGAGCTTCATCGGTAGGGCCAAAAAGTGCTACCACCGGACGATTGTAGGCCGACGCGACGTGCATCGGCAGACTGTCTCCAGTCAACACCAGATCAGCCATACTCACTAACGCGAAATATTCCGACAACGAGAGCTGACCGGCAAGGCTGGTCACCCGTGTCTGGGGCAACGCCATCAGGGCCTCGGCTATCGGCTGCTGGTCTTCCACGCTACCCGTAAAGATGACGAAAAAGTCTTCATCAAGCTTTGCCACGAGCTCTACGAAATTCGCCAGCGGCCAGTTCTTGGTTGGCCAACGTGTCCGGGGGCAAAACAGCGCGAGCCGCCGGTTGGCGACATTAAACCGATCAAGCACTTCACGCATGCTCTGGCGGTCGGCGTCAATCACCGGGAGTATCGAGCAATGCTGACGAGGCTCGATACCACAAAGGCTCAGAACCCCTTCCATCTCAGCTATGGCATGTAATTGGGGCTGATGAAAACGCCGGGCAAACCACCAACGGCCCTTGACGCAACGCTGATTGGCCCGGGCAGCCCACAGGAAAATTACCGTTTTCCAACTTCCTTGCAGATCCAGGGCAATCTCGAACTCACGATCACGCACGGCACGGAAAGTGCTGCGAAAGTGACCCAGCGTCCACAGGGGCCGACGCCACCAGTCGGACTTGATCCGATAACGGTCAAATGTCAGCAAACGATCGACATCGGGGCTGCAGCGGAAAACATCAGCAGCCGTCGTCGAGGTCAGCATCGTGATCGAAGCCTTAGGGTGTGCCAGTCGAACCGAGCGCAGCACCGCCGTGGCATGGACCACATCCCCCAGCGAAGTCTGCTTGATCAGCAGAATATTCATACCAGTCACTGTACGCGATCGATACCTTCAGGGCGATAGCAAACCCACAACCTATGTGTCATAGGGGGAATGCTCACCGTTGGGTCGAGTGCGAAACCACCTCAAGGTCCACAGGTACTGCTCAGGGGCACTGCGGATGCCCACCTCAAACGCCGCATTCACGGCAGTGGCATCTGCCACCGCATCGTTTCCGGGAAACCCAGATAGTGCTGGGCCCAAAGTGACATGGTAGCGACCATTACGATCGAGTCGACAGAAAACCGGAATTACCTTCGCTCCTGTCATTTTGGCTACACGACCGACCACCGGCAACGTTGCAGTAGAGACTCCAAAGAATGGGGCGAACACAGAATGGGCGTGATCCAGATCCTCATCGGGCATGAGGTAGCCGACGCGGCCGGCCCGGATCGCTTTGACCAACGGTCGCAAACCCTGGTCGCGCATGAAAATCTGCGCGCCAAAACGGGAGCGTCCTTGCCACAGCCGCCAGTTCAGCAAGGGGTTGGAAGGCGACTTCATCATTGATGTCCCGGAGCCCAATCGGGCAAGGGCCGCACCGGCCATGTCGATGCCCAGCACGTGCGGGATGATCAGCAGGGTCTTTTCGCCGGAGCGTTGCAGAGCCTGTAGTTCGGCTTCGCCATAAATTGTGCACAAGCGGTCCAGTCGGGAACGCGGCGCCCACCAGACCAGACCCAGATCAAGAATGGCCTGACCATAACAGGCCAGGTGCTCATGCAGTATGGCCTCACGTGCTGCTTCATCCTGGTCGGGAAAGCACCAGGCAAGATTGATACGGGCAATGCGTACCCGCTTTTGGTTGCGGCGAAAGAATAGCCGGCCGATCTGACGCCCCAGAGCTAGCACCCAGGGCCGTGGCAATAACACGCAAAGGCCCAAAATCCCGGCCAGTACCCAGGTGCCCCAATACCGAGGTGCCAGAAAAGACAGCCGGAAACACGGTGACTCTGGATGGTTCGTTTTCAACTGGCCCTGGGTGACTGGAGTCGGCCAAGAAAAGCCGGCATCCGGATCAACAGCCCGGCTTCAGAGTCGCCCTTTCCTCCCGGCAATTCGCAGCCTGAGCGCATTTAGCTTGATAAAGCCATCAGCATCTCCCTGATCGTATGCCCCCTGGTCGTCTTCGAAGGTAACCACGCTTTCATCAAACAGAGAATCGGTCGACGAGCATCGCCCGCGTACGATCACATTACCCTTGTACAACTCAAGCCTAACGATGCCGTTCACGTTTGTCTGCGATTCATCAATCATGCGCTGCAACACGGTTCTCTCTGGCGCAAACCAGTAACCATTGTAGACGAGCGACGCATAGCGGGGCATTAACTCATCCTTGAGATGGGCAACCTCTCGATCTAACGTGATAGATTCAATCGCACGATGCGCCTTGAGCAAAATGGTGCCACCGGGTGTTTCGTAACAACCGCGATTTTTCATACCGACGTAGCGGTTTTCCACCAGATCTGCCCGACCAATGCCGTGCCGGGCACCCAGTTCATTGAGCGCCATCAGCATCTTCCCTGGGCTCAAGACCTCGCCGTCAATAGCTACCGGGTCGCCGGCGGCAAATGTCAGCTCAAGAGTCTGGGATTCCTCCGGTGCCTCGCGCGGCGATGCGGTCCAGCGCCAGACTGATTCCTCAGGTGCGGTCCATGGGTCTTCCAGTTCGCCCCCCTCGTAAGAGATGTGCAGCATGTTGGCATCCATGGAGTAATCTGCTCCACCATCCTTGCGGGTCTCTACCGGGATACCGTGCTCACGCGCGTAAGCGACCAGCCGTTCGCGCGAGTTCAGGTCCCACTCTCGCCACGGGGCGATGATGCGGATCTGGGGATTCAAGGCGTAGGCATTGAGTTCGAACCGAACCTGATCGTTGCCCTTGCCCGTTGCGCCGTGGGAAATTGCATCAGCGCCCGTTTCCTGGGCGATCCGAACCAGATGACGCGCGATCAACGGGCGGGCGATAGCGGTGCCCAGAAGGTACTCCCCTTCATAAAGGGCGTTGGCCCGAAACATCGGGAACACATAATCACGAACAAACTCCTCACGCAGGTCTTCTATGAAAACCTCCCGGACACCCAGCGCTTTGGCCTTCTCCCGGGCGGGTTCAAGTTCTTCCCCCTGACCAATATCGGCCGTAAAGGTAACCACTTCACAATGGTATTGATCCTGCAGCCACTTGAGGATGATGGAGGTGTCGAGGCCGCCCGAGTAGGCGAGCACTGCCTTGCTGATTCTTTCCACGATACGGTCCGTCTGCTGAGCGAGGGTGAGTCAGCGGTTGTGCCACAGGCAATTCAACCGCTGCCTGCTACATTATATCAGCGACTTTAGCGGGATCGGTTGCGAAATCGGTAGACCAGGGCTACACTTTCGGTATCGAACGCCCCTGAGTTGGGCGTTTTGTTTTTTGTAATGCACCCTGTCGGCAGGTCAATCCGATGATGCGCCACTTCCTGACCTTAAATGATCTTTCTCCCACAGAACTGGGTGATCTGGTTCGACGTGCCGTTGCCCTGAAGCAGGCCCAGGGAGACGCGCGCCAATCCACACTGTTGCACGCTCGCACCATGGTGTTGATTTTTGAAAAATCATCAACCCGCACCCGGCTCTCCTTTGAGATCGCCTGTGCCCAGTTTGGCGGATCGTCCGTTTTCTTCTCTCCTGGAGATAGCCAGATGAGCCGCGGAGAATCCATCAGTGACACCGCACGCATTGTTTCAAGCATGGCGGATCTCATTGTTATGCGCACTGGCGCGCATGAGCGGGTCTGTACGATGGCGCAGTACTCGCGGGTACCGGTGATCAACGCCCTGTCTGATGACTTCCATCCCTGCCAACTACTCGCAGACCTTCAGACTTTTTATGAGCATCGAGGTGAAATCCGCGATGCCCGGGTCGCCTTCATCGGCGATGGCAGCAGTAATGTCTGCCAATCGTGGATTAACGCCGCTGCCATGATGGAGTTCTCATTGCATGTCGGGACGCCCGGTGGGTACCACCCGGATCCCGCTATTGTCGCTGCGGCCAAAGACCGTTGCCGACTCACTGATCAGCCTCGTGAAGCGGCTGCCGGGGCTGACCTGGTCATTACCGATACCTGGGCTGGCATGGGACAAGAAAAAGAGAAAACGCAACGATTTGCAGCGTTTGAAGGCTTTCAGGTCGACAACCCGCTAATGGCAAAAGCCAGCCCGGACGCCCTGTTCATGCACTGTCTGCCCGCGTACCGTGGCCAGGAAGTCGCTGCGGAGGTAATTGACGGTCCTCAAAGCGTAGTCTGGGATGAAGCAGAAAACAGGCTACATGCACAAAAAGCCCTGATTGAACTGCTGATCTCCTAAGGCCTAGGCAGATCCGCGTGATCTGACCCAATCGGGTGAGGGCCTGCTCAGGCGATGGCGATGGTCCGCATCTGCTCCATTGCCCGCTTTTCGATCTGCCGGATGCGCTCGGCTGAAACGCCGTATTTTTGTGCAAGATCGCCCAGCGTACGCTTCCCTTCCGTTTCGGTCAGCCAGCGCGCCTGAATAATATCCCTGCTACGCTCATCCAGTCCGGCCAATGCCTTGCTGAGTTGCGCCTGTCGAAAACGCTGCTCATCCGCCTTGAATGCCAACAACCCCGGGTCACGCGAGGAATCACCCAATGCTTCTGCTGGCGCCAGCATTCGGGGTGCCTCATCATCATCAACCTCAGGTTCAAAGGCGACATCATGACCTCCCATGCGGATTTCCATCTCCCGCACGGTTTCCGGTTTCACATCGAGCGCTTTTGCCATCGACTCAATTTCTGCCGATTTCATCATGCCCAGTCGGGCACGATTTTTGCGCAGATTGAAAAACAGTTTCCGCTGGGCCTTGGTAGTGGCCACTTTGACCATTCTCCAGTTACGAACCACATAATCGTAGATTTCCGCCTTGATCCAGTGCACCGCAAACGAAACCAGCCGCACATCCCGCTGATGATCAAACCGTTTGACTGCCTTCATCAGCCCCACGTTGCCCTCCTGGATGAGATCAGCCAGGGGCAATCCATAGCCCGAGAACCCCCGAGCGATAGAGACCACATAACGCAAATGCGAGAACACCAGTTGCCGGGCCGCATCAAGATCATGCTCATCATGATAGCGTTGGGCCAGGGCCTTTTCTTCAGCTGCAGTTAGGATCGGAGCCTCGTTCACCTCGCTCAAGTACCGGGCCAGCCCCTGACTGGGACCAAGATCAGTGACGACAGGGAGTGTCTGAGTCATAAACGCATATTCCTTGCTTAAGTACACGCTTATTTTAGCACTCTACGCTTTTGAGTGCTAATACTTTTTCTTCACACACAGAATTAGGACATGTGCAATATCAACACTTTAAAGAGGTTTTGACATCAATACTCCAATGCCAGCCTCCTGGACTGGATGCGCTGAGGGCGTGGCTATGGGTCGACACCGACCAGCGCCTGAGAAAAGGGCAACGCTTGGAAGGGCCGCAGATCTTCCAGTGCTTCGCCGACCCCTAAAAAAGGCACCGGCAGACCCGACTGGCGCGCCAGCGCAACCACGACGCCCCCACGCGCGGTGCCGTCAAGCTTGGTGACGCAGACCCCCGTAAGGGCAACCGCCTCACCAAATGCCGCCGCCTGTGAAAGGGCGTTCTGCCCTGTACCCCCATCCACGACCAGCAGAGTCTCATGAGGCGCCGTCGGATCGGTGGTGCTGATTACTCTGTGAATCTTCTGGAGTTGTGCCATCAGGTCAGCATTTATATGTTGCCGCCCTGCCGAATCTATGATCAGGACATCTGTGTGTCGAGCCTGGGCTGCACGCATTGCATCATGCGCCACCGCAGCCGCATCTGCCCCGTGCGATTGAGCAATGACCGGAACACTCAAACGTTCGCCCCAGACCTGTAGTTGTTCGATCGCCGCAGCGCGAAAGGTATCGCAGGCCGCCAGCATGACTGAATGTCCTGATTGTTGAAACCGCGCTGCAAGCTTGGCCGCGGTGGTCGTCTTGCCGACGCCGTTAACCCCGACCATGAGGGTCACGAAAGGTGTGCCAGAGCCAGGCTCAACCTGGATTGATCGCTCTGCGCCACTGAGCATCGATGCCAGATGCTCTGCCAGTACACCGCGTAAGGCATCAAGGGTTTCGATTTTTCCCAGGACACTATGTTGGCGCAAGGCATTCACCACTTCTGCGCTGGCACTGACACCCAGATCAGCCATAATCAATTGATCTTCGAGTTCATCGAAAACGGCATCATCAAAGACCACATGGCCCCGTCCAAACAGACCGGCCAGTCCGCCCGATAGCGCATCACGGGTCTTTTGCAGTCGGGAAAACAGGCCTGCTGGGCTACTGCCTCGTTTCATCTGTAAACTCGTACCGGTATTGCGGGCAACACCAGGCTTTGGTTGAACGCGCGATAATCCTATCATCGGCTGTCAAACTATTCTGTGAATACACCCGCACCGTGAATCCCTACCGTAACGAGCAACATGGCCGACTACGTATTATCGGCGGTCGCTGGAAAAAAAGACTGATCCGTTTTCGGGGTGCAGCAGACTTGAGGCCCACTCCAGACAGCGTACGCGAAACGCTGTTCAACTGGCTGGCCCCGGTAATCGAGGGTGCCCACTGCCTCGATCTTTATGCCGGCAGCGGTGCACTGGGAATCGAGGCCGCTTCCCGCGGTGCCAATTTTGTCAGCCTGGTTGAAATACATCGCAAAGCTTGTACGCAACTCCGCCAGACTCTTTCAGGCCTTGAAACTGAAAACATCGAGATCTATTGTGCCGAAGCCCTCGACTGGATGACACACTGTCACCGCCAATACGACATCGTATTTGTTGATCCGCCCTACGGTGAGGGGCTAGTTGATCGCAGCCTGCAGCGACTGTCCCGCTGTGCTCTGCTCAACCCCCATGCCCGAATCTACGTAGAATGTGGGGTCCGTGAGAAACCGATCATTCCTGTTGGGTGGAAGTTGCTGCAGCACAAAACTGCGGGTCAGGTAGCCTATCGCCTGTTCGGGATTGGAGAGGTCGATGAGTCCCGAGCGATCGACTGAGTCATCAGCCCAAGGTGCTCATACCCGCGACACCATATTGTCATCGCTGGCGTTCTCGTGTCGGAATAATCGTCGAAGCATCGGCTCAAAAAATTCCAGCGGTTCGCTGTCGTATTCCGGATCAAAACAATTCTGATCGTACTCCTCACAAAAACGGACCGCATCGTTATACCAGCGATGCTCAGCAAAGCGTGCACGTGCATTGCGATCGCCACCCAGATGATGGGCGTAGTAGTACATCTGAAACAGCCCGTGGTACTTGATGATCCAGTACGTTTTCTCTGACACGAAGGGGCGTAAGATTGATGCGGCCATCTCGCTGTGTGACATGGGTGCCAACACATCTCCGATATCGTGCACCAGGGCAGCCACGACCATTTCCTCTGTCTCTTCAGCCCGGTGTGCCCGGGTGGCCGACTGCAACGAGTGCTCCAGCCGGCTGACCGGATACCCTGAAAATGACTCGCTCAATAACCGAAGTTGCGTGAGAATACGGTCGGGTAACCCATCCACGAACTTTCGCTCCATCTCGCCTAAAAACTCGTAGTCCTCGCGCGAACCATCAGCCATTCGCTTAAAACCGACCACTTCCATTGCGCCTCCCCGGGGTAGGACCCGATTTACTTTGCCAAAAGTATGGCTGACACCCAGATCGATTGGTAGTATCCCTGTCTCATAGCCTCGCTATAAGGAAACTTAGCATACCCAATGACCACCAAGGCAATATATCCAGGCACATTCGACCCGATCACGCGAGGGCATATCGACCTTGCTGAACGTGCGGGGGTGATTTTCAACGAAGTCGTCGTTGCGATCTCGGCGAGCCCGGCGAAGGAGCCGCTATTCTCGCTTGAAGAGCGGCTTGATATGGCCCGGCTTTCCCTGTCACATGTCGACAACATTACCATTACCGGGTTCGATGGACTGCTGATCGACTGTGTTCATAATGCCGGTGCTCAAGTCGTGCTACGCGGCTTGCGGGCCGTTTCTGACTTTGAATACGAGTTTCAACTGGCCGCCATGAACCGTCGTCTCGATCCAACGATTGAGACGATGTTTCTAACACCCTCGGAGCGCTATACCTTTCTCTCGGCGTCCATGGTCAAGGAGATTGCCGGGCATGGAGGTGACGTCTCGCAATTTCTGCACCCGCAGATCAATGAGCGGCTTAACAAACGCCTTGGGCACTGAAACCGGCCCTGAACTGCGAACCCAGGTAACAAGGCGATGGCGCTGTTGATCATAGATGAATGCATCAACTGTGACGTGTGCGAGCCTGAATGCCCCAATGACGCCATTTCCCAGGGGGAAGAGATTTATCAGATTGATCCCGACAGATGCACCGAGTGTGTCGGACATTTTGAAACCTCACAGTGTGTCGAGATATGTCCAGTAGAGTGCATCCTGATCGACCCACAACACCAAGAGAGCCAGGTAGCCCTGATGGCGCGCTACTACGCGCTAACGGGCGCAGCAAAAGAAGCCTAAGTCGTTGGTAAGGTGATATCCAGGCAACGCCACAGATACCAGGTGGCGATGGAACGGTAGGGCCGCCAACGCAAGCCAGCACGGGCCAACCGGGAGGGGTCGGGCAACTCCCGCAACGCGCGCATTTTCTGATAACCCTTAAGTACCCCCAAATCCCGCGTAGGCAAGACATCCGGGCGACCCAGGTAGAAAATCAGCAGCATCTGTGCTGTCCATTCTCCAACCCCGCGTACCTCGCTCAAACAGTCTATGATCTGCTGGTCGCTCATCTTGTGCAATGCCCGGGTATCCGGTAGTACCCCCGTGACAGCACGCTCGGCCAGATCATAAAGCGCTAGACACTTCGAGCGTGACAGACCCGCCGAACGCAGCTGTTCTAATGGCATTTCCAGCAGCCGGGCCGAGTGAAGTCGTCGTCGCGCAAACAGATCCAGCAGTCGACCATGGATCGTTGCCGCGGCCTTACCGCTTAACTGTTGATAAACGATAGAGCGACCCAGGTACTCAAAAACAGAGCGGTTGCGGCGTACCTCAAGTTGTAAGTCGCCCACCTCGGCCATCACCCGGGAAAGCCCTTTGTCCCGCCTGGCCAGATGTGCACAGGCTGCCAAGGCATCAAACTGACGTAGGCGTGTCATCGGAATCTGCTCGCAGGCGGTGCAGTGCACTGGCGGGATTCAACCGCCAAAGATCAATCTCATCGTTATCCTGACGAAAGGAGGCCAGGCAGTCGCGTGTAAAGCAATCGCTCAATTGTGCCTTTATCGCCATATTCACGCCCTGGTGGCCGACCAGCAGGATATCACCGGAGGTATCGTCCAGGCTATCGACAAAATCCTTGACACGGTCAGCCACATCCTTGATCCCCTCTCCTCCGGGAGCAGGTTGCAAATAACCTCCCTCACGCCATTTGTCGTAACCCGCACCATCCGCGGCACGAATCTCGACCTCAAGGCGTCCTTCATATTCTCCCAAATCCAGTTCCGTCAGCACTGGCTCGACCCGAACTGTCTGACCTAGCGCTTCTCCCAGGATCGCCGCTGTTTTCCATGCTCGTATCAGCGGCGATGAGATCACGCGGGCTGGGGCAAACCCTTGCGCCCTGAGCAACGCCCCCAGGCGCGTGGCCTGTCGATAACCCGTCGCGTTCAACGGGATATCCGTTCGCGACTGCCAGCGCCGTTCGACATTCCAATCGGTCTGACCATGGCGGGCGATCAAGAGCGTCATAAAATCCTTCTCGGTTTAACCATCACAGCCCAATTGTGGCAAAGATGCTGACGTGGTGTCACAAAAACGCCCGGCCTGCCGACAAACGGCGACTCCCCCACTGAGGGAGTCGCCACATTTTTCGCCAAACGTGTTCAGGGTTGACAACCTGTCAGCGTGGGGGTACTATCGTTTCAGAATTTGTGCATTGCACAATTTCTTTTCTCATATCCTCCTCCTTAGATTAAGCCCGTCACTTTCTTGTGACGGGCTTTTTTTTGGCCGTGACCAAAAAATACCACATTTACAGGGGTTTAATAAACTTTTTTTATTTACCCCCTATTTTCTTTTATCCATCTGTTGCCTTACCCAAACCAGTTCTAAACCTCGCCTCAGGCCTCCTCACTTATTTTGCAACGCACCAAATCAACGCAATCCCACCGGTCACGCTAGGCAGTAGCTCTTTGCCGACATTTATGGTGTGACGTCACAGCGACTGTGTACCATTTGCCGTGATGAGAAAACTCTCGTTGATTTCAATGCCCGTCATCCAGGCGGTATGCCGAATCGGATCGGATCACATTCAATCCAAAAGGCCTGATCAGCGATTAGAACGTGGTTTTGTTCTATTGAGTAACCGATTATGGCTGGGCAACCTGACACCCTAGCGGCATTTGACGTAGCACCAGGCTTACTGCATTAATCATTAACAATTCCCGAAAGACGCCACATACTAGTCTCTGCCTAATAGAGGACACTGGAGATGATTGCAAACCCACCGTCATGGCCAAACGGCGCAAAGTGTGCAGTAGCAATAACATTCGACATGGATGCCGATAGCTTCTTACACCTTCACCGGCCATCTGATAGTTTTTCCCGTGTCGCAGCTATATCTACTCTTCGCTATGGGCCAGAAATTGCTATTGAAAGAATAGTTGAGTCATATAAACAATTCGGCATAAAACAAACTTTTTTTGTCCCTGCATGGTGTATCGAGCAATACCCTGATGCTGTATCTAGAATGATGGACGGTGGTCACGAGGTCGCTCACCACGGCTACATTCACGAACATCCGAATGAACAGACGAAAGATGAGGAGGAGTATTGGCTTTGTCGAAGCATCGAAGTCATTGAGAGGGCTACTGGCAAGAAGCCACGTGGGTCTCGTTCGCCTCTCTATAACTTCTCAACCCATAGTACAGACTTATTGATCAAGTATGGATTCAAATATGATGCCTCACTTATGGGTGATGATGTACCTTACATACTGAACACGACGCACGGAGAATTAGTCGAATTACCTTCACATTGGGGGATGGACGACTGGCCACCATACGTCCACATGAGTGATATCGACTACACAATGCCGATCAAATCACCCCAAGAAGCGATTGCAGTTTTTAAGGCTGAATTCGATGCGATGTGGGAGTTTGGTGGGCTATGGGTGCCCGTTTGGCATCCTTTTGTTTCCGGTCGACTGGCGCGATGGTTAGAGGCTACCAAGTTAATCGAGTACATTATGTGCAAAGGGAACGTCTGGTTCGCTACCATGGAGGAGATCGCAAAACATATACGCGGGCAACACCTAGATAACCCAGGAAGTATTCGAGTTCATCAGATGCCTTACTACAATTCTCCGATACAGATCACCCGCGAGAATTAAAGTTGAGATTGGCTGGTGAACCCTTGAACCTACTCTTGTACTACTTGGTAAACAGGCGGGTCATTACCATATCGGTAAATTACATTCACTATTGAGTTGCAGGCAATGCAGTTTTAGCAGCAAGGTTTGTTTCAGGCGCACCTGAGCAGCCAGCTCATTTTTTGGGCATAGCCTAGGGTAGGCGATACAATACGAACCATGAGAATACCCTTGATCATCTATCGACGCATTGGCCGTACTCTAGTTGACTGATCCTAGCTCCTCCATTTTGCTCATCTTTCCCGGCCAGGGCTCCCAGTACCCGGGTATCGGCAAAGATCTTTTTCAGGCGTTCGAATCGACTCGCAAAGTTTATGGGGAAGCAAGTGAGGTACTGGGCTACGACATGACCGCCCTTTCTTTCGATGATCCACAGCAACAGATCCACCTGACTCGCTATACCCAGCCGGTACTGCTGACCCACTCAGTGGCCTGCTGGCAGGCCTTCACCGAGATGACTGGCGGCCGGGTATCGGCGCAGGCGGCCGGTGGCCACAGCCTGGGGGAATATTCAGCGCTAGTCGCTGCCGGAGTGCTGGAGTTTGCCGTGGCCCTGCGCCTGGTCGCCGAACGCGGCCGGCTGATGGGAGAACTGGGTGAGGGCGAAATGGAGGCCCTGCCACTGGATCTTGAGAGCGCCCGATCGCTTGCCAACCGGCACTACTGCGCTGTTGCCGCCTGCAACTTGCCCGAGCAGACCGCAGTGGGTGGGCGTACGCAGGATCTTGATGCGCTGGTAGCCGAGCTGCAGGAAACGCACCCCGGCAAGCGCTCAACGCGCCTTAAAACCGAAGGGGCATTTCATACCTACTACATGGTCGAGGCAGCCAGGCGCTTTCGGGAGGTACTAGAAGTGGCAGATTTTCACACCCCCACCCTCAAGGTATTGTCGAACTACACAGGAACTTTCCACCCGCAGGATGCCGCGCGTATTAAGGCAAACCTTTTGGCACAATTGTTCGAGCCGG